>LNAP01000186.1_pt1 | contig 72003 bp, 59 predicted proteins | sample 602601 | NCBI WGS metagenome assembly LNAP01 (sample SAMN02440304, study PRJNA202911) | soil metagenome | biome: Subtropical and temperate rainforests or woodlands; isolation source: soil samples (1 kg each in a 20% v/v slurry with milli Q water) were... ...
GTCGCCTCTAAGGCTACACAGTAAGACATACAAATGCAGAGCCAGATCGACCATACCAATGCGTTGATGGCTTCTCGTGCCTGACCACCCCTCTTTTTTTAGCGCTATCGTTTAGCGAACGCTCAAAATATGAACTTCATCACCAGAGAGCGAATTGCTCTGCGTACCCCATGCGAAAAAATAGCCGTAGTCAGCCAAATAATAAAATTTTCTAACGATTGCGTGCTTGTCGCCTTGAGTCGTGCAGCCCATTTCCTTGGCTTTTCCAGTCAGTCCAGCACTGAGCTCATCGGCGTCAAGTTCGCGCTTTACAGTGCAGTCGACCGCGTAGCCTTTCCCGTCGCCCCAACGTTGCTCAGCGCCGTGCTGGCGCCCCTGAGCGGAGTAACTCAGGAGAGAGCCTATGGGCATGCGCTGCCAATCCCCGGAAAAACTCAAGCTTTTGAGTTCATAGGTGCCCACTTTCTGGTCAAACGTAGTGATGGTACTGGCGAGCACAATCAACCCCCGCCAAGTAACTCTACGTATCTCGTACGCCTCACTGCGTACATCGACAACTACTTGCCCGCTCGCTGAGTCCGTGGTGAGGAAATTCTCTTCGTACACCAACGAAGCACCACCCTTGCGGGTGGGTGTCCGGCTCGTCGCAACATAGCTGAGTTTTTTGGCTGCCGGTTGCAGATTGAGGGCGTTGATTGCAGAAAGCATTGGCGTACCAACACTATATGGGCTTGGCACAGCACGCACTTTGTAGCGCGGTTTATACGTGGGCAGTTGCTTCAGTTGTTCAGCGCCGGCGCACAGCGTCTTGAACAACAGCTTGTAATCATCGCGGGCTTGCGCAACAGTCTTGACGACTGGATTCTGCGGGGTCTCACCGTCTATCACACTGTTAAATATATCAACGTCATAACTGGCCAGCCGACGAAACTTCTGCTCGGTGCAATCGACAGCATAGTGTTCACGCTTTTGGGCAGACGGCGTGCCTTGCGAGGCATCCGTCACTATTTTTTTATTGTCATACGCCCCCCAGAACAGCGTTTCCGAGCCTTGCTGTTTGATGCTATGCCTATCAAGCATCACCCATTGGTCATCCTCTTTTACGCTGACGACTCTCCAGTCGGGCTGCGGTGTCTCAGAACAGGCGTGAATGAAACTCGGGTTACTGGTGAGCCCTGAATAAAGGGATGACGTCAGGGAGCGTGCGCCCACGTACACCCCGTTTTGCCGATTGATGTAAACCCGCGCAAAGGGAGAATCAATGTAAGCGGCACGCAGTTGTGCCACGCTGCAAGACGCCTCCAATTGCACAACGGTGCGTTCCGGTTTTGCATCTGTTTTCGGAGCGACGAGCTGGAAATTCAATCTGTCTCCGTCACGGAATACCGTATCAGCTACCACAGGTTGACCCAGAAAAACGCCATATGCCTTTACCGCACTTTTGCTCAGCGACACTGGCTGACTAACACACCCCCCGACGGCTGCCATGGAAAGCAGTAACGCAATTCGTTGCACAGGTATTCCTTAGAGAAGTTCTGGAGTAAGCGCCGTTTTTCAAGAGTCATCTCGGTGCGCGCCGTATTTTGCGCGTCGTGACCGGTCATTTCGCTACCGGTAAAACCAACTCCTTCTGCCCTTCCACCGTCACGTCATAAACCTTCTCGCTACACACCGAGAACCCCTGCAAATCAAACTCCACCAGATAGGTCTTGTTCGCTTTCGGCAGAAAGCTGCGCGACAACGGCCCGCACTTTTCCAGGCTGTACGAGGTCCCGCGATCATTGCGCCAGTTCGCAACGCCTTCCACCACCGTCAACTGATTCGCCGGCACCAACGTCTCCCGGAACGGCCGGGCACGATAGAGCCCATGGGCCAGGCCCTTGTATAACCCTCGGACAAACGCTGGCGCCTGTTGCTCCAGGGAATCGTTGTAAACAACCCCCACGCTGCTCAAATTCCCCTCGGGCCCAGCGCTGAAGCTCACCTGCGATTCGGTGCTGAGCATTCTGAAAATAACCTTCGCATGGTGGTCGTCTGCCGTCAGTACGACCGGCTTGGGTTTGGCCGGCGGCAGGCCTTTATGAGAAGAACAACCCGCACCAAAAACAGCCACCAGGCACAACGGAAAGACCCAAGCAAAGGAACGACCCATAGATAAATTCAAACCCTGTTAAATGCCATGATGGTTAAGTGCGAGATAGCTTAATGCCATCACTTGAAAAAGTATCTCCCCAACCGCCCATGGGCCTCGTAATATTCCCGGTCGGGAGCTGATGAAGGGCCGCAATGGCAGCCTGTTGACCCTGTCTTACCTGGGCGCAGAACGCACCATGCCCAACTACAACGTGATGGGCATGGCCAAGGCTTCGCTGGAGGCTGGCGTACGGTATCTGGCCGGCTCGTTGAGCCCCGAAGGCACGCGGGTTAACGCGGTGTCTGCCGGGCCGATTCGCACCCTCGCCGCTTCCGGCATCTAGAATTTCCTCAAGACGCTGGTGGCCAACGAGGCGCAAACGCCGTTGCGCCGTAACGTCACCATTGAAGAGGTCGGCAATGCCGGCGCCTTCCTGTGCTCGGGCCTGGAGTCGGGAATCAGCGGGGAAATCATGTACGTGGACGGCGGCTTTAACACCACAGCCATGGGCAATCTCGACGAGTGATCGTCAGGCCGTAACAGTGCCCCATTTACTGGGGCGCTGTTGCGTCAAACCCCTTGCCGCACAAAACACTGCTCCACCACCGACTTGCACCACTGCTGTCCTTCCTGCTCCGACTCCAGCACAAAGCCCACGTTTTGATACAGCTTATGGGCGGCGACCACTGGTTCAGATATGACGATAAAGGTACCAGTAGTACTCGGTTCGCACATACGGCCCGCGAGGCTCTGCCTTACCTGAGCGGTGAAGCATTGGCCCACTGGGCCAAAGGGCCTCTCCCGGACACCAAAAGCTCGTAAACGCTTCACCGCTACCGTCAACAAGGGCGTCTTGCTCGCGCCATGGCCTAAGATGATTTCGTCAAGATGTGTCTACTGTACGGTTACTTTTAACGCACGGCTTAGCGGTGTTGGTGGATTTTAGTGCTCACCCTCTCCACGGAATTGCTGTAGCGGTCGCCCCGGGCGTCGATGCACATGGCGCTCAGGTAGATCGGCCTGGCCAATTTTCCCCGGCGCGACGCTCTTCAGCGACGTGTAATTGATCATGCCCTGGCGGCCGCTCGGGCCGATGTTTATTCGCGGGCACGGCTGAATCATTGGGCTGATTTGCAGTCAAAAAATTAACCCTCTCAAGCAATTAGGACGTTCAAGATGAAGCGCGCAGCAATAACCCTTTTGGCCATTTCTGGTCTTATTCTGCTTGGTGGTTGCGTGCCTATCTGGGACGACGGAGGACGGTATGGGCATGATCGTTACAGAGGGGATGATCATGGGCGCAGATACGACCAGGGCTACGATGACCAAGGTCGGGGCCGTGGGTATGATCGCCGATACGATGATCGCGGGTATGATCGTTATCACGGTCGAGATCGTGATGATCGGGATGACTGATTCCTTGAGTATCAGTGGCGGCCTATAGCGTTATAGGCCGCGAATTCGTCCGCATCGGATGTCGCTTGAATCCCTTCGAGTGTTGCCCGTCTACGCCGCGACAAAATCCGCTAAGGCCAGGGGCAAGGCAACCACCCTGCTGTCATCACAGAGGGCTGAGCGATATCCGATACACCGCGCTGGTTGATCAGTTTTCCTGGTTCGCCTCGATCATCTTTTCGATGTCGGTGGCGACCGGCTTCCTCCAGTTCTTGATCCGGCCTGGCTTCAGGTCGATGTTCAGGATCAGGTAGTCACCGTAATGCTGGGCGGGGAAGAGGTCCGGCACGTAGCCTTCATCGCACCCACGAACCTCGGCCACCTCGCAATAAGTCGCAGATAGCGAAACGCCCGCTCAGGGGTGGGATACGCATTCAGGTCGGGGAGGGCATCAATCGTCATGCTTGCGGCTCCAGGGGAGGGAGAAGCCAGAAGCGCAGCACAAGCAAGGGCGCGCGATCAGCCTTCGAGTCCCGCAATCCTCGCGTGACCCGAAGGGTGTTAAGCGCGCTTAGATGCGGATGATCTGGGTGATGTGCGGCTTACCTTTGAGGGGGGCGTAGATTTCTACGATTGCTGCCCAGATTGCTGGCGAACCAGGCTGCTGTGCTTTGGCGTGATAGCGATAGTTTGTGCCGGCGACGACCTGGGTCGCAACCGTCTCAGGGGTGTATTGCACCCCCACAAAGCCTTCCAAGGCTTCTTTGAATACAGCGTGGTCCTTTGGAGTCAGTTCGTGGTAAGCAGTCCATCCGCCAACACCAACGTAGTTTTCTTGAGCTGACATACTATAAATCTCCATATTTAAGTTCCTACTCGTTTGGCTTTTCGGAGTTCGCCCCGTTTATTGAATGGTTTCCGGAATCCATTTCCTGAGGGTGCTCCTGGGCAACGACTGTTGGTCGCAAAACAGATTCCTGGGAAGGCACCAATGCTTAACGCTTTGGTCGGGCAGGGTCAGCCATAGGCGCGCGTGCATGCCTGAGCATTTGGCTATGGAGGATGGGGTGGCGGTCACCCGCTTCAGATCCTCTTCCCTGATAGAAACAATTCACCAATGAGTGATGATTGCCAGACGTCCACGTCTTGTCCAAGGTGGCTCTGCGCATGAGGCATGCCGCTTGATGGCTTTAAGCTATCAAATACAAGGGGAATGTATGTACGTGTTTGGCAGTGCTGGGTGTAAGGCATCGACGATTGGTGAAATCGAAAGCAGCACCTGATCCCGCAGTTTTTTAACCTGGAGGGTGCCTAATCGGCGGTTATCGTTGGGTGCCACGCTCCGTTAACGGATGCAGCGAGTGGGATGGGTATTACGGAACTAAAACCTTCAATACCGTCTACATTTCAGGGAGCATTCCCTTCCGGAGAAGACAGTCATGTTTAGATCACGCACGCTTGTAGCTGCTATCTGCCTTACTTTGGCCGTTGGCTCGGTGGCTGCACTCGCAGACCCTGGCAATGGGAAAGGTCAAGGCAATGGAAAAGGCAACTCACAAGGTGGTCAGGGTCATGGCAACCAGGGTAATAAGGGGAAAGGTCCCAGCGGAGACGATTGGTCTCGCGGACCAAGCATTGACCGAGGCAGCGTATTGGGAGTGCTCGGCGGCTACCGTGACTACTGGAGCCCAGGCCCTTCACTGCCACCCGGAATACAAAAGAACCTCGCCAGAGGGAAGCCTCTTCCTCCAGGCATCGCCAAGAAACTTGATGGTCGATTGCTGGGCAGACTTCCACATTACGACGGCTACGAATGGCAGCAGGCAGGCACGGACTTGATACTGGTCGCAATTGCTTCCGGCATAATCTACGAAGTCCTCAACGGCGCCTTCGATTAAGGCGATAACGCTTCGACGATCTATGCCAAACGCCCGCCGCCACGCGGGCGTTTTTGTATCCGCGCTAAACGCGACCATGAGCAATCGCAAGGTCGGCTGTCTCAGGGGCTGATCGTAGGCTTGCTTCACGGCTACGCCAATGCACAAACACACCAAATCCATGACAACCAAACAATCCGGCGGGGGGCAATCGAACGTGTCTATCGGGAAAGATCAAGGCACATAACAACCATTCCGATTTCGGCCATGTCGGTACTGAAAGGGATTTCGCCCAGCGCCCTGAACAATTTAGGGCCAAAGGAAAAATGCCCAGAAGAGTTGGGTGTCAGCCTGCGCCAAAAAAGCAAAGCCCCGGAGGTTCGCGGCTCCAGGGCTTCTATTTTCGCCTCCATCCCTAAACGGCTGGCGAACGTGGTCGCAGATTATCAGCGGCCCCCGGATGTTTCACTACGACTATTGGCGATAGTGTTCGATCGGCAGCACGCGGGGGAGGGCGGAATGATTTCCGCAACCTTATGTGCCCCATGATCGGCACGGGCTCCAACGCATTCAAAAATGCCTTGGTGCGGCAATTATTAGAATCTAACGTATTGTTTTAAAAAGTTACTTTGGATTCCTGGAAGCCAGTGAGCGTTACTGGCGATTCCAGGGTTCGAATCCTGACGCACACCTTTTATGAAGGCGTTGACCCGAGTAAGAGGTTCGCCAACGTGACGAGTCCACTCGCCGCGTTACCTGATAATGTTCGAGGGGCGGAGATTACTCTCACGGGCGAAGGGCCCGATGCTGCGCTGCTGATCCGGTTTGCTTTTCCAAAGCTGGGAGCCAATCTAAGCGATTAGCTGCTGAACAAACCTCGCCTGGGTTGCGACATGTGCAGCCCCTGGCGAACTCGGGGATCAGCACGAAAGGCTTCGCTCAGTCGCTATGCCCGCTCCTCATTCGTATTAGCCATTTCACGACTTCGAACCACATTACGCTCAGCGCGACGATGCCAAATGCGAAAAGTAGCAGTACTGGCGCGGGTGTCACGAATGAGAACAGCTGGGTAACCGGCGGAAAAAACAGCGCTATCGCCAACATGGCCAACGTTGCGAAAGCGATCCAACTGAGCTGGGTGCCAAACGCGCCAGGCCCCACCCAGCGCGTGCGGCCCCATGACTTATTGGTATGGATCAGGGCGAGGTTGGCCAGCGCCAGGACGACGAAGGTCAGTGTTCTCGCCAGCTCATCTCGCTCAGACGCAACCGGCGCAAAGAACCTCATACTTGCATACGTCGCGAGAAGCAGTATCAGTAAGCCAATGCCCTGGCAGAGGCCGCGTATCATCACTGCGCTGTCGAACAACCGTTGCTCCTTTCGACGTGGAGGAGCCTTCATCGCATCCGGCTCAAGCGGTTCGGCCTCGAACACGACCGAGCAGGCGGGGTCGATGATCAGTTGCAAGAACAAAATGTGCGCCGGCATCAGCACCATCGGCCAGCCGAAAAGCACTGGAAGCATCGATAGGCCGACGATCGGCACGTGTACGGCCACCACAAACACAATCGCCTTGCGCAAGTTGGCGAAAATGCGGCGGCCATAGCGCACGGCGGTCACCAACGACTCGAAATCATCATTGAGCAAAACCAGTGCGGCCGCCTCGCGTGCGACCTCGGTGCCACGCGCACCCATCGCAACGCCAATATCGGCTGCCTTCAGCGCAGGCGCGTCGTTGACACCGTCGCCGGTCATGGCGACGACATCACCCTGTGTACGGAACGCGCGTACCAGGCGCAGTTTCTGCTCTGGCTGAACACGGCAGAAGATCTGCGTCGTGATCAGTCGTGCGGCCAGCTCAGAATCGTTCAGTGTGGACAGTTCGGTTCCAGTGATCACCGGCGCATCGGTGCCCAGCCCGGCCTGCCTGGCGACCGACATCGCTGTGGCCGGGTGGTCGCCCGTCATCATCACCACACGGATGCCGGCGGCTCGGCATTCGGCAATAGCCTGCGGCACATCTGGACGAATCGGATCTTCGAGCCCGACCAATCCTAGAAACCTGAAGTCGAAGTCGTGCTGTAAACCGGGCAATACCTCGGCGGCGAAGGTCGCCTGTGCGACGCCGAGAACGCGAAGCCCGTCTGCCGCCATCGCCAGCACCTGAGCCGCAATGCGCGCGCTGCGAACGGGATCCATATGGCACAAATCGACGATTGCCTCGGGCGCTCCCTTTGCGGCAATGAGTCGCTCTCGTTGATTCGGTGATTGCCAGACCCGCGACATTGCCAGCATCTGGGGTGACAAGGGATAGTCGTCGATCAGGGTCCAGTCGGCGTGAAGGTGCTCGGTGAGCGCCAGCAGGCTCTGCCCGGTCTCGCCGATGGCCGACTCCATCGGGTCGAAAGCACGGCGGTGGCTGGCGAGAACCGCGTACTCAAGCACACCATGGAGTGCCTCCTGCAAAGGCATGCCGCCGTCAGTACCGTCTCTGGCGACTTCATACTCAGCCTCCTCGGACCAAAGGCGCCTGACCGTCATTCTGTTAGCCGTCAGCGTACCGGTCTTGTCGACGCATAAGACGGTGGTCGCACCGAGCAATTCGACGGCAGGGATGCTACGCGCTAACACCTTCTCACGGGCGAGTCGCCAGGCGCCGAGGCCTAGAAAGAGCGTCAGTACAACCGGCAACTCCTCCGGTAGGATTGCCATCGCCAGCGTCAGGCCCGCCAGCATCCCATGCAGCCAGTCACCGCGCAGCAGCCCGAAAGCGATAGCGAGCGCCGCCGCCAGCGCCAGGCCTATGACAGCGACCCGCTTGACCACACGACGCGTTTGCTGTTGTGTCGGGGTGGGTTCCACCTCGATGTCTGCCAGTGACTGGCCAATCCGGCCCAGCGCACTGCGCTCGCCTGTGGCGGTGACACGTCCCTGGGCGGTGCCGCACGTGACCAATGTGCCTGAAAATGCCTGCGCTAGGGCCGCATCCGTTGGCGGCGGCGCTGGATCACCAAGTGTATGAGACTGCGGCGCGACCAGCTTGCTGACTGGCATGGATTCTCCGGTCAGCAAGGACTCATCAATTGATAGGTTGGCGCATGTTGTCAGTAGCAGGTCAGCGGGTACGCGATCGCCTTCAGCCAGCATCACAACATCGCCAACGACCAGGTCCCGCGCGGGAACGCTGCACTCCTTACCTTCCCTTAGCACTTTAGCCCTTGGGCTGGAGAGGTCCCGCAACGCATTCAGGGAGCGTTCACTGCGCCGCTGTTGGACAAAGCTGATGCTCATCACGACGAAGACAAAGCCCAGCAACATCAGGGCTTCCTGGACATCGCCCAGCACCATATACAAAGCGCCGCACGCGACCAGCAGGAGAAACATCGGCTCGAAGACCACGTCACACATCAGGCGCAAGGCGCTGCGTCGGCGGGAGGCGGGGAGTTCGTTCGGCCCGTCCTGCGCCAGACGTTGCTGCACCTGCGCCTCGCACAAACCCTCAAGCGGCGTCTGCGAACCTGAATGAGGTAGCTCAGCGTTCACAACGCGGCCGTTATGAGTGGGTGATCGTGATTCAAATCAAGGGGGGGCAATGGGGCAATGTGTGTCATCAGGTTCTGTACCCCCATGGCGCTGCGATACCTGCAGGCTGGCTCTATAGCGATGTGATGTCCTGCCTCGAGGCTTGTAGTCGTATCGACCTCGAGGCATGCGTCTAAGACCATCATGTAATCCGTCCTACAGGTACGCTAGCACAACGTTGCTTTAAATATTGCGGCATTCGCCGCTCTCGATAAGGGAGCCCCAAGAACGCCTGAATCAGTTTGGCCCTTTGCGGATATCCAGGCTCAGAGCGTGCCGTTTTCATCGTGCAGTTGGGACTTTAGATGTATGCGAAACATCGATGTCCAGCTCATTTCACGCGTCCGGCTGTCTTGTATAAACCTGAATTGTTACAGAAATGGAAAATTACTTTCACGGGAAACGAGGTCATTCCATCGGCGGGAAAGTGTTATAAGTTTTTCACCTTAGGCTCTGCCCTGTACTAAAAATAAACCGTTATAAAACGGTACCTTGCGCTGCGCAGTCAATGCGTTGCGACTTAGAAACCTTCTCATCTGCCATCGACTTATGACTCTTCGCTTTTGACCGCCTGACTTCAGGGGAGACCCTGCTGACTGTGCGTTGAGAGACGAGGCAGCTCTATTAAAAACAGGGGAACAAACAATGTCTTTTAAGTGGAATTTGGTGGCGCTGACGGTCTCGCTGGGTGCTAGTCAACTAGCGTCAGCCGCGGGTGTGGAGGACCAGGCGACTGCCAAGGGGTTTGTTGAAGGCAGTAGTTTGAACCTGCTGCTTCGTAACTTTTATTTTGATCGTGACGGTAAGAATTCGGCGGGTGATAAACAGGACTGGTTGCAGGTGATACAAGGCAACTTCTCCTCCGGCTTCACCCAAGGCACCATCGGTTTTGGTGTAGATGCTTACGGATACTGGGGCGTGAAGCTGGACGGTGGCAAAGGCAATGCAGGCTCTGGCAACTTGCCGGTCGACAGCAACGGCCGGCCGGAGAATGACTTCAGCAGTGCAGGCGCGTCGATCAAGGCACGGTTCTCCAAGACTGAACTGCATTATGGCAACTTGCAGCCCAACAACCCGGTCCTGGCCACGGCGGGTACTCGCGCCACGCCTCAAACAGCGACTGGCTTCAACCTGTTGAGCAGCGAAATTGAAGGGTTGAACTTCGACGCCGGGCACTTCACCAGCAGTAACGGTCCGACCACGACCAACAATAGCCACGAATTGTATGCCGGTTATGCCAACATACCGGCCAAGAGCATTGACTACCTCGGCGGTAAGTACACGCTGACCGATAACTTGTCCATGAGCGTGTTTGCCTCGGACCTCAAGGACGTCTGGCATCAATACTACGGTAATGCCAACTACACGATTCCGTTCACTGCCGATCAATCATTGAACCTGGACTTCAACATCTACCGCACCACCGATTCCGGCCAGTCCAAAGCCGGTTCCATCAACAACACCACTTGGTCGTTGGCAGCGGCGTACTCTTTCCTGAGTGCTCATACCGTCACACTGGCGTTCCAGAAAGTTCACGGCGACACGCCGTTCGACTATGTGGCCGTGGGTAATAACAAGTCGGGTGATCTGGCCGACTCCATCTTCCTGGCCAACTCGGTTCAATATTCTGACTTTAACGGCCCAGGCGAAAAGTCCTGGCAGGCCCGTTACGACTTGAACATGGCGACTTATGGCGTGCCAGGGCTGAGTTTTATGACGCGCTACCTCAACGGTGACAATATCGACGGCACGCACATGCCGGTCGGCAGCGCCTACCGTGCCTATGGTTATGGTGCTGACGGTAAGCACCATGAAACCAACTTTGAAGCCAAATACGTGGTGCAGAGCGGCCCGGTCAAAGACTTGTCGATGCGCGTGCGTCAAGCCTGGCACCGCGGTAATGCTGATCAGGCGGAAGGGGATTACAACGAAACCCGTCTGATCGTGGATTACCCAATCTCGATTTTCTAAGCGGACGATCGCCGGTCAAGCCCGGAAGACGCAACGCATTGACGGCCAGTTTCAGTTCTGCTGAAACTGGCCGTTTTGTTTGTATAAAGCGCTTGATGTCTGGGCTTTGCACGGCAAGGTTGAGGTCGCCGATTTTGGCGCCTGAACCTGCGGATCGTTGCGCGGTTGTGTTGGTTCGGGTGCCGACCGACCCTGAGGTCGCTTTGGTCTGCCCCCTTGCGGCTGGTCTGCTACCAGCATCATTTTTTAACAATTAATGTGAAAATAATGCAATAGAACGAGTTGAGAGTACTTCCCATACTTAAGCAACTTAGTTGGTTTTGAATCGCGTGGAGTGTGAAAATAGTGTGATATTGATGTGAAGGGATTGCGTACTTGTAAGTGTGTTTGCGAAGAAAGCCGATAAGGCAAAAGCAATCTGTAGATTTGAATGAAAATGTCTTTTGCTCTATGTCTTTAGATGGGCTGTTGAAGGGGGCGGTGGGCACCGGTTGATAGATGGTTTATTCAGCCAGGCCAGGTTTATCTCTTCAGTTTCAACCCATTTTGCGCCAGGGTTTCGAGTGCAGGTCTTGAATCCTATACAGCAACCGTCGTTGTCGATCAAAACGTAATGTTTATAACGGTAATGTGGCGCGAATAGACCAAAACAGAACGCCATGATCGGGAACCTCATTCAAAATAGCTAAGTATATTTTGCAGTTTAGATCCGATACCTCAGGGATGTAACGATCTGGCAGGCTGCAGGCTCATCAATTTTATGTTTTTGTTAATTGTATTCAATCTCGTTTCTGCTGGTTCAAGCGATAGGTGATGCCGGCGTCACTTCGGTCGTTGAACCGGCGTTGAGCGCCAGAGTCCCCATTTCAATCTAAACAGCAGACGTCTGAAAGGAAGCGGTATTTCAGCGTATGGGCTTTGCAGAGCGTGATTTTAAATATTGAAAGTCACTTATTTTGTATTTGTGACTAAGCCACTCGGTACTAGATCCTGATTGGGTAATCCTGCCGATCGCGATACGGCATAGGGTGCTCGAAGTTGTGTCTTTGCGAAACGCATTAACATGCACTGGGGGCTTCTCATGTCATTCCGGGTTTTCTGTTGCCCAATCCTGCACTTTTTCGGATTTTTCGGATCTATCTCTATCCCAGCCATACTCATACTGCGTGTGGACATAAGAACTAGACCTGGTGCCGATGGATCATACGTTCCCGCCTCTTACCTGCCGATGGATGAACCGCCCGCGCTGGCTCGTCCTCGTGTTTCTGCTCTGCACCACCGCCTGCAGCCAGCAACAGGGGCGCGATATCGCCAGGCAATTCAGCAATGGCAAGCCTGATGAGTTTCTCCAGACCAGCGTCGACCGCATGGCCACCCTCGGCATGCGCGATAACCTGCAAAGCCTGTATCTGCTGATGAACAAGCTGTACCTGCGCAACCCCAACCAGTGGCGGCAGTCGGGTTACCTGGACGCGGTGAGCGCGGCGCGGGAAATCCGTTCGGCCATCGAAAACCGTCAACCGCTGCCCGCCCTGGGGGATCGTCGCGATCTGGCGGCCCTGAGTTACTCCTTGAGCCCCGAGTTTCGCGGCGATCGGGTCGGGGCGTTTATCTATGCGATTGGCAGCATGCTGGTGACTGCACATGGCGGGCGCACCCGGTTCTATATCTCTGACACGATCAACCCGCAATTCGTCAGCAACGCGGCGCGCAATATCGAAAAGGCCACCTGGCTGCTCAGCCAGCGTCAGGATGCCAATGGCGTGCTGCTGCTGTTTTCCAACGAGATCTCGGAGGAGGGCAGTAACCTCAGTTTCGCCGTTGAGTTCGGCAAGATCGTCGCGCGACTCGACCTGCTGACCCAGATGCTCGATGAGCGCTACCGACGCATTGGCGTCAATTACGCGCAAAGCCTGTTGCTGATGAATTTTCTGCCGGTGCAGTGAGCGTTAGGGCCGTTGAGTGCGGTGTTTCCGTTTCCTCTGTAGGAAGTGCCCTATCTTGCACTGCACTGCTTGAAACGCCCATCTGTCGGCAATAGCCTCGGACTTTTCTTAAATATGAGGCCCTACCTTGGGTAAGCGAAAAACGGTTTGGCCCACGGATCGCGAAATCCGCCTGCGATTTATCCTGTTTGCGGTGATTGACGCCGCGAGTGCGCAAGGCGTCTCTGCCGAGCTGTTGTTACCGGCACACAAACTGCTGCAGGAGTCGCCGACTGAGGCGCAATTTCGCGACGCCCTCAACAGCATTCTGACGACCGACGAAATGTACGGTTTCCGCTTTCCGGCGGGGTCGGAGGCGGATGACTTCATGCGAGCGCTGGCGTCCGCCGCGGGCTAGGAGACAGGTAGTTTTTTCAGGGGCCGGGAAGGCTCTGCGCCGTGAATAAGGCGTGACCTGGCGAGCGTCCCGGTCTTCCCATCACAGTTCGCGTGCGAGGCCTGGCCTTCACGCCCCCGCATTCCAAGGACCCGCCCCATGTTGCTGCGCCAACCCCCGCTGCTTTTTGCTGCCCTGACCCTCAGTTCCCTTGTGCAGGCCGAAGACCTGCAACTGGCGCCGGTCGAAGTCACCACCAGCGAAGCCAGCGCGGCTGAAGTGGCGCAGGCGCAGCTCAAGCGCGTGCCCGGCGGCACCAATTACATCGACATGGGCAGCGTGCAACAGGGGCGGGTGAGCACCAACGAGGACGTGTTCAAGTATCAGGCCGGGGTGTACGCCAAGGCGGCGAATAATGAAGGCGTCAAACTCTCGATCCGTGGCTCGGGCCTCAACCGCAGCCCCGGCGCCCATGCTTCCGGGTTGTACGAGACGCTCGACGGCTTGCCGCTGACGGGCCCCGGCGGTACGCCCTATGAACTCAAGGACCCCTTGTGGCAAAGCCGCGTCGAGGTGCTGCGCGGTGCCAACGGTTTTGATCAGGGCGCGCTGGCCCTGGGTGGGGCGGTCAATTACGTGACCCATACCGGCTACGACGCGCCCAAGCTGCAAGTGCGCTACGAAGCGGGCAGCCGTGGCTACGCCCAGCGCGAGATCAGTTCGGGCCAGGTGCTGGGGGATGCCGACTATTACATCAGCCTCACCGATTCCGAATCCGACGGCTATCAGCAGCAGAGCGCCGGCACGGGCAAGGGCGTCGCGGCCAACTTCGGCTACCGTTTCAACCCGAACCTGGAGACGCGCTTTTACTTGCGCTACCGCGAAACCACCAACGACACGCCAGGCAAGCTCACGCGCTACCAGATCAGCCATGATCCGCGTGCCGCCAACAGCCTCAACGCCGCCCGCGATTCAAAACGCCTGCAACCGGGCTCCACCTGGATCGCCAACAAGACCACGTTGCAGCTCGACGACAACGCACGGCTGGAAGTCGGCCTGGCCTATCACGACTACCCGATGGACCTGCGCGAGGGCACCAATCGCCTGAAAGTCGCCTACACCGATATCAGCGGCACGCTGAACTACATTCGCCAGGACACCCTGTTCGGTCACGACAGTAAAACCACGATCGGCCTGCGCACCACCCAGGCGATGCCCAACAATGGCGCGTCGGAATACGTGCGAATTCCTGTCGGTAATACCGCAGGCTATGCCCCCGGCACCAAGACCCGCGACTACAGCTACCTGGGTTCCGACACCGTGCTGCATATCGGCAACGACCTGGAACTGGTCCCGGACCTGTGGCTGACCACCGGCCTGGCCGCGATCTACACCCGCCGCGAAACCCAGGTGACCTATCCCGACGGCCAGGCGCCGCTCAGTCAACATGACTGGGACTATGCGCCGCGCATCGGCCTGCGCTATGACTTCACCCCGCAATTGCAGGTGTACGGCAACCTGAGCCGCTCGGTCGAGCCGCCGCATGCCTGGTCGATGATCTGGGGTTCCAACAAATACTTCGGGCCGGGCAGCGGCCCGGCCACCGGCCTGCAACGCGAAGGCGTGAGTTTGAAAAACCAGACCGCCACCACCCTGGAAGTCGGCGGCCGTGGTGACGCGTGGTTCGGCCAATGGGACCTGGCACTGTACCGCTCGGAAGTGCGCCACGAGTTGCTCACCGTTGAAACCCAGGCCCAGACCCCCACCACCAACGCGATCCTCGCCGAGGCCAACGCCAGCCCCACGGTTCACCAAGGTGTCGAACTGAGCCTGCTCAGCCCGCTGTGGGATGGCGGCCGCAGCGGTAAGCTCGCCCTGCGCCAGGCCTACACCTTCAGCGACTTCCACTACCGCAACGACGACCGCTTCGGCGACAACACCTTGCCGGGCATTCCCAAGCACTACTACCAGGCACAGTTGCGCTACAGCCATCCGACCGGTTTCTACACCAGTCTCAACACCGAGCATTCCTCGCGGGTGGCGGTGGATTACGCCAATTCCTACTACGCGGCGGCCTATACCTTACTCGGCGCCACGTTCGGCTACGACGCCCCGCAGCAGGACTGGCAAGCCTGGGTTGACCTGCGCAACCTGACCAACCGCCGCTACGCCAACACCGTCACCCCGGGTTATGACGACAAGGGCCTGGACGCCGCCCGCTCCACGCCCGGGGACGGTCGGGGCATCTACACCGGCGTGTCGTGGAGCTGGCGCTGAGACACCGACAACAGGCGCTCGACTTGCGCGTGCTCCCACGTACTCATCAATGCCACTGGGTTGGTGCCATAGCGTTGCCAACTGTCCAATGAGCCATGCCGCCCGTCGGGTGAGCGGCAGTGCTGGCACCCCACCAGCACCGCACCTTGGGTCAGCAGCACCATCCGCCAGCCGTCGGTTTCCACGCTCACCGTGTCATCCGCTGCCGCGCAGGCGCTGATGACCCGCGTTTCCAGGGCCATATCCTTGAGCACTTGATAAGCCTCCCGTGCAGAAACGGTGGCGGCGGTTGCGGTCATCGGCGGTGTCCTCGTGATGGAGCGGCGCAGTGTCGCGTGCGGGCGAGGCGGTTTCAAGCCTGAGAGGGCAGCGGTCGATTGCTGCCCGGGTTTCAGTCATTGCCTTGGCGCAGGCGCTTGTACAGGGTGTTGCGGCTCACGCCGAGTTCCCGCGCCAGGTGGGAAATATTCCCGCCTGCCGCTTTCAATCGCCGCGTCAGGTCAATGCTGTCCTCCAGAGGCGCGCTGGCGGGCAGCGGCGCCGTCACGTTCAGATCGACGAAGAAGTCGTCCGGCAGATGCTCCGGGCGGATCGGCTGCTCCTCGGCCATGGCCAACGCCACCTGCAACACACTGCTGACCTGGCGCAAATTGCCCGGCCACGGGTGCTGCTCGAACAACGCCAGCACCTCGGCGCTCAGCCCGGCCCATTGCTTCGGTTCGCGGTGTTGCTGCCACAGTTGTTGGAACAACGCCTGCTTGTCAGTGCGCTCGCGCAGTGGCGGCAACTCCAGGGTCAGCCCGCCAATGCGGTAGTACAAATCCTCACGGAAGCGCCCGGCCTGCACCTGCTCGCGTAGCACATGGTTGGTGGCGGAGATGATGCGCAAATCCACCGGGAACAACTCGCTGCTGCCCACCGGTTGCACGCAGCGTTCCTGTAAGACCCGCAGCAAGCGGGCCTGGGTCGGCAGTGGCATATCACCGATCTCGTCGAGAAACAGCGTGCCCTTGTCGGCCTTGCGGATCAGGCCGACGCTGCCTTTTTGATTGGCGCCGGTGAAGGCGCCTTTTTCGTAGCCGAACAGTTCCGATTCCACCAGCTCAGCGGGAATCGCCGCACAGTTCACCGCGATAAATGCCTGTTGGCTGCGCGAACTGGCCTGGTGCAGGGCTTTGACGAATACCTCTTTGCCCACGCCGGTTTCACCGTGGATCAGCAGCGGAATGTCCTTTTCCAGCAGGCGTTCGGCCTGGCGCACGGCTTTTTCCACGCGCACATCGCCAAAATGCAGGGTCTTGAGGCTGATCGGTGCGGCTTGCGGCGGCGCCGGTTCGCTGAAAACCCGCGCGTGTACCGGCATCTGCTTGGGCCGCTTCAATAAACACTGGAAGCGATTGCGGCCGGCCGCCTGCAAGGAGAACGGCAAACCCTCCGGCTGATTCAGTAACTCCAGCATCGACACCTTGAACAAACGGTCGATCATCACCCGCGACAGGCTGATGCCCAGCAGGTTGTCGGCGCGGCGGTTGGCCGATAACACCTGGCCGCTTTCATCAAAGATCAGCAGGCCCGCCCATTGGCTGTCGAGGTTGTTCAGCCCGGTGTTGAAGGTCAGCTGGAAATGCTCGCCGCGAAACAGGTTGAGGATCAGCCGGTTTTCCACGGTCTGGCTCATCATCTTGACCATGCCCAGGGTGTGGGAGGGCGGCAGGTAGCTGTCGCTGGACACGTCCAGCACCGCGATGATTTCGCGCTGGGCGTCGAAGATCGGCGCCGCCGAACCGGTCATGAAGCGGTTGGCCTTGAGGAAGTGTTCATCGTGTTCGATATGCACCGCCTGGGCACAGGCCAGCGCGGTGCCGATGGCATTGGTGCCGCTGGAACGCTCCATCCAGCTGGCGCCGGGGCTGAAACCACGGGCCAACTTGGGGTCGATAAAGCGCTGGGTGCCCCACGACGTCAAAACCTGGCCCTGGTTGTCGGCCAGCATGATCAGGCAGTTGGAGTTGCTCAGGATGTTCTCGTAGTAAGGCAACACTTCCTGGTGGGTGGTCTGCACCAGGGAATGCTGGCTCTCCAGCAATTGGCTGATGCCCTCGGCGGGCAGTTGGTCAAAGCTGGGTGGGCTCTGGTGGTCCAGGCCGAATGCGCGGCAGCGGCGCCAGGACTCCTGGATGAGGGTGTCGTGAGTCAGCGGTTCGGCCATGGAGACCTTCTTTTTATTGTTTTTGGGTCTTGCGCAATCTAACGGATGTCACCCGGTCAATGTGGGAGGGGGCAAGTCGAATCGTCGCACCGCCCCTCCCACATGTGTTCTGCGTTGTTCAGTCAATCGGGTTCAAACAGTGTTGTTCAGAACTGTTCATTGTCAACCCGCTGAGTGTTCAGTTGTTCAGTCCGAATTGTTCATTTTTGTTCGCTCCCGAACCTCGCTTTCAGGGCATTTCCTTGTGGATCAAGCACCTGCTGCGGTTGGCACGAAACTCGCTGTGACCACTGGCCAGATTCATTCCAATAATAAAAAAGGGCGTGTCATGTCATTGACCCTGGAACATGTCTCCCGCGTCATCGAAGGCCAGACCTGGATCGACGACGCCAACCTGCGTTTCGAGGCCGGCTCCTTCAATGTGCTGCTCGGTCGCACCCTGTCCGGCAAGACCAGCCTGATGCGCCTGATGGCCGGCCTGGACAAGCCCGACAGCGGTCGCATCCTGATGAACGGCGTGGATGTCACCGCTAAACCGGTGCGCCTGCGCAACGTGTCGATGGTGTATCAACAGTTCATCAACTACCCGACCATGACCGTGTTCGAGAACATCGCCTCGCCGTTGCGCCAGGCCGGTGTGTCCAACGAGCTGATCCAGAGCAAGGTGCTGGAAACCGCGAAGATGCTGCGCATCGAGAAGTTCCTCAAGCGCCACCCGCTGGAGCTGTCCGGCGGCCAGCAGCAACGCACGGCGATGGCCCGCGCGTTGGTGAAGGATGCCGAACTGATCCTGTTCGATGAGCCGTTGGTGAACCTGGACTACAAACTGCGCGAAGAGCTGCGTCAGGAAATGCGCGAGCTGTTCAAGGCCCGCCACACCATTGCGATTTACGCCACCACCGAGCCCAACGAAGCGCTGGCACTCGGCGGCACCACCACCATCCTCCACGAAGGCCGGGTGATCCAGAGCGGCAAGGCGGCCGAGGTGTATCACCAGCCGCAGACCGTATTGGCCGCCGAGTTGTTTTCCGAACCGCCGATCAACCTGATGCCGGGCAGCATCAGCGGCAATGAAGTGAGCTTCGCCAATTTCGTACACTTCCCACTCAATGTTGACCTGCGTCCCATCGGCGAGGGCGAGTTCCGCTTTGGCGTGCGCCCCAGCCATATCAGCCTGGTGCCCAGCAACGACGACGACCTCGAACTGGCGGTGACCGTGGAAGTCGCCGAGATCAGCGGCTCGGAAACCTTCCTGCATGTGCGCAGCGAGCATTTCCTGCTGGTGCTGCACTTGCCGGGGGTGCATGAGTACGACGTCGACGCGCCGATCCGTGTGTATATCCCCACCCATAAACTGTTTGTGTTCGATGGCCAGGGCCGCTTGGTCCAGGCCCCCGGGCGCCGTGTCGCGAGGGTTGCCTGATGGCCGAGATCCATTTGCAGAACCTGGCGCACAGCTACAGCCCTACGCCGACAGGTCCCGAGGACTACGCCATTCGGGAAATGAACCACGTATGGGAGCAGGGCGGCGCCTACGCCTTGCTCGGGCCTTCGGGCTGCGGCAAATCAACCCTGCTCAATATCATCTCCGGCCTGCTCAGCCCGTCCGAAGGGCAAGTGCTGTTCGACCATAAAGTGGTCAACGAGCTGACCCCGGAAAAACGCAACATCGCCCAGGTGTTCCAGTTCCCGGTGGTGTACGACACCATGACGGTATTCGACAACCTGGCTTTCCCGTTGCGTAACCAGGGCATGGCCGAGGCGAAAATTCACAGCAAGGTGCAGGAAATTGCCGAAGTCCTCGACCTGCAAAGCCTGCTGAGCAAAAAGGCACGCAACCTCACCGCCGACGAAAAACAGAAAGTCTCCATGGGCCGGGGCCTGGTGCGTGACGACGTCTCGGCGATCCTGTTCGATGAACCGCTGACGGTGATCGACCCGCACCTCAAATGGAAACTGCGGCGCAAGCTCAAGCAGATCCACGAGCAGTTCAATATCACCATGGTCTACGTGACCCACGATCAACTGGAAGCCTCGACCTTCGCCGACAAGATCGCGGTGATGTACGGCGGGCAAATCGTGCAATTCGGCACGCCGCGGGAGTTGTTCGAGCGGCCGAGCCATACGTTTGTCGGCTATTTCATCGGCAGCCCTGGGATGAATCTGATCGAAGTGCAGGCTGAGGCCGGCGGAGTGCGTTTTGCCGACACCCATCTGCGGTTGTCCGAGGCCGTGCAGCAACGCCTCGCCGACACGCCCTACACGACCTTGCAGGTGGGCATCCGCCCGGAATTCATTCATGTGTGGGATGAGCATAACCCTGACGCACTGCAAGCCGACGTCACCCATATTGAAGACCTCGGCACCTACAAGATCCTGACCCTGAACCTGGACGGCGCCACCCTGAAAGTGCGCCTGGCCGAAGACAAACCGGTGCCCGAAGGCACCGCCTCTATCAGCTTCCCCGCGCAGTGGCTGATGCTCTACGCCGACGATTACCTGCTGGAGGTGCGGCCATGAACAAGGTGCAGAACAACAAGGCCTGGTGGTTGGTGTTGCCGGTGTTCCTGCTGGTGGCATTCAGTGCGGTGATCCCGATGATGACGGTGGTCAACTACTCGGTGCAGGACATTTTCGACCAGTCCAGCCGCTATTTCGTTGGCACCGACTGGTACAAGCAGGTGCTGCTCGACCCGCGTCTGCACGACTCGCTGCTGCGCCAGTTCATCTACTCGGCGTGCGTGCTGCTGATCGAAATCCCGCTGGGCATCGCCATCGCCCTGACCATGCCGACCAAGGGCCGCTGGTCATCGCTGGTGCTGATCATCCTCGCCATTCCGTTGCTGATTCCGTGGAACGTGGTGGGCACCATCTGGCAGATTTTCGGCCGCGCCGATATCGGCCTGCTCGGTTCCACCCTCAATGCGATGGGCATCAGCTACAACTATGCGGCCAACACCATGGACGCCTGGGTCACGGTGCTGGTGATGGATGTCTGGCACTGGACCTCCCTGGTGGCGCTGCTGTGCTACTCGGGGCTGCGCGCTATTCCAGATGTGTACTACCAGGCGGCGCGTATCGATCGGGCGTCGGCCTGGGCGGTTTTCCGACATATCCAGCTGCCGAAGATGAAAAGTGTGCTGCTGATCGCGGTGATGCTGCGCTTCATGGACAGTTTCATGATCTACACCGAGCCCTTCGTACTGACCGGTGGCGGGCCGGGTAACGCCACCACGTTCCTCAGCCAGACGCTGACCCAGATGGCTGTCGGCCAATTCGACCTGGGCCCGGCCGCGGCGTTTTCCCTGGTGTACTTCCTGATCATCCTGTTGGTGTCCTGGCTGTTCTACACCGCCATGACCCATTCCGACGCCAACCGCTGAGGCCACCAACATGAGCAAGCGCAAAGTCATACCGCTGCTGATCTACATCCTGTTCCTGCTGGTGCCGATCTACTGGCTGCTGAACATGTCCTTCAAAAGCAATACCGAAATCCTCGGCGGGCTGACGCTGTTTCCGCAGGATTTCACCCTGGCCAACTACAAGGTGATCTTCACTGACCCGAGTTGGTACACCGGCTATCTCAATTCGCTGTACTACGTGAGCCTGAACACGCTGATCTCCTTGAGCGTAGCGCTGCCGGCGGCGTATGCGTTCTCGCGCTATCGCTTCCTGGGCGACAAGCACCTGTTTTTCTGGCTGCTGACCAACCGCATGGCGCCGCCGGCGGTGTTTCTGTTGCCGTTTTTCCAGCTGTATTCGTCCATCGGCCTGTTCGACACGCATATCGCGGTGGCCCTGGCGCACTGCCTGTTCAACGTGCCATTGGCGGTGTGGATTCTCGAAGGCTTCATGTCGGGTGTGCCCAAGGAAATCGACGAAACCGCCTACATTGACGGTTACTCCTTCCCCAAGTTCTTTGTGAAGATTTTTATCCCATTGATCGGCTCCGGCATCGGCGTGACGGCGTTTTTCTGCTTCATGTTTTCCTGGGTCGAACTGCTGCTGGCGCGCACCCTGACTTCGGTCAATGCCAAGCCCATCGCGGCGGTGATGACCCGTACCGTCTCGGCGTCGGGGATCGACTGGGGCGTGCTGGCGGCGGCGGGGGTGTTGACCATCCTGCCCGGCATGCTGGTGATCTGGTTTGTACGCAACCACGTGGCCAAGGGCTTTGCCCTGGGCCGGGTCTGAGGAGTCGATGATGGAATGGATGGCCTGGACCACCCCCACCGCGCTGTTCTTTGGCGGTATCGCCCTGATTCTGGCGGGCATGACCACTTGGGAACTGCGCGCGCCGAGTATCCCTCGGCGCGGGTTTCTGCCGATCAGCACCACCCGTGGTGATCGTTTGTTTATCGGTCTTCTCGGTAGCGCCTACCTGCACCTGCTGGTGATCGGCGTAACCGACTGGAGCATCTGGGTGGCGTCCGCGCTCTCCCTTGTATGGCTGTTGTGTGTGATGCGTTGGGGCTAGTGCGGATGCCTCTATTCTCTGTAGGAGCGAGCGTGCTCGCGAAATTCGTCAACGATAACGCGGCGTTTCTGGGCGTGCGCGGTGTCTGGGCGTTTTTCGCGAGCAAGCTCGCTCCTACAAGGGGTGTGTGGCGTTTGTAGTCCCTTTTGAAATCAACCAGGAGGTCTCTATGTTCGATAAAAACAATAAGCTGCGACATAGCATTTCATTGGCCGCCGTATTGGCCCTCAGCGGTTTGAGTGCCACGGCCTGGGCCGATGCGTATGAAGAAGCGGCGAAAAAATGGATCGGCAGCGAGTTCAAGCCGTCGACCCTCACGGCCGACCAGCAGCTCGAGGAACTCAAGTGGTTCATCAAGGCCGCCGAACCGTTCCGTGGGATGAAGATCAACGTGGTGTCGGAAACCCTCACCACCCATGAATACGAATCCAAGGTGCTGGCCAAGGCCTTCAGTGAAATCACCGGTATCAAGCTGACCCACGACCTGCTGCAGGAAGGCGATGTGGTGGAAAAGCTGCAAACCCAGATGCAGTCCGACAAGAATATCTATGACGGCTGGGTCAACGATTCCGACCTGATCGGTACGCACTTTCGCTACGGCAAAACCGAATCCATCACTGACCTGATGGCCAACGAAGGCAAGAACTTCACCTCGCCGACCCTGGATATCAAGGACTTTATCGGTATCTCCTTCACCACCGCGCCGGACGGCAAGATCTACCAGTTACCCGACCAGCAATTCGCCAACCTGTACTGGTTCCGCGCTGACTGGTTCGAGCGGCCGGAGCTGAAAGCCAAGTTCAAGGAAAAATACGGCTACGACCTCGGCGTGCCGGTGAACTGGTCGGCCTATGAAGACATCGCCAAGTTCTTCAGCGAGGACGTCAAGGAAATCGACGGCAAGCGCATCTATGGGCACATGGACTACGGCAAGAAAGACCCGTCCCTCGGCTGGCGCTTCACCGATGCCTGGTTCTCCATGGCCGGTGGCGGCGACAAGGGTTTGCCCAACGGTTTGCCGGTGGACGAGTGGGGCATTCGCGTCGAGGACTGCCACCCGGTGGGCTCCAGCGTGACCCGGGGCGGCGACACCAACGGCCCGGCCGCCGTGTTCGCCACGCAGAAATACGTGGACTGGATGAAAGCCTACGCACCGCCGGAAGCGGCCGGCATGACCTTCTCCGAATCCGGCCCGGTGCCGTCCCAGGGCAACATCGCCCAGCAGATCTTCTGGTACACCGCGTTCACGGCCGACATGACCAAGCCGGGCCTGCCCGTGGTCAACGCCGACGGCACACCGAAATGGCGTATGGCGCCGTCGCCCGTCGGGCCTTATTGGGAAAAGGGCATGAAGAAGGGTTATCAGGACGTGGGTTCCTGGACCTTCCTCAAGTCGACGCCTGAGAAGCAGAAGCTCGCGGCCTGGCTGTACGCGCAGTTCGTCACCTCGAAAACCGTGTCGCTGAAGAAAACCATCGTCGGCCTGACGCCGATCCGTGAGTCGGACATCAATTCCCAGGCCATGACCGACCTGGCGCCGAAGCTTGGCGGCCTGGTGGAGTTCTACCGCAGCCCGGCCCGGGTCGAGTGGACCCCGACCGGCACCAACGTGCCGGACTATCCACGCCTGGCGCAACTGTGGTGGAGCAACATTGCGGCGGCGGCCAGCGGCGAGAAAACCCCGCAACAGGCGCTCGACAACCTGGCCAAGGAGCAAGACGCGATCATGACGCGCCTGGAGCGCTCCAAAGTGCAACCGGTGTGCGGTCCGAAAATGAACCCGGAACGTGACGCCCAATACTGGTTCGACCAGCCCGGCGCGCCGAAGCCGAAACTGGCCAACGAGAAACCCAAAGGCGAAACCGTGGCCTACGGCGACCTGCTCAAGCAGTGGGAGGCGGCGCGTAAATAATCAGTTCAGGCAAACGCGGTAAACACTGTAGGAGGGGGCTTGCCCCCGATAGCGGTGGTTCAGTCAATGCATGTATCGACTGGCGCAATCGGGGGCAAACCCCCTCCCACATTTTGATCTTCATCTGCCAGGGGAATCTGCCGGTTCCCCGACAAACCGCTTGGCCAGGAAGCCATACAACAGATACCCGAACGCCAGCACCAGCATCGCGCCAAATACCGCCTCTTCACCGCAGGCATAAATCGCATACAGCGAATACCCCACGGCCACCAGCACCACCAACGTATTGCGCGCCTGCACCGTCGCGCTGGCGTGTGCCTTGTACATCATCACCAGCAGGCCGGTGAGGGCGGTCACGTAGGGCAGCAGGTTGGTCACCACCGCCAGGTTCACCAGTTTGCTGAACTGCGCGCTGGCGCTGGGCGAGATGGTCGACAAGGCAATCAGGCTTTGCAGCGTGGCACACGCCAGCAGCCCCAGCACCGGCGCATTCGCGGCGCTGATGCGGCTGAAAAACCGCGGAAACAGGCGTTGGTCCGCCGACATCTTGGCCGTTTGCGCCAGGGTGAATTGCCAGCCCAGTAACGAGCCGATACAGGCCACCACCGCCAGCGCCATGATCAGCTTGCCGACCCAGGGGCTGAACATCTGTGCGTAAACCAGTGCGAACGGTGCGGAGGACGCGGCCAGTTCGGCATTGGGCACGATGCCCTGGATCACCGCGGTCGACAGCACATACACCACCGCCACCCCAAGCGTGCCGAGCAGGCAGGCCAGGGGCACGGTGCGGTTGGGGTTCTCCACCGCGTCGTAGCCCTGGGCGGCCGACTCCATGCCAAGAAACGCCCACAAGGTCAGAGGAATACTCGCACTGACGGCGTCCCACAGGTGCCGTTGGTGTGGGTTCCAGGCGGCCGTGAACACCTCGGGCTTGAAATAGAACCAACCGATCACGCAGAGCCCCGCCACTGGAATGATCACGCCCCATACCGTGACCACTCCGATGCGCCCGGTGATGCGCGGGCCGCCGAAGTTGGCCACGGTGGTCAGCCAGATCAGCGCCAGGCTGCCGACGAACAACGGCCCCGGCCCGCTGCCCAGCCACGGAATGAACGACGACAAATAACCCACCGCCGAAATCGCAATCGCCACATTGGCAATGATCAGCGACAGAAAATACAGAAACGAACACAGGAAAAACCCCGACTTGCCGTGGGCCTCCTCGGTATACGCCGACATCCCGCCGCTGCGGGTACAGAACAGCCCGCATTGAGCGAAGCCGTAGGCGATCGCCATCGAACCGAGCGCAGTGACGACCCACGACAGCAGTGAAATCGCGCCCAGTTGCGCCATGCTGGCCGGCAACATGATGATCCCCGAGCCCATCATATTGATCGCTACCAGGGTGGTCAGGCCCAACAGGCTCATCTTCTTGCTTGGTGCGGCCATCCAGAACTCCTTGTGATCAACGCAAAACCTGAGCTGTGCTTTCGCTGCGCCAACCCTGCGCGGCGGCAGTCGGGCGACATCGTCACGCGCAGGATGCCCGTCTCGGTACGACGGTGTTCGGCTTTGGCGGTGAAGGCGCGTTATTCGATCAAGCGGCTATTCATTGAGGGCCATGCTGATCCCACTGATGAAACTTGCGCAAGGAAAAAGCCGAAATAGGCAGGATTGGCGTAGGGACAGCGGCGTCCCTGGGTAGGACGCTCGCTACTGTGCTCACTCAACGGTTCGATTTATCACCCCGACGCCTGAGCCGCACATTCAAGGGAGGGATCAGGCCATGGCCTGCGGTTGGATGCGCAGTTCGCCGTCGACATCCTTGGCCAACCCACTGGCCAGAAACAACGGGGCGAGGCGCTTGTGCAACTGTGGCTCGACAAACTCCTTCACCGTCGGCAATGCCAGCACACCACTGAGCGGCAACTCCGCCTTGGTGTACGACAGCCACGCCTTTTTCAACATCAACAGCACATCGCTGCCGGCCGTCGAGGCAAAGCGGCGGTGGGTGGGTTTGGTGTCGAGGTTGAAGGTGTGCTGGAACTCATAGCCGGTTTCCTCCCCGCCAGCGGCAGCACAGCGCACGCAGGTGCAGGGGCCGTCGCCGAATGCGTTGCGCAGGTAGGCGTTGAAGTCCACCACGGGTTTGAGTGACAGACGCTTATCCACTTCGAACAGGTCCCCGGTCATTTTTTCGTCAGTGTTCAACGTCCAATTCCTTGCTGGTAGGCGGCTTTTCAAAGCGCGGCACAATAGCAGCCAAGCACGGTTTTGGGGACTATTTGCATCACATTAGCGCCGGACGCCGGCTTGCCGGCGACAGCGTTTCGGTCGCCGGCAAGCCCGCCGCCATCCTCAATCGGCGGAAAACTTCAAGATGGTGCGCTGGGTGTAGGTCTGCCCGGGGTCCAAGCGTGTCGAGGCAAACGTCGGTTGGTTCGGCGCATCGGGAAAGTGCTGGGTCTCCAGTGTGAAACCGCTCCAATGCAGGTAGGTTTTGCCTGCCTTGCCCTTCACCGAGCCATCGAGGAAGTTGCTGGTATAGAACTGCACCCCAGGTTCCGTGGTGTAGAGCTGCAAACGGCGGCCGGAGGCGGGGTCGTACACGTCGGCGGCGAGTTGCTTGATGTCGCCCTGGGTATCCAGCGCCCAGTTGAAGTCAAACCCGCCCTGTTTCGGCTCGGCGAATTTGAGTTGCGGATGCGCGTCCTTGATGTGCTGGCCGATGGCGGTGGGCTGGAGAAAGTCCATCGGCGTGCCCTTGACCGGTGCCACTTCGCCGGTGGGAATCAAGGTGGCATTCACCGGCGTGTAGTGGCTGGCGTGCAAGGTCGCCACCTGCTTGAGGATGTCGCCGTTGCCCGCGCCGGCGAGGTTGAAATAGCTGTGGTTGGTGAGGTTGAGCACCGTCGGTTTGTCGGTGGTGGCCTTGTAGTCGATGTGCAATTCGTTGTTGTCGTTGAGCCGATAGGTGACTTCGGTGGTCAGGTTGCCGGGAAAGCCCATCTCGCCGTCCTTGGACAGGTAGGTCAGGGTCACGCCGACCGAATCCTTGTCCTTGACGGGCTTGGCTTGCCACACGCGCTTGTCGAAGCCCTGGGCGCCGCCATGCAGCGAATTGGGACCGTCGTTGAGCGGCACCTGATAACGCTTGCCGTCGAGCTCGAACGCACCGCCGGCCAGGCGATTGCCGAAGCGGCCGATGGTCGCGCCAAAAAACGCCGTACCGCGCTGATAGCCCTGCACATCATCGAAGCCGAGCACCACGTCCTCGACCTTGCCGTGCTTGTCCGGCACTTTCAGCGCCTGCAACACGCCGCCATAGGTGATGACCGTGGCTTGCATGCCATGGCTGTTGCGCAATATGTACTGCTCGACAGCGGTGCCGTCGTTGGTTTTCCCGAAGGGTTTGTGTTCACTGGACAGACCGGCGGCCTGCGCGCCACCGCTGGCGATCAGCATGGACAAGGCGAGGCCGGACAACAGGTATCGAGGGTGCTTCATGGTCGAACTTCCTTTTGTTGTTTTGAGTGGAATAGTTCTACTAATGTGCGATATTTTGTCGGTGAGGCCGCAAATTTATAGCCTTAAACGCCGATTTCGTAAAATAAAATAAGACTAATTGATCGAGGCAACCTTGATATGAGTACTGAACAGGCCGTTTATCCCGACCTCAAGGGCAAGACCGTATTGATTTCCGGAGGCGCTTCGGGGATCGGCGAATTCATGGTGCGAGCCTTCGCCGGGCAGGGGGCCAAGGTGGCGTTTGTCGACCGCGCGCAAGGCCAGGGCGAGCGCCTGGCGGCGTTGTTGAGTGCCCAGGGGCACACCGTCGAGTTCGGTCACTGCGATATCACCGACGAGATTGCCTACAAGGCCGCGATTGCGCGCTTCGAATACGCCCTGGGGCCGATCACCGTGTTGGTGAACAATGCCGCCAACGACGTGCGTCATACCCTGGAGGAAGTTGATTCGGAGACGTTCGACAAGCTGATCGCGGTCAACCTCAAGCACGCCTTTTTTGCCGCCAAGGCTGTGGTGCCGATGATGAAACGTGCGGGTGGCGGTTCGATCATCAACCTGGGCTCCGTTGGCTGGATGATGGCCTCCGCCGGCTACCCGGTGTACGCCGCCAGCAAGGCCGCCGCCCACGGCATGACGCGGGCGCTGGCGCGTGAGCTGGGCCCGGACCGTATCCGCGTCAATACGCTGGTGCCGGGCTGGGTGATGACCGAAAAACAATTGACGATGTGGGTCGACGACGCCGCCAAGGAACTGATCAGCCGCAGCCAGTGCCTGCCTGGCAGCGTATTGCCGGAACACATCGCCAGCATGGCGCTGTTTCTCGCCTCGCAGGCGTCAGCGATGTGTTCGGCGCAGAACTTCATTGTCGATGGCGGCTGGGTGTAACTCCGGTCACTCGATGGGGTAGCGCTTGAAGGCCGGGTGCTGCTCCAGGCGTTCGGCGTGGCGTTGCACATGGGGGAACGCATCCGCCTTGACCACCGAGGCCACGGTGAACTGGCTGAAGGACCAGGCGATCGCCACCGTCAGCGAGGCCTGGGTCAGCGCTTCGCTGTCGGCCTGGCTCAGGTGTTTGTCCAGCAGCGTATACGCGGCCAGCAATTGCCCGCTGACGCGGTCGAGCCACGGCGCATGCTGCTTCTCGGCCGGCCGCAGGTTGTGTTCATAGACGATCTGCACGCTTTTCTCACAGGCCGCCAGGGCCAGCCCGAGCAACTGTAGGTCCTTGGCGCGTGCCGCCGGGGGCTGCGCCAGCAACTTTCTGTCAGCTGGCGCGAGGGCTTCGAGGTAATCCAGGATCAGGCTGGAGTCCATCAACACGGTCCCATCGTCCAGCACCAGGGTGGGCGCCTTGACCACGGGGTTGATCCGCGCGAATGCGTTGTAGGTGCTGAACACGGACAAGGGCTCATGCACAAAATCCACCCCGTACAGTTCCAGGGAAATGGCCACGCGACGTACATAAGGCGAGTCCAGCATGCCGACCAGTTTCATAAAGCCTCCTTGGTAATGGGTAGTTGGCAGGATTGGTTAATTTAGGTAACTTTAAAGCGGCTGTAGGTCCTGCAATATCGATTATTTTTACCGTAAAAGGTTAGCTGAGCTTACATGAGCGTATTTCCTCCCTTGACCTGCCTGCGCAGCTTCGAAGCCACCTCGCGATTGGGCAGCGTGACCTTGGCGGCCAGGGAACTGCACGTTACCCACTCAGCCATCAGCCAGCAGATCAAAGTGCTGGAAGAGCTCGTCGGTCTGGCCCTGTTCGTGCGCGAAGGTCGCGGCCTGCGGGTGAGCGAAGACGGGCGCCTGTACGCCTTGCAGATTCGCAAGGCGCTGGGAGATATCGCCGAAGCCACGCGCTTGATCCAGGCCCAACCCAAGACCGATGAACTGGTGGTCGCGGTGCTGCCCTCGTTCGGCTGCTCCTGGCTGGTCCCACGCCTGCCGACGTTCCAGGCGTTGTACCCGCATATCCGCATTCGCTTGCAAGCCAGCCTGAGCATTTCCAACCTGCATCAGGAATCGGTCGATATCGGCATCCGCATGGGCGAGGGCGATTGGGACGGCGTGGAGCAGCGGCTGTTGTTTCACGATGAAGTGATCGCCGTGGCCGCGCCTCATTTCAATCATGGGCAACTGCCGCAGACACCACAGCAGATCGTCGACAGCCCGATCATCCATAGCACCGAGTCCTGGCTGCCATGGTGCGAGGCGGCGGGCGTCGAGATGTCCGGCGAGCGCGCCGGCTTATGCAGCAATGACTCCAACCTGATCCTGGAGGCGGTGCGCCTGGGGCAGGGCATCGCCCTGGAGCGGCGCAGCCTGGTGCAGGACGCCATCGCCCGTGGCGAACTGGTGCAGCTCGGCGATATCAGTGTGCCCTACGCGTATCCCTACTGGCTGGTCTGGCCGCCCCGCGAAGGTTCGCACACCAAGCAGCAGGCGTTTTCCCAGTGGTTGTTCAAGGAAGTGGACAGCTACCTGGGGCAATTGAAAGGCGTTACCGATAAGTGTCCACCCAGCGCTCAAGGATGAAGGCTGGGTTGTGACGCAACCCCAACCTTTGGTTTAGTCTGGGTCGATTCGTTGACCTCAAGCACATCAGGAGTCGTGAGCATGACCGAATACGTACCCCCCAAGGTCTGGACCTGGGACACCGAAAGTGGCGGCACGTTCGCCAGTATCAACCGGCCCATCGCCGGGGCGACCCACGACAAGGTACTGCCGGTCGGCAAACACCCGCTGCAGCTGTACTCGCTGGCCACGCCCAATGGGCAGAAAGTCACGATCCTGCTCGAAGAGCTGCTGGCCCTCGGGCATACCGGCGCGGAATACGACGCCTGGCTGATCAAGATCGGCGACGGCGACCAGTTCGGCAGCGGCTTTGTCGCGGTGAACCCGAACTCGAAAATCCCCGCCTTGCTCGACCGCAGCGGCGCCACGCCGATTCGCGTGTTCGAGTCCGGTGCGATCCTGCAGTACCTGGCGGAGAAATTCGGGGCGTTCTTCCCGACCGAACCTGCGGCCCGCGCCGAGTGCCTGTCGTGGCTGTTCTGGCAGATGGGCAGCGCGCCGTACCTGGGCGGTGGCTTCGGGCATTTCTACGCCTATGCGCCGAGCAAGATGGAGTACCCGATCAACCGCTTTGCCATGGAAACCAAGCGCCAACTGGATGTGCTCGACAAGCGCCTGGCCGTGAGCGAGTACATTGCCGGTGACGACTACACCATCGCCGACATCGCCATCTGGCCCTGGTACGGCGGCCTGGTCAAAGGCCGCCTGTATGACGCGGCGCAGTTCCTTTCGGTGCAGGATTACAAACATGTGCTGCGCTGGGCCGATGCGATCGAGGCGCGCCCGGCGGTGCAGCGTGGACGGCGGGTCAACCGGGTGTCCGGGCCGCTCGAAGAGCAACTGCCGGAGCGGCACGATGCACGCGATTTCGAGCGCTGAGGTCGATGAGGCTCAGCTCAACAACCCGGTGCTGACCGCGACGATCAGGAAGATCCCCAGCAGCGCGCGGTAGATCACGAACGGCCAGGTGGAGAACCGCTCCAGGAACTTCATCAGGCCCCAGATCGCGAAGAACGCCGAGACGCTGGCGACTACCAGGCCAAACAGCAAGTGCGGCCAGGCATGCACCGGCATATCGGCGTGCAGCAGCACCCACAGCTCCTTCAAGCCGGCGAGGGCGATCGCCGGCAGGCCCAGCAGAAAAGAGAAACGCGCAGCCTCTTCACGCTTGAAATTGAGGAACAGCGCGGCGGTCAGCGTGGAACCGGAACGCGAGACCCCGGGAATCAAGGCGCCAATCTGTGCGATACCGACGATCAACGCATCGCGCAGGCGCATTTCGCTCACCTCCCGCGTATGCCGCGCACGCAGTTCGGCGGCCGCCAGCAACACTGCCATCACCACGCAAGCGATGCCGATCACCATCAACCCGCGCAGCGGCGAGTTACAGGCATTCAAGGTCGACGACAACGCCAGGCCGGCAATGCAGATCGGAATGGTCGCCAGCACAATCGCCACCGCCAGCTTGAACCACTGATTGTTGTAGTCACCCTGGCGCACCGCGCCAATGCTGCCGCTGACCACCTGGCGCACATCGCGCCAGAAGTAACTGACCACCGCCGCCAGCGCCGCCAGTTGCATCGCCGCCGAAAACGCCGAGCCCGGGTCTTGCCAGCCGAGCAGGGCGGGGACCACACGCATATGGGCGGTGGACGACACCGGCAACAACTCGGTAATGCCCTGGATCACGCCAAGGATGAAAATCTGCAGGTAATCCAGGGAGGCGAAGCCCACATCCAGGCCGGCGGAACAGACGTTGGTCAAAGTACATGTCCTTGAGAAAAAAGAGGCAGCCGGCGAAGTTTATTCGAAATGTTTCGAAGGTTCGGGCGAGGCGGCAGCTATCTGCAATCGATTCAGCAAGTAGAAAGGTTCATGCCGCTATTGGACTGGGGCAGCGTTTTGTGAACAATGGCGCCCTGCGTTTTTTCACCGAGAGCCTCATGCCTGAAACCACCGTCGAATTGATCCAGACCGGCCCGGAAGCGTCCGAGCTGATCCGCAATCTGTACCAGTACTACGCCTATGAGTCCTCGGACTGGGAGCAGGAAGATGTCGAGGCGGACGGCCGTTTCTACATCCATGACGAACACCTGAACCGCTATTGGCACGACCCGCAGTGGAGCGCCAACCTGCTGCTGGTCGACGGTTATATCGCCGGCTTCCTGCTGATCGAAGGCAGTGAATTGCCGGGCATCGATGCCCTGGAACTGGCCGACCTGTTCATCCTCAAGCGCTACCGGCGCAAGGGCATCGGCAGCGCGATCGCCACCCAGGTGCTATGCAGCGGCGCGGCCAACTGGCTGGTGCGTTTCTATGACCAGGATGAAGTGTCCCAGGCGTTCTGGCGCACCGTGCTGGATAACCTGCCACGCCCGGTGCAGACCCTCGAGCTGGACGATGATCCGCAACTGACCAGTTACCTGATCACGCGGGCGTCGTTGCACTAAACGCTGCGCTCGTTGAAAAAAGCCTGCTGCATGGCCTGGGGCGGCTGCCCGAAGGCACGCAGAAACGCCTGGCGCATGCGCTCGCGGTCGCCGAAGCCGGTTTCGCGGGCGACCACCTCGACCGGGTGGCGGCTGGTTTCCATCATCGCCCGCGCCGCTTCCACCCGCAGGGATTCGATGGCCTTGGCCGGTGTCTGCCCGGTTTCTTCGCGAAACACCCGGCTGAACTGGCGCGGGCTGAGCCGGGCGACATCGGCCAGGGCTTCCACCGACAGGTCGTGGGTCAGGTTCTCACGGGCATAGGCCAGGGCCAGTTGGATGCGGTCGGATTTGGGGTCCAATTCCAGCAACGCCGACAACTGCGACTGTTCGCTGCCCCGGCGCTGGGCAATCACCAGCTTGCGCGCGATACGCCGGGCGAGGTCGCTGCCCAGGTCGTTCTCCACCATTGCCAGCGCCAGGTCGACCCCGGCGCTCATGCCGGCGCCGGTCCAGATCTGGCCGTCGACGATGAACAGTTTGTCTTCTTCCAACTGAATATCCGGGTAGCGCTTGCGAAACGCCGGTGCGTGAATCCAGTGAGTGGTGGTGCGCTTGCCCGCCAATAACCCGGCCTCGGCCAGCACGAAGATGCCCATGCACAGCGAGGCGACACGCCGCGATTGAGCGGACGCGGCCTTGACCAGCGCCAGCAGGTTGGCCTCCGGCAGGCGAAATTCCAGGTAACCGCTGACGATCAGGGTGTCATAGCCCTGCGGCCGGATCGGCGTGGTGTTCACCGAGAACCCCTGGGACGTCATCACCGCGCCGCCGCTTTCCGACACCAGGTGAAACTCGTAGGCCGGCTCGCCGCGCAGCAGGTTCGCGCACTCGAACACCGAGCCCAGGCTGAGGCTCAGGGACTGGAAGTTCGGGTAAACCATCAGCGCAACGCTATGCATCGCCATACTCCAACGCGGGCGGGAGGGGCGATTGTCGGCGCGTGCCGGGAAAACGGCAACCGGGTTCGGCGCATGTCCGCAATCCTTGCGGATATGACATTGTGGGCGCCCGGCCCGGCTCCTAACATTCACCCCATGCACTAGACGACTGGTCTAATCGGACGGAGTGAAGCATGCACAGCGCCAGCAAAAGTCCACGGCAGACCATTCTCGACGCGGCGCAATCGATTGTCGGCGCCAAAGGGTTTTCTGCGGTGGGGTTGAACGAAATCCTGCAAGCCGCCGATGTGCCCAAAGGGTCGTTCTATCACTACTTCCACTCCAAAGATGCATTCGGTGTGGTATTGCTCGACCACTACTTCGATCACTACGTAGAGGGCATGACGCAACTGTTCGAGCAGCCCGGGTTGTCCCCGCGCGCCAAGTTGATGCGCTACTGGCAAGGCTGGATCGACAACCAGACCGGCTGCACCGACGCGGGCAAATGCCTTGCCGTCAAACTCGGTGCGGAAGTGTCAGACCTTTCAGAACCCATGCGCTTGGCCCTGGATCGCGGCACATCGAGGACCATCGCCTTGCTTGCCGGCGCGATCGGGCGCGGCATCGAAGACGGTTCGCTGACCGTGGCGCAAGCCCCGCAAAGCCTGGCCCGGAGCCTGTATGCGTTATGGCTGGGGAGCAGCGTCATGAGCAAGATCACCCGTACATCCGCGCCGTTTGATCAGGCGCTGCTGCTGACCCGACAGCTGTTGGGTTGCCCTGACACACACTGACCTTAACCCTATCGAGGCACTGGAACATGAAAGTATTAATGGTACTGACCTCTCACGACCAGCTGGGCGATACCGGGCGCAAGACCGGTTTCTGGCTCGAAGAATTTGCCGCACCGTACTACGTGTTCAAGGACGCCGGCGCCGATGTGGTGCTGGCGTCTCCGGCCGGCGGCCAGCCGCCACTGGACCCGGCGAGCGATCAAGCGGATGCGCAGACCGAACAGACCCGCCGCTTTGCCGCCGACCCGGCCGCGCAGCAGGCCCTGGCCAACACCGTCAAGCTGGACACGATCAACACCGCCGACTTCGACACCGTGTTCTATCCGGGTGGCCACGGCCCACTGTGGGACCTGGCGGAGTCGCCGGTGTCCATCGCCCTGATCGAGGCGTTCGAGCGGGCCGGCAAGCCCATCGGTTTTGTCTGCCACGCACCGGGCGCCTTGCGCCACGTCAAGGCGGTCAATGGTGAGCCGCTGGTCAAGGGCCGTCGCGTCACTGGCTTCTCCAACGCGGAAGAAGCCGCGGTCGGCCTGACCGATGTGGTGCCGTTCCTGATCGAAAACGATTTCAAGGCACTGGGCGGCAAGTATGAGAAGGGTGCCGATTGGCAATCCTTTGTGCTTGAAGACGGCTTGCTGGTCACCGGGCAGAACCCTGCCAGTTCCAGCGCTGTTGCCAAGGCCCTGCTGAAGCTCACCGCATAAGTTAATCAACGGTTTTAAACCTGCATGGATTGGCGGCTCTCAAGAGCCGCCAACGGTTTCGCTCGTCCTGAATTTGGAATCTTTCAAATGACCCACAGTGTTTTAAGTACCCCGATAAAACTCGGGCATCACACCTTGGCCAACCGCGTCGTCCTGCCACCGCTGACGCGTCAACGCAGCGCGCAACCCGGCGATGTCGCCACCGAGCTGATGGCCGAGTATTACCGTCAACGCGCCTCGGCCGGTTTCATGGTCAGCGAGGGCACCCAGATCGAGCCGCGCGGCCAGGGTTACGCCTGGACGCCGGGCATCTACACCCCGGCGCAGATCGACGGTTGGCGCACCGTCACCGACGCGGTGCATGCCGAAGGCGGGGTGATCTTCGCCCAGCTCTGGCATGTGGGCCGGGTGTCCCACAATGCGTTGCAGCCTGACGGCGCCGCGCCCGTCGCACCGTCCGCGCTGCAGGCCGAACAGGCGAAGGCGTTCATCGCCACCGGGCCTGGCCAGGGTGAACTGGTCCAACCGCCCGTGCCCCGTGCCTTGACCACCCTTGAGGTCAAGGCATTGGTCGGGCACTACGCACAGGCGGCACGCAATGCGTTGGACGCCGGGTTTGACGGGGTGGAGATCCATGCGGCCAACGGTTACCTGGTCAACCAGTTCATCTCGGCCCACGCCAACCAGCGCGACGATGAGTACGGTGGTTCGCTGCACAACCGTCTGCGTTTTTTGCGGGAGATTGTCGAGGCTGTGAGCCAGGTGGTCGGCCCGCAACGCCTGGGCGTGCGCTTTTCGCCGTTGTTCAGCGGCACCGATCAGGACCGCGTGTACATCGGCCTGGTGGAAGACGACCCGCACCACACCTACCTGGAAGCGATCAAGGTGCTGCAAGCGGCGGGCATCGCCTATGTCTCGATTGCCGAAGCCGACTGGGACAACGCCCCCGACCTGCCCGACACGTTCCGTCAGGCCGTGCGTGACACCTTCACCGGGCGGATTATCTACGCCGGGCGTTACACCGCCGAGCGCGGTGCGCGGTTGGTCGACGCGGGGTTGGCCGACCTGATTGCGTTCGGGCGGCCCTTCATTGCCAACCCGGACTTACCGCAACGGCTCTTCAATGGCTGGCCGTTGAATCCGCTGCGGGCGGAGGGGATGTATGGTGGCAATGAAGTGGGCTATATCGATTACCCGGTGCATGCCCAATAGGTCATTTCTTGTGCGAGCTGTCGGGCCCTGCCAAGGCCCGACAGTGACGGCATCAGGCGTCACGCCACCTGCAACACAATCTTGCCGATATGATCCCCACCTTCCATCCGGGCATGGGCCTGGGCGGCGTCAGTGTAGGCGTAGACCTTGTCGATGATCGGCAGGCAACGCCCGGCGGCCAGCACAGGCCATACCTGTTCGCGCAGCTGTTCGGCGATCAGGGCCTTTTCCTCGCGGGTGCGGGGGCGCAACAGTGAACCGGTTATCACCGCGCGTTTGCCGAGGATGGTCAGCAGGTCGACGTCATGCGCCTTGCCGCCGCCGAGAAAGCCGAGCATGACCAGGTGACCGTCCATGGCCAGGGCCTTGAGGTTATTGTTCAGGTACGAGGCCCCCATGATGTCGAGGATTACATCAACCCCCTGATCGGCGGTCTTCTGCGCGATGACGTCGGCGAAGTCCTGCTCGCGGTAGTTGATCGGTTCGGCGCCCAGCTTGGCGATGGCGGCGCATTTGTCGGCGCTGCCGGCGGTGGCGAAGGCCTCGATACCGAACTCGCGGCAGAGCATCAGCGCGGTGGTGCCGATGCCACTGGTGCCGCCGTGGATCAACACGCGCTGGCCTTTATGCGCGCCGGCGAGGCCGAACAGGTTGGACCACACCGTGAAGAAGGTTTCCGGCACGGCGGCGGCTTGAATCCAGTCCATGCCCTCGGGGATCGGCAACGCCTGGCTGGCGGGCACCGCGCAAAACTGCGCATAGCCGCCGCCATTGGTCAGGGCACACACCTTGTCGCCAATGGCGTATGCGCTGACGCCGTCGCCGAGCGCCACCACTTCACCGGCCACTTCCAGCCCCGGAATCAGGCTCATGCCGGGTTTCAGCGGGTACTTGCCGGCGCGTTGCAAGGCGTCCGGGCGATTGACCCCGGCCGCCTGCACACGGATCAGGATCTCGCCGGGGCCCGCCACCGGTACGGCGACCCGCCGCGGTTGCAGGACGTCGGGGCCGCCGGGCTGGGTGATTTCGATCAGGGTCATTTCGTGCGGGAGCGTCATTCGAGAGTTCCTGTGGCGATGAGCGTATGGGTTGGGACCGCCTCTGACGGGCGGCGGTTCAGCAGGATCATGCCCAGTTCCAGCAGCAGCGCGACCACGATGGCCCCGGCCGCGATCATGAACAACAGGGCATGCTGGCCGCCGCTGCCGTTGAACAGCGCCGAGTAGGCAAAGCCTGCCAGCGCCTGGAACGTGGCGAAAGATACCGTTGCGCGGCTCCAGGCGAGCTGTTGATGGTGATGGTTGGGCACCAGCTCGTGAACCCGCGCCAATGCCAGCGGCACGATACCCGGCGGGAACGAACCGAGGATCACCGCCAGCAGCGCCAACGCGGTGAACGAACTGGAGACCGGCAGCAGGCCGACCGTAATCGCCTGTACCGCCAGCACCAGGCGGATGCTCAGGCGCGCACCGAGCTTGTCGGCGAGAAATCCATACGTGACCGGGCCGACAATCGCCCCCAGGCCGTACATTACCCAGATCATCGCCCCGACGTGCGGCCCGGCCCCCAGGCCACGGGCGACGTAGTCCACCAGGAACACCATGGCTGGCACCAGCCCGGCGGCCATGAACGCGTATTGCCCAAACAGCAGGTATACGCCCGGCGGGGTCGCGACGGATGCGTTGGCGTGCGGTGCCGCTTCATGCAGGGTGCCCGAAGGCCAGCCGAACCAGCTCGCTGCCGTCAATACCAGCGCCAACAGGCCCAGGCCGAACCACGTCTGTTGCAAACCCAGGCTCAACAACGGCGGCACAATCGTCCCGGAGCCTGCAATGCCCAGGCCGATGCCGAGGAAGATCGCGCCGCTGGCCAGGCCCCGACGCGCCGCGGGTACGTGGGGCAACACCGTCGCCGCCACCAGCACCATGATCGCGCCCCCGGCGATGCCCGACAGCAGGCGCCAGGCGAAGAACCAGAGCAACGACAAGGGAAAGCCACAGGCAAAGAACGCCAGGGTCACGGCCACCATCATCAGCCGCAAGGCGGCCGTGTTCGAGGTGCGCCGGGCGAGGGGCCGTCCGATCAGTGCGCCGACCAGGTAGCCCACCAGGTTGGCGGCGCCGAGGTACACCACGTCACTGGCGGCAAACCAGTGAGCCTGGATCAGCGAGGGGATCAGCGGGGTATAGGCGAAGCGCGCCAGGCCGATGCTGACCAGGCTGGCGCACAGGCCGGCGAAGATCGGTAACCACAGTGCGCGGCGGGGCGGGGTGTGAGTGTCGGGCATGACGGCGGTCCTGAGGGTTTTCTCTGGCGCTCAGCATAGCCCCGTTGCATGATGCAATAACGCTGCGAGTATGCGGCGCATCGATGCATATATGCAGCATAAGGAGAGGGCATGAATTGGGACGATGCACGGGTCTTCCTGGCGGTGTGCCGCGAGTCGACCTTACGTGGCGCGGCGCGGGTGCTGGGGGTTGACCAGGCCACCGTCGGCCGACGGATCAACGCGCTGGAAAAGTCCTTGAGCGCCACCCTGTTCCTGCGCACCTCCGAAGGCTACGCGCTGACCGCCGTCGGCGAAGCCGCCCTGCGCAGCGTGGAAAAAATGGAGCGCTCGGCCCTCGAGCTGGAGCGCCAGATACAAGGCTTGGACGAACGCCTGACCGGCACCGTGCGGGTCAGTACCACCGACTCGTTGGCCATCGATTTCCTGATCCCGGCGATTGCCCGCTTGCACGAGCAGCACCCCGACGTGCGCGTGCATCTGGACGCGTCCACCCAGTTTCTCAGCCTGGCCAAGCGCGAAACCGACATCGCCGTGCGTAACATGCGCCCGGACAGCCCTGACCTGATCGCGCGGCGTATCGCACGTTGGCCGGTTGGGTTGTTTGCCTCCCAGGCTTATATCGATCGCCACGGCGCACCGGAGCCCGGCAGCCTGTTCGAAGGCCATGATCTGGTGGTGTACCACGCCTATCTGCAGAGCCAGAAGGACATGACCCTGGTCTGCGAACCCCTGGGCCGCGGCCGCATCGCGGCCACCCTGAGCTCCGGCCTGCTGGTGCGCCGTTCCATTGCCGCCGGCATCGGTATCGGTGAGATGCCGGTGTGTACCGGCGAACGCGACGGGCTGGTGCGTCTCTGGCCGGAGCGCACTCGGCCGATGCCTTACGACGTCTGGCTGGTGACCCACGCCGACCTGCGCCACACCGCGCGGGTGCGGGTGGTGATCGATGAAATCGTCGCGGGGTTTGCCGGCACCGGGGAGTGAGGTCAGCACACGCTTGCAAGCTCGCCGGCATCTTTGTGCACACAATCGGCCTCAGTCATCTCACGGACAGGTCGCTTATGAACGAATCAAGAAATCAGGATGTGGGTCTGCTGTTTCTGCGGGTCAGCGGCGCACTGTTTCTGTGTTGGGTGCATGGCATGCCCAAACTGCTCAATTACAGCGAGCAATTGAAACTGATCGAAGACCCGTTTCACCTCGGCGCCCACGTCACGTTGCTGCTGGCGATTGGCGCCGAAGTGCTGTGCCCGCTGTTGATCATCGCCGGGGTGCTGGTGCGCCTGGCCTGCCTGCCGATCCTCGCGGTGCTGTTGATCGCGATGCTGGTGGTGCACCCGGAGTGGACGTTGCTGGAAGGGCAGTTCGGCTGGCTGCTGTTGATCATTTTCACCAGCGTGCTGATCGCCGGGCCGGGTCGCTTCACCCTCGGTCAGCGTTTTGCCTGAGCAAAAAAAGGCCGGGCAAGCCCGGCCAAATAAGGAGAGGGGGTCTAAGCGGTTCAGCGGTTCAGGAACGCCAGCAGGTCTTCGTTCAATGCCTGGGCGTGGGTCACTGCAAACCCGTGCGGCGCGTCTTTGTAGACCTTCAGCTCGGCACCCTTGATCATCTCGGCCGCTACCTTGCCGGTGGTTTCGAACGGTACGATCTGGTCGCCATCGCCGTGGATCACCAGGGTCGGCACGTCGATCTTGGCCATGTCCGGGCGGAAGTCGGTCTCGGAGAAGGCGGTGACGCAATCCACGGTCGACTTGAGCGATGCCAGCAGGGCGATCTGCAGGGTTTGCGTCAGTACGCCGTCGGAGACTTTCTGACCTTTGTTGATGCCGAAGAACGGCAGGTTGAAATCAGCAATGAACTGCGCCCGATCCTTCAGCAGGCCGGCCTTGATACCGTCGAACACATCGGTGGGCACACCCTGCGGGTAGTCCGGTTTCTGACCGAACAGCGGCGTCACCGCGCCCAGCAGCACCAGGCCGGCGACACGGGCACTGCCGTGGCGGGCGATGTAGCGCGCGACGTCGCCGCCACCCATGGAAAAGCCGACCAGGGTTACGTCCTTGAGGTCCAGGTGTTCGATCAGTTGGGCGATATCGTCGGCAAAGGTGTTGTAGTCGTTACCGCTCCACGGCTGATCCGAGCGCCCGAAACCCCGGCGGTCAAACGCGATGGTGCGAAAGCCGCGGCTGCTCAGGTATTCCATCTGGTATTCCCACATGTCGGCGTCCAGCGGCCAGCCATGGCTGAACAACACGGGTTTACCGCTGCCCCAGTCCTTGAAGTAGATCTGGGTACCGTCTTTGGCAACGAATGTGCTCATGGAAAACTCCTTGGTTGAGGAACGAAAAACATCAGGATCACTATTGCCCCAAACCGGGCAACGGGCTTGTATGGGTGTGCTTGCTTGGGTTCACCAACTGAACTTGAGCTCTACCCCCAAATAATTACTGTCGTCGCCTCCGGCATCGCGCAAGGTCCGGCCGACTGCGTAATGCACCGCTTCAACCGCGCCGCTGAGGTTTGGCGTAAACACATAGTCGGTACGCAGTTGAGCGTAAGCGCCGGTCCAGCGATCACCCTGGCCTGCGGTGCCGGCGACCGGCAAGTTCGGCTGGGTGTAGACCGCGTCGCTGGTGGTCTGCCGCCAGAGCAGGCCGACGGCGGTCTGCACGCTCAGCTTGTCGACAGGCTGAACGGTGATCGAGGGCTTGACGTGAATCAGGTTGCTGTAGCCCGTATAGCCCGCCAGGGAAAAATAGTAGCCGTTGGGAAACAGCGGGTTGAAAGTGCCGAGGGTGCCGTCGCCGGTTTTACGGTCGCCCGAGGCAATATCCAATTGCAGGCCAATGCGTGGTTTCCACGCCAGGCTATCGAAGGTGTATCCGGTGCGGCTGCCGCCGGCCCAGGCGCGAATGTCCTTGTGGCCTACCGAGCCGCTTTGCAGCATGGCTTCGATGTCCCAGTCGAAACCCTGGGCCGCCCCGCCCAGGCGTGCGTCGACGAAATGCCGGGTTTCATCGCCGTCCGCATCCAGATAGTGCGCGGCGCTGCGCTCATACACGCCGTAGTAGGCTGACAGTTCATTCTTGCCGCCTACCAGTCGCTCGACCCGCAGCATATGAAAGCGCGCATCGCTGTTGGATGTGTCGTCGAAGTGCCGCCCGTCCTGATACTGCACCGGCTGGCTGGCGATGCCGATAAAGCGCCACTGACGGGTCTCCCAGTCGGCCCACAGCGCATCAAAGGATTGCCGCACATTCGGGCCGTCCCGCGACGAGATGAAACGCTGCAAGTCAAAGGCAAAGTCCTGGCGGCCGATACGGCTCTTGAAGGTGCCGGCGTCGAAGGTGTTGATGTATTCGGCGAAGGCCAGGCGCAGGTCCACGCGGTTCTGATCGGCGCCGCCGATCGTGGTCTTGTCGTAGGCCCGCACATCTTCGAGTTGGGTGAACACACGCCAGTTTTCATTCAAGTGCAGGTCAGCATGGACCTGGAAGCGTTGGAGCAAGTAGCTATCACGGGCCACATTGTGTACGCCAAAACCGCTGGCATCGTTCATCTCGAAGCGCTCGCGCAATGTTGCGCCGAGGGACAGGTAGGTGAATGGGTTGGCGCTGGACAGCGGGAGGTACTTCAAGCTGTCCAGTGGCTGCGTGCGCAGCGCCGGATCGCTGAGTACGGACCAGTCTTCCTGCCAGCGGTTGGTCTTGATCGCCGGTCGTGTGGCCAACTCGTCTGCGTGGCCACTGCTGGCGAGCAGCGGCCACAGCACAGCCAGGCCCCAGCCGGTGCGTCGAGTCATGGGCATGGGCTCAGTGCGCCATATTGAGCTGGTGAATTTCCGCGATATAGCCGCCCGGGAATTCAACCAGCGCGCTGCGCCGGTTTTTACTGGTGAAGGCCGGCACCAGCACTTTGGCACCCGAGCCGGTGGCTTTACCGAGCGTGGCGGTCAGGTCCGCCACTTGGTAGCCGGTGGTTTCATGCCCAAACGGGTAGGGCAGTTGGCCGTTAGTGACCAGCACCGCCATGCGTCCGAACGGCGACTCGATCTCGACGCGCCGGTAGGTGCCGCTGACCTGGCCCACATCGACCGCGGATGCGTGCTTGTCATCGGCCAGGACCTTGCCATGGGAGAAGCCCAGGAACGACCGGATGAACGTGTCGGCCCGATCGGCGGAGAGGTAAACGCGGTTTTCCGGTAGGGTCTGGAACGCCGCGTAGTCTGGGGTCTTGGTGTGCCAGTAGAGCTGCATGTTCACACCACCTGGCCATTGGATCACCGCGTCCCGGCCAATCGGGTCGGGAAAGTCGCTGACGATCACCGCCGCACCGTTGTCCCGGGCGGCTTTGAGCGCTGCGTCCATGTCCTTGACCAGATAGCCGTTGCGCTCCTGGCCGAACGGATGCGGGATGGGGGTGGTGAAGCCAAACAGCGACACCGTGCCTGCTGGCGTCTGCAGCAACTGCGAGGTGGTGCTGCTGGGCACCGGCAGCACATTCACCACCACCTGGGGCGTGCTCCTGCCGCCGAAAGTGGCGAGGAAGCTCTGGGTGAAACGGTCCACATCGGCCGGGGCGACGTACACATGGCTAGTGTCATATTGCGGTGCCACGGCGACCGCTGGCGTCGCCGCAAAGGCGCAGTTCATCATGGCGCCGGTCAACAGCGTCAATGCCAGCGATACCGTTCTCACTTTTTTGTACATGCCTACTCTCCCGCCTTTTTGGAAAGTCAGGAGATTAGGGGGTAGGGCAGCCAAGCGAATTGTATGGGCGTGCTCGGTTGAGCGGTTCAGCCTTGATGGCTTGTCAGAGGTTCAAGGCCGCTGCGGTTTGACCGACGTCCCGAACGTATTGCCCATGCGAATGCTGGTCGCCGCCGGGGTGGACAGTCCCACCTGATTCGGCGGCCGCTTCTGCACCGGTACGTTCTGCGCCTCGCGGTTTTTCTGCGCCGCCTTGGCCGCATCCGCGTTGTTGCCCATCTGCTGGCCCAGGCAGCCATAGTCGGGAGACTTATAGCCATCCACCGTCACCTCGGTGCAGCCTTTGGCGGCGGTTTCGGCGTGGGCGAGCAGGGGCAGCGCGGTACACAGCAACAGGCTGGCGAGGGTGGGGAGTCGCTTCATGGGGCCTCCTGGCGGGCCTGGGGAATTGGGCCGATAAGGCTTGAAAGTGTAGTGCAGCGGGTTTCCCATCACCGTGATGTTTTTTTTGCTATCACCGTAACATCAGGTTCATAAACTGGCCTCAGGATGACGGTTTTCAAGGACACGTCGGCCGTGCAGCGATGCAGAGCGGGGGGTGAACAGTGGGGCTTGCGGCGCGCCATCGGTGCCCTGGCCTTGCTGTTGCTGCTGGCGCTGGGTACCCCGGCGAGGGCAGAGCCGCCGCTGTTGATACTGGACCTGCCGGCACAAGATCTGGAACACGCACTGCAAGCGTACAGCCGCGCCACCGGCATGGCGGTGCTGGTCGACCGTGAACTGACGCGGGGCCGGCGCTCCATCAGCGTGCGCGGGCGCTTCACGGCGCAGGAGGCTTTGGCGATGTTGCTGACGGGGAGTGGCCTGATGGCGCGCTATGCACGCAGTGACGCGTTCACCTTGCAACTGCCCGCGGTCAGCCAACCTCCTGTTACCCGTGGTGCATCGGCACGCAACGCAGCACGGATCAACAACAGCTATGCCGCGGCGTTGCAACAGGCGATCGAAACCAGCCTGTGCCGTTCGCCGTTGACCCACCCCGGCAGCTTCAGAGCGCTGGTGCAGGTCTGGGTCAGCCCTCAGGGGTTGATCGAATACAGCCGGTTGGTCAGTTCCACCGGCGATGAACAACGCGATGAAGCCCTGGTGCGCAGCCTGGGCGCTGCCCGGGTCGAACGCCCGGCGCCGAGCTCGCTGCGCCAGCCGGTGACTTTACTTTTGATGCCCGACACAACAGGAACGCGCATGGAATGCACAGCAGGGAAAGGAGCCTGGGGCGGATGAAAGATTCCGGGCACAGCACGATGGTCAGCCTGTTCCTGGCGTCCTACGAGGAGTTCAAGGTGCGTCTGCGCAAGCGCCTGGGCTCGGAAGACCTGGCCAACGATGTGCTGCACGAAACCTACCTGCGCGTCGACCGCATGGACATGCCGCCGAACCTGGCGCAGCCCAATGCCTACCTGTACCGCATGGCCTTGAACATCGCCGCCGATCGCCGCGAAGCCGACGCCCGGCTGTTGACCGGCAGCGAAGTCGAAGAGCTGCTGCAAAGCGCCGACGAAGCCCAGGACCCCTCGCGGGTAGTGGGCGGGCAGAAAGAAATCCAGTCCCTGGTCAAGGCGCTCTACGAACTGCCGGCGCGCCGTCGCAAGATCCTCATCGCCGCGCGCCTGGAAGAAGCGCCGCACCTGGAAATTTCCCAACGTTTCGGCATTTCCACGCGCATGGTCGAAAAGGAAATCAAGGCCGCCCTGGGCCACTGTGCCAAGCGCCTGGAAAGAAAAGTGATCCAGCGGTTCGGTCCCGGGGCCGGAAAACCGTCTTAGTGTTGAGTCCCTGATAAATCCGTGAGTATTTGCGCGCTTGAACATTTTTAGCCTCTCCACCGCCCGGGCAACCCCCGCCAGCCCATTGCACGATGAAGCCCGCGACTGGCTGCTTCTGCTGACCTCGGGCCGCGCCACCGTAGCCGATGCCAAGGCCCTGAAAGCGTGGTGCGCCCAGAGCCCGGAGCATGCCCAGGCGTTCGAGCAGGCCAAGACGTTATGGCGGCAAGTGGGCACGGCGGTTGAACAGGCGCAGCCCCCGCGCCATTTTGGCCGGCGAGCCTTCCTCGGCGGCGCGATAGCGGCGTCGGCGGCGTTGGTGATGGTGGGCGTCGGCGCCCCGGGTGGGCTAGCCGGCTTGACCGCGGACTATCGCACCGCGGTCGGCGAGCAGCGCCAGGTACTGTTGAGCGACGGCGTGAGCCTGGAACTCAATACCCAGACGCGCATCAGCCGGGTGGGGCAGGGGATCGAATTACTCGAAGGCGAAGTCGAAGTGCTCGCCCATGTGGCCCAGCCGCTCAAGGTCCAGGCCGGCGCCGGCTGGGTCAGTGCGGCGCAGGCGCGGTTCAATGTGCGGCATACCGATCGCAACGTGTGCGTCACCTGTATCGAAGGGTGGCTGTCGGTGGATGTCGCTGGACGCACTGTGCATATGGAGAGTGGCCGACAACTCACCTATGGCGCCGCCGGGATCGGCGCGGTGGAGACGGTGGACGCCCAGGCGGTGGTGGCTTGGCGCGAGCAGGTGCTGGTGTTCAACAACGCGACGCTGGCGACGGTGGTGGACGAGATAAACCGCTACCGGCCGGGGATGTTGGTGTTATTGAACAAACAACTGGGCCAGCGCCGGGTGCAGGCGCGGTTCAGTTTGCAGCAGTTGGCGGGGGTGGCGTTGTTGATTCGTGATGCGTATGGGGCGAAGTGTACGGAATTGCCGGGGGGGGTGGTGTTGTTGAGTTAGGTTGACCGGGCATTTTTTTGGATTGGGTTGGATTGAGTACATATCCGTTATTTAGGTTACGGCGGCTTATGGTTCCGGTCCGTACAAAAAGCCCCAAAGTAACCAAAGGGCTCTTGCCCCACCACTTGGTGCCTCGCCTAAGATCAAAAGCCAAAGCGAGGCGGCCTTATAGCCGACCTGATCCTGGAAGCCGAACCGGGTCAAAAATGTGGGAGGGGGCTTGCCCCCGATAGCAATATGTCAGCCACTACATGCATGACTGATCCACCGCTATCGGGGGCAAGCCCCCTCCCACATTTGGATCTCCATAGATCAGATAGACCTTGCTCTGCTTTTGCTCTGCTTTTGATCTGCTCTTGATCTTGATCTTAGGCGCCCCGTAAAACCACGCTGGCCGAACGCAGGTATTACGCAGCGGGTAAACCGGCAGGGATGCCGGTTTAGCCGTCCCGGGCCATGGATGGCCCGTGACGGCGGCCCGCGGAGTAATGCCTGCGTTCGGGCACACCGAGCCTAGGCGAGGTGCCGAGTGGTGGGGCAAGAGCCCTTTGGTTACTTTGGGGCTTTTCCAAAGTGACCCGCTGTAAGAGCGGAACCCTAAGCCGCCGTTACCAAAAAAACGGATATGTCCCCCATCAAAACCCCAAGCCACCATTACCAAAAAAACGAATATGCCCCCATCACCCACCCCTACCAAAGCGGCCCCACCACCTGCCGATACCGCTCCACCCCCTGCGCCGTCTGCCGCACCAGGCTCACCTCCAGCCCCAGCGGATCTTCCCGCCGATTCCCGCTCAACTGCCGCCAGCCCTTGTCCGCTTCCCACACCCGCACCTGCAGATCACTGACCCCGGTCAACACCACCACCCCATCCTTAGCCGCCGGCAACGGAAAGCGATCCCGCGCCGGTGCGGCTGCGCGGTACAGGCTGTCGCCCTTGAGCCACCACCGCACCCGTTGCAGCCCATCCGCCGCGACCGGCGCGCTGCGGATCACGTCCAGGCGAAAGCCCTTGCTGTCGGAACTGCGCACCGTCACCGCCGCCAACCCGCTGGGCTTGGTTTTATCGGCTTGCAGAGAAGCCGGCACGCTCAGCTCCACGCTGGCGCGCATGTTGAGATCGCGCTGCAACTGGTTCAGCGCCCGCAACAACGCCTCGGTCTGTTCCGTGCTGGCCTGCAAGTGCTGATCCGCACGGGTCACGCTGTCGAGGCCGCGCCAGGCGATGAGGCTGACCAGCGCCATCAGCATGATCGCCACCATCACCTCAATCAGCGTGAAGCCTTTCTGCGAGGCACTCATGGCTGGCTCACCACGCGCATCAAACCGGCGGCATCACGTTGCAGGCTGAGGCGGTGTTGCCCGTCGGACAGCTCGACCCGCACCGGCGGGTTGATCCATTCGGCGTCGAGCACCAAGGTTTGCCGGGGCTCGATCGTGACCTGCATCGGCGTGCTCTCCCATAGGCGCGGGCGCAGTTGGGTGTCGCCCTGGAATGACTCCACGCCGAGGCCGTCATCGCTGCGACGGTTGAAGCGGAAACCCTTGGCGTCCGCGCGCCAGGTGATCGGCCGCCCATCGGCGCGGGCTTCGGCCTGGGCCACTTGCAGCAATTGACTCAAACGCTCGGCATCTTTGCGCAGCAGGTGCAGCGGGTCGGGCTTGATGGTCAGGCTGATGGCGGCGCTGGCAATGCCGATGATCACCAGCACCACCATCAGTTCGATCAGGGTGAAACCTTGCTGTTTCATGGGGCGGCACCTGGAAAGCTGGCGAGGTTATGAAATAAAAACGTGCGAATTGGCCTGTAGGCTGATGCCACGGACAAACAGGAGGTCCACCCATGGCACTTGCCCTTCGTTTTTCTCCCGCCCTCGGCGTGCAGGCACTGGCCGTGGTTGCCGCGTTGGCCGGCGTGGCGGTCTGGACGCCGTTGCTGCTCACTTCCGCCGAATCCCACACGCCGCCGGTGGCCGCCGAGGTGTTGGCGGCGCGCAGCGATAACCCGGCGTTGCAGTGGTTTTCCACGGCGCCGACGGCATTGCAGGTCAAGGTCTCGGGGGTCTTGGCCGGAGCGCGGGGCGCGGTGGCGATCCTCAGCCTCAACGATGGCCCGCCGCGCAGTTTTCTGCTCGGCGAGCGCCTCAGCCCCGGCGTGCGCTTGACGGCCATCGCGGGCGACGGTGTCGAGATCGAGCGCGGCGGCGAGAAGGTGCGCGTGCAGCTCGACACGTTGCCGCAGGCGCCCGCATTGCCACGCCTCACTCGGCCTTGACCTGCGGCCTGGCCAGGGTCGTCGCCAGGCGCGCCAACGGCGGCGCCTCGCGGCTGGCGTCCCGCACCTGCACATCGACCTGCACCAACTGACTGTCGGGGCTGCTGCTGAGGGTCTGCTCGCAACGCAGTTTCAAGCGGCCCTGATCGCACGCGAAGGTCTTCTTACCGCTGCTCAAACGCCCCTCCAACTGCAACTCTGCCAGCCGGCTTTGCGCCGCCAGCATCGCCATCGACTTGTCGCGCAGCAGGCCGTTGCTCTGGGTCATCAACCCGGCCACGCGCACGGCCGCGGCCATGGCCACCGCGATGATCGCCAGCGCCACCAGCACTTCAATCAGGGTAAAACCTCGCTCGTTGCGGTGCCTGCGCATGGCGTTCTCAAAGCCTGGAAACAGGTGCGCAGCCTAGCGCTGGCAGTTGACCGATTGGCGACCGAAACTCCCGAGGATTTTCAATACGACTGACATGTGTTCTTGCAACACTGCGCCCCGAAATGCACTCAAGCCAAGGAATGTCGAGATGGATATCGCACGCCTAACATCCCCACTGCCAGGCCCTCGCGGCCAGCGTGGCTTCACCCTGATCGAGATCATGGTGGTGGTGGTCATTCTCGGGATTCTGGCGGCGATGGTGGTGCCCAAGGTACTCGACCGTCCGGACCAGGCGCGGGCCACCGCGGCGAAACAGGACATCGGCGGGTTGATGCAGGCGCTGAAACTCTATCGCCTCGACCACGGCACTTACCCGACGATGAACCAGGGCCTCAAAGTGCTGGTGGAACGCCCGGCGGATGCGAAAAACAGCAACTGGCGCGCCTACCTCGACCGTCTGCCCAATGACCCGTGGGGCCATCCTTATCACTATCTCAACCCAGGCGCCAACGGCGAGGTCGATGTGTTCTCCCTGGGCGCCGACGGCCAGCCGGATGGCGACGGCGTGAATGCCGATATCGGCTCCTGGCAGCTGTAAGGCGCGCGATGAAACGGGATTCGCCCGCAGCGGCGAAGCAGCGCGGCATGGCGATTATCAGCGCGTTACTGATCGCGGCGGTGGTGGCGGTGATCGCCGGCGCCATGCTCACGCGCCAGAGCGTATTCACCCGCAGCGTGGAGGCCGAGCAATTGCGCATTCAGGGTCAGTGGCTGTTGCAAGGCCGCCTGGAACACAGCCGCCTGTTGCTGTGGGAGGCGCGCCAGAAGGACGTGCTGACGCGCCTCGATCAGCCGTGGGCGCGGCCCCAGGGCGGGGCGTTTGAAGGGCGCCTGGAGGACGAGCAGGGCAAGTTCAACCTGCGCAATCTGGTCAATCACCAGCGGCTCGACGCCGAACAACTGCAAGCTTTCGAGCGCCTGTGCCGCCTGATTGACATCGACCCGGCCGTGAGCCGACGTATCAGCCGGCGAGTGATCGCCTCCTATGATCAACGTACCGACAAGACGCTGCTGCCGGCGCGCTACCCGATGCTGCGCAGCCTGGATGACCTGAGCGGTATCGAAGGGCTCGACCCGCTGCTGCTGCGACGCCTGCAGACCTTCGTCGGCGTGCTGCCCGGCAATACCTGGGTCAACGGCAACACCGCCAGCGCCGAAGTGCTCAGCGCGGTGGTGCCGGAACTCAGCCTGGCCCAGGCCCAGGCATTGGTGGCCGAGCGCGACAGCGGGCGCTGGTTTATCAACCGTGGCGATTTCGTCAACCGCCTGCACCTGCCCCAAGTGGCGGTGGACAGCGTGCAAGTGGGCATCACCAGCGAGTGGTTTCGCCTGCAGGGCCAGGTACGCCGTGAACAGCGCCGGGTGACAATCGACGCGTTGTTGCATCGCCCTGAAGACCGCCGGCCCCAGGTGATCTGGTCGCGGGTGGGCGCATGAAACGCCTGCGGATCGGCTTGCCGCCACTCGATCAACTGACGGTCGACAGCCAGGTGCAATTTGCCTGGCTGGAGCGTGGCGCCGTGGTGAGCGAGGGTTGCGAAAGCCTGTTGCAGTTGGGCCGGTCCAAGCCGTCGGTGGAGTGCTTTCTGCACCCCGCCGACAGCCTGTCGACCAGCCTCGAGCTGCCGCCGCTGGCCGCCGCCAAAACCGCCGCCGCCGTGGCCTGTGCCGCACAGGCGTTGATCCTCGGGCCGGTGGAGCAGATGCAGGTGGCCCACGGCCCGCGCGACAGCGATGGGCGCGTGCAGGTGGCCTGGGTGTCCACGGCCGGGTTGGAGCGCCTGGGCCAGGTGTTGGTGCAGGGCCAGTTCAGGTTGCGCGGCCTGTACCCGGCGCCGTATGCCTTGCCGCTCGGCGCCGCGGCCATGCACGACGGTTACTTGCTGACACGCCATAGCCTGCACCAAGCGGCTGTGCATCCGCTCGGGCAACAGGTGTTGGATCAAGGGCTGGAGGTGCCGCTGGCGCCGGAGGCGCAACGCTGGAGTGGCGCCGTGCCTGGCTGGGGCTTGCACGGCCGCCTCAACCCACCGGCGAGCGGTGGCTGGGGCAGGGCGCTGGCCGCTGTCGCCCTGGCCACTGCCGTCTGGACCCTGGGCCTGAACCTGTACGCCGCGCGCCAGGCGGGCGAAGGCCAGCAGCTCAAGGCGCTGCTGAGTCAGCAGGTGCGCCAGGCCTTCCCCGAATTACCGGTGATCCTCAACCCCTTGCAGCAGGCCCGCCAACAGTTGGCCGCCCGCCAAACCGGCGCCGCCGCCGACCCCGCCCAGCGCTTTGGCAGCCTGCTGCAAGTGGCCGGCAGCAGCCTGCCGTTCATGGTCGGCAACGTCGACAACCTGAGCTTCGAACAGGGCCGCTTGCACGTGGGCTTGCTGGCCGACAGCCGTAGCCCGACGGCGCCGGGCGATGGGCAAGCGGCGCTGGCCCAGGCCGGGTTTAGCGCGACCCGCGATGAGCATGGCTGGACGTTGGGCCCGGTGGAAACCGCCGAAAAACCGGGAGCCGCCGATGAATAAGTGGCGCCGTCTACGCAGCCAGGCCCAGGCGTTCTGGAGCGGCCTGGCCCTGCGCGAACAACGCATGCTCAGCGGCGCCGGCCTGGTGCTGGCAGGTCTGTTGACCTGGCTGGTGCTGATTCAGCCGCCCTTGAAGACGATCGCGTATTGGCAGGCCGAAACCCCCAAGTTGCGCACCCAGGCGGCCACCTTGCACGCGCTGTTGCAGGGCGTCGCGGCGCCGCGGCCCGCCGATGCCGCCACGCTGCAACAGGCCCTGGACAGCGCCGGCCTGCAAGGTCGTTACCAGTTGCAGGCGCTGGATGCCGGCGCCTGGCGCCTGAGCTTCGACAACGCGCCGGCCGATGCGGTGATGGACTGGTTACTGGGCAATCCCCGTTCGTTTTCCCTGGAGGTGTCCGAGGCGCGCTTGCAGCGTAGCGCGGACGCTATCGACAACTCGGCCGGCACTGTGTCCGGGACCGTTCGCATGGATCAGGCGCTTGGCGCTAAGGAAGCTTCATGAAGTGGTCAGTCCCCAACCCTGCGCCTTTTCGCAAGGTCGCGCCGCTGCTGTTACTGGCCTTGAGCGCGTGCAGCAACAACCCGTCGCCGACCAAGCCGTTGCAGGTGGACAGCGAACTCGGCCAGCCCCTGGCCGACACCCGGCGCAGCAGCGAGAGTGTGCTGGAGCGCCAGCGCGAGCCGGCGCCCAAGCCCCGTGTCCAGCACCCGCTGACCAACAGCGCCCGTGGCCACGCGCCGGCTGCGGTCAAGACGCGCAACCCACTGGGCGATCAGCCGGTGCAGTTGAATTTTGTCGATGCCGATATCCAGGCGGTGGTGCGCGCGCTGTCCCGTGCCACCGGCCAGCAGTTTCTGGTCGACCCTCGAGTCAAAGGCAACCTGACCCTGGTCAGCGAAGGCCAGGTGCCGGCGCATCAAGCCTACGACATGCTGCTGGCGGCGCTGCGCATGCAGGGCTTCAGCGTGGTCGACGTCGGCGGCGTGGCCCAGGTGGTGCCGGAGGCCGATGCGAAGTTGCTCGGCGGGCCGATCTACAGCGCCGGCAGCAGCGGCATGCAGACCCGCACCTTTCGCCTGCAATATGAAAACGCGGTGAACCTGATCCCGGTGCTGCGCCCGATTGTGTCGCCGAACAACCCGATCAACGCCTACCCGGGCAACAACAGCATCGTCATCACCGACTACGCGGAAAACCTTGCGCGGGTGGCGCAGATCATTGACGGCATCGACACCCCCAGCGCCATCGACACCGACGTGGTGATGGTGCAGAACGGCATCGCCGTGGACATCGCCGCCATGGTCAGCGAACTCCTGGAAACCCAGGGCGCCGACCAGACCCAGAAGATCAACGTGATCGGTGACCCGCGCTCCAACTCGATCATCATCCGTTCCGGCAGCCCCGAGCGCACCGAGCTGGCGCGCAACCTGATCTACAAACTCGACAATGCCCAGAGCAACCCGAGCAACATGCACGTGGTCTACCTGCGCAACGCCCAGGCCGGCAAGCTGGCGCAGTCGCTGCGCGGCTTGCTCACCGGCGAGAGCGAGTCCGGCGTCAGCGACGAGGCGCGGGGCAAGCTCAGTGCCATGGGTGGCAATGCCCAGAGCACCCAGGGCAACAGCACCGCGCAGAACAGCAGCGGCACGCCCACCGGCAGCGGCGTGCAGGCCGGGTATAGCCAGGACAAACCGGCGACCGGCAGCAGCCCCAGCGATCAGAACACCGCGTTCAGCGCCGGCGGCGTGACGATCCAGGCCGACGCCACCACCAACACCTTGCTGATCTCCGCGCCGGACCCGCTGTACCGCAACCTGCGCGAAGTGATCGACATGCTTGACCAGCGCCGCGCCCAGGTGGTGATCGAAAGCCTGATCGTCGAAGTCAACGAAGACGACGCCAGCGAGTTCGGCGTGCAGTGGCAGGCCGGCAACCTCGGCGGCAAGGGCGGTTTTGGCGGGGTGAACCTGGGGGGCAGCGGGGTGAATGGCACGTCGACCAGCAAGACCAGCATCGATGTGCTGCCCAAGGGCCTGAATATCGGCCTGGTCGATGGCAGCGTCGACATCCCCGGGATCGGCAAGGTGCTCGACCTCAAAGTGCTGGCCCGCGCCTTGAAGAGCAAGGGCGGCACCAACGTGCTGTCGACACCGAACCTGTTGACCCTGGACAACGAAGCCGCGAGCATTTTTGTCGGGCAGACCATTCCGTTCGTCACCGGCAGCTATGTGACGGGCGGCGGCGGCACCAGCAACAACCCGTTCCAGACCGTGCAGCGCGAAGAAGTGGGGCTCAAGCTCAACGTGCGCCCGCAGATTTCCGAAGGCGGCACGGTGAAGCTGGATATCTACCAGGAAGTCAGCAGCGTGGACGCGCGGGCGTCGGTGGACGCGGGCACGGTGACCAACAAGCGGGCGATCGATACCAGCATCCTGTTGGACGACGGGCAGATCATGGTGCTCGGCGGGTTGTTGCAGGACGGCTACAGCCAGAGCAATGACGCGGTGCCGTGGCTGTCGGATATCCCGGGGTTGGGCGCGTTGTTTCGCAATGAAAAGCGCAGTGTGAACAAGACCAACCTGATGGTGTTTTTGCGCCCCTACATCATTCGCGACAGTGGCGCGGGGCGCAGTATCACGTTGAACCGCTATGAGTTCATGCGCCGCGCCCAGGGAGGCTTGCAGCCGGAGCGCAGTTGGGCAATGCCGGATGTGCAGGCACCGCAGTTGCCGTCGGTGGAGAAGGCGATTCCGGGGGCTGGGCCGAGGGCGGTGATCAGGGCGGTGCCGGCTCGTGATTGATGTTGAGCGAGTGCATATCCGGGGCTTCGGTAACGGCGGCTTATGGTTCCGCACTTACGGCGGGTCACTTTGGAAAAGCCCCAAAGTAACCAAAGGGCCCTTGCCCCACCACTCGGCACCTCGCTTGGGCTCGGTGTGCCCGAACGCAGGCTTGCGTGGTTTAAGATCAAAAGCGGCTCGCTTCGCATCGTGTTTACGCGGGGGGGCGGTGTTTTTTCATGGCCTGGATTTGTGCCACAACCCCGCTGCAATCAATGCAGTGCCCAGACGGGTGCAGTCGAATTTGACTGAAAACTCCTGGGCACTCACCGCTTCAAAATGTGGGAGGGGGCTTGCCCCCGATAGCGGTGGTTCAGTTACAGATGAATTGACTGACACACCGCTATCGGGGGCAAGCCCCCTCCCACATTTACACTGCGCGGCGGCCCGCCGTAAGGGCGGAACCATAAGCCGCCGTTACCGCAGCAACGGATATGTACTCAATCCAAAAGGGTCAACCCCATGAGCCTGCTGCCCTACGCCTGGGCCAAATCCCAACGCATCCTCCTGCGTCCCGGCGAGGCCGGCCTGCTGCTGACGGTCTGCCCGTCGACCCCCGGCTGGTCGATCAGCGAAGTCCAGCGTCAGTTCGGCCAGAGCCGCCTTGAGCAGGTGCGCGACGACGAACTCGACGGCCTGCTCGCCAGCGCCTATGCCGACACCGGCAGCGCCGCTGCGGTGGTCGGTGCCGCCGAAAACGAAGTCGACCTCGACCGCCTGATGCAGGACATGCCCGAGATCACCGACCTGCTCGACACCCAGGACGGCGCGCCGGTGATCCGCATGATCAACGCTTTGCTGACCCAGGCCGCCCGCGATGAGGCCAGTGATATCCATATCGAACCCTACGAAACCCACTCCGTGGTGCGCTACCGCGTCGACGGCACCCTGCGCGACGTGGTCTCGCCGCGCAAGGCGCTGCATGGCGCGCTGGTGTCGCGGATCAAGATCATGGCCCAGCTCGACATCGCCGAAAAACGCCTGCCCCAGGACGGCCGCATCGCCCTGCGCGTGGCCGGGCGGCCGATTGATATCCGCGTGTCGACAGTGCCCACCGGGCATGGCGAGCGCGTAGTGATGCGCTTGCTGGACAAGCAGGCCGGGCGCCTGCAACTGGAGACCCTGGGCATGGAGCCGCAACTGCTGGCGCGCCTTGACACGCTGATCCGCCAGCCCCACGGCATCGTGTTGGTCACCGGGCCCACCGGCAGCGGCAAGACCACCAGCCTCTACGCCGCGCTGGCGCGGCTGGATGCGAGCACCAGCAATATCCTCACCGTCGAAGACCCGGTGGAGTATGACCTGCCGGGCATCAGCCAGATCCAGGTCAACGCCAAGATCGACATGACCTTCGGCCTGGCCCTGCGCGCGATCCTGCGCCAGGACCCGGACATCATCATGATCGGCGAAATCCGCGACCTGGAGACCGCCCAGATCGCCGTGCAAGCCTCGCTCACCGGCCACCTGGTGCTCGCCACCCTGCACACCAACGACGCGGTGTCGGCGGTCAACCGCCTGATCGATATGGGCGTCGAACCGTTCCTGCTGGCGTCTTCACTGTTGGGCGTGTTGGCCCAGCGCCTGGTGCGGCGCCTGTGCCCGCACTGCAAGCAGGCAGACCCGGCCGTGCCGGGCACCTGGCGCCCGGTGGGCTGCGCGCAGTGCAACCAGATCGGCTACAGCGGGCGTACCGGTATCCATGAATTGTTCTGCGTCGACGACGAGGTGCGCAGCCTGATCCACCAGGGCGCCGGCGAGCAGGAGCTGCGTCTGGCGGCACGCCGCGCCGGCATGTTCAGCATGCGTGAAGACGGCGAGCGCTGGGTGCGCAGCGGCACCACCGCGGCCGAAGAAATCCTGCGCGTAACACGGGACGCCTGATGAATCGCTATCGCTATGAAGCCGCCGACGCCAGCGGCAAGGTCGAGGCCGGGCACCTGGAGGCGGACAGCCAGAGCGCGGCGTTTGCCGCGTTGCGCAGCCGTGGCCTGACCGCGCTTCTGGTGCAGGTCGAAGGCAATCAACAGGCCGCGGGCGGCAGCAGCCTATTCAGCGCCAAGCTGTCGGACAACGACCTGGCCTGGGCCACGCGGCAACTGGCGAGCCTGCTCGGCGCCAGCCTGCCGTTGGAAGCGGCGCTGAGCGCGACGGTGGAGCAGGCCGAGAAAAAACACATCGCCCAGACCCTGGCCGCCGTGCGCGCCGATGTGCGCGGCGGCATGCGCCTGGCCGATGCCCTGGCGGCACGGCCACGGGACTTTCCGTCGATCTACCGTGCGCTGATCGCGGCGGGGGAGGAGTCCGGCGACCTGGCCCAGGTGATGGAGCGCCTGGCCGACTACATCGAGGAGCGCAACAACCTGCGCGGCAAGATCCTCACCGCATTCATCTACCCCGGCGTGGTGGGGCTGGTGTCCATCGGCATTGTGATTTTCCTGCTCAGCTACGTGGTGCCCCAGGTGGTCAGCGCGTTCTCCCAGGCGCGCCAGGACCTGCCGGGGCTGACCCTGGCGATGCTCAACGCCAGCGACTTTATCCGCGCCTGGGGTTGGCTGTGTTTTGCCGGGATCGTCGGCAGCTTCTGGGGCTGGCGCCTGTACCTGCGCGACCCGGTGGCGCGCTTGAACTGGCACAGCCGCGTGCTGCGCTTGCCGCTGATCGGGCGCTTTGTGCTGGGCCTGAACACCGCCCGATTTGCCTCGACCCTGGCGATCCTCGGCGGTGCTGGCGTGCCGCTGTTGCGCGCCCTCGAAGCCGCGCGCCAGACCCTGTCCAACGAGCGCCTGAGCCAGTGCGTCAACGACGCCACCGCCAAAGTGCGCGAGGGCGTCAACCTCGCTCCGGCGCTGGCGGTGGAGAAGGTGTTCCCACCGGTGCTGATCCACCTGATCGCCAGCGGCGAAAAAACCGGCTCACTGCCGCCGATGCTCGAACGCGCGGCGCAGACCCTGTCGCGGGACATCGAACGCCGTGCCATGGGCATGACCGCGCTGCTCGAGCCACTGATGATCGTAGTGATGGGCGCCGTGGTGCTGGTGATCGTGATGGCGGTGCTGTTGCCGATCATCGAAATCAACCAACTGGTGACCTGAATGTGGGAGGGGGCTTGCCCCCGATTGCGATGGGTCAGTCTATGCATCTTTGGCTGACACTCCCTCATCGGGGGCAAGCCCCCTCCCACATTGGACCCTACCTGTTCAGTTGATTTTGGGGTGGGCCGATACCGCCAGCCCGCAACCTCGGGTTCATCGTTTCGTCACAGCCAAGCCCCTCGCCGCAGCCTACGCCGCCTTGACGAAACCCCCACTGAAACCGCGCTGTCACCTGCCTCCAAACCGCTCAAAACCATGACCAAAACACCCGAGAATCTTTTTAAAAATCAAGCTCTTCCTCCCGAGGTTTTTTCCCATTGCTGTCATCGGAAGCTGCGAAATTCTCTAGCCATGGCCTCACCCCAGTCACCCCCGGAACACGGCTTGGGACCGAAGCCATGGCGTCATGCAAGAGCCATCTACCTCAAACGTACAAACACGACGAAAGGAGATTCTTCATGTTTAAGCGCACTATGATCGCGGCCTCTTTGGCAGTTGCAGCACTGGCTTCGGCCCAATCCATGGCCGCAGTGGTCGGTGGCGGGGCCACCTTGCCGGAAAAACTCTACGGCAGCACTGCCACATCGACGACGGCTACCGGCATCCTCTCTGCCAGCATTCCAGGTTTTAGCCCCTACATCGGTGTGGGCAGCGGCGACGGCAAGAAGGCGTTCTTCGGTAACGATTCGACCAAGCTGAAATTGGCCGCGGGTATTACCATTGATTATGCCGGTAGCGACTCGGTGGTGAGCGCCGCGGAACTGGCTGCTTACAACGCTGACACCGTTAAAGGCCGCGCCGCCTATGGCCCGCTGGTTCAAGTCCCGGCTGAAGCCACTTCGGTGACCGTGCCTTACCACATCGACGGTAAAACCTCGCTGCAGCTCACCAGTGCTCAGTTGGCCGATATCTTCGCCGGCAAGATCACTAACTGGAAAGACGTGCAATTCAACGGGGCTGCCGGTCCAGACCTGCAGATCAAAGTGGTCTACCGTCAGGAAACCAGCGGGACCACCGAGATTTTTACCAACCACCTCAAAGCGGTAAAACCCGCATCGGTACCGAATGTCAGCAACAGCTTCGTCACCGCCATCGGCTTTGACCCAGCCACCAGCGCTCCGGTCGGTTCAAGCTACCTCGCTGTAACCGGCAGTCAAGGTGTCGCCACTGCTATCACCAATAACAATGGTGCCATCGGTTACGTCAGCCCTGACTACGCAGCGTTCAACAGCGCCGCCGCCGTTGCCTCGGTCAATGGCTTCCTGCCGACTGAAGTGAACGTTCAAGCTTCTCTCGATACTATTGCGCCACCGGCCGTCGGTTCCACCGCCGCCGCCGACCCGTTGAACTGGGTCCCTACGTTTGCCAACCCGACTGCGGGCTACCCCATCGTCGGCTACACCAACCTGGTCTTCAGCCAGTGCTACAAAGACTCCACTGACAACATCCGCATCCAGACTTTCCTGAAACGTCACTACACCGGCGTGAATAACGCGGCTATCAGCAGCCACTCGTTCATTCCGTTGTCCACCACCTGGCAGAAAGCGGTCTACGACAACTTCGTTGCCACCACCAGCTCGCTGCGCATCGGCGACACCAACACCTGCAACGGTATCGGTCGTCCGTTGTAACACCCCGTCTCGACAGGGTTGGCCCCACAACCGGCAATGACTTCGCGTCATTGCCGGTTTTGTCGTTGTGCATCGCGACCCGCCAGTTGAACCGCGTTGTATGAACATTGTGTGACATCAGTTCGGTCGCACCCCTCGGCAACCGCCTTAAGCAATAACCACAACACGTGCCCGCGCAGTGTTCGCGCGCCCGTCGTTCGCCTGCCCCGTCAAAAGGACCTGTAAGTGATGCGTTCCCGTCTGAAGCTGCCTGCCAACCGCGCTGCCAACGTGCCTGCCACTGCCGGTCAACCGGTGTTGCGCCTTAAACCCCTGGCCCATGTGATCGCACTGCTGGTGTTTACCGGCGGTGCCCACGCGGCGCAGCCCCATGCGTTCAGTTCGGGTTGGTTTGCCGCCAAGGGCGTGACGCAGGTCGATGGCGGCGCACGCCCTGGCGCGACGTCGCCGGGAACGCCGCCGCCGTTGGCCCAGCAACAGGCGCTTGGTCAGCAGTTGCAACGCTCCTTTCAGACCCTCAACACCAGCGTCGCCGCAATTGCCGCGCAACAGGCGGCGCAGGCCGCTGCCCGCAATAACGCCAGCGCGGGGCCGGAGACGATCCATAACGGTCTGGGCGGCAACGGCTTGAATGTGGTGATCGGCGCGGATGGCAAGCCGCTGTTCGTCAACGCCGAGGGGCCGGTGCAAACCGATGCCAACGGCAAGACGCTGGTCTCGATCAAGCAAACGGCCGATAAGGCGATCCTCAATTGGGACACCTTCAACATCGGTCGCAACACCACCGTGCAGTTCCAACAGAACAGCGATTGGGCCGCGCTCAACAAGGTCAACAACAGCACGGCGCCGAGCCAGATCCAAGGGGCTCTCAAAGCTGACGGCACGGTGCTGATCCTCAACAGCAACGGCGTCGTGTTCAGCGGCAGCAGCCAGGTCAACGTGCGCAACCTGGTGGCTGCCGCCACGGGCTTCAGCGATGAGCAATTCACCGCCAAGGGGCTGTACAGTTCAAGCAACAGCGCGCCCGGATTCACCCAGGCCGCCGGCAAGGTGACGGTCGAGCGTGGCGCGCAGATCCAGACCCAGGTGCCCGCCACCTCCACTGCGGGCGGCGGTTATGTGCTGTTGCTCGGCAAAGAGGTGGAGAACGCCGGGACCATTTCCACCGCGCGAGGCCAGACCACCCTGGCGGCGGGCGACAGCTTTGTGATCAAGAAGGGCTACAGCACCGATGGCAATGTCGCGTCCACCACGCGGGGCAATGAAGTCAGCGTCACCGGCAACGGCAAGGTCAGCAACAGCGGGCTGATTCAGGCCTCTACCGGTGACATCACCCTGGCCGGCCAGCAGGTGTTGCAAAACGGCGTGTTACTTGCCAGTTCGTCGGTGGAAGCCCGGGGTACCCTGCATGTAAAGGGCACGGGCAACAACGCTAGCGTGACCCTGGGCGAGGGCAGCCTCAGCGCGATTTTGCTCGACAGCAGCAGCGCCCTCGACAGCCAGCGCGCTGGGCTGATGACGCCGTCGCTTGATCAGAACGGCAACATTGTGCCGGCCGATACCTACCGCCGTGACCAGTCCCTGGTGGAAATCACCAGCGACGGCACGGTGGATTTTCGCAGCGGTTCCGTGACCCTGGCCACTGGCGGCCAAGTCGGTATCAAGGCTGCGCAGCGCACCCTGGTGCGCGACGGCGCGGTGATCGACGTGTCCGGCGCCACCGGGGTCAAGGTGTCGATGGCGTCCAATAGCGTCAAGGTCAATATCCAAGGCAACGAGCAGCGCGATGCGGCGGTCAATCGCGACGACAAGTCCCTGAATAACAACGATGTGTGGGTGGATGTCCGCGACTTGATTTTTGTCGCGGCTGGCACCAATGGCTATGCCACCGACCGCTGGTACACCGCGGGCGGCCTGCTGGAAGTGGGCGGTTATTTGGGCACCCGTAACCACGGCATTGGCGAGTGGATGGCCCAGGGCGGTACGGTGACCTTCAGCGGTAAGGATGTGGTGACCCAACAGGGTTCGCAGATCAACCTGTCCGGCGGCACCCTCGATGTGCAGGCGGGCAAGGTCCAGCAAACCTGGCTCAAAGGGCCGGACGGGCGTTTGTATGAACTGTCCACCGCGCCGGGGGACTTGCTCTACAGCGGGATTTACAAAGGCTATGAGGACCACAGCCAGCGCTGGGGCGTGACCGAGTATTACTACAACCCGTTGATCGCCCCGCGTGAGCGTTCAGAAGGTGCCTACACCGTAGGGCGCGATGCCGGACGCCTGGTCGTCAGTACCGCCAGTGCGGTTCTGGAGGGCCAGGTTGTGGGTGACACCTATCAGGGCGAACGCCAGACCCAGGCCGCGCAAAAAGGCCTGGACGGTTATTTGCAATCGCAAAAAGCCGTGGCCCGCGGTGCCCAATTCGTGGTCGGTAGTTACGTGCCGTATTACGTCAAGGACAGCGCCACGTTGCAGTACGCCCTGGGGGCGGATGCCAGCACCGTGAAAAACGTCGTGCTCGGGCAGCGGGCGGCGGCTATCGCCGCAGGTCTGGACTTGACCACCGCACTGCCGGCTGATCGGGTGTCCACGCTCTATCTGGACACCGATGCCTTGAACGCGACGGAGCTGGGCGCGATCAAAATCGCCAGCACCGGTTCGATTCTGGTCAACGGTGCGCTGGAGGTGGCCGCAGCCGGCGACATCACCCTGTTTGCTCCGAAAATCGAGGTCAATGCCAACCTGACCGCGCATTCCGGCAGCCTGCAACTGGGTAACGTACAAACGCAGATCACCCCCGCCGGCAAAGTCGATGTGACCCTCGGCGGGCGTGGCAGCCTGACGGTGAACAACGGCGTGTCCCTGGATGCCAGCGGCCTGTGGAGCAATCAGCGGCTGGGCACCGGCGATGGCAGCCGTTTGCCCTATCTCAACGGCGGCAGCGTGGCGTTGCGCAGTAGCGGTGATATGACCCTGGCGGCAGGTAGCCAGGTCGACGTGTCATCCGGCGCAGCCCTGGATGCCAAGGGCCAGCTCACTGGCGGCAAGGGTGGTGACCTGACGCTCGCGGCCAACGCCAATAGTGGCGACAGCCGAGGCAGCCTGGCCCTCGACGGTGAGTTGCTCGGGTATGGGGTCAATGGCGGCGGGCGCCTGAGTGTGCAGGCCGGCCAGGTGCTGATCAGCGATTCGGCGGTTGCCCCAGGTACCGGGACGTTGCAGCTCGGCAGTGGGTTCTTCAATAAGGGCTTTGGCGCCTATGACATCACGGGCAATGAAGGTCTGGTGGTCGCCGATGGCACCCAGCTTGCCGTGACAACCCCGGTGTACCGCCTCAATGACAACGCACAAAGCGTGGCGAGCGGTGCAGCGCCACGCACTGCGCTGGAGATCTGGACCCCGCCGCAGTATCAGGAAAACCCCACCAAGGGCCTGTTGACCCCCCGCAAAGGCGCGAGCATGAGCTTGCAAGCCGGTACGTTGTTGTCGACAGCGGCGCAGATGGCGTCGGCGCAACTGCGCATCGGCCAGGGCGCGCGGATTGAGGTTGATCCGGGTCAAGCGATCAGTCTACGCAGCATTGGCCAGTTGACCGTGGATGGCAGCCTGAATGCCTGGGGTGGCAGCATCACGCTGGGCGCTGTCAGCGTGCAACCCAACGTGGCCGATGGCGTTGAAAACCAGGGCCATGGCCGTTCGATCTGGATCGGTGAACACGCAGTACTGGACGTGGCCGGGCGGGCGTTCACCGCAGTGGACAGTCTCGGCCGGCGCTACGGTACGGTCGGCCAGGGCGGCACTATCGTGATTGGCGGGGTGATCGACCCGGCCACAGGGATCGCCTCCGCCGCCAACCTGTTTGTGGTGGTGCGCGAAGGCGCGCGCCTTGACGCTTCCGGCAGCCAGGCGGTGCTGGACCTGGACGGTGCCGGCCCGAGCGTGATCGCCAGCCGTGGCGGCAACATCTCCCTGGCATCCAACACCGGCGTGTACCTCGACGGTACGCTCAAGGCCGGCAGCGGTGGTGCCGGTGCGGCGGGTGGTTCCCTGAGCCTGGCCTTGGAAACGCCGCTGTACGCCGAATCGGCCGCCGCTCGCGTGCGGCAAGCCCGTGAATTGATTGTCAGTGCCGCCGATCCGGGCGTGCCGTTGCCCGCCGGCAGCACCCCCGAATCGGCCGCGGGCAGCCTGGTCTACGGTCATGGCCGGCTCACGGTCAGCCAGGTCGACGCCGGCGGCTTCGATAACCTGTCGCTGTTGAGCAATGGTCTGATCAGCTTCGACGGTGACGTGTCCCTGCGTCTGGGGCAGAGCCTGAGCCTGTATTCCGGGGCCATGGCGTTGACGGATGGCGCGCCCCGACAGTCCCAGGTGCTCCTGGCGGCGCCTTATGTACGCCTGGCCGGGGTTGGCAACAACAGCCAGGGCAGTGACGGCGCCGTTCGTCCGACGGTCCAGGGTGGCGTTTCCACGCAGGGTACAGCCGGGCTCTTGAGGGTTGAAGCGGCAAACGTGCTGGATGTGCGTGATAGCCTCAACTTCGGTGCCCATGCCGAGCGCTCCAAGGCGTTGGCCAACGGCATTGACCGACGCGCCTTCGATCAGGCCCAGTTGGTCAGCCTGGGGGATATGCGCTTTCTGGCCCGCAGCGCGAACAATACTAAAACCGCCTTGACCACCCAGGCCGACTTGAGCCTGACGGCGGCGCAGATTTACCCGGCTACGGGGGCCGTTGCCGAGGTCACGGCCGGCTACACGGGGCCTAACAGCGACTTTGACCCGACACGCACCTTGCGCATCGGCCGGGTCGGCAGTGAGGCCCCGGCGCAACCTTATTCAGTGTTTGGCAGCTTACTGCTGAGTGCCTCGACCATCGAACAAGGCGGCGTGTTACGGGCGCCCATGGGCGTGCTGACCCTGGGCATGGATGGCGGCATCGTCCGTTCCACCAAAGTGATCAACCTGTTGCCTGGCAGCCTGACCTCCGTCAGCGCCGGTGGCCTGGTGCTGCCGTATGGCGGGACAGTCGACGGCGTGACCTGGCAGTACAACGGCAAACAGGTGGAGTTGCTGGGCGTCGGCGGCACCTATAACACGGGCAGTCTGGCCGTTGGTATGCAATTGGTCGGGCGCTCGCTGAATGTGCAGCAGGGCGCGGTGCTGGACCTTGCCGGTGGCGGTGAGTTGCTCGGCGCGGCGTTTGTCTCCGGGCGCGGCGGCTCCACCGATGCGCGCTACAACCCGTTGGTGCAAATCGGTGCGGACGGGCGCTTTACCTTGCCGGGGCTGGCCACCAACCCGATCTATGCGATTGTTCCCGGCGCCCAGCCGGGAGTCGCGCCCAGCGGTGGCGAGCCGGGTGCGACCCAGCCGCTGGTGGGGCAACAAATCAGTATCGGTGCCGGGGTTCCAGGCTTGCCGGCGGGGACCTACACCTTGCTGCCGTCTAGTTACGCCTTGTTGCCGGGGGCGTTTCGGGTCGAGATCAACGGCTTGGCAACGGCGTTTGCCGCAGGTTCGATGCCGAACGCTTCGGCCATGAATAACGGTTCCTGGTCAACCGAGGGCTTCCTGTCGATTGCCCACACCGGCATTCGCGACAGCCTGTCGAGCCAGGTGATCGTCACGCCGGCGGCGGTATTGCGCCGGTATTCCCAGTACAACGAAACCCGTTACGCAGACTTCGTGCGCGCTGACGCTGCGCGCCTGGGCGTCCCGCGTGCGGCCCTTGAAGCCGACGCCAAAACCCTGAAGTTGCAACTGATCGCCGGTCAAAAAGACGTGGGGTTCACCTTTGATGGCGAGGGGCGTTTTAAACCCGCGGAGGGTGGATTCGGTGCCACTGTAGCGGTGCAGGGCAACGCCATCGAGGTGATTTCTGACACTGCCCAAGCCAGTACCACACCGTCGACGGTGGCGGTACGCGCCAGCGATTTGAATGCCTTGGGGGCCGCCCGTTTGGTGGTGGGCGGCTTGACGACGGTGATGTACGGCCAGGGTGGTAATTTCGTCGGGTTCGACACAGGATCCAGCGCGAACTCGGTGATTGTGCGTCAGGGGGCGAGCTTGGCGGCGCCGGAAGTGTTCTTGATGACGGGTACGTCCTCGGGCGCCATTGAGATCGAACAAGGTGCGTCGATCAACACCCTGGGGCTCGGCAAGGCTGCCTATGACTCGGATGATGGTTTTATCTATCGACCAGGCGCTCATAGTGTCCTGGCAGTGTCCAACGGGCGCTTGCAGATGCTGGCCCCAACCGCTGGCGACAATAATAGAGGACCAGGCAGCATCCTGATCGGCCAGTGCAATCCAGGGGCTTGCAGCGGTGAAACGTCACTGTATTCCGAGGGCTCGATTGCCTTTGCCACCACCAACCGCTTTGCCTTGGGTGACGGTGTGCGCTACGGCACCCGTCATCTGGCGCTGGCGGTGGGTGGGATCAACGTCGGCAGCCCGGAGGCGTTGGCCGAGGCAGCCGCGCGCGGCGTGTTGCCGTCGGGCTTGACCCTCAATCAGCAAGTGATGGATCGCCTGTTGCGCGGCGATACCTCACGCGGCGCACCGGCCCTGAAAAGCCTGGCACTGACAGCTGGGCAATCCTTGAACTTCTATGGCAGCGCAACCCTGAGCACCCTCGACAGCTCGGGTAAGTCACTGCTGGATGAACTGTTACTGACGACTCCGGCGATCTATGGCTATGGCAACGCGGCGGATGTGGCGTTGATCCAGACCGGCACCTTGGTGTGGGGAGGCGATACCAGTGCGCCGCCGGCCGTGATCAACCAAGGCGCGGGCACTGGCAGCGGCACCCTGGAGCTGCAGGCTCGGCGCATCGAATTCGGCTATGGCCGCAACGCCCAGCCCGATGGCCTGACCGAGAATGGCCGCATGACCCTGGGCTTTGCCAATGTCCACCTCAACGCCGACGAACGCATTACGGCCAACCACAAAGGCAGCCTGGCGGTGCATCAGTCCCAGGGCGCTTATGAAGCGGGCAAGGGCTTTGCCTACAGTGGCGGCAACTTGACCATCACCGCGCCGTTGTTGACCGGTGAAGCCGGTTCGATCAACCGGATCACCGCCGGTGGCGCAGTGACCGTAGTGGCCCCGGCCAACGGTGCGGCCCCGGCGGATGCGACGGCCATCGACGCGTTGGGCGCCGAGTTATTGCTGTCCGGGCGCAGCGTGGCGGTCGATACGGCGGTGGTGTTGCCCAGCGGCAAGCTGACTCTCAGCGCCGATGAAGCGCTGACCCTGGGCGCTTCTTCGCGTCTGGACCTCAGTGGTCGCACCGTGCGGAACAACGACGTGAGCAAATACAGCTGGGGCGGTGACGTCAGCCTGGAAAGCCGCCACGGCAACATTTATCAGGCCGCAGGTGCGCTCGTCGACCTGTCCGCCCGATACAACCAAGGTGGCCTGCTCAAAGCCGTGGCGGTGGACGCCGGAGCAGGGCAGGTCGACTTGCAAGGGCAGATCCGCGCCGGTAGCAGCGGCTATTACGATGCCGGTGGCACCCTGGTACCGTACCAGGCGGGCGGGGTGGACATTCGTGCGCAGCAGATGGGGGATTTCGCCGCGTTGAACCAACGCTTGAACCAGGGGCAGGTGTGGGGTTCGCGCAGCTTCCAGCTCAAGCAGGGCAACCTGGTTATCGGCGATGAACTCAAGGCCAATCAGGTCAACGTCTCGGTGGATAACGGCAGTTTGACGGTGGTGGGCACTATCGACGCCAGTGGTGAGCGGGTCGGCAGTATCCGCCTGGCCGGCAAGCAGGGTCTGACCCTCGCCGGCAGTGCGGTGCTGGATGCCCACGGTACGGCGTTGCGGGTCGACAGCTACGGCAAAATCATCGATGCGCCGAACCGGGCGATGGTTGAACTCAACAGCGGTGACGGTCAATTGACCTTGGCCGATGGCGCGCGTATCGACGTGCGCCACGGCACGGCTGCGGTCCTGGGCCGTGGCCCGGGGCAATACGACGGCCTGGCCCGTGGCACCCTGGAACTGAATGCCCCCCGGCTGAATGCCAATGATGTGGCCATCGATGCGCGCGGGCGCGTCGATATCCTTGGCGCTCGCTCCATCGCGCTGAACGCTGTCGCCCGTTACACCGATGCGCCGCCCGGCGTTGAGCCGTCGGTCAGTGGCCGGCCGTATCAGATGATCGATCAGGATTACCTGAATAAAAAACACGCGCTCAGTGAAACCTTTATCAACAATGCCTTGAACAACCTCGGGTTGACGCAAGGCAAGCTGGCGGGCTTGAACAACAGCCGCTACGCCGACGCCTTCCACCTGCGCCCAGGCGTGGAAATCGTCGCCGAAGGCGATCTGGTGGTCAGTGGCGACCTGGACCTGTCGGGCATGCGCTATGCCAGCCTCAACCGCAATACGCCGAAGACGTTGGTGTATGGTTCGGGCGAGGTCGGCAGCCTGGTGGTGCGTGCCGGTGGCAATCTGGACGTCTACGGCAGCATCAACGACGGTTTTGCCCCGCCGCCGCCCACCCCGGACGACAACGGCTGGGTGCTGACCCCCGGCCTGCAAGGGTTCGGCAGCGATGTGATCGTGCCCGGCCCTGGTGTGGTGCTGGCAGAGGGCACACTGGCAAGACCCTCAACTACTCGTTACCGATCCAGGCCACCACGCTGGCGCAAGGCACTGTGCTGCCGACGCAGGGCATCCTCGATGCGCCACTGACCCTGCCGGCCAATACCGTGTTGAGCGCGGCGGTGCGCGACAGCGCCGGCAACCTGCTGTATGCCGCCGGCACGTTGTTGCAACAACCTGTGGTGCTCGCTGCCGGTACACGACTGGACGCCGGCACCGTATTGGCGGGCGCTGCCGCCCTGCGCGCGATGACCTGGCCGGCCGGCGTGCCGTTACCCAGCCGAGGGGTGCTGATCGGCAGTGCGACCGACGGTGTTTTGCTGGCTGTGAACCTGGCTCTCAAGGTTGGCGCGCTGATTCCTTATGGCACGGACGTCAAACTGCCGAACGGCGCGATATCGGTGCCGTTGCGCACCGTGACCGGCGCCACGGCACGCCAGAACTGGGCTGTGGCGCCGATGTTGGCCGAAGGCTCGCAGTCGTGGTCGTTGCGTCTGGTGTCCGGTGCTGATACCCAGGCGGCCGACACGCGTTCTATCCAGCCGGCCTTTGCCGGCGACCTGACCCTGGCGGACACGCACTACGGCATTTACGAGACTCACAGTAAAACCATCATCCCGGGGCAACCGGCCCGGCCAGGCGGCGCCTGGTACTGGAGTGACTTTGCCGCCGAGCTGTTCGGCGTCACGGCGGGCCGGAGTCCGAGTGGGCTTCTTGCCCGGACTTGTGCGTGCGCGTCAACTACGTGTGGAGCGACTTAGCCGAGTTGTTTGGCTTTACTCCCGGGGCGCCGGTGTCACCCGAAAACGAAAGCACGTGCGACGCAGATCTGTGCGTTTCCTTGGGCGAACCCACTCCAGCAATCCCTGAGCAGGTGATCGTCGGTCCGGTCAAACTGGTTTCACCCGTGAGTCAGCATTTCAGTGTGCTGCGCACCGGCACCGGTGATCTGGATCTGATCGCTGCGGGCAACGTCTCAATGCAATCGCCCTACGGCGTGTACACCGCAGGGGCGTCCAGCGCGTCTCGCGCAGGTGGTGCCGCCGCCGACTTCAACCAGGCTCGCGTCACCGCTGCGGATGTGACGGTGCTGGGCAGCGCGGCCAAGGCGTATGAAGCCTTGGTCGATGAAAGCAGCGCCAGCCCTTACGCCGCCTGGTACCCCGACGGCGGCGGCAACGTGTTGCTGCGCACCGGCGGTAGCCTGACGGGCGCTGTCTGGACGCCGATGCAAGATAGGCCAATGGACAATGACGGTCGCAGCCAACTCAACAGTGCGAACCTGGGCAACTGGTTGTGGCGCCAAGGCACAGGCAGCACGGCGGGTGTCACCCCGATACCGACCAGTTGGTGGATCAACTTTGGCACTTATATAAAGGGCAAAAGCGGCACTGCCAACCGGTATTTTGACGACGCTGCACAGATAGACCAGCTGCCACGCCTGGTGGGGTTCACCGGTGTCGGCACGCTGGGCGGCGGCAATCTGACCCTGGACCTGGGCAGCGATGGTGGCATGCAGACGCGCCGTGGCTCCGTGGATGGCTTGAGAGCACCGCGCAGTGAAGGCCTGGTGTTGGCAGTGGGGAGTACCGGGCGGGTGGTGGACGGTCAATTGCTGTTGACGGGGGGCGGCGACCTGGATGTACGCATGGGAGGCGATTTGAACCCTGGGCTGGACGCTCGTGCGACCCGCAGTAATACCGCCAGCTTGCAATCAGTCGACTATAAGGCACAAACACTCAGCCTCAATGGCGTGCTGACCAACCTGCGTGGCGCCTTGAACCTGCAGGCAGGCAGCCTGGGGGGCATTGCCTTGAACTATGGCAGTATGCGTAACGATCAGGATGTCAAGGAAAGCCGAGCCTACTCGCCGTACACCGCAAGCCTGGGCACGGCCACGGGCGGGATCACCTTGATGCTGGGCGACGCCACGGCCACCCTGTCGACGCGAGGTGACCTGGTGTTGGCGGGGACCGGCGACCCTGGACGCGTCTCTACCGAAAATACCCAAGCGTTCAGTTACAACGGTAGCGCTTATGGCAATGGCACCACATGGTTCTCATTATGGACCGAGCGTACCGCCATCGACTTGTTCTCCGCAGGTGGCAGTTTGACGCCTAGCGTGCAGAGCATGTCGCTGAGCGCCAATGGCCAGCTGAATCCTCTGCCCGAGCAAAACTACTCCAGTTCGGACGGGCGTTTCATCTTCCCCTCCAAGCTCGGCGTGGTAGCAGCCAATGGCAGTATTTATCTCGGCGCATCCGCGCTGGGTGCTGGCCCGCTGCCTAACAATCCTGCTTATTCGCTGTTATTGGCGCCGTCGAGCAAAGGACGATTGGCCATGTTGGCCGGGGACTCAATTTACGCCAGCGGTTATGCGGTCAACCAGTCGGGTGACAGCCAGGGTGCTATACCGACGCCGTTCGCGCCAGCCTTTGTCGGCAGGAATGGGTTCAGCCTGGTCGTCAACAACCTGGGCAGTGACGCGATACAGGACGACCTTTCCTTGTTCGCCTTCCGCAGCGCGACTGATCTTGCGCGTCCGGCTTCCCAGGCAGAGCCGGCCAGGTTTTATGCCCAGCAGGGCGACATCGTGGGGCTGCGCAGCGGTGAGATCCTGACGTTCGGCAGCCCGCGTCAAGGCCAGGTCCGCTATGAGTCCGCAGGCCCGGTCTGGATGCGGGCGGGGCGCGACATTGTCAGTTCAGGTACCGATATGGGCTCGTCGACGGTGCTTCCTAAACTGTTGGGTTACAACGGCGATTACTTGGGTGAAAGCCGCGGCAACCTGTTCGTTCACAGCCGCCCTGAGGACGTGTCAGTGGTTTCCGCCGGGCGCGACATTCTCTACAGCAGCTTCAACGTCGCCGGCCCCGGCACCCTGGAAGTCAGTGCCGGGCGCAACCTGTTGATGGCCGACAAAGCATCCATCACCAGCCTGGGACCGGTGGCGGCGGGCGACTCCCGTCCGGGGGCATCCATCGTGCTGGAAGCCGGGGTCGGGCTCAACGGCCTGGATTACCTGAAGTTCGTCACGCCCTACCTGGACCGCGCCAATCAGGCGGTCGAGGGTGTCGCGCTGGCCGCGCAAGCCGGCAAGGTGGCGAAAACCTACGAGGCCGAACTGTTGCAATGGCTCAACGAGCGCTACGCCTTCAGCGGCGATGCCGAGCAGGCGCGGGCGTACTTTGCAGGCTTGGGCCCCGAGCAGCAACGCATCTTCGCCCGTTCGGTGTACTTCGCCGAAGTGCGCGAAGGTGGTCGCGAATACAACCTGGCCGCTGGCCCGCGTTCCGGTAGCTTTGTCCGCAGCCGCGCGGCCATCAACGCACTGTTGCCGAGCAAGGACGTGGCGGGTAACCCGATCGTGTACAACGGCGACATCACCCTGTACGGCGGTGCCGGGGTGCATACCCTGTTTGGCGGCAATATCCAGATGCTCAGCCCTGGCGGGCAGCAGGTGTTCGGGATTGAAGGCAACGTGCCGCCGGCCAGTGCCGGGGTCCTCACGCAGGGTGCCGGGGATATTCAATTGTATTCCCGGGGCAGCATCCTGCTAGGCCAGAGCCGGATCATGACCACCTTTGGCGGGGCGATTCTCGCCTGGTCCAACGAAGGCGACATCAACGCCGGCCGTGGCTCGAAAACCACCGTGCTGTACACACCGCCCAAGCGGCTCTATGACACCTGGGGCAACGTGACCTTGTCACCCAATGTGCCAAGCGCCGGTGCCGGTATTGCCACACTGGCACCGATCGCCGAAGTGCCGGCCGGTGACATCGACCTGTTGGCTCCGGCCGGCACCATCGACGCGGGCGAGGCGGGCATTCGGGTCTCGGGCAACGTCAACATCGCCGCCTTGCATGTGGTCAACGCGGCGAACATCCAGACCCAGGGCAAGTCGTCCGGAGTGCCGGTGACGGCCACCGTCAACACCGGCGCCATGACCTCGGCCAGCGCCGCGGGGGCGGCGGCGTCCCAGGCGGCGGAAGACGCGGCGCGCAGCCAGCAGGCGGCGGCCAAGCAGGGCAGGGCGTCGATCGTGACGGTGGAGGTGTTGAGCTTTGGCTCCGAGCCGGTGCAGCGCGAGCCGCAGGAACAGCCGAAGACCTCGGGGTACAACCCCAACAGCCCGGTGCAGGTACTGGGCGCCGGGCCGCTGAGCGAACAGGCGCGTGCGCGGTTGACGGATGAGGAGCGCAAGCAGATCACGTTGTAGGTGGAAGGACCTCTCGATGTACGTTTGGGGCAATCAGTGATTGCCCCGTTTTTTTTGCTGTTGGCGCGTTGGCCTAATAGCAGGCTGGTGTTTCATGGCTAACTCGGCTGGAAGGGTGGGAGGGGGCTTGCCCCCGATGGCAGTGTGTCAGTCACTACATGCATGACTGATCCACTGCCATCGCGGGCAAGTCGAATCGTCGCACCGCCCCTCCCACATTTTGATCTCCATAGATCAGATATCTCCATGGATCAGA
>LNAP01000159.1_pt1 | contig 71980 bp, 54 predicted proteins | sample 602601 | NCBI WGS metagenome assembly LNAP01 (sample SAMN02440304, study PRJNA202911) | soil metagenome | biome: Subtropical and temperate rainforests or woodlands; isolation source: soil samples (1 kg each in a 20% v/v slurry with milli Q water) were... ...
GCCCGCTTTGCAGACGGGGCGAGCGCCGGCCGCCTTGGTTGCCCTTCGCGATCTCGTCGCCTGGGACACCGTCTGGGATGCGATCAATAAGCGTCCCTATACCAGTCTCAGCCGCACCTGGGTGGCGCAGAAATTCGGCGGCTTCGGTGTCTGGCTGACTGACATCTTTTATCACGCCCTGCTTTCCGGCTGTTTCGATACCGATCTGGTGCGCGAGAATCTGCGGGCCGTGCTGGCGGCGGCGCAACCGGCCGGCAACCTGCCGTGCCTGGTGACCGGCCGTGACGCCTGGATCGACCGCTCGCAGCCGCCGGTCTGCTCCTTCGTCTTTTGGATGATGGCCCAGCGCGCCGGGGCGCCGGATCTGATCGATCTCGCCTATCCCAAATTGCTGGCCAATCACGATTGGTGGTTCATTCATCGCGACGGCAATGGCGACGGTCTGCTCGAATGGGGCACCTCGGCCGGCGTGGGCGAGGGGCTCTATCGCAGCACCAAGCTCGGGGCGAAGAACGAATCCAGCATGGATAATTCGCCGATCCATGACGAGGCAGTCTTCGACAAGGCCAGTGGCACGCTCGACTGCGCCGATGTCGGGCTGAACAGTTTGCTGGTGCTCGATGGCGAGGTGCTGGCCTTGCTTGCCGAGCAGCGTGGCGACAATGCAACGGCAGCACGCCTGCGACAACGCGCGACGGCTTTGGCCGAACGGCTGCATGACCGGCTCTGGGATGCCGAGCGTCAGATTTTCGCCAATCGCAAATGGAACGGTGACTTCGTCCGCGCCCTGGCGCCGACCAGCTTTTATCCCATGCTGGCCGGTGCCGTGGACGAGACCCAGACTGCTGCGCTGCTCCGGCATCTCGACGATCCGCGGAAATTCGGTGGTGGTTGGGGACTGCCGTCGGTTGCCCGCGACGATCCGGCCTATGGCGACAATGTCTATTGGCGCGGCCGCATTTGGCCGCCGCTGAATTTCCTGACCTATTACGGTCTCAAGCGTCTTGGTCTCAATGCCCCTGCCAGCACCCTGGCCGAGATGAGCTGCCGGCTTTTTGCCGAATCCTGGGCGAAGCGCCAATGTCCGGAAAATTTCAGCGCCGAAACGGGACTGGCGGATGACCAGCCGGATACCGACACCTTTTACGGCTGGGGCGGCCTGATGCCGATGCTGGGCGTCGCCGAGGTGATCGACGTGACGCCTTGGCATGGCTGGGAGATCACCAATCAGCCTGGCGAGTGGTCGCTGGGTCCCGTCATGGCCTTTGGCCGATCCGCGCTGCTGCGCGCCGCCGGTGGTCGTCTGAGTCTCAGCCTGGATGGCAAAGAGGTCTTGGCGACGACCGTACCAGGGCGGCTACGGCAACTCGATCTGGCCGCCGGGCAGTTCAGCTGCCTGTTGCCTGATCTGGTGCCCGAAGGCGCGGAAATCACGCTGCCGCTGGCGTCGTCGTCTGCGGTCAAAACCGCTCGCTATGCAACGCACGATCTTGCGTCGAAAGCCGTCGTGACAAATAGTGGAATAGTGCTGCGCTTGCCGGCGGCGGCGTCCGGTACCGTGCTGACGGTGACGTGGTAGCAGGCGCGGAAACCGGACGAAGATTTAGGGGATCGGGTGATCGCGATGATCGTCGTTTTCGGTTCGATCAATGTCGATATGACCATTCCAGTGGCGCATTTGCCGGAACCGGGTGAGACCGTGCTCGGCCCGGGCTATCGCCTGGTGCCCGGCGGCAAGGGGGCCAATCAAGCCTTGGCGGCGGCGCGTGCCGGAGCCCATGTCATGATGGTCGGCAAGGTTGGTCGCGACAGCATGGCGGATGTCGCTTTGGCGGAATTGCGGCGCGGCGGCGTGGATCTGCAACTGACGAAGCCTGACGATCAGCCGACCGGCTGCGCCATGATTTGCGTCGATCGTTCGGGGCGAAACATGATCGTGGTCGCGTCCGGCGCCAATCTCGCGACCGTCGAAAGCCAGGTGCCCGATGACTTGCTGCGTCCGGGCAATACGGTTGTGTTGCAGATGGAAGTCTGGCCGTCGCAGAACTGGGCCATGGTCGCGCGCGCTGCGGCGCGCGGCGCGCGCGTGCTGTTGAATGCGGCACCTGCGGGACCGATCCCAGGCATCGCCCTGGCGGCATTGGACTGGCTTGTGGTCAACGAAGTCGAATCCGTCACGGTCGCTGCGGCGCTGGGCCTGGGGGCTTTGCCCCCGCGTCAGGCGGCGCGCGCGATTGCCCGGGCGGCAGGAATCACCGTCATCGTTACGCTCGGTGGCGAGGGCGCGGTCGCCTATGATCATGACGGCGATTGGTCCGTCGGTGTCCTGCCGATCGTGCCGGTTGATACGACGGCGGCAGGGGACGCCTTTGTCGGCGCTTTCGCCGCCGCGATGGATGCCGGCGCGGATCTTCCAACGGCCTTGATTGAGGCTTCTGTCGCCGGCGGATTGGCCTGCCTGCAGAGCGGCGCTCAAAGCAGCTTGCCTGATCGCGCGGCCATTCGTGCGCGCCTTCACGATCTGCCGCCGCCGCGCCGGCTGGCGGAAGATGCCCAGTGAAACGAACGCCAAGTCGATTCCGCTAATTTGATTCACTACTCTTTCCATCTACGCCTCAAGCGAGCATTTTTCTAAATCTTATGGTTAATGAAATCTTGATGCAGTGCGAAAAACAGGCAGTTGCTTTTGCATGGGAACTACCTTAAATTTTAAATTAATTTTATTTGACTAGAACGGACTGCGCGTCAGGACGCTACAGTGATGGTAATCGACGATGGGGCTGTTCTGCCGATGCCCATTAATGGGGATGGAGACACCATGCCAGTCAAGATGATGCCGGGGACGGCGGCGTCATCGCTCGATGATTTGAGCGTGACCTTGCAATTGTCCGATATGTTGCCCGATGCGAATGGCGAGATCGTCATCCTTGGGGACGGCGCTGAATCGCCACTGAACATCGTCACCGATTTGCGGTTGCTCGAAACGGGGATCGCTGCTTCGCACATGACTGAAGGTGGTGTGCAGGTCGAAGGCCTGACCTATTGGGTTTTCGAGGATGGCACGAAGGTGTATCACTCGCATGACGTGACGATCCATCTGGATCACCAGATCATCTGATCAGGATATAAGCTGATCGGGCTAAGCTGATTGGGGAGGGGCCGCTTGCGGGGGGCCCCTTTTGTTTTGTCTGCAGGTGATCGCTTTCGCTGCTTCGATCGCAGACGGAACGCGCTCACTGTCTTTGCCGTCGTCAAATCTCAGGGTCAAATCTCAGGCAAAATCGACCTGATCGACCAGGACGGCGCCGCGCGCTGCCATGACATACAAACCCATATGATGCGCCAGTTCTTGCGGATGGCCGGCGGTTGGTGGCAGGCCGAGAGCGACGGCCTGGTCGCGTGGCAGATCATATGTGCTGCAGCCGGGTCCATAGACCAGGATATCCTGCAGCGGCGGCACCAGACCGTGATTTCGCGCCGACAGCAGGGTCAGAACGAAATCCATGACGCAGATATCGGTGCAGATGCCGACGACAAGGACCTGTTTCAGAGCGCAACGGGCAATCCAGTCTCGTACATCATTGTGGCCGTTGGGCCGTTCGGCGCCGATATAGCCGTTGATGCAGTCCTTGCGCACCAGAGATGCCTGTGCGGCCGTCTCCAGCCAAGCCAGCGCCGGCACCAGGTTTTCCTGGCCGGTGCCGATCTCGCAATGCGGTGGATAAGGCGGCTCCGCCTTGCCGGGCATATGGCTGTCGAGAAAGGCGAGAATCGGCCAATCGCGTTCGACGAAATATCGGGCGAGTCGGTCGGTTTCGGCAATCATGTGGCTGACGGCGGCATTCTCCCGCGCCGGGGCCAGGGGGCCGGCGCCGACGGTGGCGAAGCCGTTGACTTCGTCGACAATGACGAGGCCGACCTGACCGTGGAGAGTGCTGCGGACGGGCGCGATCGGCATCACTTTGCCAAGCGCCGTCAGCAGATCAGTCTCGATGGATGACATGCGGTGTCTCCGGTTTGCCCGAGTCGCCAGATATCAGCTTTTTTGCCGCGGCCACGGATGGGCGCGTCTGGCGGTCTTCCCGCTAGAAGATGCCTTCTTCTTCCTCGGCAGCCAAGGCTTCTGTCAGATTGCTGAAGGAGGAGCGCAATCGCTTGCGCCGCATCAATTTTTCCTGGGCGGCCGAAGGGAAATCGGTCAGAACGACCACGTGTTTGCTGATCAGCACGTCGATCAGATCCTCGTAGACCCGGATCATTTCCAGATCCGAACGCAGCATATCTGGCCGGAACTCGCCACCGGTTAAAGCGTTACTGTCCTGTCCCGCAGCCGTCTGCGTCCCCAGGAAGGCCTGGATATCGGTATGGGTTGGGGGCAGGTATTCAGGCGCTTCGGTGGTCTGTTCACGGAACAAAGCCGTGACTTGGCCATGGGGGTCGCGCTTGACAAAAGGCATAGGGGTTCCTCTAGGGGGCGGCATGTCGGCCCGCCAAGACATCGAAACGATCATGAAAATCTAGCCATAAAATGATTATCACAGTATTAATCTCTTTGAAGCAGGTTGTCAGTCCTGGGAGTCGCGTCCGATACGGACTCGGATGCTAGCTCAGCCTGACGTGACCACCTGTGCGTAGACCCAAAGATCCGGTAGAGATGTCGAGCACGATTGCCAGCCAGCCACTCGCAAACCCTTCGGCCAGCACCGCTGCTGAGGCCGAATTCTTTGCTGCCGCCGATGAGCAGCGTGTGGTCCATCGGATCATCCAGTGCAAGGGGCGCCGCTATTCGCTCAAGCTGGATCAGGATGTCTGGCATATTCTCGAACAGGCGGCGCTGCGCCGTAATATGCGTATCAATCATTTGATCGATGGCCTCGCCAATGCCTGTCCTGACGGCGGGAACCTCTCGGCTGCCCTGCGCGCTTACAGCATCGATGAATTGAAGCGGCAGCTGCAGGCGTTGCAGGACAAGTTGCGCGATCAGACCATGCATGCCGGCCAGGGCGTTTCTGCGGCCGTTATCGCCGATGCCTGCCCGTCGCCGTGTTTTCTGGTCAATGCCGGCAATGTCGTCCTGAAGGCGAATCCGGCTGCGCAAAAATGGCTGGGTTTGGATGAGGCGTCGTTGCGCGACCGGCCATTGGATCAGTATATGCAGGTCAAGTCGCCGGTGCCGCTGCCGCAGATCGTGATGCAGTTTGCCCGGGGTCGTTCCCAGGCTTTTCCCGCCCGTATCATCTGCCTGCGGCCGGGCCGCCTGATCATGGCCAAGGCAATGTTATGTCCGGCCATCGTGCGCTCGGAACTCGATCTCGTCTATTTCCTGATGATCGACGTCGGCTGATCGCCGCATCGTTTTCCTCTGATCTGTTCATGCTCCCGAGCGGCTGCTCCGAGTAATCGGGCAGCTATCTGCCGAATCGCGTGGGTCGCCAAACGTGCCGGCATGATGTTCGGTCCTTCCGAACGGAAATAGCTCTTTTCAACGCGCAGCTGTAGTGACTCTCCGGGTCCTTGGTGGGCAGTCGGGAAGGTCTCTCCAGATCGCGGTAATTTGATCATTTTTCTAAAATTGTAATTTTATTTGCCTATAACTGCATGATTCACGGAATACGCACACCCTTATATATACAACTCAATGCTGCATCCGTTGTGAACCTTACAGCGTCTCACTTATGCTCGCTTTCAATGTTGGGGCATAAAGCATTTCGGACCTGGAAGTCGGCTTAACCGACCCCCGTTCGGGCTGCTCGACGGATAAAACAAGGAGACGCGTGATGGCGACTGACAGCACCCATGTTTCGCAGACGGATAATTCGGTCAACAGCGATCAGCAGGATTTTAACCCTGAAGTTGTACAATTAGCTCAGGCGAATGTTGCCCCGGCGACAGGTGCGTCTCAGAACGTGATCCCGGCAGCACCCGGGGGTCAAGTCCAGGTGGTCTTCCCCGAGGGGCAGAACATCGTCCGCGTCCAGGTCGCCCCCGGCGAAACCATCGATCTTCCTTTTGACGGCGATCTCGCGGCGAAATTCGGCCAGGAAGGCAATTTGGCGATCAAGTTGGGCGATCGCACCATCATCCTGCTGGGCTATGCCGAAGCCAATCAGCAGGAAGGCGTCACCCTCCACAACGACCAGGGCGAGGAAGTCGATGTCGCGGCGGTGATCGCCCAGACCGACCCCAATCTCGATATCCAGACCGCCGCCGGCGGTGCCGCTGCAGGTGGCACGGGGGGATCGGGTCTTTTCGAGCAATTCGAAAACGGCCAAGGCGTCGGCGGTCTCGGCGCGTTGGATGTGATCGGCCCGACCGAGCTGCAATACGGCCTGATCGAGCCCGACGCGAATATTCTGCTCGTGGGCCAGGACACCCAGGCCTCGCTGGTCGGCATCACCTTCGATGCCAATAACGGCGCCGTCAATGAAGACGATCTGACCATTCACGAGGGCCGCGGCGGTGAAGAGGGGCCGCAGGCCCTGGTCATCGAACCCGATGCTCTCCTTGATGAACTGAAAGGCCTGATTCCGGGCGTCACCTGGAATCTGGCGCAGCCGGTTGATCACGGCAATGACGCCTTCGACCAGGCCGATCATGAAGATGGCAGCGTCACCGATCCCGACAATGCACCCGACCAGGACGGCCAGGGGCTCTTCCCCGACACCGGCAATCCGGGCGACCCCGACAAGGATCGCGAGCCGACGGTTGCGGTCGCGACCTTGACCGTCAATTTCGGCGCCGATGTCCCGGGCACCGTGACCTTCTCGAATGCCGGCGTGACGCCGGTCATCGCCCAGCTGCAGGCGCTCAATCTCGCCTCGCAGGGTCATGCGCTGCAATACGCGCTGGTGCCCGCCGGGAATGGCCATGGCGAGATGGTGGTCGGCTACTACGTGCAGGAGGGCCAAGCGACGGTCGTCTTCTCGCTCGGCATCGAGGAAGCCTCGGGCGCCACGGAGATCAGCCAGTTCCATATCGACTTCACCGCCTATGGCCCCATCGACAATACCGGCGCCTTCAGCGATATTCTCGCGCTGAACGTTCCGTTCTACATGACGGATTCCGACGGCCCGGCCGTGCCGAGCAATGCCCTGACGTTCCAATACGTTGATGACACGCCGTCTTTCGGTTCCATCGATTACGAGCCCGAAAACGGCGTCAGCGATGTACCCCAGGCCATCATCAATGCCGATCTGACGATCGGCCATGATGAATCGCACGGCACCCAGCATACCGGCTATGACACAAAGTCTGCCGAGACTGGTGATACCGAGCACCACTATACCGACGACACCTGGATGTCGCCGAACGGTGCCAACAGCATCGTAAAAGACAGTCTGGCGGCAAATCCGTCCGTGACGGACCTTATCAACCAGCATTATTTCATCGGTAACGATCCCGCGAAGGGCTTCGACTGGAATCTCTTCATCGGCGCCGCCAGGACCGACCTGACCGTCAGCTTCGGTGCCGACGGCAAGGCCAATGGTAATATCGAAGCTGGCAAGACTTTGTTCGACGGTGACGGTGATGCCAACTCCCAGGCCTTCGAGCTCTACATGCAGGGCAATGGCGCGACCGGCAAGCCGGATAGCGGCCAGGCTGGTGACACCCCGATCGATCTGGCATTGACCAATCTCACCATCGACGTGAATGGGCATACCGAGAAGGTCTATGCCTATCAGCTCGATGCCAATACCATCATCGGCATCGCTGACCCGCTATCCGGTGAAGGCCAGGAATCGGCGCGCAATCAGGGGCAGAATGGCGGCATCCCGGTTTTCGTGCTGCACCTCGATCCGGTTACGGGTGAATTGACCCTCGTCCAGTATCACCAGATGCATAATTCCGACGGATCGAACGCCAATGATCCGGTCGATCTGCTTGGCTTGAATGAGGATGGCAGCACCTACAATCTGGTGCATGCGCGCGGCACCGACTATGACGGCGACCATGCCGATGCGGCGCTGAATGTGTCCTTCATCGACGATGCGCCGGTCGTAACCGGCTGCACGGTTAGCGGCCAGGTCGAAGAAGAAGCACTGCATGGTGGCAATCAGGAGCTGAATGACGACGGCAAGTGGTGGACTTCCAATGAGCAGGATGGTCCGGACACGAGGATCGCATCCGGCTGGCTGTCGAGCCTGGTATCGTTCGGCGTCGACCAGCCCGGCACGTTCAGCATCGATAGCAGCAGCAACTTCCAGAGCCTGATCAACCAGCACATCAAGTCTGGTGGCGTCGAGCTGAGCTACATGATGCAGAACGGCGAACTGGTGGGGTATACCGGCAGCCAGGAGAGCCCGCACGTAGTCTTCACCCTCAAGGTGGAAGCAAACGGCCATTACACTTTCACGTTGGAAGATCAGCTTGATCACTCCTGGGACTACAACACCGAAGGCACCAAGACGATCGACTTCTCCGCGATCATCAAAGCGACCGATAGCGATGGCGACAGCGTCCTGCTGACGGAAGGTAATCACCCCAGTACCTTCGAGATAAAGGTCGTGGACGATGTGCCGGTGGCGACCCATTGCGAGGTGACGGGGATCGTCGAGGAAGAGGCACTGCCCGGTGGCAATCAGGAATATGGCGATCCGACTCCCGACACGAGAGTTGCACAAGGTTCGCTGATCAGTTTGGTTTCCTTCGGCGCCGATCAACCCGGCTCGTTCAGCATCAATCCCGACCTGCAGAGTTTGACCAATCAGCACCTGACTTCCGGCGGCCAGGCCCTGTATTACACGGTGAGCGGCGACACGCTGACGGCCTGGGCCGGCTATGGTCCAGGCGCTCACCAGGTGTTCACGCTGAAGGTGGAGGCCGATGGTGATTACACCTTCACTTTGAAGGATCAGTTGGATCATTCGTGGGATAACAACACCGAGGGCACCAAGACGATTGATTTCTCGGGCGTCATCAAGGCGACCGACAGTGACCATGACAGCATCACGCTGCCGAATGGACACTTCGAAATCAAGGTGGTGGACGATATCCCTGTCGCAACTGGTTGCGAGGTGAAGGGCACGGTCGAAGAAGAAGCGCTGCATAGTGGCAATCAGGAATATAGCGATCCGACTCCGGATACGACGATTGCGCAGGGTTCGCTGATCAGCCTGGTCTCGTTCGGTGCCGATCAGCCCGGCTCGTTCAGCATTGGCAACAACTTCCAGAGTCTGGTCAGCCAGCATCTGAAGTCGGGCGGCGTCGAGCTGAGCTACATGATGCAGAATGGCGAGCTGGTGGGCTACACCGGCAGCCAGTACAACCCGCATGTCGTCTTCACGCTGAAGGTGGAAGCGGACGGCGATTACAAGTTCACCCTGAAGGATCAGTTGGACCATCAGGCTGACAATGCCGAAGACACCAAGACGATCGACTTCTCGGGCGTCATCAAGGCGACCGACAAGGATGGCGACAGCATCACGCTGCCGGCTGACCACTTCGAGATCAAGGTGGTGGACGATATTCCGGTCGCGACCAATCACGAAGTGACGGGCACCGTCGAGGAAGAGGCACTGCCCGGCGGCAACCAGGAGAAGGATGACGACGGTAAGTGGTGGACTTCGAATGATGAGGACGGTCCGGACACGACGGTGGCGTCTGGTTCGCTGGCCAGTCTGGTCTCGTTCGGCGCCGATCAGCCCGGCTCGTTCAGCTTCAGCCCCGACCTGCAGAGCCTGACCAATCAGCACCTGAAGTCTGGCGGCGTCGAGCTGCATTACACGGTGAGCGGTGATACGCTGACAGCTTGGGCCGGCTATGGTCCTGGCGCTCATGAGGTCTTCACCCTCAAGGTAGAAGCTGACGGCGACTACAAGTTCACCCTGAAGGATCAGTTGGACCATCAGGCGGACAATGCCGAAGACACCAAGACGATCGACTTCTCGGGCGTCATCAAGGCGACCGACAAGGACGGCGACAGCATCACGCTGCCGGCTGACCATTTCGAGATCAAGGTGGTGGACGACATCCCAGTCGCGGCCAATTGCGAAGTGCAGGGGATCGTCGAGGAAGAGGCACTGCCCGGCGGCAACCAGGAATATGGCGATCTGACCCCCGACACGACGGTGGCGCAGGGTTCGCTGATCAGCCTGGTCTCGTTCGGTGCCGATCAGCCCGGCTCGTTCAGCGTCAACACAGCCAACAACTTCCAGAGCCTGGTCAGCCAGCATCTGAAGTCTGGCGGCGTCGAGTTGAGCTATATGATGCAGAATGGCGAGTTGGTGGCCTACACCGGCAGCCAGTACAACCCGCATGTCGTCTTCACGCTGAAGATTGACGCCGACGGTGACTACAAGTTCACCTTGAAGGACCAGTTGGACCATCAGGCTGACAATGCCGAAGACACCAAGACGATCGATTTCTCGGGCGTCATCAAGGCGACCGATAAGGATGGCGACAGCATCACGCTGCCGGATGACCATTTCCAGATCAAGGTGGTGGACGACATCCCGGTGGCGACCAGCTGCGAAGTCAGCGGCACTGTCGAGGAAGAGGCACTGTCCGGCGGCAACCAGGAGCTGAATGATCCGACCCCGGACACGACGATTGCGTCCGGTTCGCTGTCGAGCCTGGTCTCGTTCGGTGCCGACCAGCCCGGCTCGTTCGGCTTCAACACTGCCAACAACTTCCAGAGCCTGGTCAGCCAGCATCTGAAGTCTGGCGGCGTTGAGCTCAGCTACATGGTGCAGAATGGCGAGTTGGTGGGCTACACCGGCAGTCAAAACAATCCGCATGTGGTCTTCACGCTGAAGGTGGAAGCGGACGGCGATTACAAGTTTACCCTGAAGGATCAGTTGGATCACAAGGCGGACAATGCCGAGGACACCAAGACGATCGACTTCTCGGGCATCATCAAGGCGACCGACAAGGATGGCGACAGCATCACGCTGCCGGCCGACCATTTCGAGATCAAGGTGGTGGATGACATCCCGGTGGCGACCAGTCGCGAAGTGACGGGCACCGTCGAGGAAGAAGCATTGCCTGGCGGCAATCAGGAACTGAATGATCCGACCCCCGACACGACGGTGGCGCAGGGTTCGCTGACCAGCCTGGTCTCCTTCGGCGCCGACCAGCCCGGTTCGTTCAGCTTTGCCGCCAATCTCGGCAGCTTGACGGCACAAGGCCTGACCTCGAACGGTATTCCCCTGACCTATTCGGTGAATGGCGACACGCTGACGGCGAAAGCCGGCAACACAGTGGTCTTCACGCTGAAGGTGGAATCGGATGGCGACTACACCTTCACCCTGAAGGATCAGCTCGACCACCATCCGAAGAATGCCGCAGACAATGTCGAAGGCATCAAGGAGATCGATTTCTCGGGCGTCATCAAGGCGACCGACAAGGACGGCGACAGCATCACACTCACGAATGGTCAATTCGAGGTCAAGGTCGTGGACGACGTGCCGGTCGCGACCGGTCACGATGTCACGGTCAAGGTCGAGGAAGAAGCTTTGCCCGGCGGCAACCAGGAATATGGTGATCCGACGCCGGACACGACGATTGCGCAAGGCTCTCTGACAAGCCTGGTGTCCTTCGGTGCCGATCGGCCGGGCTCTTTCGACTTCACCGGCAATTTCCAGAGCCTGATCAACCAGAATCTGAGTTCCGGCGGCCAGCCGCTGTCCTACACCGTGAGTGGCGACACGCTGACGGCTTGGGCCGGTACCGGCCAAAACCTCCATGAGGTCTTCACGCTGAAGGTGGAATCCGATGGCGACTTCAAGTTCACCTTGAAGGACCAGCTGGACCATCCATCGGATAACAACACCGAGAGCACCAAGACGATCGATTTCTCGGGTATCGTCAAGGCTTCGGATAGCGACGGCGACAGCATTACGCTGCCGAACTGCAGCTTCCAGGTCGACGTGGTAGATGACGTGCCGGTGCTGAAAGACGGCAAGGTGACCTTGTCCGTCGAGGAAGAGGCCATTCATGATGGTGTCTTCCAAGGCAATCAGGAGCTGAATGACGACAACAATCCGGCGACATCGAATGACGCCGACGGTCCGGATACCAAGACGACATCCGGTTCGGTCGCCAGCCTGGTGTCGGTCGGCGCGGATGCGCCGACGACCTTCGGCCTGTCGAGCAATTTCGCTGGCCTGCTTGCGCAGGGCCTCAAGGCCGGCGGCGTCGCGCTCAGCTACGAACTGTCCGGCAATGTGCTGACGGCGAAAGCCGGCAACGCGGTGGTCTTCACCCTGACCATGCAGAACGACGGCCACTTCACCTTCGATCTGCAATCGCCGATCGACCATCATCCGGTCAACAGCGCCGACAATGTCGAGGGCACGAAGAGCATCGATCTCTCCTCGGTCATCACGGCGTCGGATGCCGACCATGATACGATCACTCTCGGCACCGGCAAGGTCATCATCAATGTGGTGGATGATGTTCCGACTGCCTGCTGTGTCGATACCAAGGTCGACGAAGCCGGGTTCAGCCAGCTGACCATCAATCCGAGCAACTACGAGGCCAATGACAGCCTGGTGAAGATCAGCGTTTCGGTGCCTGGTGACCAGAATGCCCAGCTGAACGTCAACCAGAATGAAAGCGGTGTCGCCGCCTTTGGCATCACCTCGTCGGTTGATGGTAACGGCCAGGATCGCTTCAACGAGATCAACTATCTCGGCAATGGCAGCCAGGCCGAGCGCTACAAGTCCGAAGTGATGAGCTTCGAGCTGCAGAATGATGCCGGAGAAGCGGCCGAAGGGAAGGTTGCCCTCAAAGCCGTGGTCGATATCAACGTCTTCTATTCGACCGAAAGCAACGTCGGAAACGAAGTCGGTGCCTATCAGCTCTACAAGGACGGTGTCCTGGTTCAGGATTGGCAAAGCTTCACGGCACAGAGCACCAGCGGTCACTTCCAGCTCACGGTCAATGGGCCGGTCGGCGGCTTTGACGAGATCCGCTTCGTGGCCTTGCCGGGAACGACCGATGCCAGTGGCAATCAGTCCGGTGATAGCAGCGACTATAATGTCAAGCAGATCACTTTCGATCTGTCCCAGCCGGAGGAAAAGTGTGGCCATATCTGCGCCGATTTCGGCGCCGATGGCCCCGGCTCGGTGGCTCTGACGCTTGCGGGCCTGCCGACGGATCTGAAGTCGGACGGCAAGACAATCGTCAATACGTTGGAAAATGGTCAGGTTGTCGGTCGCGCCGATGGCGAGGTTATCTATACCCTGGCCCTGATCCATACCCAGAACGGCTATGACTACAAGTTCACCGAATACAAGCCGATCGACGGCAATGGCGATCACAAGCTGGACTTCGACTATGTCGTGACCGATCGCGATGGCGATCAGGCACATGGCTGCATCGATGTGACGGTTGAAAACCCGATTACTGTCACGGTCAGCGATGCGAATACCGGCCTCAACGATCCCAATGCCTATGAGGCGCCGTCGACCGGTACGCATAGTCTGGTCTACACGGTCGCGTTGAGCGAGCCGAACAATAGCGGTGCACCGGTGAAGGTATACTTCACTGTGAGCGGGGCTTCGGGTGATGTCGATTTGACCGGCCTGAACCACGATGCAGGCGGCTACTACGTGACTGTCCCGAATGGCCAGAACAGCGCGACGATCACGCTGCCGGTGAAGGACGATCAGGATGTCGAACCGAACCCGGAGACGGTGACGGTCACGCTGACCGGCACGGACACGACCCATGTCGTGGTCGGCGCCGATCCGACGGGCGATGGTCACATCGTCGATCTGAACGGCACGGTGACGGTCGGTGATTCGTCGGTGACGGAAGGCAACAGCCTGACCTTCCCGATCACGCTCGACCTGACCTCCGGCCATCTGGCCGATGGGACGGTGGTGCGGGTCGCCCTCAACTGGTCGGATGTGACGACGACGAGCGGCGATACCGGTGCACGGCCGGCTTATGTCGATCTGATCGTGAACGGCGATCATGCCACCGGCTCGATCACGGTGCCGACCATTGCCGACAGCTCGTATGAAGGCCCGGAAACACTGACGGTGACGGCCGGCCAGGTATCGGTTGGCGGTGTGGTTGCCGAAGGGATCACCGGCGACGACGCGACCGGCACGATTACCGACAGCACGACGGTCACGGTCAGCGACGCCAATGCCGGTGTCGATGGCAGCCATGCTTACGAGGTACCCTCGACCGGCACGCATAACCTGGTCTACACGGTATCGTTGAGCGAGCCGAACAACAGCGGTCAGCCGGTGAAGGTGTACTTCACCCTGACCGGCACGGCGACGGCGGGTGGCGACTATGACGTCAGCGGCCTGACGAAGCAGGTGGGCGGCGCCCATGACGGTCAGTACTACGTGATCGTGCAGAATGGCCAGAGCAGCGCAACGGTCACCCTGCCGGTGAAGGACGACAGCACTGTCGAAAACTCTGCCGAGACGGTGAATGTCGTGCTGCAGGGCACGGATACATCGGGTGTGACGGCATCCGGCACGGGTCATGGCGACATCATCGACCTGAACGGTACGGTGACGATCGACAATTCCTCTGTGACGGAAGGCAACAATCTGACCTTCCCGATCACGCTCGACCTCACCACCGGCCATCTGGCCGATGGGACGGTAGTGCGGGTTGCTCTGAACTGGTCGGATGTGACGACGACGAGCGGCGATACCGGTGCGCGGCCGGCTTATGTCGATCTGATCGTGAACGGTGATCATGCCACGGGCACGATCACGGTACAGACCGTTGCCGACAGCTCGTATGAAGGTCCGGAAACACTGACGGTGACGGCGGGAACGGTGACGGTCGATCCGACCGGCACGCCCGTGGTTGCCGAAGGGATCACCGGTGACAATGCGACCGGCACGATCACCGACAGCGCCACTGTGACGGTCAGCGAAGCCAATGCCGGCGTCGATGGCAGCCATGCTTACGAGGCACCGTCGACCGGCACGCATAACCTGATCTACACGGTGTCGTTGAGCGAGCCGAACAACAGCGGTCAGCCGGTGAAGGTGTACTTCACCCTGACCGGTACGGCGACGGCGGGCGGCGACTATGACGTCAGCGGCCTGACGAAGCAGGTGGGCGGCGCCCATGACGGCCAGTACTACGTGATCGTGCAGAATGGCCAGAGCAGCGCAACGGTCACCTTGCCGGTGAAGGACGACAGCACTGTCGAAACCTCTGCCGAGACGGTGAATGTCGTGCTGCAGGGCACGGATACATCGGGTGTGACGGCATCCGGCACGGGTCATGGCGACATCATCGACCTGAACGGCACGGTGACGGTCGGTGATTCATCAGTGATCGAAGGCAACAGCCTGACCTTCCCGGTCACGCTCGACCTGACCTCCGGCCATCTGGCCGATGGGACGGTGGTGCGGGTCGCCCTCAACTGGGCCGATGGGACGACCGACTCGTCGGATACCGGTGCGCGGCCGGATCATATCGATCTGACGGTGACTGGCGGCCATGCTTCCGGCACGATTACCCTTCCCACCAATGCCGATGGCATCGTGGAAAATACCGAGACCTTGACCGTGACCGCGGGCACGGTGACGGTTGATCCGACCGGCACGGCTGTCGTCGCGGAAGGTATCACCGGCGACAACGCCACCGGTACGATCAAGGATGCGGACATACCTGGTTATCTGATCGTCGGCGAGAATGTGGACGACAATACGAACCAGACAACCGATCACCGTATCGACCATTCGCCGAATGCGCCGGACGGGTCGATCGATGGCGGCGATGGCAATGACGTGCTGGTCGGCGATGTCGGTGGCAAGTCAGGGCAGATCGAGCCAGGCAACTACAATGTCTGCCTGATCCTGGACGACTCTTACTCGATGGTGATAACGGATGTGCCGGGCACCGGCGATAGCCGCCTGAAGATGATGCAGGAAGCGGTGAATCAGCTGCTCGAAAAGTATGCCGATCACCCGGGTATCGTGAACGTCAACATCATCGCCTTCGGCACCGATATCGTCGGCACGTGGTCGTCGAACGGTGACTTCACGATCACCAAGGTGGGAAATGCGGAAGCCTTTGTGAACGGCCTCAACGGCCAGGATAATGGCGACGCCAATTACACCAATTACGAGGCTGCCATGAAGGCGGCCAAGGCGTGGTTCGATAGCGTCGGCCATCAGGATGGTTTCACCAACAAGGCCTATTTCCTCAGTGACGGCGATCCGACGGCGCGCCTGGATAACAGCGGGAATCCGACGGATATCGATTCGAGCCCGAGCGGCAGCCAGGTCACCCAATATATCAACGAAGCTCTTGGGGCCGCCGGCAGCATGCTGACGACCGGCGAAGATGGGTTGCATGTCGACGTGCAGGCGATCGGCATCGGCAGCGGCGTCACCAAGACCAACCTCGATAAGTTCGACAATTCGGACGATACGCATACGCCGGGCGATGCCCAGATCGTCAACAGCCCGGACGAGCTTCAGGATGTCCTTAACGTCGGCCAGAACCCGACATCCTTCGCCATGGGCAACGACACGCTCAATGGTGGCAAGGGCAACGATTTGATCTTCGGCGATGCGCCCTATACGGAAATCATCAACGATGGCAATCCGAACAACTCAGGCTGGCAGAATTTCGGCACAATGACGGAAGCGCAAATCTCGGCTTGGCTGCAGGCCAACCCAGATGAGGCGGCCAAGGAATATGCCAACACGGTCTATGGCAATGACACTATCCATGGCGGTGAAGGCAACGACACCATCTATGGCCAAGGCGGGAACGACACCATCTATGGCGATGCCGGCAACGACAACCTGAATGGCGGTTCCGGCAACGATACCTATGTGGTGAAGAGCGGCGACGGCAACGACGTCATCCATGAGACGGCGGGCCTGGCCGACACGGTTGTGGTCCAGGACGGGGCGAAGCCGGTCCTGACACAGTCCGGCAACGACCTGATCATCACTTACGGTAGCGGTGAGACCATTATCGTGAAGGATCACTTCCTGGCCGATGCCGATGGCAACCCGGATACCAATAAGGCAGTCGAGTTCTTGGAGTGGAACGGGACAACCTATGCCATCGACGGAACCAATCTGGTGCCGCCGAATGCCGCACCGGTCAATACGGTTCCTGGCACGCAGACGGCCACGGAAGACACAGCCAAGATCATCAACGGTCTTGCCGTCAGCGATACCGATGCTGGTAGCGGGGCGATGACTGTCACCCTGGCGGTGCAGCATGGCACGGTAACCGTTGACCTGACGGGCACCGGTGCGACGGCCGATAACAATGGCACCGGCACGATCACGCTGCATGGCACGCTGGCGCAGATTAATGCGGCGCTGGCGGATGGTCACGTGTCCTACCTGTCGAGCTCGAACTACAACGGCAGCGACACCCTGACCATGACGACCAACGATAACGGCAATACCGGTACCGGTGGCGCCAAGTCGGATGTCGATAGCGTCAACATCACCATCGATGCCGTGAATGACGATCCGGTGAACAGCGTGCCGGGCAGCCAGTCGGCAGATGCTGGGGTGCAGAAGTCGATCGCCGGGTTGTCGATCAGCGATGTCGATGCTGGCGGCAACTCGATGATGGTCACGCTGACCGTTGACCATGGGACGCTCAATCTCACCGGCGCCGGCGTCACCGGCAATAACACCGGTGCGGTCACGATCACCGGCTCGTTGTCGTCGATCAACGCCGTCTTGGGGACGGTGAAATACACCGCCACCTCGGGCTATAGCGGATCGGATACACTCAAGATCAGCACCACCGACAATGGCAATACCGGATCAGGGGGCGCCAAGGTAGACTTCGATACCGTTGCCATCACCGTGACGGTCCCGAACACGGCACCGACGGCCGGTGCGGATCATATCTATACCAATATCAGCGGTGGCTTCTCGGTGAGTGATGCGCTGTTGATGGCGAATGATACGGATGCGCAAACGCCAGCTGATATGGCGATTGCCGGTGCTGTTGCAGCCAATGGCCAAGCTACATTTTTCGACAGCATCGGTCATTCCGGTAGCCAGGTGAATATCGATCTCGATATCGGTAATGGGAACAATGCGCTTGGTGATGGAGAGACCACGTCGTTCAACTATACCCTGAGCGATGGCCATGGGCTGACCGGTACCGGCGCGGTCCAGGTAACCTATGAAAGCTCCAACTCGATCACCGGCAGTTCCGGTAATGACATCCTCATTGCCGGGACAGGCAATGACACCCTCGATGGTGCCGGCGGTATCAATCACCTGTTCGGCGGCGACGGAAACGACCGGCTCTACTTCAACAATGTGGGTGGCAGTACCTATGATGGTGGCACGCATACCGACAGCAGCGATTTCTCCGGTACCAACAACACGGCATTGGGTGACATCCTCGATCTGACCCATCTGTCGAATAACTCTGTCGTGGATTTGCATGCTGCGATCAGCCAGGGTGACATCACCAATATCGAGACCATCGATCTCGGGACGGCTACGACCGGCGGCAGTGCCAGAAGCTTGACGGTCGCGCTCAATGCCGAGGATGTCATCTCAGTGGGTAGCGGCACCTTCGATCCGAGTGGCAGCACCTTAGGCAGTCATGATGCGGTCAAGATCCTCGGCAATACCGGCGATACAGTGAACCTGACGAACAATGCCGGCGATGTCGGAGCTCACTGGTACAATATCAGTGGCAGCATCAATAACGAGCCGACCGGCTTCAAGGCCTATGCCTACGATACCAACGGCGCCACCAACGGCGTAGCTGACGGAACGCATACGACGACCTATGTGTTGATCAGCAGCAACGTGGTCGTGCATGACAATGACGGCAACACGATTTCGTAACGGATCAGTTGTTCGATGATTACAGGGCGCCCTTCGGGGCGCCCTTTTTTCAAACCGTGTGGCGAGTGTCGGCACCAATCAGGGGACCGTCGTCGTCGATCACGACAATCACGGTGGCATAAGCCGGAAGTATAGGACGATTTAGCAGCGTAATGAAAAAGCGCGAAAAGATGCTGGTTGACGATCAAGAAACCGTCGAATTCGCCGGCACGCTCGAATATCAAACCGGGCTGGCCTATCTGATCAACTTCGGCGACCGGATGGAATGGATACCGAAAAACCAGGCGGACTGTAGCGGTAACGGCACCTGGATATTGACAAAGCGGATTGCGAAAAAGAGAGGTCTGGCAGGATGAGACAGACAGGGTAGAGACGGGGGTTTTTCAAAGCCGTCGATTGAGCAAGGGCGAGAGCGCCCATTTCATTTGGCTATGCCGAACGACTCTAACTGTTACCAAAAAGAATCGGATATAGGCTTTCGCCGCGCCGGAATATTCGCTAAAGTCTAGTTAAAATGCCATCTATCTTGTGACCTTTTCTGGCTGGATTTCCGGGGAAGGGCGCAGTGGCGGGCGGTCGCTGGGATCGTTATCGATCAGGCCGTTTGCCCGGGATGACAGGTTGGGGACTTGAAGCAGGCGCCAGGCGCCGGAAGGGGAGAGACGTCGGTGCTGGCCGCAGGACTGTTCCTGCGGATCGACAGGGGAAGGGCGGCAGATGCCGCTGCCTGATCGTTCGGCACGACACACAAGATCCAAGATCAAAACTGAAAAAATCTATCGCAATCGGCTGTTACAGGCCGCTGAGAGCGACTGACCATGGCGGATTCGTGGGGATTATGATTACACGTGACGCGATCGCCGGCTTGGTTTCAACAACCGCCGATACGCAAAAGATCTAATGAGACTATGGGTTTAACGGAAAGCTAACGCTTTTGGTTAATAACATAGACAAATTCTCAGGAATGGATTTGGCTTGATGGACGCTTCCCAGGCAGCAGCGCAGAATCCGGCACAGATGGCTCCCGGCAGTGCGGCTCCCGGCGGTACGGCTGCAGCGGGTGGTTCGGGTGCTGGCGGCACGACCGGTGCCCGGCCGGCGCCGGCCGGCGGCAATACGCCCAACGGTGGGACACCACCCGCGACGCCGAATGCAATGCCGGTGGAATATTCCGGGCCGGTGATGCGCGAGGATGCGCTGCTCTCCTGCCTGGTGATCCTGACCCGCCTGTTCGGCAATCCGAAATCGCCGGTGGCCTTGGCAGCTTCCTTGCCGATCGGCGATGACGGCATGACTCCCGATCTCTTCATGCGCGCGGCTGATCGCGCCAGCCTGTCGGCCAACAAGATTCGCCGGCCGCTGGAAAAGATCGAGGCGATGAGCCTGCCGGCCGTCCTGTTGCTGACCGAGAAACGCGCGGTTGTCATGCTCTCGGTGCCGAAGAACGGCATGGTCGAGGTGGCGACACCGGATAATCTCGACGGCACCCAGAGCGTGCCGCTGGAAATCCTGACACAGCTCTATACCGGCCAGGTGCTGCTGGTGCGGCCGAAGATCCGGCTCGACACGCGTTCCTCAGATCTGACCGAGGCGGCGCCGCGCAACTGGTTCTGGAGCGAGGTGCTGAAATACACACCGCTCTATCTCGAAGTCGTGCTCTCGGCGCTCCTCATCAATCTCTTCGCCATCGCCTCGTCGATCTTCTCGATGCAGGTCTATGACCGCGTGGTGCCGAACAAGGCCGAAGAAACCCTTTGGATGCTGGTGATCGGCATCATGCTGATCTACGGTTTCGATTTCGTCCTGAAGACGTTGCGCGCCTATTTTCTCGACAAGGCGGGCAAGGCGCTGGATCGCAAGGTCTCATCCGCCATCTTCGAGCACATCCTGTCGATCCGCATGGCGGCCGGGCCGCAATCGGCCGGCGCCTTTGCCAGCAATGTGCAATCCTACGAGACGTTGCGCGATTTCTTCACCTCGGCCAGCCTCTCGGCGATGATCGATCTGCCTTTCGTGCTGGTCTTCCTGGTGATCATCGGCCTGATCGCCGGCCCCGTCGTGGCCGTGCCGGCGGTGCTCATTCCCATCGTCATCCTGGTCAGCATTCTGGTGCAGTTCCCGATGAAACGCGCCGTCGAGCGCTCTTACCGGGAATCGGCGCAGAAACATGCGACCCTGGTGGAATCGATCAATGGCTTGGATGCCATCAAGGCGGCTTCGGCCGAAGGCCAGATGCAACGCGACTGGGACGGCTATGTCGCCGCTTCGTCCAGTTCGGCGGCGACATCGAAGATGTGGTCGACCCTCGGCATCAATTTCGTGATGCTGGCCTCGAATATCGCAACGACCGGCGTCATTCTCTTCGGCTGCTACAGGATCTTCGCCTCGACGCCGACCGGCGACATTCATATGACGACCGGTGCGCTGGTGGCGGCCTCGATGCTGACCGGCCGCGCGATGGCGCCTTTGGGCCAGATCGCCGGGCTCATCATCCGCTTCCATCAATCCTGGACCTCGCTGAAGGGGCTCAACCGACTGATGGCGCTGCCCGTCGAGCGGCCGCGCGGCAAGGTCTTCCTGCGCCGCCCGATCATCGAAGGAGCGATCGAGTTCCGCAACGTGTCGTTCAAATATCCCGGCTCGCAGACCAATGCCCTCGACGGCGTCTCCTTCCGGATTTCACCGGGTGAGCGGGTCGGCATCGTCGGCCGTATCGGTTCCGGCAAGACCACGATCGAACGCCTGGTGCTCGGCCTGTTCGAACCGTCGGACGGCGCGGTGCTGGTCGATGGCACCGATATCCGCCAGCTCGATCCCACGGATCTGCGGCAGAATATCGGCTGCGTGTTGCAGGATGCGCATCTCTTCTTCGGCTCGGTCAAGGACAACATCACGCTCGGCGCGCCCTATGTCGACGAGGAATCGGTGCTTCGGGCCGCCACTTTGGCCGGCGTCGACCAATTCGTGCGGCAGCACCCGCTCGGCTATGACATGCCGGTCGGTGAAGGCGGCCGCATGCTGTCCGGCGGTCAGCGCCAATCCGTCGCCGTGGCCCGCGCCATGTTGCTCAATCCGGCCATCCTGCTGCTCGACGAACCGACCAGCTCGATGGATAACAGCACGGAAAATGCCTTCAAGAGCCGCCTCGGCGAAATCGTTCAGGGCAAGACCATCCTGCTGGTGACGCATCGCAATTCCATGCTGGCCTTGGTCGACCGTTTGATTGTGCTCGATCGCGGCAAGGTGGTGGCGGATGGCCCGAAAGCCGGCGTGCTTGATGCGCTCATGAAGGGCCGCATCCGGGCCAATGAAGGCTGATGGGATCGGATCGGGGAACCGCTGAATGTCACTGACCAATCGCGATCTTTGGATTGATCCATCTCATACCGAAAAGGAAGGCACCAAGCTTTTCGGTCACATTCTGCTCGTGGCCGTTTGCGTGGTTGTCATCTCCTTTCTGGTTTGGGCGAATTTCGCACCGCTCGACCAGATCACGCGCGGTGAAGGCAAGGTGGTGCCGACTAGCGCGACGCAGCTCATCCAGAGCGCGGAAGGCGGCATCATCAAAGACATGAAGGTCCATGAAGGCGACATCGTCGATGAAGGCCAGGTGCTGGCCGAAATGGACAACACCACCGTCAGTACCGACGTGAATGAATTGCGGCAGCGTTATTGGACCGGCCTCGCGGCAACGGCGCGCTTGCAGGCGGAAGTCGACGGCAAGGACCCGTCGGAGATTCAGTTCGATCCGGAACTGGTGGCGAAGGCGCCCGAGGTCGTGGCTGCCGAGCGTTCGGTGGCGCAGATCCGCAAGGCGCAATTGCAGTCGCAGGTCGCGACATTGCAGGACACGATCGAGCAGCGCCAGCAGGAACTTCGGTCGATCGACGTCAAAGTCTCGTCCTCGCAAGTCGGCTTGGGTCTGGCGCAGCGACGTGCCGGTTTGCAGGAAAAAGTCTTTGCCTCCGGTGCCGGTTCGGAAGCGGAATACATCTCCGCCCAGCAGGAAGTGCAGCGCATCGTCACCGATATCGCCAATGCCGAAGCATCGCGGCCGCCGGCTCGCGCGGCCTTGCAGGAAGCGCAGAGCAAGCAGCGTGAAGCGATCGCAACATTCCGTGCCGAAGCGTCACAGGATCTTGCCAAGCATCGCGCCGATCTGGCCTCGGTGACACAGTTGCTGGCCGGCGGCACCACCAAGCTGAAGCATCAGGTTTTGCTCTCGCCGGTCCATGGCACTGTCAAGGAAATCAAGATCCGTACGGTGGGCGGTGTTGTGCAGCCGGCGCAGGAGATCATGGAGATCGTTCCGATCGAGGACACGCTGCTGATCGAGGCGCAGATACGGCCACAGGACCGCGGCTTCATCGCGCCAAACCAACCCGCAAAAGTAAAGATCACCGCATATGATTATTCAATTTATGGTGGTTTGGATGCAAAGGTTGAACAGATCAGTGCCGATGCTATCGAAAATGAAAAGAAGGAGATGTTTTTCCGCGTGAGGCTTCGCACGGATAAAAACTATCTCATTGGAAAACAAGGCGAGCAGCTACCCATCATCCCGGGTATGACGGCGACAGTGGACATCCTGACCGGTAAGAAAACGGTCCTGGACTATCTGCTGAAACCCATCCTTAAGGCGCGTCAAACGGCTTTCACCGAACGCTAAAAATTTGATGCAAGTTATGGATGAAACTGATACAAGTGCGTCGGGACGGTGGAAAACTAACGTAGCAATGGCGCCATCGCGAGATCGGTTAGGTCGCGCGATAAATACCTATAATACTGGCGTAAAAGCTTTCTGTCGTAGTTACCTTGGGGGATTGCCAAAATGATTCGGACTATGTCGTCGCGCGGCCGCAGAGCGGCCCTCACGAACGCGATTTTTATTGGCGTATGCGCCATATTCGCCCAGCCACACGTCGCTTCCGCTATGTCCTTGAAGGACGCGATATCGCTGGTTATCCAGACAAATCCAGATGTGAACGGGGCCATGCGGGATCGGCGGGCCGTCGATTACGAATTGCGGCAGGGCCGTGGGCTCTATTATCCGCAGATCGATATCCAGGCGAGCGGCGGTCCGGAATGGACCGAGAGCAGCTCGGTCGATGAAGGCGATCCGACACTGAGCCAAAGCCCGCATGACAATGGCATCGGCATGTTGCGAGGCGATGCCAGCATCACGCTGCAGGAAACCATTTTCGACGGTTTCGATCGCGACAACGAAGTCGACCGCCAGAAGGCGCGCGTCGCCTCGGCGGCCAATGTCGTGCAGGACAAGGGCCAGATCAACAGCTTCGATGCCGTCCGATTCTATATGGACGTCCTGCGCAACCAGGAACGCATCCTCAATGCCGAAGACAACGTCAAGGCGCATGAGGATACCCTGGCGCTGGTGCAGAAGCGTGCCGAGCTCGGCGGCGGCAACATCGCCGATGTGCGTCAGGCCGAAGCCCGTCTTGCCACCGCCCGTACCAATCTGAAGACCATTCAGGGTCAGCTGCGTGACTCGCAGGCCAATTTCCAGCGCACCATCGGCGTGGCGCCGGGCGAGCTGGATCCGGTGACCTTCAGCTACGACTCGATGATTCCGGAAGATGTCGAGAAGTCGGTTGCCCATGCCATCGAGGTCAGCCCCAAGGTTCAGGGCGCGAAATACGACGTCGTGGCCGCCGACCATCTGCTCGGCCGTCAGGAATCGTCGATGTATCCGAAACTGACCCTGCAGGCCTCGGCTGCCGTCAATCACCATGACAACGGTATCGAGCAGACCGGCCACAGCGCCAATGCGCTGCTGGTGGTGGATTACAATCTCTATCGCGGCGGCGCCGATCTGGCCCGTATCCGCGAATTCAAATGGCGCAAGCAGGAAGCCATCGACGCCGTCCGCCAGCAGGAACGCATCGTTGCCGAAGACGTTCGTCTGGCCTGGAGCCAGCGGCAGACGCAGCACGACACGGTCGAGACGCTGACCGAGGAATATGACAAGAACGTCGAAACCCAGAAGCTCTATGAACAGCAATTCGATATCGGCCAGCGCAGCCTGCTCGATCTGTTGAACTCGCGTAACGAAGTGTTCAACTCGAAGGATCAGCTGATTACTGCACAGTCGAACGAAATCACGTCCAACTTCCAGATCCTGGCGGCACAGGGCGAACTGGTGCAGGCAGTCGGTGTTGCCCTGCCGAAGGAAGCGACGCCGAAAGAAGTCGAATACGACAATCCCTGATTCTTGTTCCTGATCCGGCCTCTCGGTCGGCAGGTCCAACGATACAAACCCCGGCAGTTTTGCCGGGGTTTTTTCTTGCCCCGGTCTTGGCTCCGGATCGGGATAGGGCCGCCGCCTCGCGGGCAGCAGGCGCATCCCGGACAACCAATAGGATAACGGCCGCCGAAAGGTGCTGAGCGGGCAGGGAACGGGGAGGCAGGGAAGCGTTGGGAAAATGGGCCGGTTTACGTTGGAGGCCCGGGCCGGAATCGAACCGACGTACGAGGATTTGCAGTCCTCTGCATGGCCACTCTGCCACCGGGCCGGCAGGCCGCATAGGCGGTTTGCGCTGGCGCTGGGACGTATAGAGGGATCATGTCATCGGGTCAAGCGGCCGGCGCCTCCTGACGGTGGCGGGGAACGGCTAACCGATCGTAAAGAAGCTTGCCGGAAGATAACAGTCCATGCCGCCGTCCAATCATACCTATGCGCCGGCCTCCCATTGTCACCGGCGGGCATTGCCTTTATAACCACCGCACAAACGTTAATGCGCCGCGTGGGGATCGCCGGTCGATATTGTCACTTGTGAATTCGTTGCCGGCCGGGTCGGGATGAGGCAAGCTTGACCGCGTTGCGCCGATGAGGATGAAAGAATGCAGATGTCGTTTGCCGCTGCGCGCCAGCACATGATCGACAGCCAGATTCGTACCAATAAAGTCATTGATGAGCGGCTGCTCGATGCCATCCGGCAGGTGCCGCGCGAGGCCTTCGTGCCGGAGGCTGTAAGATCCCGAGCCTATATCGATGACGATTTGCCGTTGGGCAAGGGCCGCTTCCTGACCGAGCCCATGGTCGTGGCGCGGTTGCTGCAGGCGGCTGATGTCAAGGCGACGGATATGGCGCTGGTGGCGGCGGCTGGAAGCGGCTATTCAACGGCGCTTCTCGCCAAGCTTGCCAATACCGTGATCGCCGTGGAATCCGAGCATGCGCTCTGCGACCTGGCGGCCGCCGCGCTCAATCAGCAGTCGATCGACAATTTTTTGTGGCAGGAAGGCGATCCGACCGCAGGGTTTTCCAAGCATGCGCCGTATGATGTGATCCTCATTGATGGTGGCGTTGAGTTTGTGCCGACGGCACTCCTGGATCAACTGGCCGAGGGGGGGCGGCTCGTTACGGTCCTGCATGAAAGCCGTGTCGGTCACGCCGTTCTCATGCTCAAGGAGCGCGGCGTGGTGTCGCAGCGGGTGCTGTTCGACGCCAATGTCCCCGTCCTCCCATCCTTTGCCAAGCCGGCGGAATTCTTGTTCTAGGTGTTTGATGCCGTCCAGCGATAGCCTGCAGATCGAGCCAACCGACCTGAAGCAATTGCTCGATCGTGGCGATGCGGTCGAAATCGTCGATATCCGCGAAAATTGGGAACATAAGATTTGTCACATCGACGGCAGCCTGCTGTTGCCGATGGAGGAACTGCCGGCGCGCGTCGGCGAGTTGCCGCCGGAGCGGCCGCTGGTCATCGTTTGTCATCATGGCATGCGCAGTTTCCATGCGACGATGTGGCTGCGCCAGCATGGGTTTCCTCGGGCGGTTAATTTGGCCGGTGGTGTGGATGCCTGGGCAACGCAGGTAGATCCAGCTATGGCTCGATATTGAGGCTGTACGCCTCTAAGATTTGCCGCGGCCGGGGTTGCGACCGTGAGACTGAGACAATGATAAAAAGGATCGGCAGGGATCGGTCCAAGTGCGACTGGCTAGGTTACAATTGTAAGACGAACAACCTGGGCGGGCAGGTTGGGGTATGAAAGGGAAGCGGATGAAAAGCGCACGTGGAACCTTGTTGGCTGGGGCGGCAATCTTCGCGCTGACTGCATTTGGAGCCCGCCAGGCCAGCGCCACCGAATTGGATGACGCTCTGGCGCTCGCCTATACAACCAATCCGACTTTGGATGCCGAGCGGGCTAATCTCCGTTCCACCGATGAAAACGTGCCGCAGGCGCTGTCCGGCTGGCGCCCGACAGTGAGCGCGACGGTCGATGCGTCCAAGCAATGGCTCAATCAGACCAGTCCCACGAATGACAACACGAATTTTGCGCCACGCACCTACGGTATTACGATCACCCAGCCGATTTTCCGTGGCTTTCGCACCGTGAAGGGGACGTCCGAGGCGAAGAACCAGGTGCATGCGGAGCGCGAGCGTCTGGTCGATACCGAGCAGAATGTGCTGCTGAACGCGGTCAATGCTTATATGGGGGTGGTCCGCGACCAGGCCATTCTCCAGCTCAATGAGAACAACGTTAAAGTTCTGCAGGCGCAGCTGGAATCCACTGAAGATCAGTTTCAGGTCGGTGAACTGACGCGGACCGACGTTGCTCAGGCAAAGTCCAGTCTGCAGGGGGCGATCGGCGACCGCGTGACGGCGGAAGGCAATCTGAAGACCTCCTATGCCACCTATCGCCAGGTCATCGGCGCAGAGCCGGTCGATCTCAAGATGCCGCGGCCGCAATTGATGCTGCCCGCCACCAAGGACGAAGCCGTGGCCCAGGCGCAGACCGTGCCGGGGGTCAATGCAACGCAGTTCGATCAGAAGGCGGCTAAGGACCAGATCGATGTCACTTACGGCCAGTTACTGCCGGAAGTCTCGATCCAGGGCAGTTTCTCGCATAATGACGACGACAATTTCGGCCAGCGCAACGACAATACCGGCGTGATCATGGGAACGGTCACGATCCCGCTTTACCAAGCCGGCAATGTGGAATCCCAGGTGCGTCAGACCAAACAGCAATATTATCGCTCCAAGCGGCTGGTCGACGAGGCACTGCGCAATGCCGAGCAGCAGGCGGTCTCCGCCTGGCAGGCGCTGGATACGGCCAATGCGCAGATCTCCGCTTTTGAAGAGCAGGTCCAAGCCGGCAAGGTGGCATTGGACGGCATCCGCCAGGAACAACAGGTGGGTGCCCGCACAATTATCGACGTGCTCGATCAGGAACAGGACTATTTGAATGCCGAGGTTTCGCTGGTCAGTGCGCAGACCAATCAGATCGTCGCGCAATATCAGTTACTAGCCGCGGTCGGTCGCTTGACGGCGAGCGATCTGAAATTGAAGACCGATCTCTATGATCCGACGAAGCACTATAACGAGGTGCGCGACAAGTTCATCGGCATAGGACCATCAGTCGAATAAGTCTAAATCTCTCAACATATTGTAGTTGTATCCGAAGGGATTTCAATTGCTTGAGAAAAGACCGTGAAACGGATAGGATCATTTCATTGGTGGTATCAAAAGCGGTAGCCGAGCGAGGCCTGCAGCAACTGCCAGTTCAAAACGTGACCACCGATCCGTCGAGGGCCCGGCAATGAGCGAAGCGAGAGCGAATCAGGAACCGTCCATGGAGGAAATTCTCGCCTCCATCCGGCGTATTATTTCCGAAGAAGGGCCCGAGCCCGCGGGCGGAGGCGAATTTGCGGCGAGCCCCGCCACGGCGTCCTCGCAACCCGTACAGCAGGCGGCCGCGCCATCGCTTATCGAGACGCCGACGGTGGAGGCGCCGAAGGTGCAGACGCTGGCCATGGCACAGCGACCTGCCGTTCTGGACGATGACGATGACGAAGAGGAACTGGTGCTGACTGATGTGGTGACCGGCAACCAGGATCTCGACAGCAACGTCGTCCCCCTGAAGCCGGAAGCCAAGGTCGAGCCGACGCACGAGACGGACCCCATGGATGATGATGTAGAGCTTGCCCTTGATTCGCCGTTTTCGGAGCAGGCTGCCCCCGCGACGCAGGAACCCGCCTGGTCGCCGCCGAAGCCACGTGCGCCGCAGGGTGGTGAGGGCAACCTGGTCAACCCGGACAAGGTCGCGGCGCAACTTGAGGCGGAGTTGCCCGATTTGGTAGCCCCAGCCGTCGCCTCGGCGACCAGCGCCAGTTTTGCCCAATTGCTCCAGCAGCGGCGCCAGTCGGAGCCGGTCATCGAGCGGCCGACTGGCGATGGCCTCCTGGTCGAGACCCTGGTCCGTCAGGCGGTCGAACCGTTGCTCCGGGATTGGCTGGATACCCATCTTGAGGGCATTGTCGAGCGCATGGTCCGCCGCGAAGTGGAACGCCTTGCCCGCAAGGCGGAGCTCGGCTGAAACAACTCGCTTCGCCGGTAAATAATCCCCCTCGGGAACCTCCCTGGGACGGCGGATTCCGCCACGCTGGGAGCGCCTTGTTCTCAACTGGTCCGGCTGGCTTGCCTGCCGGCGGTTGACGGCGGCGGCCTGCCCGGTATAACTCCGGCCGATATTCACGCGATCGAAGGAAACCAGCGATGCTGGACAAGACTTTCCGGCCCGATGAGGTCGAAAAGAAATATTACGCCGATTGGGAACGATCGGGCGCTTTCGCCGCCCATGTCGAGTCCAACAAGACGCCCTATACCATCATGATGCCGCCGCCCAACGTGACGGGCAGCCTGCATATGGGCCATGCGCTCACCTTCACCCTCCAGGATATCCTGATCCGCTATCAGCGCATGCGGGGCCGCGATGCGCTATGGCAGCCGGGCACCGATCATGCCGGCATCGCCACCCAGATGGTGGTCGAGCGGCAACTGGATCAGCAGGGCATCAAGCGCACCGATCTCGGTCGTGAAAAATTCCTGGAAAAGGTCTGGGCCTGGAAGGCGGAATCCGGCGGCACCATCACCAGCCAGTTGCGTCGCCTGGGCGCCTCGCCGGACTGGTCGCGCGAGCGCTTCACCATGGATGAGGGGCTCAGCCTCGCCGTCCGCAAGGTCTTCGTCGATCTTTACCGCCAGAAGCTGATCTATCGCGACAAGCGCCTGGTCAACTGGGATCCCAAGCTGCACACGGCGATCTCCGATCTCGAAGTCGCGCAGAAGGAACATAAGGGCCATCTCTGGCATTTCAAATATCCGGTCGAGGGACAGCCGGGTCGTTTCCTCACCGTGGCGACCACGCGGCCGGAAACCATGCTGGGCGATACCGCCGTCGCGGTGAATCCGGAAGACGATCGCTACAAGGATCTGGTCGGCAAATATCTTATCCTGCCTTTGGTCGGCCGCCGCATCCCGGTCGTCGCCGATGACTATGCCGATCCGGAAACCGGTAGCGGTGCGGTGAAGATCACGCCGGCCCATGACTTCAACGATTTCGAGGTCGGCCGTCGTCACAATCTGCCGATGATCAACATCTTCGATCGCGATGCGCAGTTGAATGAGAATGTGCCGGAGGCCTATCGCGGTCTCGACCGTTACAAGGCGCGCGAAAAGGTCGTCGCCGATCTCGATGCGCTGGGTCTGGTGGAGAAGATCGAGGATCACACGCTGACCCTGCCTTATGGCGACCGCTCCGGCGCCGTCATCGAGCCCTGGCTGACCGATCAGTGGTATTGCGATGCCAAGGCCCTGGCGCAGCCTGCCCTCAAGGCGGTGGAAGAGGGGCGCACCGTCTTCGTGCCGAAGCAATGGGAAAACACCTATTTCGACTGGATGCGCAACATCCAGCCCTGGTGCATCTCGCGCCAGCTCTGGTGGGGCCATCAGATCCCCGCCTGGTATGGACCGGATGGCGAGGTCTTCGTTGCCATGGACGAGACGGAGGCCAAGGGGCTGGCGGCAAAGCATTACGGCAAGCCGGTCGAGATTACCCGTGATGCCGATGTGCTCGACACCTGGTTCTCTTCGGCGCTTTGGCCGTTCTCCACCTTGGGCTGGCCGGAGAAGACGCCGGAACTCGCCCGCTATTATCCCGGCGACGTGCTGGTCACCGGCTTCGACATCATCTTCTTCTGGGTCGCCCGGATGATGATGATGGGGCTGCATTTCATGGGCGATGTGCCGTTCCGCACGGTCTACATCCATGCGCTGGTGCGCGACGAGCACGGCCAGAAGATGTCGAAGTCCAAGGGGAATGTGATCGATCCCCTGGATCTCATCGACAAATTCGGCTGCGACGCGCTGCGGTTCACCTTGGCGGCGCTGGCCGCCCAGGGCCGCGACATCAAGATGTCGGAAAACCGGGTCGAGGGTTATCGCAACTTCGCAACCAAGCTGTGGAACGCGACGCGCTTCTGCCAGATGAATGACTGCAAGCCGGTCGAGAATTTCGACCCGGCGGCGCTCAAGAACGGCGTCAATCGCTGGATGGTCGGACGCCTTGCCGCGACCATCAAGGCGGTGGATCAGGCTTTGGCGGCCTATCGTTTCAATGACGCGGCGAATGCGCTCTATCAATGCGTCTGGGGCGAGTTCTGCGATTGGTACCTGGAATTCACCAAGCCGATCCTGCAGGGTACTGACGAGGCCGCAAAGGCGGAGACGCGGGCGACCACCGCCTGGGTGCTGGGCCAGTTGCTGCATCTGTTGCATCCTTTCATGCCCTTCCTCACCGAGGAATTATGGGAGCAGGTCGGGCTGGCGGGATCGGACCGCCTGATCACGGCGGCCTGGCCGGAAATCGGCGAGGCAGCGATCGATGCCGAGGCGACGGCGGATCTCGACTGGGTCATCCGTTTGGTCAGTGGCGTCCGCGCCCTGCGGACCGAGATGAACGTACCGCCGGCCGCACAGGTCGAGTTGATCATCCGCGATGCCGGGCCGAAAACCACTGACCGTCTGGCGCGCTACAACGATCTCATCTGCCGACTGACGCGCGCTGCCAGTGCCAGGACGCTGAGCGGTGAGGCGCCGAAAGGGGCCGCACAGATCGTTCTCGACGAAGCGACGGTGCTCCTGCCGCTGAGCGGCGTTATCGATGTCAGCCAGGAAACGGCGCGGCTGAAAAAGGAATTCGACAAGGCCGATGCCGAAGCTGAAAAGCTTTCCAAGAAACTCGGCAATGAGCAATTCGTCGCCAAGGCCAAGCCGGAAGTGGTCGAGGAACAGCGCCAGCGTCTGGCCGAGATGGAACAGGCCAAGAGCAAGCTGGCTCAGGCCATGGAGCGTCTGGCGGCGCTTTAATCAACGGGCCATGCTTGATTTCGCGGCAAGCCGGGATGACGGTTCCGGCTTGCCGCTTGACCTTTCGCACCTTTCGGTTTCCAGTGAGGCGGTAGAACCGATCTCCCTCAGGGGTACCGCAGGGTGCAGGATCAGGTCGATATCTTCACGCCGCCTGAAGCACGCGATTCGCGGCTGCGGCGCCTGCATCTCTATTGGCAGGAGAAGTGCGGCGCGCGCCCGTTTCCGGATCGAATCGATCTCGATCCGGTGGATTTCAAGCATATCCTCGGCTATGTGACCCTGGTCGATGTAATTGCGGCCGAAGGGGATGTGCCGCGGCGCTATTACTTCCGCCTCGACGGATCGTATCTGGTGGCGATTTCCGGTATCGATTACACGCATCGCTATCTCGATGAACTGCCTTGGCCCGATTATGTCGCTTTCGTCACCTGGACCTACGATCAGGTCATGGAAACCCAGTTGCCATTCTGCTATCGCCGTCGCGGCGATTTCGATCAGCATACATTCGATGAGGAAACCATCATTCTGCCGCTGAGCGCCGGTCATGGGCGTATCGAAAAGCTGATGGTTGCGGTGATTCCAGGCGATATCGATGCCGGTGACCAGCCGGTCGTGGTGTGATGGAAAAGAGGCACCGCGATAGACGGATCAGCGGCAATGCGAGGAGACAGAATGGCTGAAATCGAATCGAAGCTTGCCGCGATGGGCCTGACCTTGCCGGCGTCAATCAAGCTCCCGGCGGGGATCAAACTAAGTTTTCCCTGGGTTCGCATCTACGGCGATCGCGCAATCGTTTCCGGTCACGGTGCGCTCGCGGCAGATGGCGCTCTGGCCCGTCCGCTGGGGAAGGTGGGCGAGGGCCTGTCGATGGAGCAAGGATATCAATCGGCCAGGCTCACGGCGCTCGCGATCTTGGCAAGCCTGAAGGCGGAACTCGGAGATCTCGACAGAGTCGTCGCTTGGCTGCGGGTCTTCGGTATGGTGAATGCCGGGAACGGGTTCAACCAATATCCGCTGGTGATCAATGGCTTCACTGATTTGATTCTGGAATTGTATGGCCCCGAGCGAGGTAGCCATGCGCGGTCCGCGATCGGCGTCGCGGGCCTTCCATTCGATCTGCCGGTCGAGATCGAGGCCGAGGTCGTCATCCACCGATGAGCGCGCGACATGTTGCCTGTGATACCGCTAAACTGGACAAAGGCCTCGCACCGCACCACATTCAGGAGTGTGATGTCCGTGCAGGCAATTTGGGGAGCGAAATGAAAATCGGCCAAGTCGTGAAGCGCATCGTCGTCTCGATGCTCCTGCTCTCCCTTGCTGCCTGCGGCATCAACAATATTCCGACCTATGAGGAACAGGCCAAGGCGGCCTGGTCCAATGTGCTGAACCAGTATCAACGCCGGGCGGATCTCATTCCCAATCTGGTGGCGACGGTCAAAGGGGCGGCCGATTTCGAAAAATCGACGCTGGAGGCGGTGGTCAATGCCCGCGCCAAAGTGGGCACCATGCAGCTTCCCGCCGACATCCTCACCAATCCCCAGGCGATGCAACAATTCCAGGCCAATCAGGCCGGCCTGACCTCTGCCTTGTCGCGTCTGATGGTGGTGGCCGAGCAATATCCCAATCTCAAGGCCAATGAGAATTTCCAGACCCTGCAGGCCCAGCTTGAAGGCACCGAGAATCGCATCGCCGTCGCGCGCCGCGACTTCATCGACGCGGTGCGGGTCTATAACACCGAGCTGCGGACCATACCGGGCCGCTGGTGGAAGTCGTGGTTCTATCCGGATGCCAAGGAAATGGCGCAGTTCCAGGTTGATGAAGCAGTGCAGACCGTGCCCAAGGTCGATTTCGCCCCCAGCGGCCAATAGCAACGGTTCGCATCGCAGATGCTGCGCCGTATCCTGTTCCTGCTGACGCTTCTGCTTCTGCCGCTTTCGGTCTTGGCGGATCCGCCGCTTCCGGCCTTGACCGGCCGCGTGGTCGATCGGGCCGGCATCCTCGACCCAGGTGCACAGGCGCGCCTCACCCAGGAACTGGCGGATTACGACAAAAGTACCAGCAGCCAGATCGTCGTCGTCACCTTGCCCGATCTGCAGGGCTATCCCATCGAGGATTGGGGGCTGGCGCTGCTGCGCGGCTGGAAGATCGGTCAGCAGGGCAAGAATAACGGCGTCGTCCTGATCGTGGCACCCAAGGACCGCCAGGTCCGCATCGAGACTGGCTACGGTGCCGAGGGGCCGATCCCCGACGCCATCGCCGATGCCATCATCCGCCATGTCATGACGCCGGATTTCAAGCAGGGCAATTACGCCGCCGGCATCGAGGCCGGCGTCAAGGCGATCATGGCAGCGCTTGAGGGTTCCTTCCAGGCTGACGCGACGAAAGAAAGCGGACTGCCCTGGCCGGCCTTTGCGATCATCGCGACCTGGTTCGTCGTCGTCTTCGTGATGATGGTTCTGCGCAATCGTCAGCGGCAGAATGGCCAGCTCTATGGCGGCCGGCGCGGCAATGTCTGGCGCAACGATGGTTGGGGCGGCGGTTTTGGCGGGGGTGGATTTGGTGGTGGCGGCTTCGGTGGAGGCGGTGGCGGTGGCTTCGGCGGTGGGGGCGGCACAGGCGGCGGCGGTGGGGCCTCCGGACGATGGTAGCGACGATGACACCCAAGGACGAAGCGATCGCCGCGGCAATCGCTGCGGCCGAGACCAGAACTGCCGCGGAAATCGTCGTCGCCATCCTGCCGCGGGCCGATACCTATCGCCTGACGGCTGTGCTGGCGGCTTTTGCCGTTGCGGCGCTGGCAGCGGTCGCCGTCGAGCTCCTATTGCTCCGAGGCTTTCCTTTCAGCGGGCTGTTGCTCCGTGACAGGGATCTCATCGGCTTTGCCGTCGTTCTGTTGCTCGGTATCGCTGCCTATCTGCTCTGCGAGCGCAGCCCGCTCGGCGTCTGGCTGACGATACCGGCGGCGCGGCGGCAGGCCTGTGCGGCACGGGCACGCTTGCTGTTCCTGCAGCATGGTATCGATGCCACGGTGGATCGCCTCGGCCTGCTGGTCTTCGTCAGTCATGCCGAACATCATATCGAGATCCTGCCGGATCGCGGCATCGCCGCACGGGTGCCGCGCGAGCGATGGTCCGCGCTGATCGCCGGATTCACCAAGCGGGTCGTCCCGGGCGGTTTGGAAACCTCGCTGACGCAACTGATTGCCGAGATCGCCGATGAGCTTGCACCGGCTTTTCCGCCGCGCCCGGATCAGGCAAATGATCTGCCGAACGCGCCGATCCGAATTTAGGACGGCCTGATCACACCGTCCATAGCGTCAGCCGGTCCATAGCGTCAGCCGGCGGCGACCCGATTGCGCCCGTCCGACTTGGCGCGGTAGAGCGCCGTGTCGGCGCGGGTGATGAAGCCTTCCAGCGGTTCGTGCGGGCAAAATTCGGCAACACCGATGCTGACGGTGATCTTGCCGAAATTGTCGCCGGTGGCCTTGTTGCGCAGATATTGATTGGCCAGCTCTTCGCGGATCTGGTTGGCGCGAGCCGTTGCGCGGTCGATCGGCGTATCGGGCAGGATCATCGCGAATTCCTCGCCGCCATAGCGCACCGGCAGATCGCCTTTTTGCGCGGCGGCTTTCAGGCGCATGCCGACGACCTTCAGCACCTTGTCGCCGACGCGATGGCCATAGGTATCGTTGAAGCGTTTGAAATGGTCGATATCCAGCATCAGCAGGCTGAGTTTCGCGCCGGTCGTGCTGGCTTCGCTGCTGCGCGACAGCAAGGTCATATCGAATAACTTGCGATTGCCGATTCCGGTCAGGCTGTCGGTCAGCGTTTCGATGCGCAATTGCTCCAGATGCTGCTGCAGGCTGGCGACGCGATCCGCCGATTTGTTAAGCTCGTTCTCCAACGCCTTGTTCTTGCCGCTCATTTCTTCCGCCGCCGCCATCAGGCCCACGACGATTTCGCGCAGGTCGAGCGCCGATCCCTGGCCGGCTGCCGAAAGTGAGCCGGTCACCGATTGCAGGCGGTTGTCGAAGGCGGCCGTATCTCGGCCGGCGGCGCTCAAATGCATCATGACGGTACCGATCGTGGCATTCAGGGACTGGCCTATCTCGGTCAGCTGCTGGGCTTCCTGGTCGCTGCCGAAATATTTGTTGAAGAGCGCGATGTTGATCTGCAGCGAGAAGGTCGCGCCATTTTCCAGCAAGGCATCGATTTCATGGGTGAGGGCGGGAACGGCGCGGCTGAAATAAGTGTACCAGATCGAGAAATTAGCCGGTGTCGGCGCGATCCGCAGCGCCGCCATGCGAGCCAATGCCTCCGCGGCCATCTGGCGGCTCTGCGCAAGTTCGGCAGCGGCCGTGTTCCGGTCGACTCCCATCGGATTCGTACTCCCCCATGTTCTGTACTGTCGCGGTTCCGTACTATCGCGTGGTCATATTCTGGCCGGATCGCATGTTTGGCGTGGTCATCGCCGTACCGGCCTGGATCGGAAATCATTTGTCGACTATCGCGGATGATTGAATTGAATGTATATAATTTAGCTTAATAACAAATTAAAACCCATTGATCTTATTTGATAATGTGTGAGTGGATTGCAAAAGCCACACGGTCGGGCAAGATGCCGGCCGCTCATGGCAGAGTCGGTTTCGAGGAGAGGATTACATCCGATGGCGCGCATCGCGATTGGCGGATTTCAGCACGAAACCAACACCTTCGCCCCCGTCAAGGCCAGCTTCCGCGACTTCGAACAAGCCGATGGCTGGCCCGGACTGACGCGCGGCGGCGATATCCTGGCCGTGTTCCAAGGCATCAACCTGCCGATCGCCGGTTTCATCGAAGCCGCCGCCGGATTGGGTTTCGAGCTTGCGCCGATCCTGTGGTGCTCGGCCTCGCCCTGTGCCCATGTGGAGAAGGCGGCTTTCGAGACCATTGCCACGGAATTGCTGGACCGCATCGCCGCCTTGCGCGGCATCGACGGCATCTATCTCGACCTTCACGGCGCGATGGTGACCGAGCATCTCGATGACGGCGAAGGCGAATTGCTGGCGCGGCTGCGGCGCCTGGTCGGCCCCGACCTGCCGATTGTGGTCAGCCTCGATCTCCATGCCAACACGACGAGGAAAATGGTCGATCTCGCCTCCGCGTTGGTCGCCTGTCGCACCTATCCCCATGTCGATCTGGCGGAGAGCGGGCAGGCATCGGCACAGATGCTGGATCGCCTGCTGCGCCACGGTCCGCTGGCGAAGGCGATGCGCCAGGCGGATTTTCTGGTGCCGCTCACTTGGCAATGCACCTTGATCGATCCGGCCAAATCGCTGTATGCGGCCTTGGCGCAGGCGGAGCGGAAGCCCGGCATGGCCAGCGCGTCCTTCACCTTCGGCTTTCCGCCGGCCGATATTCCCGAAGGCGGTCCCGTGATCGTCACCTATGCCGAGAACCAGAAGGCCGCCGAGACCGAGGCCGGCCGCCTGATCGCCGCTGTCGAAGAGGCGGAAGAGGGCTTTGCCGGCCGGGTCTGGCAGCCTTCCGAGGCCGTGGCCTATGCCCGCGCCGAAGCGCCGGGGCGCCGGGCACCGATCATCTTCGCCGACACCCAGGACAATCCCGGGGCCGGCGGCAATTCCGATACTGTGGGGCTGCTGGAGGCGATGGTGACAGGACATGCCGAACAGGCGGTCTTTGCCAATCTCTTTGATCCGAAGACGGCGGAGATCGCGCATCGAGCCGGTATCGGGGCGGAGATCTCGCTCGGCATCGGTGCCTGGAGCGGTATGCCGGGGCATCATCCCTTCCACGGTACCTTCAACGTGACGGCTTTGGGCGACGGCAGTTTCGACGCGACCGGACCGTTCTATCGCGGCAATCGCATGCAACTTGGACCGATGGCCCTGCTGTCGATCGGCGGTGTCGAGATCGTCGTTATCAGCCGCAAGCAGCAGGCGGCCGATCAGGCCATGTTGCACCATCTCGGCATCGAGCCCGCCAGCCGCAAAATCCTGGCCTTGAAAAGTTCGGTGCATTTCCGCGCCGATTTCCAGCCCATTGCGTCCGAGATTTTGATTGTGGCGGCGCCTGGCGCCAACCCGGTGGACAACCGCGCCTTGCCTTATCGCCGTTTGCGCAAGGGGCTGCGCCTGATGCCGCTGGGTGAGGCGTTTGGCGGGTGAAACAGTCGGTGGCGAGGCTGACGACGGCTGATGGGATATCGACGTGACCGGGGTTCTTCTCGATCTTGATGGTACGCTGACCGACCCGAAGGTCGGTATCACGGGTTCGATCCGCTATGCGCTCGAAACGCTCGACCTGCCGGTGCCGACCGAAGCGGAACTGCTGCGCTTCATCGGGCCGCCGCTGCGGGAAAGCTTTGATCGGCTGTTCGGCGATGCGTCCCTGACGCAACGATGCCTCGCTCTCTATCGCGAGCGCTTCGGCACAATCGGCCTCTATGAAAATCTCGTCTTCGACGGCGTGCCGGAAATGCTGGATGCATTGAAGGCGAGCGGCTATCGCCTGGTTCTCGCGACCTCGAAGCCGCATGTCTTTGCCCGCCGCATTCTCGACCATTTCGGCCTGACGCCCCGCTTCAGCGCCATTCACGGCGCCGAACTCGACGGTATCCGTGCGAACAAGGCGGAACTGATCGGGCATATTCTGGCGACGGAAGAGATTGCGCCGCAATCCGCCATCATGATCGGCGACCGACTGCATGACATGCACGGCGCCGCTGCCCACGGCATGAAGGCGATCGGCGTACTCTACGGCTATGGCGATGAGGCCGAGTTGCTGGGTGCCGGTGCCATCATGACGGTCCGTACCCCGATGGAAATCCCAGCTGCTGTCACCCAATTGCTGCCGCTTTGATCGCTTTACGCCGGCACGGCTCTCGGTCCGCGGATTTGGTCAGTTGCGCGTCGTCGAGATGCGGCTGGTGGCGCGTTTCGGAACCGGCAGCGGCGCCAGCAGAACGTGGCGGTTGGCGTGAAGCCAGGCCGGAATGATCAGGCTGGCAACACCTGTCAGGGTGATCATCGTCTTACTCCCCTCCGTGAAAGGTCCATAGATGTGGTCCAGTGCCATCACCAGATAGATCAGGCCGACGTGATAGGAATAGACCTGCAGTGAGTGTTGACCAAGGAAGCGCAGGAATCTCAGATTGAAGATCGCCTGGAGCAGGCGATGAGCGGCGCGGATGGGGAGCGCGTGTTCGCTTTTACCTGCGATCAGCAGCCAGGTCACCACATAGCCCGCTGCTGCGAAGTTCAGGAGATAGACCGGTCCGAATTCGTTGCGGTTGATGTAAGGCTGCAGCCGTGTCACCAGCATCTCCGGCAGGAAATGGTACTTGATGCCGAGGCGATAGACCATGAAGAAGAGGCAGATGCCGAGCGCCAGCTTGAAGAGCTGCCGCCGCGCCGGACCGAATATCTGATCGAGATCGAGGCTGCCTTGATTCAGGCGGATGCCGATGATGAGCCCGGCAATGAACAGGATTTGCCAGGCCAGGGGATTGAAGCCGGAAAGCAAGGCGAAATGCGGGTCCAGCACCTGACCGGCTGTCTCAATGCCGGCGATCAACGGCAGATGCAGCCCGAGCTGTACGGCGAACCACGCCATGATACTGGCAGCCATCACCTGCATATGCTTACCGTCCAGCACCAGGCGGATCAGCCAGGGCGATAGCAGCAGATAGAAGATGTATTGCGGCAGGATATCCAGGTAATTCGGTTGGTACAGCAGCAGCAGCGAGGTGATGCTTGCCATGGACCGATCCTGGAAAAACGCCGGGAACGCGGCGTGCCAATATGCTTCGGCATCGGGGAATAACATGGCGGCGCCGAAGAGCAAGGCCAGCAGCGCCAGTGAATAGATGTAAAGAAGCCGCGCCCGCGCGAGAATGCGGCTATCCGTTGCCGTTGCCTTGCCGCTGAGATAACCGCGGGCATGCGTGAGGCCGACGACGAGCCCGGAGATGAAAATAAAGCCCTGCACATCCTCCATGAATCCGAGTTCGCCATGATTGACATGCACGACCCAGGAACTGCCGGTGAAGGGCAGGTGATTGACCAGCATAAAGACCAGGAAGTAGCCGCGAAAGCCGTCAATAATATCGTAACGCTTCATGGCGCGACTCCTTGCAGGCTTGCCTCAACAGGCCATGGCTGAGGTGCCGCTGTACGGGCACCGAAAAGGCGCAGCTGCAGCGACAGGTCGTTCGGAACCTGTCCGATGGCGTATGAACAGGCGAGAGTCGGAGTCTAGGTTTCGGAGCCTAACCGGGCAAGTGCACAGGCGCCGATTCGGCATCACAATGCTGCAACTTGCCGTGAGCAAGGCACCTTGCCGGAACTGCAGCCGGCGCTGACCGGCCGGACCCGGGGTGAATCAATGTCAATCGAGCCAGTGATGGATCTCCGAGTCCAACGCGCCGGTCTTCATCTGCAGATGCAAAAATTGATCGACCCATTGCTGCAGGGCAATATCGCGTGGCAGAAGATAGGCCTTCTCGCTGAAATTAAAGGGCTGATCCGGATGCACGCTGCACAGTTCGGGATGCAGCCTGTGTTGCAATCTGGTTTCTGTGGAATCGGTGATCATCACATCGGCACGACCGGCGATCAGTTCGTCGAAAATGCGGGTGTTGTCGGGAAAGACGACAATCTGGGCGTTGTGCAGGTTTGCGCGATCAAATGCTTCATTGGTGCCGCCATGCGGCGTGATGACATGTATCCCAGGCTTGTCTATGTCCGCTAGGCTCGCGAATTTCGCCACGTTCTCGCATCGGGTGATCGGCGTCTTGCCGTCTTGCAGAATCGGCGTGGAGAAGAAGGCTGATTTTTGCCGCCCGAGCGACACCGAGACGCCTCCCGCGGCGAGATCGAATTTGCCGGCGAGCAGATCAGGCATGAGTGCCGCCCAACTGGTCTGTACAATTTCCAGCTTCACACCCATGGCCTTTGCCATGGCGGTGACTTCGTCAACGTCCAGGCCTTCCCACTTTCCGCTCGCTTTGTCTCGCAAACCGAAGGGGAGATAGTCGCCAGGCATGCCGACGCGCAGGGTGCCGCGGGTCAAGATGAGATCGAGCCTCGATTCCGATGAAGGCGGGGAAACGGATTGAGCCTGCAGCGGTGGGATGGAGAGCAGCAGCATTGCGGCGATGAGAGGAAGAATACGCATGTCGTTGCTCCATGATTAAGGTCTGTCTGCGAATCTGACTTGCCGCACGCGTGAGGATGGACGCCATATGCTCCCCCCGGTAATCAGCGACATCGTTGAAATGTGGCTGCAGACATTTCGAAATGCTTTCAGATCAGGCATATCGAGTTACGACAGTAACGATCGCGTGCTGGTGATCTTCGAAACGCGCTGCCCTTGGTGCGCTGTCGATTCCGAGCATGATGTTGCACGGCTCGCTGATCGCACTTGATGTGCCGGCCGGCGTGTTGCAGGCTTAAGGGAATTGGTCGTTGCTGACATCAGATTGCAATACCCCATGACGAAGGCGCGACCTGGGAAGCAGGAGGAACGGATGCCGGATCTGAGGGATGAAGTGGCGTGGATAACGGGCGCTGGCAGCGGGATTGGTGAAGCGGCGGCGCGCGCTCTTTCCGCTGATGGCGCTATCGTGGTGCTGACAGGTCGGCGTGAAGAGCCGTTGGAAACCGTTGCCGCAGCAATCCGAGCCGGGGGCGGTACCGCATATGTACAGACGGGTGATCTGACGGATATTGAAAATGTGCAGCGTATCGTCGGCTGGATCAGGCAGCGGCTGGGCCGGCTGGATATCTTGATCAACAATGCCGGCTTGAACATCGCCGCCCGCGCCTGGTCACAATTGACGCCGGGAGATGTGGACCGGGTTATCGGGGCCAACCTATCAAGTGCGTTCTATTGCGTTACTGCTGTTCTGCCGATCATGCGGGCGCAGAAGGATGGGCTGTTGATTCATACAAGCAGCTGGGCTGGACGGTATCCGATGCTGGTGAGCGGTCCGGCCTATAGCGCCGCCAAGCATGGTGTGATCGCCATGAGCCAGATGCTCAACATGGAAGAATGTATCAACGGCATCCGCTCCTGTGTGGTCTGTCCGGCGGAGGTCGCGACGCCGATTCTGGACAAGCGCCCGGTCCCGCCCAGTGCCGAAGATCGTGCTCGCATGCTGCAGCCGGAGGATCTCGGCAGTCTGATCCGCTATATCGCCGGCCTGCCGCCGCATGTCTGCCTCAACGAGGTAGTGATCTCGCCGACTTGGAACCGCGCCTATATTGCTGAATTGCAGCCGGAGCTGTTGCGCTGAATCGCGTTCTCGGCGTTGGGAACGTATTAGAGAACTGAATCGAACACGGCCGCGACGTGCCGGGGGCCGGCTACAGCGCCAGCCGGCACCAGATCGGCGTGTGATCGGAGGGCTTGTCCAGCCCACGCGGCTTGCGGTCGATTTCGCATCCTGCCAGGCAATCGGCTGCCTGCGGTGAGAGCAACAGGTGATCGATGCGCAGGCCCTCGTCGCGCGACCAGCGGCCTGCCTGGTAATCCCAGAAGGTATAATGCTGGCCATCGACGTTGCAGGCGCGGAAGGCATCGGTATAGCCAAGATTCAGCAGGGCGCGGAACTGCTCGCGGCTTTCCGGCCGGCACAAGGCATCCTCGGCCCAGCCGATGGGATCATAGACGTCGAGATCGGTCGGGCAGATGTTGTAATCCCCGCCCAGCACGATCGGCTGCTCGTGGCGCAACAGGGATGCCGCATGGCTGCGCAGGCGGCGCATCCAGGCCAGCTTATAGGGATACTTCTCGCTCTCGACCGGGTTGCCGTTCGGCAGATAGATGGTGGCGACGCGCAGCGATTTCCAAATCTCGCCCTCGGGGTGGTCAATGACGGCTTCCAGGTAACGTGCCTGGGTGTCGCTTTCATCGCCGGGCAGGCCGCGCTCGACCAGCTCGAACTTGTGGCGCGATAGGATGGCGACGCCGTTATACGACTTCTGGCCGCCGATGGCGGTCTGATAGCCCAGGCTCTCGATCTCCAGCCGAGGAAACTCGTTCTCCTGGCATTTGATTTCCTGCAGTAACGCCACATCCGGCTTGGCGTCGTTCAGCCAGCCAAGAATGTTCTGCAAACGCGCACGCAGGGAATTAACGTTGAAGCTGGCGATGGTCAGCGACACGCGATCGGCAATCTGATTGGAATCAAGCGACGGAGAAGGAGCTGCCGCAGCCGCAGGATGAGGCGGCATTCGGGTTGCGCACCTGGAAGGCGGCGCCCACCAGATCCTCGACGAAATCGATCTCCGATCCGGCCAGCAGGTCGAGCGAGGTATCGTCGACCACGACCTTCACGCCATCGCGCTCGAACAGGTGATCGTCGATCTGGGAGGATTTGTCGAAGGAGAAGCCGTATTGGAACCCCGAACAGCCGCCGCCGGAGACGCTAAGGCGCAGCATCAACGCGTCGTCGCCTTCCTGCTTCATCAGCCAAGCGATCCGCTTCGCGGCATTGCCGGTGATGCTGACTTGGCGCTCGGCCGGGGTCGCAACGGGGGTCATGTCATTCATGGCAAACGGCTTTCCCTATTCCACGCCCCTATATTTAGGAACTTGCGGCAAATAGTCAAACGGCAGCACCGCATAAGGGGCATGACCCCTCGATAAAGCTCGATTCTGTAAGGTTTGTTTCGCGGGCTACGAATGGCGCGGCAGGTGATCGGCCAGCTCAAGCCATGAAATCTGCTCATCCGCATAATAATGGTTGGCCGGCGGGCAGGCGGCGGGATTGTCCATGCTGCCGACAAGGATATGGATTTCGTCCGGCCAGCGCGTCGATTCATACGTGATTGGAGTACCGCAAACCGGACAGAAGCTTCTGATGACGCCCGGCGACGAGGCGAAGCGGACCGGTTCGCCGGTCATCTCGACGGCCTCGCGGACAAAGCCGCCATAAGCAACGGCTACCCCGGCGGTTGCCCGCCGACAGCTCTCGCAATGGCAATAGCCGGTCCATTTCGGCGCGGCGGTAAGGCGGTAGCGTACCCGGCCGCAGAGGCAGCCACCGCTTTGCGGCCAAGTGGTCTTGTCGGGTCCATCGCTCGTCATCTTACCATTTTAACATGGGGAGACGGATATCTCCACCGGTGCGACTCTGATGCTGACCTGCTAGGGTTTCTCTTATGGAACCCTATGCCTGCGATCCCCAATATTCCCGCGGCCGTCTGGTGGCCGAGCCCGAGAGCGCCAGCCGCTCGATCTTTCAGCGCGACCGCGACCGCGTCATCCACAGCGTCGCCTTCCGCCGCCTGAAGCATAAGACCCAGGTCTTCGTTTATCATGAAGGCGATCACTATCGGACCCGCCTGACCCACAGCATCGAGGTGGCGCAGATTGCCCGCTCGATCGCCCGGACCCTGGGCCTCAACGAGGATTTGGCCGAGGCGGTGGCGCTGGCCCATGACCTTGGCCATCCGCCCTTCGGGCATGCCGGCGAAGAGGCGCTCGATCACTGCCTGCTGGCCTATGGCGGCTTCGACCATAACGAACAGACCTTCCGCGTCCTTACCCAGCTCGAACACCGCTACGCCGCCTTCGACGGCCTCAATCTCAGCTGGGAAGCACTGGAAGGGGTGGTCAAGCATAACGGCCCTCTAATAGGACCATATGCCCATATCAAGGCGCGCGGCAAGCCCGTACCACCGACAATTGCCGACTATAATGCCACTCGCGATCTCGACCTCGCGGGCTTCGCCAATGCCGAAGCCCAGGTCGCCGCCCTCAGCGACGATATCGCCTATAACAATCACGATATCGACGATGGCCTCCGTGCCGGCCTCTTCACCGTCGCCGATCTCACCGACGTCCCGCTCGCCGGCCCGGTCTTCGCCGCCGTGGCGCGGGAATATCCCGACCTGCAACCCTCGCGGTTGATCGGCGAAGCCGTGCGCCGGATGATCAACCGGATGGTCACCGACGTCGTCACCGAAACCAAGCGGCGCCTGGTAGAAAGCAACATCCGGCATATCGACGATATCCGACGCCTTGACCGTCCCATCGTGGCTTTTTCCGAGGAAATGCGGGCCAATGACGTGGCGCTGAAGCAGTTCCTCTTCGGCAAGATGTATCGGCATCATCGCGTGGTGCAGATGACGCAGAAGGCGAAGCGTGTCGTCATGGATCTCTATGAGCTGCTCACCACACAGCCGACCTGTCTGCCGTCGGAATGGCAGGAGGGCATCGATTCGCCCGGAACTGCCCGGACGGCGCGGGTGGTGGCGGATTATATTGCGGGCATGACGGACAAATACGCGTTGGAAATGCATCGGCGGCTTTTTGACCCTTACGAGCGCATGTAGCGGGTTGGGCCACAAAAAAGCCAGAAAAACGCAGTCGAATCCGATTGTTAACGGTCCCGCAGATATCCGGCGGCCTTGACCGACTCGGAGCAATCTTGGTCTGATAGAGAAATTTTTCGTAAACATTCCCGCAGGTTGTCGGTAGGCGATGCGCTTTCACGGCAGGATTCGACGGGAGGAAGGGTGAGCACCATGTCGTCCGATAATCCCAAACCGGATCAGATTCAGGCCAATGTCGCGGCGGCGCTCAGCCGATTGCGGGGGGATGTGATGCCGCCCGTTACGTCACAGGCGGTACCGAAATTGACAGAGAATACCGAGAATTCCACCGCAAATCCCTCACCGACGCCAACGCCGTCGCCCGCAGCGCAGTCGCCCGGGACCCCACCGCCAATGCAAACCGCACCCGGATTTTCGGCCAATGCCGATTTCCGCGCCGAGCCCAGCCTGGGAATCGGTAACGGCGCCAGTTCCGCCAGCGCACCAAGCTATTTCGGCAACGCCGCGAAGCTGACCCGGGTGTTGTCGGGGCAGCAACCCGATCTTTTGAGCAGCGTCGATATGGGGCCGCCGTCCCAGGCCGGCTATCAGCCGTCGGACGACAACAATGACGGGCGCCGCAAGCGGAACCGGCGATTGGTGCTGGCGGGCGCCGTGGCGGCGATCGCCGTCGTCGCCGCGATCTGGCTTGGTATCGGCCATAAGAGCGAAGTGCCGGTCATCACGGCGGACAATACACCGGAAAAGGTGAAGCCGACTGATGAGGGCGGCCTGCAGGTGCCGAACCAGAATGTCCAGGTGCTGGAAAACATGAATGGCCAAAACCAGCCGCAGGCCAGCGAGACGGTATTGCCGCCGCCGGAACAGCCGGTGGCGCCGCCGGCGCCGGCTGCTGCGGCCGACCCCCAGGGCTTGAACACTGCGGGCCAGCAACCTGCAGCGGGCCAGGCAACATCGGGTGAGCCGGCGGCAGGCCAAACCGCGGCAAGCCAAGCCCCCGCTGGCCAGACAAGCATAACGGCACCGGCTGTCCCGGCGGTCCCCGAAGCTCCAGCCGTCCCCCCCGTTCCCGGTGCGACAAACACGGCCGCGTCGACCACGCCGGCGGCTCCTTCGGCTGCCGTGCCGTCCGAGACTGCCGGCAGCACGACAACGGGAAGCGCAGCCCCGGCTGCGACCCAGACCGCCGCGAAACCGGCGGCCGAGGCCAGCAAGAAGACTGAAGCGACACCGGCAACTGCCGGGGGCAAGCTCAAGATCCAGCTGGCGGCGGTGAAGACCGAAGCCGCCGCTAAGTCAGTCTGGAGCAAGCTGCAGAAGGCACATCCGGCAGAGCTCGGCAGCCTCAGCTTGATCGTGGAGAAGGTCGATAAGGGCGCGAATGGCGTCTTTTACCGCGTACAGGCCGGTCCCATTGCCGACCGGGCCGCTGGAAAGACACTTTGCGCAGAGCTGGCGAAACAGAAGCAAGCTTGCATCTTGGCACGCTGAGCAAGGTCAGGTCCGGGAGTAAGCTTGATGACTGCCGCCGTTATTTTCGGCTGCGCCGGTCCCGAACTCAGCGACGGCGAGCGCGATTTCTTCCAGGCGACACAACCGCTCGGTTTCATTCTTTTTGCCCGCAACATCGTCGATCCTGACCAGGTCAGGCGTCTGACGTCGCAATTGCGCGCCAGTATCGGGCGACCCGATGCGCCGATCCTGATCGACCAGGAAGGTGGCCGGGTCCAGCGCCTGCGTCCACCTCATTGGCGGGCCGTGCCGCCTGCCGGGCGTTTTGGCGAATTGGCCCAGCTTGACCGGGCTGCGGGCCAGCGCGCCGTCAAACTCAATCATCGTCTCATTGCTGCCGAATTGACCGACCTTGACATCAATGTCGATTGCGCGCCGCTGATCGATCTCCGCCTGTCGGGTGCCCATGATGTGATCGGCGATCGCGCCTATGGCAGCGACCCGGAACTGATCGTCGCGCTGGGGCGAGCTGCCGCAGACGGCCTGCTTGAAGGTGGCGTCATGCCCGTCATCAAGCACATGCCCGGTCATGGCCGGGCATCGGTGGATAGTCATCACGACTTGCCGCGTGTCGCTGCCAGCCGCGCCGAACTGTCGGTCAGTGATTTCAAGCCGTTCCGGGGGCTGAACGATCTTCCCTGGGGAATGACGGCGCATGTGATTTACGAAGCGATCGATGCCGATTTCCCCGCTACCCTCTCATCGAAAGTCATTGCCGAAGTGATCCGGGGCGAGATCGGATTCGACGGATTGCTCCTGACTGACGATCTCAGCATGAAGGCGTTGCGAGGCAATTTTTCCGACTTGGCCAGGGGCTCGCTGGCAGCCGGGTGTGATATCGTCCTGCATTGCAATGGCGATATGACCGAAATGCGACAGGTCGCTGCCGGTGCGGCCCCCTTGTCGGAGAGGGGAAAACGCCGATATGAACAAGGCCAAGCGCGCTTGGCTGCGGTTTCGACCATTGAAACGGCGGCATTGCGTGACGAGTTGGCACGGCTGATCGCCTGAGCGGAGATCGCTTGAGGTCGCGAGCCGATCCTCTTTCACGCAGGAGCACATTTTGGGTGGTTATGATTTACCGGGTCTGATCCATGAAGCGACGACCTGGGTACTGCCGGTTCTTTTTGCCATTACCTTGCATGAAGCGGCACATGGTTTCGTCGCCTGGCGTTGCGGCGACAACACGGCCTATATGCTGGGCCGGGTCAGCTTCAATCCGTTGCGGCACGTCGATCCCTTCGGGACGGTCATTCTACCAGCCTTGTTGATGCTCAGCGGAACCGGCTTCCTGTTTGGATATGCCAAACCGGTCCCCGTGAATTTTAGAAACCTGCGCCATCCACGACGCGACATGGTTCTGGTGGCGGCGGCCGGACCGGGCATCAATATCATCCTGGCCGTTATCGCAGCGCTCCTTATTCATCTCGCGATTCTGCTGCCGGACTCGGCCGGGCAATTTGCCACTGAAACGTTATTCAAGGCGATGCTGCTCAATGTGTGGTTGGCATTGTTCAACATGCTGCCGTTGCCGCCGCTGGATGGCGGGCGCGTCGCCGTCGGCCTGTTGCCGCGGGCTTTGGCGATGCCATTGGCGCGACTCGAGCGATATGGGATGCTGATTCTGATCGCCCTGATCTTCCTGGTGCCGCTGATCGGCCATAGCATGGGCATGAATTTGAATATTTTAAGCTGGATTCTCGGTCCGGCTTCCAGCTATGTGCTGGACGTGATCGCCAGAATAACCGGCATCATGAGTATTCTTGGCCCCCAATAGTTAATGTCCGGCTGGCTAGCCCCCGGCGTGGCCATAGGGTCAAACGACAAATAGGGCAGGGTTTCGGATAGCAGATGACTGCGATGCATGACGACCCGGACGAGAAGGTACCGGATCAGCCGGGCGCCGATGACGTCCCAGCAGACGACCGCCCCGATGCGGATCCGTCGCCTGAAGGGCATGGTCCGGTCGCGGCCGATGCAGCATCGTCGGCTGATGGCGCATCTGGTGAGCGGGAAGCGCCGACAGAAGAAATGGTTGCGGCTGAATCACCTGCACCTAATTCTGCAGACGAACCTGTTGCCGAAGCCAGCGATGAAGCATTCGATGCGGCGGAAGCTGCAGCCGTGCCTGAGGATGGCGGCGATCTGGTGCTGGATCTCGACGGCTATGAAGGGCCGATCGATGTCCTGTTGACCCTGGCGCGCGACCAGAAAGTCGATCTGAAAAAACTCTCGATTCTCGAGCTGGCCGATCAATATCTTGCCTTCGTGGCGCGGGCCCGGCGTCTGCGGCTGGAACTGGCCGCCGATTATCTGGTGATGGCGGCATGGCTCGCTTATCTGAAGTCGCGCCTCTTGCTGCCCGAGCCACCGAGCGATGGCGAGCCGTCCGGTGCCGAACTGGCGGCCGCGCTGGCGTTCCAGTTGCAGCGCCTGGAAGCCATGCAAAAGGCCGGGCAGGCCTTGCTGGCATTGCCGCAGCTCCATCGCGACTTCTTCCGCCGCGGCGAGCCCGAGCCCGTGCGGCTGCTTCAGGTCCCGGTCTATACGCTCAGCCTCTATGAATTGCTGAAGGCTTACGGCACGCATCCGGGCCGCAAGCGTGAGGGGATCCTTCACATCGAGCCTTTGCGCCTGTTTTCAATGGACGATGCCTTGCATCGTATCGGCGAATTGCTGGGCCGGGTGCTTGATTGGACGACATTGCGCTCCTTCCTGCCCGAAGAGCTGCAATTCAGCCCCTTGCAGCGCCGGGCTGCGATGGCGGCGACCTTTGCTGCGTCTTTGGAACTGGCGCGTTCCGGCCGCATCCAATTGCGGCAGGACGGAACATTCGGGCCCATTTACCTACGTCCCGCCGAACCGCAAAACGATACGGCGATTGTCAATCAAGGCAGTATTGAGTGATGAGTGAAGATCGGTTTCAGTTGCAGCGTCTGTTGGAGGCTATTCTCTTCGCATCGTCCGAGCCGCTGACGGTCGATGCGCTTGCCGCGCGTATGCCGGAGGGTGCCGACATTGCCGGGTTGCTGCAGGAAATTCGCGACCATTACGCCAATCGCGGCGTCAATCTGACGCCGGTGGAGGATCGCTGGTGTTTCCGTACTTCCGCCGATCTCAGCTCGAAATTCCATATCGAGCAGAAGGTCGAGCGCAAGCTGACCCGTGCCGCCGTCGAGACCATGGCGATCATCGCCTATCATCAGCCGGTGACGCGCGCCGAAATCGAAGAGATTCGCGGCGTCGCCATCTCCAAAGGCACGTTGGACAATTTGCTGGAAGCCGGTTGGATCAAGCCGAAGGGGCGGCGACAGACGCCGGGTCGCCCTGTCACCTGGGTTACGACAGAGGGCTTCCTGGAGCATTTCGGCCTGGAGAGCTGTGACGCGCTGCCGGGTGTGGAGGAACTGCGCGCCGCCGGCTTGCTCGACAGCCGCAACAACAGCGCCACGCTTGGCGTGCAGGGGACCTTGCCGCCCGGTGCGGACAGTGCCGATGAGGAAGACGAAGACGAGCAGGAGACTGGCGTCGCCGATGAAGAATATGAAGCCGATGTGATCGCGCGTCTTGAGGGCGTCGCCGGCGAACAACAATTGGATGCCGAGGCATCGCAAGCGAAATCGGCCGATCAACCGGCGGAAGATGGCGACGTTGCCGAGGCCGAGTTGGGCGAGGACGGTATCGCATTGGTCGCCTCGAATGAGGTCGACACGATGCGGCAATCGGGTTCCGCCGACAGTCGGTCCGATGATGAGACGGATGACGAAGAAGACGATGATGACGATGACGAGTCCGGCGAAGAGCTGAATGGCGACGACACGTCAGACGACGATGCGGATCCCGATGACGACGGCGATCTTGAGGACGATGACGATCTAGAGGACGACGACCTCGAAGAGGACGATCTCGAAGACGAATTACCGGAAGACGGAAAAGAGGCTGATGCCGATGCGGAATCCGATGATGTCGCTCCGGATGACGTGACCGATGACGATGCCGCGGATGGCCACAAGAATAAGGTCCATAAGGTCAACTGATAGATGAGCCGACGGGACTGGTCGGCCGCTGGAAGCCGTGGGTTTCAAGCGGGCGGGTTCGTTGCATCAGGAGACGTTTGCAATTCAGAATAAGTCGCAATAATGTCATTCCGCTGGCTTGAATAGTCCGGCTAGGGAGCCGGCTCGTGCCGGCCGGCGCCTCGGCGACGAACTTTTTGCGACACGCAACGGAACGGAATGTGACGGCTCTCCCCACCGATTTGTCCGCTGCCGACAGGCGAGCGCCGCGATTCACGTTGCGCTGGCGCCCCTGGACTCTTTCGGTCTGGCTGATGGCGATCGCCGTTGCTGCGCCCATCATCGTGGTCTTCTCGCATCTGGCAAAGCCCAGTGGGGCCCTTTGGCGGCATCTCGCCGCGACGGTGCTGGGCGATTACATCACCAATTCAGTTCTATTGATGATCGGCGTCGGCATCGGCGTGGTGCTGATCGGCGTGCCGGCGGCCTGGATGGTGACATTGTGCCGGTTTCCGGGCCGGCGGCTCTTTGAATGGGCTCTGCTTCTGCCGATGGCGATGCCCGCTTATGTCGTCGCTTATACCTATACCGGCTTGCTGGATTACAGCGGCCCGCTGCAAACGGCTTTGCGAAGCATTCTGGGCGAGGGCGTTCCGCTGGGTTGGATCCCCGAGATACGCAACCTGCCCGGATCGATCCTGATCCTGACGCTGGTTTTCTATCCTTATGTCTATCTCCTGGCCCGCACGGCCTTCCTGGAACAGTCAAGCTGTGTCCTAGAGGTCAGCCGCACGCTGGGCTGCTCGCCCTGGCGCAGTTTCTACCGTGTCGCCTTGCCGCTGGGGCGTCCGGCGATCGTCGCCGGCGTGGCACTGGCGATGATGGAAGCGCTCAATGATTTCGGCACCGTGCAGTATTTCGGTGTCGATACGATGGCGACTGGAATCTTCCGTGTCTGGCTCGGCCTCGGTGATGCTAATTCAGCCGCTCAACTTGCCGCCATCCTGCTGGTCTTTGTTTTCGTCTTGCTGGTGGTGGAACGCTGGTCGCGCGGGCGACAGAGTTTCGCTCATTCCACGACGCGGTATCGTCCGCTGCCGCGCTATCAATTGAGCGGTCGCCGCAGCTTCGGCGCCGTGTTCGGTTGCACTCTGCCGATCCTCCTCGGCTTCTTCGTACCAGCCGGCATGCTGTTCGGATGGGCTTTCAACAACACGGAATATTGGCTGAACGGACGTTTTCTGGTCCTCATCCGCAACAGCTTCAGCATGGCTGGCCTTGCTGCCATCCTGGCCGTGCTGCTGGCGCTTGTCATGGCCTATGCTCTCAGGTTGCATGCCTCGCGCCTGACCAATATCGCGGTACGTATCGCCAGTATCGGTTACGCCGTGCCCGGTTCGGTGCTGGCGATTGGCGTTCTTCTGCCTTTTGCCTCAATCGATCACCTGATCAACTCCTGGACCAAGCTGCAATTCGGCTTTGCTCCCGGGCTTATTCTCAGCGGTACTCTGGTCGCCGTCACTTATGCCTATCTGGTGCGTTTTCTCACCGGCAGTTTCAATGTCGTGGAAAGCAGCCTCAGCAAGATCACGCGAACGATGGATTTTGCTGCCCGCTCGCTGGGGCGCTCGCCGGGTGGGACGCTGGTTCAAGTGCATCTGCCGATGATGAAGGGCGGCTTGATGACCGCCGCCATGTTGACTTTCGTTGAGATCCTGAAGGAACTGCCGGCAACCCTGGTCTTGCGGCCGTTCAATTTCGACACCCTGGCGACCAAGACCTATGACCTTGCTTCGGATGAACGCCTGGCGGAAGCATCAGGGCCGTCTCTGGCGATCGCCGTGGTCGGTATCCTGCCGGTCATTCTGTTATCAAGAGCGATCGCCCGGTCCCGGCCCGGCGCACAAAGCGAAGACGAGGCCGTCGATGACACCGATGCCTATCTGCCGAGCCTGTCCGAGACCCATCTGGCTGTTCCAGCCAAATTCGAAAAGTGACTTAGATGTCTGCCACTGACACGTTGTTCCTCGACCGTCTCAGCCACGATTTCGGCAAATTGCGGGCTGTCGACCAGGTTGAAATTTCGGTCGGCGCGGGAGAGGTGGTTTGCCTGTTGGGTCCGTCCGGTTGCGGCAAATCGACGGTGTTGCGCCTCAGTGCCGGGCTTGAGACGCTGCAGCAGGGCCGGATCTGGATGCGCGGCGCCTTGGTCGGAGATGCCGCCAGCGGACGAAACGTTCCGCCGGAGCGGCGCCAGGTCGGTCTGGTTTTCCAGGATTTCGCCCTTTTCCCCCATCTGACGGTCGGCGCCAACGTCGCATTCGGTCTGACGGGGATTGCCGCCGCCGAGCGTCAGGAGCGGGTGCGCGAGGCGCTGGCGCAAGTCGGCATGCTGGATTACCTGTCGACCTACCCTCACGCACTCTCTGGCGGCCAACAGCAGCGTGTTGCCTTGGCGAGGGCGCTTGCGCCGCGGCCATCGGTGCTCCTGCTGGACGAACCTTTTTCCGGCCTCGATGCGCGATTGCGCGAGCAGATCCGCGAGGACACGCTGCATCTGCTGAAGGCCAGCGGTATCGCGACCATGCTGGTAACGCATGACCCCGAGGAAGCCATGTTCATGGCCGACCGGATCTATTTGATGCGCCGGGGCAGGGTCGAGCAATCAGGCCGGCCGAGCGACATCTACCACCAGCCGGCAAATGCCTTCGTCGCCAGTTTCTTCTCGGTGGTCAATGAATTGCCGGTCGATGTCAGTGCCGGACGGGTGGAAACGCCCTTCGGTTTCCTGCCGGCCGCCGAACTGGGCGACGGCCAGCCGGCCCAATTGGTCATCCGCCCGGAGGCGATTCGCTTCAACGGGCATAGCCTGACGGCAACCAAAGCGAGTGCGATCATAGAGGAAGTACGCTTTCTCGGCGCGGCCGCCTTGATCAGGGCCCGGCTGACAGGCGGGGGCCATGATGGTCGCCTGCTGGTTGCGCGTCTGGCTGACCAGGCCGGCGCCCCGCGCCCAGGCGAGGAAGTCGCCTTAAGCATTGCGGATCAAGGTGTATTCGTGTTCGCGGCGGAATGAAACCGGCAGCACATGGGCCAGATCATTTAAGACCTTGATTTCGAGCCTGGCCGGGCAAAGCTAACAGGCACGGATTCATTTGCAGGGTGGCGGCGATTTTGCCATAGTCCGGCAAATACTTAACGCGAAATGCAGCAGGGAGTACCCCCTAATGGGCAGTTTTAGTTTGTGGCATTGGCTGATCGTCTTGGCGATCGTCCTCGTCCTGTTTGGCGGTGGCGGCAAAATCCCACGCCTGATGAAGGATCTGGGACAGGGCATCACGGCCTTCAAGAAAGGTCTGAAGACCGAGGACAAGTCGGTTGCGCCCGATGAACACGCCAGTTCCGCTCCCGGCGACGACAAGCACGGCATGATCGATCGCGGCTGAGCGCCGCGATTAGTGGCCGGGTGGTTGGCTGGCTAACGACCGGCGCCGCCCCTGGCTGACAAAAGGACCAGATCATGTTCGACCTCGGCTGGGACGAAATGGCGGTTATCGCCGTTGTCGCCTTGGTGGTGCTTGGCCCCAAGGAATTGCCCAACGCCCTTCGCACCGTTTCCGGCCTGATGAAACAGGCACGAAAACTCGCCAGCGAATTTCAGAGTGGCGTGCACGAGATCATTCGTGAAGCCGAGCTGGAAGATGCCAAGAAGGCCGTCCAGGACTTCTCCACGAAAGGCACGCTCGCCGGCATGATCGAGAAAACGATCGATCCGGCCGGCGAATTGAAATCGGCTTTCAAGAAGCCTGAGGATGACGATAAACCGGACGTCACGCAGGCGGAGATCAATCCCGCTGTCGCCGCATTCGGCCCGGACGGCTCCGCTCATGTCCTTCCCCAGATCGAGGAACATGAGAACCCTATCGTCGCTGCTGCTTTGCGCGACACACCGATCGAGCGGGATCCGCCGAAGCCGGCACCCAGTTTACCGACACCCACCACGCCAACATCCACTACACCAACTTCCACCACGCCTGAGCCGACGATGCCCGCCTCGGCTGCGGTAACTGAACCGGCGGCGCCGTCCAATAGTGATACGGAAAAGAGCAAGACCTCGTGACCGGCGCTGAAGAAGATAGAAAGATGCCGCTGCTCGCGCATCTGGTGGAGTTGCGGGCGCGGTTATTGTGGTCGGTGGCGGGCTTCGTCATTGCCTTTCTCGGTTGCTTCTATATCGCTCAGCCGATTTTCAACTTTCTCGCGGCACCCTTGGCAAAGGCACTGGCTGCGCACCGGATTTCCGACCAGCAGGTATTGCGGGTCATTTATACCGATGTCACCGAGGTGTTCTTCACCCAGGTGAAAGTGGCTGCCTTCGGGGCGCTCTGCGTATCGTTTCCGATCATCGCCACGCAGATCTGGCTGTTCGTGGCACCTGGCCTCTATAAGAACGAGAAGCGGGCGTTTCTGCCCTTCCTGATCGCGACGCCGGTGATGTTCCTGGCCGGCGCGACCTTCATGTTCGAAGTCATCCTGCCGCTCGCCCTCAATTTCTTCCTCAGCTATCAGAAGGCAGGCGGGTCCGGCACTCTATCCGTCCAGCTGGAAGCCAAGGTCGGCGAATATATCGGCTTCATCATGAAGATGATTTTCGCCTTTGGCCTCTGCTTTGAATTGCCGGTGCTGCTGACTCTCCTGGCCAAGGTTGGCTTGGTCACATCCGATGGTCTGAAACGCAAGCGACGTTACGCGATCGTTTTTGTCTTTATTGCCGCGGCCGTCGTGACGCCGCCGGATGTTTTCAGTCAGATCAGCCTGGCCGTGCCGTTATTGCTGCTTTACGAAGTCTCCATCTGGCTTGCTCGCCTGGTCGAAAAGGATCGCCAGAAAGTCAGCCTGAACGAGGAGACGCCGGACGATGACGACGAGGCCGGCAACGACGTAACGCCGACCTAAGCCTGCCGGCTGGCCGATCGGGGTTGGCCGGCAAGGTCGATTGGTCCACCGAGAGCTCGCGCATCGCTTTACGGAATCACGCTCCCAGCCTATAAAGTGGACCGATCTCGGTCATCAGGCGATAGTCTTAAATGTTTGACGTTAAATGGATTCGTGAAAATCCCGCTGCTTTCGATCAAGGGCGGGCGCGTCGCGGCTTGCCAGCTTTGGCGGCTGCCGTGGTCGAGCTGGATGCCAAGCGCCGCGGCGCGCAGACCGCCTGGCAGGAGATGCAGGCCAGGCGCAACGAGCTGTCGAAGCAGATCGGCCAGTTGAAGGCCAAGGGCGGCGATGCCGAGGCGGCGATGGCCGAGGTCGCGGCTTTGAAGGACCGCATGGCCCAGGTCGAGGCCGAGGAGCAGCAGCTGGGTGCCGCGCTGGACGAGCTGTTGCAAAGCCAGCCCAATCTTCCTGCCGCCGACGTACCGGATGGTGCCGATGAAACCGCCAACCGCATCGAGCGGACGGAGGGGGCTGCGCGCAATTACAGTTTCGTCCCGAAACAGCATTTTGAACTGGGCGAAGCGCTCGGCCTCATGGATTTCGAGGCGGCGGGGCGGATTTCGGGTTCACGCTTCGTCGTCCTGAAGGGGGCATTGGCACGGCTTGAGCGTGCCTTGGCGCAGTTCATGCTGGATCTTCATACCAGTGAATTCGGCTATACCGAAGTGGCGCCGCCCTTCCTGGTGCGCGATACGGCCCTTTACGGCACCGGTCAGTTGCCGAAATTTGCCGAGGATCTGTTTGTGACCAAGCAGGATCTGTGGCTGATCCCGACCTCCGAGGTGCCGTTGACCAATCTGGCCGGCGACAGCATCCTCGATGAAGCGACATTGCCGCGGCGCTATACGGCACTGACACCTTGTTTCAGATCCGAAGCGGGGGCCGCCGGCCGCGATACGCGGGGCATGATCCGGCAGCATCAGTTCCTGAAGGTCGAACTGGTTTCGATTGTCGATCCCGATCGCTCGGATGAAGAACATCGCCGCATGACGGCTTGCGCCGAAGAAGTGCTGAAGCGTCTAGAGCTGCCTTATCGCGTGATGACGCTATCGACCGGCGACATGGGCTTTGCAGCCCAGAAGACCTATGACATCGAAGTCTGGCTGCCGGGGCAGAATGCCTATCGTGAGATATCCAGCTGTTCCAATTGCGGTGATTTTCAAGCAAGGCGCATGAAGGCGCGTTTCCGCAAAGCCGGCGAGAAAAATACCCGATTCGTCCACACCTTGAACGGTTCGGGGCTGGCCGTCGGCCGGACCCTTGTCGCGGTGCTGGAAAATTATCAGCAGGAAGATGGTTCGATCGCCGTGCCGGCGGTACTGAAACCGTATATGGGAAAGATCGAGGTCATCCATCGTGCTTAAGGCGCCGTTGAATCTGAAGAAGGCCCGCATCCTGATCAGCAATGATGACGGCATTCACGCACCCGGCCTGAAAGTGCTGGAGAAGGTCGCCCGGTCGCTCAGCGACGATGTCTGGGTGGTCGCACCGGAAAGCGACAATAGCGGTGCCTCCCATTCCTTCACCGTGCGGCGGCCCTTGCAGGTGCATCGCCTGGCGCCGCAACGTTTTGCCGTATCCGGTACGCCAACCGATTGTGCCCTGGTGGCGATCAATCACCTGATGACCGAACACAAGCCGGATCTGGTGCTGTCCGGCGTCAACCGGGGCGCCAATCAGGGCGAAGACGTGATCTATTCCGGCACGGTCGCCGTCGCCATGGAAGCGGCGATGATGGATATACCCGCCATCGCCATGAGCCAGATCCGCCGCGGCAATGATGTCCCGTGGCAGACGGCGGCCGCCTTCGCCGAAACGGTGATACGCCGTCTGACCTCGGTCGACTGGCCGCGCGGCGTGCTGATGAACGTGAATTTTCCCTGCGTGGCGCCTGATGACGTCAAAGGGATGGAGATCGGCGCACAGGGCAGGCGCATCTCGACGCTGGAAGTCGTTGCCGGCAAGGATCCCTTCGATCGCGACGTATTGTGGATCGGCGATTTCGCGACCGACGAGACCGACCGCGACGACACCGACCTGGCGATCACGGCGGCCGGAAAAATCGCCGTAACGCCGTTGCATTTCGATTTGACGCATCGGCCAACGGCCAAGCGGCTGGAAGCCGTTGCCGGGCCGTTGAAGGTCAAATTACCGCGCGGTAAATCGCGTCGATGACGATATGTGATCCTGCCGCTGACAGGGGGGCTGTCCGGCGGTGCTGTTATGAATGCGTGAGTCCGCAGCGATGAGCCTGGCTGCCCGGAAGATCCGATTGATCATGAGCCTGCGCCGTGCCGGCGTGACCGATACGGCCGTGCTGGCGGCAATCGAGCGCGTGCCGCGCGAGGTCTTCGTTCTGCCGCATTTCCATGATCAGGCTTATGAGGACCAAGCCTTGCCGATTGCGCAGGGCCAGACCATCAGCCAGCCGCAAATCGTCGCGGTGATGACCGAGGCGCTGCAAGTGCGCAAGACGCATAAGGTCCTTGAGATCGGGACAGGCTCGGGTTACCAGGCGGCGGTATTGTCCAAGCTGGCGCGACGTGTCTATACGATCGAGCGATTCAAGTCGCTGTTGAAGGAGGCCGAGAATCGATTCCATCATCTCCGGCTGCATAACATCACCAGCAAAGCGGCTGATGGTTCGAAGGGCTGGTCCGAACAAGCACCCTTCGACCGTATCATCGTGACCGCCGCGGCGGAGGAAATTCCGCAAACGCTGGTCGATCAACTGGCGGTTGGTGGGATCATGGTCCTGCCCGTGGGACCCGATAAGGGGGATCAAGTATTGATCCGGCTGCGCAAGAATGAAAATGGTATTGAATTCGATCATCTGGCCGATGTGCGTTTTGTGCCGTTGGTCGGCGGGGCGCTTCCGGAAGATGACGCCAAGATCGCGCCAGCTTCGGCGCGTTGAGCGGAGGAGAGTGGAGATGACAGGTCGGCATAAACTGTTGTGGATGGCGGGGGGCATGACACTGGCCCTGCTGACCGGCTGCAATGAGTCGGGTCGTCCGCTCAGCGACGGTACCGCCGGTCCTGCCTTCAACGGCGTGCCGCCGGCAATGGGAGTGGTGCAGGGTAGCGCCTATATCGTCGCACCGGGCGACACAGTCGGCACCATTGCCGAGCGGACGAACACACCGGTGCGGACGCTGATCGATCTCAACCATCTTGTGCCGCCTTATCGCCTGCCATCGGGAACCACGTTGCTGCTGCAACCGCGCGCCAGCTATGTCGTGCGCCAGGGCGATACGATCGAGACCATCGCGCAGCGCCAGGGCGTCTCTGAAAGCACGCTGATCCAGCTCAATGGGTTGACGGCGCCCTATACCCTGCAGGCCGGCCGAAGCCTGGTGATGCCGAGCGGCATCGAGGCCAGCAATACGCCGGAGACGGTTGCAGTCGGCCAAAGCTTCGTCATGCCGCCGGGAACGCCGGACGGATCGACGGCACCAGTTACCGCGCCGAGTGGCGTGGTCAGCAAGGCGGCCTTGCCGCCGCCATCGCCGTCATCGGCAAATTCGGCAGCCCCTAAGGCACTGACGGCTGCTGCGGCCACACCTGCGCCGGCGGCGTTGCCATCGAAGACGATCGTGACCCAGCCGATGGCTGCGGCCACGGCACCATCCGCCGCGACGACGGCGCAGACGGCAGCGACCAAATCGGCACAAACGGACAACCTGCCACCGCCGCCGGATCCCATGCTGCCGCCGGATCCCTTCTTCAAGGATACGCCGGCCAACAAGTCGGCCACAGCAACGTCCAATGCAGCGGCAGCAAGTGCAGAGGCGGCAAATGCAGCGACGACCCAGATGGCGTCAAAGGCACCTGCGGCGGCGACCGGCAGCGGCCAGTTCGGCTGGCCGGTCCAGGGGAATGTCATCTCGAAATTCGGCGCAACGTCTGATGGCCTGCGCAATGACGGCATCAACATCGCGGCACCCGCCGGCGCAGCGGTGCAGGCGGCGGCAGATGGCATTGTCGCTTATGCCGGCAATGAACTTCGCGGTTTCGGCAATATGGTGTTGATCCGCCATGCCAATGGCTGGGTGACGGCCTATGCGCATAACCAATCGCTCACGGTCAAGAAAGGCGATCAGGTGAAACGCGGGCAGACCATCGCGCGGGTCGGATCGACCGGCAACGTCCAGTCGCCGCAGCTCCATTTCGAAATCCGTAAAGGCACCTCTGCCGTCGATCCGATGAAATATCTCGGCAGCTGAACAGGTGCCGTTGATGGTCCGCCGGGTCCTCTGATGAATTCCGGGAAATCCTCGGCAAGGGCTTGAGTGCCTGGTCGTGGTGGGGTAAACCCTGCGACCCAAAGTCTGCAATCTCCCGATTTGAACATCGGCATCGTGACGGCTGAGTTACAGCGCCGACTCCGACTTGCTGCTTGATTTCCGCTCGGGCGAGAGGACAGCATTTTTGCCGGATTGACCGATGCACGCGCGATATTGTGGACTTGATTTCGGGACCTCAAACTCGACCCTCGGTTTCAGCCTGGACGGGCGTTACGTTCTTTGCCCGCTGGAAAACGAGACTGTCACCTTGCCCAGCGCAGTTTTCTTCGATTACGAAGAGGGCCGCGTGCGCTATGGGCGGGACGCGGTTACAGCCTATGTGGAGGGCGTCGAAGGGCGCCTGCTGCGGGCCTTGAAAAGCGTGCTGGGAAGCCAGCTGATCGCCGAGACAACTTTGATCCAGCGCAAACGGGTGGCAATGCGTGCCATTATTGGCATGTTTTTGCGAAAATTGAAGGCAATTGCCGAAGCGCGGCTGGGGCATGAAATCGACGGTGTCGTTCTCGGTCGTCCGGTCCGGTTTGTCGACGATGACGATGAGGCGGACCGCCGGGCGGAGGCCGAACTCGTCGATATCGCCAAAGCCCAGGGCTTTCGTCATGTCGCAACGCAGCTTGAACCGATCGCCGCGGCCCTGACCTATGAGCAATCGCTGCAGCGCGAGGAACTGTCCCTCATCGTCGATCTCGGCGGCGGGACGTCGGATTTCGTCATTGCCAGGCTGTCGCCCGCTCGGGCACGCGAGGCGGATCGTGCTGGCGACATCCTCGGCCGCAGCGGCGTCCATATCGGCGGTACGGATTTCGACCGGCACCTCAGCATCGCCCAGGCAATGCCGCATCTCGGCTATGATGTTTTGCTTGGACCAAAACGCCTGCCGATGCCGTCTCATCTGTTCCACGATCTGGCGACCTGGCACAAGATTCCATTTCTCTATACGCCGCAGAACCTCGCTTATCTCCGCTCGGTGATCGCATCCGCCGACCAGCCTGAGCTGGTCGAACGTCTGCTCGATGTCCTGGCGAAGCGCAAGGGGCATCAGATCGCCGGCGAGGTCGAGGCCGCGAAGATCGCTTTGTCGGATCGGCCGGAAGCTTCATTACATTTGCCGATAGCGCCGGCCCTCGATATCTCCATTGCGCGCGATGATCTGGATCGCGCCGTCGCCGGCGATACGGCGCAGCTATTGAAGGCGATTGATCGCTGCTGCCATGACGCCGCGGTCGATCCTAGCCGCATCCAATCGATTTTCCTGACAGGCGGTTCGACTGGTATCCCTTCAGTAAGACAGCGCATCCTCAATCATGTGCCGAATGCCAGAGCCGTCAGTGGCGATATGTTCGGCAGTGTCGGTCTCGGCCTGGCGATTGATGCGGATCGGCGGTTCGGTCGCGACCAAGGCTAGGTCCGAAAAGCCCTGCCGGCTTGCGCGCGGCTGCGTTTAGGACAGGCCGAGAGCGTGACGGATCAGCAGATCTACCTGATCCACCATCTGCAAAGCACGCTTCAACCGCTCCTTTTCGATCGATCTCAGCCGGCCGATCTCGACGGCGGTGGAAGGTTCGGTTCCTGTCTCCAGATCGGCCAGCTGCTGATCCAGGATCAGGCCGAGGATCAGGCTGAAGGCGTCTTCGATCCGGGCCAGATCATCTTGCGATACCATTTGGGCCGCAGTCGCCGCGCGCCAGCGACCCAATGTGCCGGTCGCCGTCAAGCCGAGATCCAGTGCCAGAACGCGGGCGCCGGTGACCAGCGGCTGCAGGCCGCGCCTTTTGAGATCGATACGACCAGCGCGTGTCTTGAAATGGCCGAGCACGGTGAGGGCCGAACCCTTATGGCCGATCTCCTTGGCCAGGAGCGCATGGAAGACGCGATGGCCGCGGGCGCTGGCGGTTGCCTCGGCACGCAAGGAGGCCGCCAGGGAGAAATCACCGGCGACGGGCCGCAGATCGTAGAAGATGTCGGCATTGAGCAGTGCCTCCGGCGTCGCCGCCGCCAGCCAGGCTGTAATCCGTCGGCGCCAGCCTCTGATATTGTGGCGCAGGTCACGATTGGCCGCCATGACGCCACCCCGGCAGTAAGGGATGCCCGCATGGTCCAAGAGATCGGCGACGCGCTTGCCGAATTCGGCAAACCAGGGATGATCATCTTCGGTGCCGTCATGAATGAGGGCATTGTCCTGGTCGGCTGCCAGCAGACTTTCGCCGCGGCCCGCCGATCCGAGGATCAGCAGGCACCAGCGTGCCGGGACCTCGCCGAATCCGGCCGCTTCCATATCGAGAACCGCCAGGTCGGCGGCGCGTGCGGTCAGATCGCAGATCGACCCGCTGATGATGCCGGCGATCTGTTCCGGCCGCAGTTGCTCATTACGCAGCGCCGCGGCGAGGCGAGGGAACTGTCCGCGGGCGATACGCAGGTCCTCTGCATCCCTGGCATCGGCGATGTCATTCTGAAGAACCAGGGCGTCTTCAGCTCTTTGACGAAGGACCGTGGAGAGACGCAGGATGCCGACCAGCCGGCCGTCGATCGGATCGGTGACGGCAAGATGACGAATACCGCGTCGATTCATCCGGGCAATGGCAACATAGAGCAAGGCGTCGGGTGGCAGCGAAATGACCGGCGCCGACATGATGGTGGCGACGGCTTGCGGGAGGATCGCGGGGCCGCGCTGCGCCAGCGCTTGAATGACGTCGTGTTCAGTCACGATGCCGGCGGGTTTATTGCCATCGGCCAGGACGATCAGGCAGGAGGAATTCTGCCGCGCCATTTCGGCAATCGCCGCTTCGATCGGTTCCTCGGGCATGACGGTGGCAGTGGGAACCGCCATGACATCGGCGAGGCGACGCTGGAAGGGATAGAGGTCGATGCGCGGCGGTTTAACCGGTTGCAGCATCCGTTTCCTCGTCAGATTTGCCGGCTGAGATGCCGCAGGCGTTCCAGTGCTTGTGTACTGGCAGTCTCGGCTTGGCCCAGTGTCAGGATGCCTTTGGTGGCGAGATGGGGCAGCAGGCGGAAATAAACGTCGAGCGCGATCAGCGCATCACCCATGGCGGTATGCCGTCCCACCCGGGAGATGCGCAATCGTTTCGCAACGCCATCCAGGCTGAGGTCGCATGCCGTCGGAAATAGACTGGCATAAAGCAGCAGGGTGTCGAGCAAGGGTGGCCGCTGCCACTGACGACCACCGCGGCGCATTTCGTGGTGCAGCAAGGCGGCATCAAAATGCACGTTATGTCCAAGCAGGACAAATCCCTCGATCAGGTTGTCCAATTGCTCGGCCAGGTCGACGAATTTGATCGCATTCGACACGCATGCATCGCTGATACCATGAAGCGCGATGACAGCGGCTGGAATCGGCCGGCCTGGGTCGATCAACAGATCGAGCGCTTCGGCAAGATAGAGTTTGCGGTGCTGCAGACGCGCTGCGGCTATTGCGACGATGCGATCGGAGCGGGGATCGAGCCCGGTCGCCTCGGTGTCCAGGGACAGGATCGGCAGATCGACTAACGGCGTCGATTTGTCGTAAGTGGTCGCCGGCGGCGGCGTCTCGATTGACGCAGCAATCTGCCAGCGAGAGCGGCGACGCAGATCGAAGCGCCGTCTGCTGCCGGATGGGCCAGGTGGTGGCGGCAGCAACAGGAAACCGGCGCGCGCCGTCACTTTGAACATGTGCAGATTCCTACCGGTCGCACCAAAGCGGCTTCCTCTTGTTCAGAAAGGCGTCGATCCCTTCGGCAGCGTCGAAGCTGGCTAGATTCCGTACCATCACGTCGCCGGTATAAGCATAGGCGGCTGCAAGGCCCAACTCTGCTTGCGCATAAAACGCTTTCTTGCCGATCGCCAAAGTATGGGTCGACTTCCCGGCAATCCGCCGGGCAAGGCTCTCCACCGTCGATGCCAATTGTTCCGGTGGCACCGATCGATTGATAAGGCCCAGGGCCTCCGCGCGTTCCGCATCGATCATATCGCCGGTCAGCAGCATCTCCATGGCCGCTTTCCGGGAGACGGTCCGGCTGAGGGCGACCATCGGTGTCGAGCAGAACAGGCCGATATTGACGCCTGGCGTTGCAAAACGCGCTTCGCTATCGGCAATCGCGAGATCGCAGGTTGCGACCAGTTGGCACCCGGCGGCGGTCGCAATTCCATGAACTTCGGCGATGACCGGCTGCGGCAGATTGGTGAGGCGCAGCATGACGTCGCTGCAATACTGAAAGACGCGCCGATGGAATGCGCTGTCCTGATTGGCGCGCAATTCCTTCAGATCATGGCCGGCGCAAAAGGCAGCACCGGCACCGGCGATGACGACGACACGGACCGCGCTGTCGCCGGCAATCAGGTCCAGTTCCTGTGCCAGCCGGTCGAGTAATGCCAATGACAATGCATTGCGGGCCTGCGGTCGATTGAGCGTCAGCCGACAGATGCCTTCATTGTTCTCCCGTAACAGCAGGCTATCAGAAACGTCGTGACTCATACGTGGCTCTCTTCAGGTGTCATCACCGCAGATGTCATGCGACATGCAGGACCAAGTTTAGGAGCAATTGCGCCAGTGCGCTATCGCCGTCGGCCAGCATCCGGGTGATGGAGAAATGGTGCGATTCCGGCAGGATCATCAGCTCCGCGGCCCGGCCATCGCGCCGCAATTTGTCGTAATAAGCTTGCGATTGAGCGATCCAGAGCAGTGGCTCGTCCCCGCCGACGGCAATCAGACAACGTGCGGTACTGCGTAGCGGCAGGAAGAGCGGGCTGAGGGCGGTAATTCCGGAATCTTGCAACCGGACTTCCTCTTGAACGGGCAGACGAGGAATCGGCGTCAGGTCGTAGATGCCGGTGATCAGCGCGGCGCTTTTGATCAGGTCATATGGCCGGCCCTCTGCCGCCCAGTCATGGCTCAGCATCATGGCGCAAAGATGGGCGCCCGCCGAGTTGCCGGCGATATGCAGGCGTGCCGGGTCGGCGCCGAAATGATGGGCCTGCTCATGGCTCCAGCGCAGGCAATCGGCGATTTCGCTCACCAGCTTAGTCAGGGTAATTGTCGGGCAGAGGTCATAATTCGGCACCACGACGCTGATGCCGCGCTCCTGCAACGGGCCGGCGACATAGCCGAAGACGTCCTTCGATAATCCACGCCAATAGCCGCCATGAATGAAGACCAGGAGCGGGCCGCCAGGTTGAGCCGCCGGATAGAGATCGGCAACCTGGCGCGGTGCCGGGCCGTAACGCCGGCTATGGAGGACGGTCGTCCGGCGCTGCAATTCGGCCGTCAGCTGTTCGTCGCCGGCGATCCAGGTATCCGCATCGAGAACGGCCTGACGCGGCATCATCTGTGCCGCCAGTTCGGAATCGCTGAACCGGCTGTAATCCAGTTTCTTCAGGGCCATCTCGGCTCCTCGCTCATTTTGAATCGTTGCGAGGATCCGGCAAAAAGTCCAGGGTTTCCGCGGATCTGCCGAGAGGTATTATGGTAGGGCTTATGTATTACGTTGTAATATAACGATTTAATTTCATTGACGACGCATCTATGCTTGTCTATATCCAAGCCCGATCAGTTGGTCCCGGCAGGAAGGAATTTCGCCGAGGCCGACGGAACCCGGAGCAGTAAAGCGAGCAATCATGAAGACCTATTCCGCTAAGCCGTCCGAGGTGGTGAAAAAGTGGGTCGTGGTCGATGCCGATGGTGTCGTCCTGGGCCGATTGGCGTCGATCATCGCCAACCATCTGCGTGGCAAGCATAAGCCGACCTACACACCCCATGTCGATTGCGGTGACAATATCATCGTCATCAATGCGGCCAAGGTGCGCGTGACCGGCAATAAACTGAATGACAAGGTGTTTTATTATCACACCGGTCATCCTGGCGGCATCAAGGAGCGTCCCTGGGGCAAGATCCTCGGCGGCCGGTTCCCGGAGCGCCTGATCGTCAAGGCGGTGGAACGCATGGTTCCGCGTGGCCCGCTCGGCCGCGTGCAGATGAAGAATCTGCGCGTCTATGCCGGCACCGCCCATCCGCATGATGCGCAGCAGCCGGAAGTGCTGGACGTCGCCGGCATGAACCCAAAGAACAAGCGGAGCGCCTAAGATGAGCAATGATACCCAGCGCATCACAGATCTGAAGGATCTCGGCGCCGCGACCAAGGGCGGCGCAGGTTCGGCCGCAGCAGCAGCCGCTGCCGCGCCGAAGCATGAGCGCAAGGTCGATGCCCAGGGCCGTTCCTATGCCACGGGCAAGCGCAAGGACGCGATCGCCCGCGTCTGGATCAAACCGGGCAACGGCAAGATCACCGTCAACAACCGCGACGTGGCACAGTATTTCGCCCGTCCGGTGCTGCGGATGGTCGTTAACCAGCCTTTCGGCATCGTCAATCGCGTCGGTCAGTTCGACGTGGTGGTGACGGTGACCGGCGGCGGTCTCTCCGGGCAGGCCGGTGCCGTTCGTCACGGCATCAGCAAGGCGCTGACCTATTACGAACCGGATCTGCGCGGTGCCTTGAAGCATGAAGGCTTCCTGACACGCGACAGCCGAACCGTCGAGCGTAAGAAATACGGCCGCGCGAAAGCCCGCCGTAGCTTCCAGTTCTCGAAGCGCTAAGCGCCGCATTCGGCCAGAAACTGGCAAAAGGGGTGCGCTTGGCGCACCCCTTTTTCTTTGTTGCATTTTTTATTTCGGTTGCGATGCCGCCCGGCTTTGACTAGCTGTCAAACGTGAGAGTCAAGCGGCAGGGTCAGTAGCCCAATTGGAGTGTCCGATGGCTAAGGTATTCATCGATGGCGAAGCAGGCACAACCGGCCTTGGCATTCGCGAACGGCTGCTGAATGTCAGCGGTATCGAGCTTCGCAGTCTGACGGGCGATATGCGCAAGGACCCGGCTGCCCGCCGCGCCTTGATGGCAGAGGTGGATCTGGTCGTGCTCTGCCTGCCAGATGACGCCGCGCGCGAATCCGTCGCACTGGCCGATAGCCTGGGTAGCTCCGCACCAAAGATTCTGGATGCCAGCACGGCACATCGGGTTGCCGAGGGATGGATCTATGGATTTCCGGAACTGACACCCGGCCATGCCGACCGCATCGCCGAGGCCAAGCATGTCAGCAATCCCGGCTGCTATCCGACCGGCGCCATCGCATTGCTGCGCCCGCTGATCGATGCCGGATTCATCGGCGCGGATCATCCTATCACTGTCAATGCCGTGAGCGGCTATTCCGGCGGCGGCAAGTCGATGATCGAGGCGCATGAGAAGAACGGCGGCCCGGCTTTTGAACTATACGGGCTGGGGTTGGAACATAAGCATGTGCCCGAACTGATCGCTTATGCCAAGCTGACACGCAGGCCGATTTTTGTGCCCTCCGTCGGCCATTTCAGGCAGGGCATGCTGGTCTCTATCCCGCTGCATCTGGACATCTTGCCGAAGCGGCCAACAGGTGCCGAGTTGCGGGCGGTGCTTGTCGAGCATTATCGCCAGGCTACCTTGGTGCAAGTGGTTGACTCGGAAGCGAACGGCAAGTTGGAACCGGAAGCGTTGAACGATACCGATCGGCTGGAATTGCGGATCTTTGCCAATGAAGCCGCACGCCAAGCCGTCCTCGTGGCACGGCTGGACAATCTCGGCAAGGGTGCCTCCGGTGCGGCCGTGCAGAATATCAAGCTGATGCTGGAGCTCTGATCACGGAGAAATAGCGATGCCTGCTTTCGTCAAGCCACATCATGGCGTCACGCCACGTCTTGCAAACGGTGTCTTCATAGCCGCGACGGCGGTTGTGATCGGCGACGTGGAGATCGGCCCAGATAGTTCGATCTGGTATGGCTGTGTGTTGCGTGGCGACAGCAATTCTATCCGCATCGGTGCTCGTACCAATATTCAGGATGGCACGATCATCCATGTCAATCATGAGCGGGAAGGTGCCACCGGGACACGTACCGTGATCGGCGACGACATCACCGTCGGCCATATGGCGCTGTTGCATGCCTGCACGCTGGAAGATGGCTGCTTCATCGGCATGAAGGCCTGTGTCATGGATGGTGTCGTGGTTGAAAGCGGCGCTATGGTGGCGGCCGGTGCCCTGGTGACACCGGGAAAGCATGTCAGGCGTGGCGAACTTTGGGCCGGCAGCCCGGCCAAGCTGATGCGTAAGCTGACAGACGCCGAGATCGCTTATTTCGGCTATTCCGCCCAGCATTATTGCGAACTCGCGGCAAGCCACCGCGAAATCTAGCGGCGTTGTGTTCGGTTGGTGTGTCAGCCCGCGCGCAACTCGTGAAGGAAGTGGTCGACCTGCGATTGCAGATCCTGCGATTGCCGCGTCAGGCCTTCCGCCGCATCGAGCATTTTTGTGGCCGCCGAGCCGGTTTCGTTCGCTGAGGCGGTCACATTGCCGATGCTCCTGGCGACTTCGCTGGTACCGGAGGCCGCATTCTCCACGTTGCGCCCGATCTCCTGCGTGGCGGCACTCTGTTCCTCGACCGCGGCTGCGACCGTCGTCGTGATCTGGTTTATTTCCTCGATCGTCTTGACGATTGCCTGAATAGCATCGACGGCTTGGCCGGTTTCGGATTGAATCGCGGCAATCTGCTGCGAGATTTCATCGGTCGCCTTGGCGGTCTGGGTCGCCAGGCTCTTGACCTCGCTGGCGACGACGGCAAATCCTTTGCCGGCATCGCCCGCGCGTGCGGCTTCGATCGTGGCATTGAGCGCCAATAGATTGGTCTGATTGGCGATGTCGGTGATCAGGCTGACGACATCGCCGATGCGTTGCGCGGCAACGGCAAGTCCCTGGACCTGATCATTGGTGTGGCGAGCCTGATCGGCGGCCTGCGCGGCAATCGCAGAGGAGCGGGCGGTCTGCCGGCCGATCTCCGTCACCGACCCGGCGAGCTGTTCGGTTGCTGCGGCGACTGCATTGACATTTGTCGCAGCCAGCTCGGAGGCCGCCGTCACGCTTTGCGCTTCGCCGACGGTGTTGTCGGCCGAATGCGTCATGCCCTGCGCCATCGATTGCACGTCGGTCGCTGCCGTCAGGACGAGATCGGCAACGCTCTTCACATGGCGCTCGAAATCGGCAGCGGATGTCATCTCGCGCGTCACCACGCGCCAGCTCAGCATGGTTGACACATAGGCACCGGTGGCATCCAGCAGGGCGCTGACCTGTATATCGAGGTATTGATTGCCATGTTGCATGATCGCATGGTGCGGCAGGCGTTCGGGGTCGGCGAGAATCTCGAGTTTGGTATCGGTATCCTGGAAGAAATGGACCAGAGAGACATCTGTATTCTCTTCTGCAGCAAGTTGCTGTAGCTGCGGCGATAGATCTTCGGCCGGCAGGTCGCCCAAGGCCGTTCTGCTGGAACGGTTCATATAGGTGATGCGGAAATCGGCTTGCGGATCGGCCAGCACCACCTGCAGGGGCATATCCTCGATGACCCGCTGCAGCTTGAAAGCCTCGTCCACTTGCCTGCGCAAACCGTCGAAGGTGCGCAGCATGTCGCCGACTTCATCTCCGCGCCTGGGGTTGAGGCCGTGTTGAAAATGCATATCGCCTTCGGCCAGGGCAGCTACAGCGCGCGCGGTCTTGCGCACGGCGCCGGAAATGTTGCGGGCAATGAAGAAGGTGATGATGCAGGCCAGGAGGGCCGCGGCGGCAAATACCGCCAGGGATGTCTTTAGGCCTTTATCGACCGTCGCCGACAACATATCCATGGCGTCCTGTTGAGCGCTGCGGACGCTGTCTTCGGCTGTGGTGATGGTGTCGATCAAATTGCCGGTTTTTTCCTCGATCGAGGCATCGAGTGCGACGAAGGTCTTGGCATCGGCCTTGGCCTCGACCGCAGCCATCAGAGCCGCCTTATCCTTATTGAGTGCGCTGAGCATATCGTTGACCGGCTCCAAGGCATCTTCGGCTTCCTTGGGCAGCTCGGTCTTCTTGGCCTTCATCAGATCCATCTGGATCTTGTAGGGCAGGGAGGTCAATGCCGCGCGATGGTCTTCGTCGACCTCGCCGGCATCCTTATTGACCATCAGCGAAACTTCGGCGAGTGCCAATTCCAGGGCTGATTCGCGTGCTTCGGATAAAGCTGTCAATTGATCCGTTGCACCGCCGCTTCGCTCGGTTTGGCGGCTGACCGCTTGAGAGCTGTACCAGGTCGTGGCTTCTATTACCGCCATGGCCGCCGTCAAGCTGGCCGCGATGATGAATAATTTGCCGGCAATTCTCAGACGCAAAATAAGCCCCCGTCTCGGCTGGTCCTTTTTAGGACGCCAGTCTGAGGGCATTCGGTAAACGGATTCTAAATTTCCGCTGACATGTAACAAAAAATCCACTTTTAAGGGTAGTGGCCTCAAGTCTTGAATTTGCCCCCGTTTAGGCGGTCTTAGAGCGTTTTTACGGTTCCAAGGAAGCGTTCTATCTGGCTGCGTAGATCACCGGTATGTTGATCCAGCGCATGGGTCGCCTCCAACAATCGGTTTGCGGCCATCCGCGAATCGCCTGCGGCTCCCGCAACTGTGTCTATACTGCTGGACACCGACCGCGCGCCATCGGCGGCCTGTTCTACACTGCGGGCGATTTCCTTGGTTGCGGCCCCCTGTTCTTCGACGGCGGCGGCAACAGAGGTCGTAATCTGATTGATATCGTCGATCGTCGTGCTGATTCCGCGAATTGCCTGGACGGCTTGTTGTGTTTCGTTCTGGATCGAACCGATCTGAGTTGAAATCTCTTCCGTTGCCTTCGACGTCTGATTGGCGAGATTCTTCACTTCCGATGCCACCACGGCAAAACCGCGACCGGCCTCGCCCGCCCGTGCCGCTTCGATTGTCGCATTGAGTGCGAGCAGATTAGTCTGGCTGGCAATGTCGCTGATCATTTGTACGATGGCACCGATCTTGTCGGCTGCACTCGCCAGACCTTCGATATCGGTGTTGGTCTGCCGAGCTTCATTAGCGGCCTGCGTGGCAATCTGGGTCGAGCGTGACACCTGACGGCTGATTTCCGAGATCGAGCTCGCGAGTTCCTCGGTTGCCGCTGCAACCGAGCCGACATGGCTGGCCGTTTCGCCGGATGCAGACGTGGCGGTATTGGCTTCAGTCGAAGTCTGGTCGGCGAGATGCGACATCGCCGACACCGCCGTCTGCATTTCCTTCAGCGAAGCTGCGACGGCGCCGAGCACTTGTGTAATCTCGGCGTCAAAGCCGCGGCATAATTGATCTATTGCATTGGCACGCTGCTCGCGCTGCTGTTGACCATCTTTCTGCTCACCAGCGAGGCGGCGTGCTTCGATCGCGTTCTGTTTGAAGACCGTGAGCGTCGATGCCATCGCGCCGATCTCATCGCGGCGATCTGTCGCCGGAATATCGAACTCGGTTTCGCCACCGGCGAGGTGCTGCATGGCCCGAGTCATGACGGTGAGCGGATTGACAATAGACCTGCCGATTAAGGTCAACGCGGCCATCAGCAGAATCGCTGCGGCAGCGGCAACGATGGCCGTCACGATCCGGAGTTTGTCCATCAGTGCCGTGACATTTTGCTTGGTATCGTCAGCTTCCTTCTGCAGGATATCGCTGATGGCACCCATCTTTTCTTCCAGGATACCGAAGGTCTTCAGAAATTCGGCGAATTTATCCTGCGCCGCATAATTGTCGCTGAAAGCGGTGTCGGTCATCTTCTTTGCGGCATCAAGATAGGCCTGCATATCCGGTCCGGCGGCATCGATGGTGGATCGAACCTCGTCCGGCAGGTCGAGCACTTTGTTGGCGTCGATGTTTTCCTGGAAATTGGCGATGTGTTCGCTGGCCTCTTTCAAGATGCCGGGGGCCGCCGCTTTATTACCGTTCCGGCCTTCGCGCAAAGCGACCAGAACGTCGGCCCGCAGGGC
>LNAP01000429.1_pt1 | contig 71638 bp, 60 predicted proteins | sample 602601 | NCBI WGS metagenome assembly LNAP01 (sample SAMN02440304, study PRJNA202911) | soil metagenome | biome: Subtropical and temperate rainforests or woodlands; isolation source: soil samples (1 kg each in a 20% v/v slurry with milli Q water) were... ...
AAGGTACGCGTCGAACGTGTTCTCCGTCACATAGCGAAAAATATGCACCTCGCTGTTCTGGTTGCCTTGCCGGATAATGCGCCCGCTGCGCTGCTCCAGATCGCGCGGACGCCAAGGGCAGTCAAGGTCGTGAAGAGCAATCAGCTTCGTTTGCACGTTGGTGCCTGCGCCCATCTTGAACGTCGATCCGAGCAGTATCCGAACTTGGCCGCTGCGTACTTTGGCGAATAGTTCCTTTTTCTTGACCTCGGTATTGGCGTCGTGAATATAGGCGATTTCCTCGGCAGGAACACCTTTCTCCATCAGCTTGCGCCGCAACTCGTCGTACACATTGAAGGCATCATCCTGTTTCGGAATGGACAAATCGCAGAACACCAACTGGGTCAAACGCTGCGCCTGATGTTCCTCCCAATACCGGAAGACATTGTCCGCGCAGGCGCTGACTTTACTGCCTTCGTCGTCAGGAAGCAGGGGATTCGCCAGCCGTTGATCGAGCGCCAGTTTGCGTCCGTCATTGGTGATCGTCAGCATATTGTCCTCATGGGGCTCTACTTCCTTCGCCCGCACCCGCTCGGCGCGGCGGGCAAGATCCGCGACCATATCGCGCTGAAAGTCGCTTGGCGGCACCGCAACATTGTGAAAATGGGCTTTCGGGACGGGAAGTTGGAGCATGTCCGCAGTCTGGATATCGGCCACTTCCTTGAACATATTCATCAGTTCCGGCAAATTGTAAAAACGGGCAAACCGGGTTTTCGCCCGATAGCCCGTTCCTTCCGGAGCAAGCTCGATCGCGATGACGGTTTCGCCAAATGTCGAAGCCCACGCGTCAAAATGCTGCAAGCCTTGCCGCCTGAGCCGTTCGTATTGCAAATAGCGCTGCATCGTATACATCTCAGTGATGGAGTTGGAAATCGGCGTACCCGTCGCAAAGATAATGCCCCGGCCTCCGGTCAGTTCGTCCAGATAGCGGCATTTGGCAAACATGTCCGACGACTTCTGCGCTTCGGTTTGCGACAGTCCGGCTACATTGCGCATTTTCGTATAAAGAAACAGGTTTTTGTACGAATCAGCTTCGTCCACGAATAGCCGGTCTATGCCGAGTTCCTCGAAGGTCACGACATCATCCTTTCGGCTCGTGTCGTTCAGCTTCTCCAGCTTGGTCTGCAGCGTCTTTTTTGTTTTTTCAAGCTGTTTGATCGCATAGCGTTCGCCTCTGGCTTCCTTGAGTTCCCGGATGCCGTTTGTAATTTCCGAAATCTGTTCGTACAGTTGCTGCCGTTGGCGCTCCGTCGAAATCGGAATTTTCTCAAACTGCGAATGGCCGATGATGATCGCATCATAATCGCCTGTGGCAATCCGCGCACAAAACGTTTTGCGGTTTTTCGTTTCAAAGTCCTTCTTGGTCGCCACCAGAATATTCGCCGACGGATACAGCTGCAAAAACTCCGCCGCCCACTGTTCGGTCAGATGGTTCGGAACGACCAGCATGCTCTTGTTGCACAGCCCAAGATGCTTGCTCTCCATCGCCGCGGCGGTCATGGCGAACGTTTTTCCTGCGCCAACACAATGAGCGAAAAGGGAGTTGCCGCCGTACAGCGCCCGGGCAACCGCATTGACCTGGTGCTGGCGCAGCCGGATTTCCGGGTTCATCCCGGTGAATCGGATATGACTTCCGTCGTATTCGCGAGGACGGATGGCATTGAACCGGTCATTGTACAGCCTGGTCAGCCGTTCGCGCCGCTTCGGGTCTTTCCATATCCAGTCGCGGAACGCTTCTTTCATCATCTCCTGCTTTTGCTGGGCGATGGCCGTTTCCTGCTTGTTCAGCACACGCTTTTCCACGCCATCCTCATACACGGTGTCAAATACGCGCACGTCCCGCAAATTCAGCGTATCTTCGAGAATTTTGTACGCATTGACGCGGTTAGTGCCGTACGTGACGTTCGCCTTGATATTGTTGCTGCGGTCATCGCTTTTGCCTTTGACGTTCCAGGCAGCCGTATATTCGGAATACATGACATTGATGTAGGTCTGGTACATCGGCGGCGTGTCCACAAGCTCAAACAGAAATTGCCGAATGTCTTCCGGCGGCAGCCAGGTTGCGCCCAAACGGACATCAATTTCGGAGGCGTCCAGGTCTTTCGGCTGCACCGCTTCGAGCGCTTTGACGTTTTCGCCGTAACGTTCGGCATCGTATGCGGCAAACTGTCTGGCCACACGCAGCTTCTCCCGCACATTGCCGGACAAGTACGCATCCGCCGTTTCGTAGATCGGCTTGCCTTCCTCGTCCAGATTTACGGGATTGGGAAAGATGACGCCGCGCAGCTCTTTTATCAGTTCTTCTTCCGTCCAGCCGGTTAACTGCGCCATATACGGCAGATCGACACGGGCTTTTGCGCCGATGGAAACGGCAAGCGCCTCCGAAGCGGTATCCACCTGCTCCACATGGATGCGCTGCCGGATCGTGCGCTTGGTGAACATATCCGCCTTGCGCAGCAGCCGTCCTTCCTCGTCGATGATTTCCAGCGAGCAAAGAAGAAAGTAAGAACTGTCATCCGAAAAAGCAAGGCTGTTGGCGCGGCTGTTGATCAGGCCGTATTGCGCCGTAAACCGGTCATACTGCGCATTCAGCTTGCGCTGTTGCTGCTCTATCATCTCATCGCTATAGTCTTCGGTTTGGTATTCGATCAACTCGCGCACGGTGTCCCTGAGCTGAATCATTCCCTTGATGCGACCTGCTGCCGTAGCAGAAGTGTCCACACGGCGCATCCGGCTGTTCTCCCGGTAGTAGATATGACCGTCCACCAGCGCAAAGCTGAAATTGCGGACAGACGGATCGGCAGGGAGGGAAGGCTCTTCCTCCTCCGGCTGGTCTTCCCATTCCAGTTCCACCCATTCGGCATGGATGCCCGACAACGCTTCGCGCAGCAGTTCATCCAGGTTGGCATCCGGGAATGGCTTGCAAGACGTTTCTTGACGGTTACCGTACATCCGGTCGTCAAAAACCATTGTGCCCAGCACCATATCGGGATGTTCCGCGAAATAACGATTCACCGGCACACCGTCCGCTGTCTCGGACAGGGATAGCCATGTTTCGGTTTGCTCGCTGACGGCGACCATGCGATCCCGTTTCTGTAAAAAGATAATGTCGGCGGTTACTTCGGTTCCGGCATTGGCCAGAAACGCAATGCTCGGCAGACGCACCGCTCCGAGCAATTCGGCGCGTTCCGCAATATATTTGCGAACCGCCGGGTTCTGCTTGTCCATCGTGCCTTTGGACGTAATAAAAGCAATGATGCCGCCCGGACGCACTTTGTCCAGTGTCTTGGCGAAAAAGTAATCATGGATGAGAAACTTGTGTTTGTCGTAACGTTTATCCGCCACGCCATAACCGCCGAACGGCACGTTCCCGATGGCGAGATCGAAGAAGCTGTCCGGCAAATTCGTCTGTTCGTAGCCGCTGACCGCAATCGACGCCTGCGGGTATAGTTGCCTGGCAATACGGCCGGTAATGCTGTCCAGTTCCACGCCAAACAGCCGCGAGCCTTGGAACGACTCCGGCACCAGTCCGAAGAAATTGCCGATGCCGCAGGACGGCTCCAAAATATTGCCGCTGCGAAAGCCCATCGATTCCAACCATTCGTACATCGCTTTGATGACGGTCACAGACGTATAATGGGCATTCAACGTTGACGCGCGAGCGGACGCGTATTCATCCGGCTCCAGCACATTTTTCAGTTCCGCATATTCGGCTGCCCACTGCGTGTTCGCTTCGTCAAACGCCTGCGGAATGCCGCCCCATCCGACATAGCGGGCCAGCACCGCCTGCTCGTCCGCTGTCGCTTGCCGCTGCTCCTTCTCCAGCTTGTTCAGCAGCCGAATCGCTTCCATGTTCCATTTGAACTTCGTTTTTGGGCCGCCATGCCCCAGTTCATCATCCGTAATCCGGTAGTTGACAGCCGGGACAGACGGACGGGCTGGCGCGGTGCGGCCGGCCGCACCATCAGAGGAAAGGGAAGTGTCTGGCTGCGATACGGTCTCTGGCCCTTCCGTCACCGGCTTCTCCTCCGGTAAAACCGCATCTTCCGCCGTTTCCCATGCCGTTTCGTCAGTCCATTCCGATTCCTGCTCCCCGGTAATCAGATGATCGTTCAGCGGGTTTTCGCGCAGCATTCGCTCAAAATCCCGGCGATTCAACTCTTTGATGAAGAGCGGGAACTGACGGTCTTGCAGCACCACTGTTCGTTGCTCCAGCTGCACAACTTCATATTCGTCCGCACCGATCCAGACCGTGCTGCCTGCGTCATAACCGTAGCGCGCCCGTTCCCGATTCACAGGCGTGTGTTCCGGTTCCGCTTGCGCGTCCGGTCGGGAAAGCCCCGACGATGCATCCGGCTGCGGCAATTCGCGCCTGGCCAAATCCGCCGCTTGCAGCCGCCGCTTTTCCTCCTGTTCTTCCGCAAAGGCGGGCAACCGCTCGGCTTCCTGCCGGTTCAAGTAACGACCCGCTGCCAGCAGTTCGCCGATACGTTTCTGCACCTTCATCCACGGCAGCACGACTCGCGTATCCGGGTTCATGATGGAGCCGCGGGTCAGCGTGATGCCTTTGCTGTCATAATTCATGTGAATATCCGTGCCGATCAGCGCGGGAAGGCGCCCGCCGGTTCCGTATTCCCGTTTCAGGAAATCGGCGTTCTCCTGTGCGGACAGCGACTGCTGGAAATGCAGCGCAATGCGATACTTGCCGTTCTCGAAACCGCTGCCATTTTGCAAAATGGCGTCAATGACCGCTTGCGGCATGAAAAAAGCGGAGGCTTTTGCGTCCTCCGCTTGTTCCATCCACAGCGTCTGTTGCTCGATGGATGGTTCTAACTTTCGCGACAAGTCAAATTCGTTCAACAGCATCATGCTGGCGATATGCCCGGCGATGACGCCCCAATCGTAAAAGCCTTGCGCCGTTCGTTGCTCCGCCGTCCCCGTCCACAGATGCAAAACGTTGCGATACGGTTCAAACCCGGCCTGCACGCCTTCATCAAGCGTCAGTTCGGTGATGCCTGCCGGAAACAAACCGCGCACATATAACACACGCTCGAACTCATCCTCATGAGCAAGGAAAAACGCTGCAATGTCCGACTTGCTCTCCCGCAGCGGCGCGGCTCGGAGCATGTCATTGATGATGGCATGGTCATGAAAAAACGGAAGGCTTCGGTCCTCCGTTTCCCGGTCGTACCATTTTAATGATAAATCAGTTCCGCGAGAATCAGTTCCTCCGCCTGCTGCTTCAGGTTGTTCATGTGTCCCGTCCAGCCCAGCGGATCGCTCGCCTTGTCCGGTGCCGGGTGAGACGCGAGCATCTGTTGCATCGTCCGGTCGATCTGCTCCCGCGCCGTCCGGTCGATGTCCGCCAGATGCCGGTTCAACTGCTCCGACAACATCAGTTGGGCGTACATACCCTTCCGTTCGGTTTTCAGAAACGTTTTGCGCATCATCCCGTACTTCCCGATGGGCGTCTCCGCTTCGCTCAGCATCAGATTGGGCAGCAAATAATCCCCTTGCTGCGTGTACGTCAGTTCCATGTTCATCCTTCCTTTCTTGCAGGGTAGCTTCATTGTGCGGCAAGGAATCGGGTCTTGCAAGGGTATGAAGCGACTGACCCTCATTTGCACGTTGTGCCTCCCGGCGCAGCGCTCGGACGGTCGATTCCACTTCCCGCAGCATCATCTCGGACACATCGCTAATCGCTGCTCCCAAGTGAGACAGCGCAGGAAGCGTGTTGAAATACCCGATGCCGGACAAATCCTCGATGCTGATGTAATGTGCGGGATCGAGTCCGCAACGGGTCATCGCCATGTAAGCGACGGCCGTTTCGGCCATTTGCTTGAACAGTAATTCCACATGTGGTATGTCCAGGTCTTCCAGCAAACTGTGTTCCCGCTCTTTCATCAACTCCGCCACATAATCGGCGCTGTTGTCATCCACCGCATTCCGCGCAGCAGCGAGCAACGCAGCAGGCAGATCCGCACGTGGTTCCATCTCATCCGACGCGCCGAACGCATTTTCCAGCGTTTCGATGACATGAGCCGTATCGCTGTCCTGCAATCGCCAAAGCGACACCTGCGGCTGGCGTCTGCTCTGGGTATCCGATACGTCAAACACATGGCGCAGGCCCAAGTGGTTGCCCCGATCTTCGATCAGGGCAATCCCTTTTGCACCGCGCTTCACCCAGCGATCCAGCCGTCTGTTCCAGACGTCAATCGGCGCGCAGGCCGTTGCGTCAGGACGTTGTGCGTAGATTAACAGTTGATCCTGAAACGGATATTTATAGTTCCAGGCCGCCGCCCGCAAAAAATCCGCCCAGCGGTCAGGGTGATTCGTCACCGTGCGAGCCGTGCTGGCAGCCAGTTCGACGATGCGCTGCAACTTGGCTGTCATGAGAGCGCCTCCCTTACCGAAACGTTATTTGATTGGTCAGGCGAATGCCTTCCTCGGAATAACGAGCCGTAATCCGAATGAGTCCAATAAGTTGCAGGCGATGCAGATTTCGGCGGACAGTGGAAGGAGAGAGACCCACCTCCGAAGCCAGCTTTTTGCCGGACAACAAGACGCAGCCATGCCGCCCGCCCGCGCGGTCCATCAGGTAGCTGTACAATAGCTTTGCTGCAGGAGGGACCTTCGCTTTGGCCAGCAGTTGATACCGGGTAAGATCATTCATAAACTTCCTCCTCGGCAGACGCTATCGCTCCGGCGATCGTTCCGACAAACGCTCCGGCCGGACGTAGCAGTACAGATAGAAATTGTAGTCTCCCGCATGCGGGAAACAACGCAGATAGTACCGATGGTGTTCCGTTTGAAAACAAAAGCCATATACACCGGAATGCCACGCCCCCGATAGACGTGCCTCCGGATGCAGCATGCACAAATGGTGCATCCGGCTGCGGCTTTGAAGCAGCCCTTGCTCCTTCAAGTTTTGCACAACCGCATCCAGTTCTGCCCGAAAAGTCAATGTTTTCAATGTTGGCAAATGCTCAAACCAGGTTACCCAGAACGTCTCGCCGTTGCTTCCAAAGTAACCGCGCAGGTGCCCAATACATCCCCGTTCCGTATCCTTCTCGATCGAAGCGGAATAAAAATAGGCCGCATCTTCCGACACGGCCGTTTGCAGTCTTTCCATCATATTCTTTTCCTCCCGGCTGGTAGGTGTTCGCTCTAGGTTGCGACACACATAGAAGGGGAAAGTCCGATATCTGCCACAAGCCGACGGGAGGAAAGCCACACGGGGCTGTTTTTTCCGCCCGCCAAATCCAGTAAATAGCAGAACACCAGCTTGGCCGCAAGCGGAAGCGAGGCTCCGTCCAGCAGCCGATAACGAGTGAGATCGTTCATTGCGTCCTCCTATCGTTGCGTTTCCGTTTTTTCTTCTGTGCGGCAAGCGTGGAAGGCGCTTGCTGTTGCTGCTCCACCAAGCGCTCCGGCCGGGCATAGCAGTACAAGTAAAAGTTGTAATCCCCGGCAAAGGGAAAGCAGCGCAAATAGTAGCGGTGATCCTGCGTTTGCATGCAAAACCCGTACACATCCGTGCTCCAAGCACCGCCGATGCGCGCCTCCGGATGCTCGCTGCAAAATCGTAACATATGCTGGCGGCTTTTCAGCACCTTCTGATCGCCGATAGCTTGAAAGACTTTACCCAATTCTTCTTTAAAAGCAGTCGTTTCAAGGGAGAGCGCCGGGGAAACCATGTTACCCAGAACTCCTCGCCCGACCGCCCAAAATCGCCGCGCAGGTGGCCGATGCAGCCACGTTCGATCTCCTCTGCGGCAGAAGCGGAATAAAAATAAGCCGTATCCTCTGGCGCGGCACTTTGCAGCTTTTCCAACATGTTTATCCCTCCCGTCTGGTGAATTTAATGGGTGCCGCCCGTCCCAAAGTCGTCGTAGCTGGACAAATTGGCATGATAAAAGACGACGTCGCCGTCCAGCAGGGAGAACGTTGCCCCGTATGGATCGACGAAGCTGCGCTGAAACCCTTCCATTCGCCACTGATTGTCCAGCGGCGCGTTTTTGTATTGCAGATGCGGATGTTTCAAGTCTTGATTGCGGATCGTTTCGATGTTGAAATTGACGATGATGTACCCATCCTTCAGAAATACGGGCGCATTGTCGTCCAGCCGGTGCGTGCGGCCGTACTCGGCCAGATTGAAGCCTTTCGGCACCACGTACGGCGCGGCGGGCACGCTGTAGTCCCCCCGCCATCGCTGAACTGAAGCGTTTGCGCGGGCCGCATCGATGCCGGAGGGCACCTGCGTGCTTCCGACAAACGTCCGAAGCTGAGGCGGCAGCAGCATAATATCGTAGCCGCCCACATAGGTCGGCTTCTGCGCATCCTTTACATATTGATCGATAAACGTCTGCCTCGCTCCGGGCGAACCGTTTAGCGACCAAAGCGTTGCGGCTGTGTCGGTCAACTCCTGCTTCGGCACATTGCGCAGGCGAGCGTCGAGCGTCACATACCGTTTCTCCACATCGTCGCCGGAGCCGATACGAATAAAACGCTGACCGCCTGAATGATAGTAAAGTTCGACTTCTTGCCTGTTCTTCCCCTTGCTGTCCACAAAATAAAACGTCGGTGTAATGAGGATGCCGTCGCCCGAACCGAACATGTTGCCTTTCGTCATGACTTCGAATTTGAAGTGGTAACCCGTTTTGACCGCAACATTTTTCTTGCCGCTCTCCGGGTGACTGCCTTGCCGTACCGGCAGCACGTAAGGAGGGGTGTTGCCGCGCGGTGCGCCGTCAATACCTTTCGTGCCGACCCAATAGGCGTTTCCTGTCGGCGTCGCGCTGCCTTTTTGGGTGCGAAACACCGATTCCCAGGCAAAATCGGCAATGTCGGTGATGCGGAAATCATAGAGACGTCCGATCACTTCCACTGGAACCGCCTGCGCAGCCACATGGTTGGACAAGTCCAGGTTGGCATTCATTTGGGACGTGAAGGAAGCCGGGCTGTTCTCGGCAAACGTTCGGAATAACACGTCGTAATGGCCCTCGTCCACCCAAACGGGCAAGTAGAAGGTCGTCTGCAACTGACCGACCGGGATGGACACCCACGTGTCCTTGGGGACGAACGACGTGCGATCCGCTTTGTACACATCGAACGGAAAGCGTACCTGCTTGTCCCTCACATACTTGGCATAATCCCGATTGCCGTAGCCCTTGATGTCCTTGTGCGGGCCGCTTGTCGGAATCGTCACGGTGAAGGGCCGGTCCAGAATGAGCGCCGACCGCCCGGCAGTCGGCTGCGTTTTCTGGTTGTGGGCCTGATCGTCCGACACCGAGGCGTAGTTCACCACCGGCGTATGCACGGTTACCGGGTTGATGCCGACAATGGAAAACGTTTTGTTTGCTCCGCCACCGATGCCTTTAATCAGGGAATACGTTATGGTGCCGGTACTCGGCTGATTCGCTTTGTTCGTTTTGGAAGCGTCAATGAGATAACCTTTGCCGTACAGCACATCTTGCCCAATCATCGGCGGGGCCGGTATCGCCCCCGGCGTCGGTGCTTTTTCCTCAACGATTCGATTGTCCATGATTGTATTTCCGTTAAAAACGAATGAGTCATTTTTCACCTTGATCTTGCCGATGGCTTTCTCGGCCTCGTTGGTCCAGTCCTCGTTTGGTACGGAAGGCCGCCTGGAGCCGCCGGAAATCGTTTGTCCGGGAAGCGTCACATTCGAATAGACCGGATCGATGATATGCGCGTTGAGCGACGCATCATGCGCGGCGGAAACGGTTGGCGGCGCATAGCCATTCGGCTCCAGCGTAACCGTTCCCGACGGAAGCGCATAATTGGAGACCGTCGCCTTCTGAATGCCGTACACTTCGAGATTTTGAATCGTCCAGAAGCTGTACTTGCGTTCAATCGAATAGTTTTTGCTGACCGTCTGTGTATCTGAACGCGGAACGGTAATGGTCGTCGGATTCCCGTCCGCATCGGGCGGGCCGGATCGCGTCTCCGTCCAGGTGAGGGTATATGTTTTACTCACCTGAATCGGGTATTGCTTCGTGCCGCTCGTTTCCATGAACGTGTTGCGATACAAGTACGATTTGGCCAAAGCGTTCACATACAGGCTCTCTGAAGTCGGAATGCCTTGCAGCACATCAAATATTTCTGAGCCGCGCGCATCCGCCTGAATGACGGCAGAAACGTTCGGCTCCATCGCTTCGGCCTGCTGGGAAGCGCCGGGCTGCGGTTCTCCGCCGCCGTCGCCTTTGCGTACCGTATGATCAGATGTCGAGTCCCCCGTATTGCCGTCCACATCCTTCACAACGACGGTGATTTGCACGCTCACTTTGTCGCCGGACGTGAACGGGATTTTGATCGGAATCGTTTTACTCGTTGACGTGCCGGAGAGGTTTCCGGTTTTGTCGCCCGTTTGAACGAGCCTGGCATTTCGAATATCCGTAATTTCGTATGACTTCAAATTCTTTAGCGACTTGACTTCAAAAACAAAATCCCCGTCCACTTCGGTCACGTTTTGGTCGACCGTTTCCGGCGCTTCAATCCGGGACGCGACCGTTACCGAGGAGGGAATTTTGTAAATGCCGATAAAGTTGGAGCCGCCCGATCCCACCAGAATGGAGCGCTCTTTGAGCTTCGGGTCGCCTTTTTCCAGAACGAACAGCTTCTCGTCGGGTTTGTTATTGTTCGTAATGTAAGAGCGGATGATTTCATACGTCTGACCGCCGGAAGTGATTTGTCCTTCAAACGTATGGTTCGCTTCCTCGCCGGTTGCGAAAACGCCTTTGTCCACTTCTTTGAGTTTGGTGCCGTCTTCTTTTTGATAGATGGCCTTCACCGGATTGTTCTCTGCGTATTCGGCAACCGCGTCCGTTCCGCCCAGATGTACCGTAAAGCTTCTCGTTCGCACCTTCGGATTCGTTTCGGGATTTTCTTGCAGCCAGTCTTTCCGCGTCGGGTCCTGCTTGGGCGATAAATAGGAGCGAACGATCGTATACGTTTTTCCGTTGTCCTCAATTGTTTCGGGAAATTCATGATCGATCGTTTCCCCGACTTTGTACTTGCCCTTTAGAAACGTAGCTTGCGGTTGCTCTATGACTTTTCCGTTCACGGTTTTCGCAATGACATCAACGGGAAATTCCGCGCTTCGATAGGGTACATGAATGCCGAAATAATCGTCCAAGTCGTCCGGATGCGCCCAAGGTTCGGCCCTCTTGATCTCATCCAGCGTATAAAAGGGCCCTTTGCGCACGTTGCCGTTTCCGTCGATAGACACCATGATGGCATACAAATATAAGTCGTCGTTGTCTTTGATGTCGCCCATGCCCGCTTTCCACATGCCTTCCGTGACGAGCGCCTCGCTGACTTCGTAATAGGTCGTGACAGGCTGGCCGGGGATGGGCGGATTCGGTTCCTGTCCTACTTGCCGTACTTGCTGGTCCAAAAAAGAAGCGTGTTGGCCGCTTCTCGGATCGCCGCACTGCTTGGGCGTCGTATTCGAACATAATTGGTCACGGCGCACCGTCCAACCCACGGTTCTGTATTTAATGGACGATGTTGCAGCCGTACTGGTGATCTTAAATTTAATGGTGCCATTTTCAGTTCTGACATCGGGAGGTCCCGCGAAAACAGAGGTTGGAATGGAGAAAAACAAAAATAAGCATGCCAGCAGCATGCTCAAGAATCGTTTATGCAATTTGTTCATATCTCTACTCCATCCTTTTAATCGTATGGTTGTAGAATAAACTAGCGCTCGGACTTACTTTCAACGTTGGCCCCCAATCGCCTCCCACATTCGTGGACATCGAGATATCGGTGTAGCCTTCATACCAAATTCCCTTTTCAAAAGATTGTTGGTTAGGGAACCTTTCATCATAGAGCAAGTCTTTACTTTCCTTAAACGAAACAAATTTAATCCTGAATTTGGATCGGATATAATTATCGCCGAATCCGTTCCGATAGATCATGGAAGGCTCGGGATCAAGGTATCCTTCAATTTGAATCTTGTTTTCTTTAACCCAATCCACATACCGCCGGATGTATTTCAATTCCGCATTGGAACTTTGCACCTTCGTGGCAAATACCGCCTGCGCCCAAGAATCGTCAATCGTTTTGTAATCCACGTTCAGCCAGAGTGCACCAAACGTTTTCAGTCGGCTCATCCATATATCCACGTTTTTCTTATTGAATTCCGGTATGGTTGAATACAATACCGATGAAACTTTGCTGTCCGTAGGATGCGAGTAGGGATAGGCCATCTCATACGCTTCATTCGGCACATCGGCCAGAATGTACGGGTAATCTTTCGCGTTCTTCGGCAAATGGGTTGTGCGAATCAGGCGGCCCCATTCATCGTACTTTGCATTGGCGTCTTCTTGTGTGGAAATAAATACGGTCGATGTCGGGCTATCCCAATTCACTTCCGCCCCCAGCGCTTCGCTGACAAAACGCAGCGGGACAAACGTCCGGCCGCCGCTGGTGATCGCCTTCGAATCGAAGGCCACCTCTTTGCCGTTGACGAGCGCCCTGCTATCGCCGATCGTAAGCACAATATGCAGGTCGTCCCGCTCAATCGGTACGGTCATGGTTTTGGGCTCCCAGCCTACGTTTGCGCCCATCTTTTCCGCGATGAATCGAACCGGCACGAGCGTCCGATTGTTTTCATCGACAAATGCTTGCGCATCGGGAAACCAGATTTTTTGTCCGTCCATGACGACGCCGACAAAGGACGGAAGTCGGCTCGCCGCGCTTGCCGTTACGGTGAACAAGCTGCAAAGCATCGCGGCGACAAGTCCTGTAATTATCCATTTTCTCACGCCATTCGCTCCTCTCTTAATAGGGGTCATGACAAGTTTGGAAGATTTCGACTGTCAGGTTCATCATAGAGCCGATCTGACGGCGTGTCCACTTTCCGAAATCACCGCCGTCTCGTTAAGATGGCGAGACAGGACAGTCCAGCGGCATATAGCCTTTTTGCGCGGCCGCTTGTTCGCTGGAAAACGTCTCTTCCACCGGATAAGCAAAGCCGCATGTGCTGCGATAATACACCTTCATGCTTCCTTTCCTGGCCCCGAAAATCTCCGGCTTCTTGAGCACGCGGCTTCCGCCGAGCGCATAATTGTTGTAAAACTTGCCTCCCATCGGAATGCCTTGGATAAAGGCAAGCACCCCGACGTCATCCACGGTATTGTGCCACTCCTCTTGCGAAATGGTCGGCAGCGTGAAGGTGTAAGAAAAGCCGTATCGGGAAACCGATTCGTTGTGTTTGTTGATTCGGTAGGCGAGTTCGTCTTCAATTGCGCGGACGATGGTGCTTCGACGCACCTGCTCAAATCGCTCCGCATCCTTTAATAGCGCAATATTCGTCTGCTGCCCGACGTCGGCCCGCAAGCCTTCGTGCCAGCTCCGGCTGCCCGCATCGTAAGCGAGGACGAAATCGTCCAGCGTGAACGAAAGGCTGTTGCCCGATGAATCGGCGTAGGCATACGGCCTTTTCGCTCCCCAAACCGGTTTTCGTTCCGTGTTCCCGTCCGCACCCGTCCACTCCTCCTCGGCATAGACGTAGAAACCGTCGTAACCAATCACCGCAACAGCCGGGATATACCGACCCAGCACGCCTTGGGCAACGGGATCGTCGGCAATGCCGAAGCTTGCGTACAGCGTCCGATAAAAAGCGGCAATCGCCTCGTCCTTGTTCAGCGCCACCCGCTTGGCCGATTCGTATTGCGTCTCCCGCCGCTGGTCGGTATTGACGGTCAACATCCGCGCCGCGTCATCCACCGCTGCGTCCAGCGCGGCGTTATAGCGCAGCTCGGTCAATAGCGCCTTCCGCTGCGTTTCGACCTCGATCCGGTTCACGGTCGCAAACGGCAGGAAAATGAGCGCCCCGACAATGGCCCATTCAATCAGCCTCATTGCGCACCACCCCGCCGTAAGGAATGAAGATTTTTTCGTTCGGACTGATGGCCTGGTTCAGAAAATCGAACAGAATCGTACCTGGAGTCCGGTTCTTATTTTTGACCGTGACCGCAAACGTGTCGCCGACCCGCAGCTTGTAGCGTCGCGCCGGATCGTCTTTTGCAGCCGCGCTATTTGGGAACAGAACAGGCAAAATCTGCGCGTTGTAAAACTTGTCGTAATGCACTTCGTAGCTGCCCCGAAACGTATCCGGCCTTGTCGGGTCGTCGTAAACCGGCACGTACTTTTTGCTGCCGTGTTCCATTTGCACATCGAAGGTGTTGCCCGTTGCCGCAATCGTCTCCATATAGTCCGTATACATGGTCGGCGACACAAAGCCTTTGTCCCGCACCGCATCCACAAACGTTGTCGTCGCCTTCAATACGACCAGTTCCGAAATATCGTCCTGCTGGTCGAAGGCTGCGGAAATGGGGTAGAGATAGAGCAATAAAACGGCAATGAGCACCGCGAAAACTTTCGAGAAACTGTTCATGGCATTCTCCTTAGCGTGAAGCGAAAATGAGGCGCAGCAGTTGTCCGGACGCATCACGCTGGGTGACTGCCGTATACCGGGCATTCAGGCGAATGCCGGCGGGGACGAACTGGTCCCGATCGAGCGGCGGCACGTATCGAACGCCGTCCACCACGATTTCCGCGTCTCCCGTCTCCAGCCGGGCAACGGATTGCGCTACCTCTGCGCCGGATACGGTGCCGTCGCCGGCAATCGGCGAAAACGTCATCTGCATGTTGCGGTCCAGCGACTTTCCCGACACATAGGCGGTGGCGTTCAGCGCGGCCCCGGTTTGAAAGAGCAGCAGTCCGCTCGTTGCGGCCATCAGAAAGAGAAGACAGGCCACGCTCATTTCCAGCATCGTTCTGGGGGCATGTTCCATCGGTTTCCTCCTTGGAAACGCCGGGGCGTCCGTCTATACCCGAAAGGACGCCCCATCAGCGTTGTGATTTCAGCAACGGGCGCTTACTGCTGCCGAAACACAATGCCGCGGATGACGTTGCTGCTGTCGTGCACCAGTTGCGCCCGAAATTTGCCGCTCGGATTGACGTAGTTCACATTCGATTCATCGAGCGCATGGCTAAGTTGCCCCGGCGCTTCACCAACCACTGAGCCGTAGGTCACGCTGTCGATCGGAACACCCGTGTTGATCACCTTGCCGTACCACTGACCTGCCGGATTTTTCCCGGTGACGATCTGAATGCCGAACTGATCTTGATCGCTGAACTTGCGCAGCGCGTTGACCACCTGACTGCCCGACAACGTCGTGTTGTCGTACACCGTAAACGCCGTTTGCGACAGCTCCGTCTGGATATTGCTGAAATTGCTTTGCGCCGCCTTGGTGGAGTCTTGCGCGGAAATAAACAATACGACGGCGAGGGTAATGAGCGCGATGGCAAGAAAAATGCCTGCCGCCATCACGAGTGCTTTTTGCGCGTTAGACATGAACCGATCTCTCCTTCAAATGAAATTCGAAATAAAAAGACACTTCCCGTTTGGAAAGCGCCGCAACATGTCCGCTTACTGAATGCGCTGAAGCTGTTCGTAGTATACGGACATCTGGTGCAAGCTGACGATGACGAGCGGAATGACCAGATAGCCGAAAATGAGAGCCATCATCGGCGCAAACCCGATCCATTTTCCCCAGCCTGCCTTTTGCTCGATCAATTGCTCGTACTCCTGTTTGCGCTGCTCCTGCGCGTAAGCCTGTTCCGACTCCAGATCGTCGAACGCTTCCCGAATCGGCAAACTTTGCGCCGCCAGCTCCAGCTTTTCGACCGTGCGGACGAACGGCACAAACGGCGCATCCTCTTTCAGCTGCGCCAGCGCCTGATCTGCGCCCTGTTCGAAATGGAGCAAGCACGTTTGCAGCGGTTCCTTGAACACGCGGGCAAACTGTTCCATCCAGATGAGCAGATGCTCGACCGACATCCGGTCCAGATCCGCCAGCATGGCGATGACGGCATGCAGTTGGTCCACTTCATGCTTCATCTCCATCTGCCGCATGCGCCGCTGGAACATCCGAACGCCGACCGGCATGGCGTAGCCGCCCCATCCCGCGAGAGCGGCGAGGAGCGCTTCCCACCACTTCACATACTGATTGTCCAGCTTCGTGAGCTTGCCCATAATGCGCCGAGCCGCGGCGCGAAGCTGATCGTCCTTGTTTGTTGCTGGCGATTCGCTGCGGAGCAGGGCCATCACCGTTTCTTCGGTGCGATGCTTCACCTCCTTTACGCGATCGATGATGCGGCGATCGAGCGCCGCCGCCTCGCGCGCCTTGGCTTCCTCTTCCGGCGAAAGTTGACCGAACAGGATGCCCTGCTTTACCGGCGCATACAAGATTTGATGCCGGCTTGCGGCATGAAGCGCCATAAACATCCCGAGCACAGCCAGAAAAGCCATGCCCCCCGCCACGATGCGCTGCACATAGAGCCATTCCAGCCGAAGCGGCGACGCGGTGTCTTTAAGCAGCTTGACCATGCGGTCAGCTTCACGGGAACCGGGGGCGGGACCGAAACGATGCACAAGCCAGCGCATCCACGGCCATTCGTAAACCCGTTTCTCCCATCTTTTTCGGCCGGTTGGTTTTGGACTCACGTCCAGCTCCTGAATGTTCCGCAGCAGAACGTAGGACAGCCATACGACCGCCATCAGGCCGATTTTCACGATCCAGCCGGTCGTGCTCGCATAAAAGGCGTCCATGGCCGGAAAGTAATGGCTGGCCCAAGCTTCGATCGGCCGGGTAAACAGCAGTGGCAACAGCGCGATGGCGGTCAGTCCTTGCAACAGGAAACTGAGGCGCTCGCGGCGCAGCAGTTCCAGATTCAGTTCGGTCGCAAGCTTCCCAAGCGCCTTCAAGTACACGGAACCGGTTGCGGTTCGTTTGTCGCCGTATTCCTTCACCAGATGCGACAGCCCGGCCAAGCCCTGCAAATAGCGGTTCGGCGCGCTCTCGATATACTGCGCCAGCCGCTGCTCGGCGTCGCTTGCCGTGAGCACTTCGTATATTTCGTGTCCGTGCAGCGCCATCTCATACGACGCGCCGTCCGCCGCTTCATAAACGGCTTCTTCCACCATGCCGTGCCGATGATAATGATGGCGCACATCCGAAAAGAAATGCCGGAGTTGCCGAAGCAGTCGCGTCTCCAGCCGATGCACCAGATTGTCCGAAAGGATTCCGTGGCCAACCCAGAAGCCGATGCCAATCATGCCGAGCGCGGCCGGGTCGCGCACGCCGATAGCCAGCGGAACAGCCGCCGCGAGCAGCACGCCCCATATGAGGAGCGCCGACTTCATCGTCTCCAGCCGCAGCTTCCATTCGTCGCCAAGTTGGAGAATGGTCATTCGTTTGCGAAGTTGAAGCAAATAACCGCGTAAAATCGGTACACTTTCGCTTAGGCGATACAGCTGCTGCAACACGCTGTGCAGCGCTTGCTTCTTGCGGGCTTTGCCCGGTTTGCGCAACGCTTCATACTGCCGAACGGCCTCCACGTCCGAACCGTGGCGGGATACCCATTGAAACGCCGCCACCATCGCGAGGAACAGCACCGTCGCTGCGCCCAGCAACAGGGACAGCCATTCAATTTTCATCGCTATCCCCCCAGTGAACCGCCAAAAACGCTTCGAACGCCGCCTGGTCCGGCCCGGCGAGGCATGCGGCGATTTCCTTGCGGTTTCGCTCGGACAACGGATGAACGGCGACATAGCATCCGTCTCGGTACTCGATGACGTTCCGCGCGACGTATAGCGGGCGGTCCGTTGAGCGGCGGAAATATTCCAGCATCGTCTCCATGAACGCCGTCATTTTCTCCTCGGTCGTCGTTTTGTGGCGGAACGTCTCCGGGTAGGCTGTTTCCTGCTCCTCCGGGACGCATTCGGTAATCCGTTCGATGTAGCGATGTCCGTCCGCGTCCCGCCTGAGGTGAATGTCGAAGTTGATGACGCTGACGACCTGCTGCTCGGCCACTCTTTCGTTCGTAAACACCCCTGTCTTCAGCAGCGAATTGCGCAGCGAATAGACGAGATCGCGGAACGTTTTGGCATGATGCGTAAACAAGGTGAACAGCGAAGCGACCTGCGCCATCTGCACCATCCAGGCGGCAACCGGGTCGGTCGCCACTTCTCCCAAAATATTGACCGAGCCGTCCGTTTTTTTCTGGATGTCCAGCCCGTCCTGCCCGGAGATCGTTTCCGTTTCCCGCAAGCTTAAAATGTTGCGATCCCGGTATATTTTCCGCAGCTGAAGCTCAAAGCTCATTTCCTGCACCCGGATCGGCAAGATGGCCGGAATGTAGCGCACCATAGCCGTGAGCAGCGTCGTCTTGCCGCTGCCCTGCGCGCCGGTAATGGCCGTTATGCGCTCGCCCATGACGAGATATCTGATCAGTCCGATGGGAAGCTCCGCATGGTCGTCCTGAATCAATTGTTCGAGCGTGGCGTTTTGCACATCGAATTTGCGCACAAAAAAAGCCCACGATTCGCTGAACCGGGGGCGCAGCACGACGACGCGGGAGCCATCGGCCATTTCGTTCACCTTAAAGCCGTTCGCCTCGGACAATTGGCCGGGAAAATTATGTTTGTACACGTTCTGGCACACGCGCCTCAGTTCTTGCTCCGAGCCGAAGGACAGAAAGCTTAAATGGATAGATTTCCCTTTATAAAACAGCCACACGCTGTCATGCGACCTTGGCACCTCGCGCAGCTGCGCTTCTTCCTCCAGGCTCCATTCGCCTTCCCACATCGAGGGCGGGATGCCGGAAACGCCGCCCGATACGCCGTCGATTTTCATGTCGCGGATTTCGTCGATGACGCTAAACCCTTTGTACTGCTGGTAGATCCGCTGCACAACGATCTGCGTTTTGTCCCCGGCAGACAGCTTGCGCGCTTCCTGCTTGTAAATATCTCGGATTTCGTCGGCGGTAATCCGGTACGATTCTGTCTCTTCGTCTTCCATGCTCCGCTTGGGGCGGTCCAGTTCGTATTTGCGGATCAGTTCGTCCAGCGCTCTCAAACGATGTTGTTTTTTATAGAGATAGAGCAGGATGTCAAATTGATCTTGCGATGTGAGCGCCTGCGGGTCGTCAAACGGCAGGAGGCGATTCAGGTTATTATCGTCCAAGGTATAACGCTGTTCGAGCAAATCGGCGATGACCTGCTTCACATACGCCTTGTCCCGCAAATCTCCGGACGTGCAGCCCCGCAGCGCCTTCTTCAGTTCTGCGCGCTTGTTTTTGCGGCGGCGGTATTCTTCTTCCGACAAGCCGAAGTCAATCAGGTTGCTGCTCGTCATCTCGTGCAGCGCCTCTTTCACAAACGCGGTCATCGCTTCCAGCGTATAGACCGGCTTTTCGTCCGGCTGCTCCGGCAAGCGACGGCTCATACGCAAATAGAGCAAGACGCCGATCGCAATGAGGATGCCCGCCAGAAGCAAACCGTTCAGCGCGAACATCATCGGTCATCGTCCTCCTTCCCGCCGAAAAAAGGCTTGCTTAATCCGGCGCGCTGGACGATCGCTTGTGCCAGTGTCCGCACCTGTTGCATAAAGGGATAGTTTTTATGATTGCACGGCACCTGTCGGTTGCGAAATAAAAAACGGACGGCTTCTCCTTGTTGGGTCGCGTCCAGCCAGCCCGTATTATGGACAATCGGGTACGTTAGCTCCCGCCGATGAAAATGGCGCTTAATGTTTTTGACGGTCAACGCCGACCCGGGGTCATATTGTCCGAATACAAGCAAATGCTTCCGGTCGGACTGAAGCTGCGCCTCCACCAGCGGAAAGACCTGCTCCAGCTTGAGCCCATTTTGAGGCAGACAGACGACCAGCAAATCCGCCTGACGCAGCAGCGCCTGTGTCCACGCCGACAGGTTGCCGCTTCCGCCGTCCAGCAATACCAGATCGTAAGCGCGCCTTGTCAGTTCCAAAAGAGGTCCAAGCCATTCCTGTGCGGCGGAAACAAACGATGCATCCGGCTTGTTCGATCCCGGAAGGATGTCGAGTCGGTCGGCGAGCAGCGGCAGCGTGTAATCCCGCAACCTGTTCGGTTCCAGCTTGCGGTTTTGTAAAAGCCTGAGCAGCGCGTCGATGCCCGCGTCAGGCGGGGCGTCCGCTTTGCTCATCCAGCTCCGTCTCGGGTAAAAGCTGCGTTCGATGGCCGCGTATTCGCTTTGCAAATGCCCAAGCAACAAAAGGCGCGAGGAATATTCGAGTCCGAGCAGCGCCGCGGCGGCGATCAGGTTGCTCGTCGTACCTGCCTGTCCCGAAACCGGACTCCAAAACACCACGGTAAAACCCATTGCTTCATCTCCTTTCGTGCAACATTACCGAATTTACGTGCGCCTTCGGGATCGCGCCCATGCTCGCCGGGCGGTTTTGGCATCGCAATCAAACAACTGTTGCAGCATGTCCAACACGTTCCGGCGATACGTCCCGGATAGCCGCCTGATGTCGATGCGCCCATGATGCTGGTTGTCCAGTTCGACCGACATATCCCCTTCATCAAGCGAAAAGCGGAACACGGTGTCCTCCCAGCGTACAAACTGCTGCGCCAGAAGCGAATCGATATACGACTCGGGTATGGCGATCGGCAGAGTGGGAGCAATCAGTTTGTAAAACGTGAGCGGCTGGCCTTCCGCTTCGTGAAGACACAGCCGCTGCATCAGTTCCGCGTTTTTATGCATGCTGAGCCGGCTCCAATTGCTGCACCAAACCCGCTTGTCATAGCCCGGCAACTCTCGTCCTTTCACAAATTCGGTGTGATCGGTGTCGAGCAGCATGACATCGTATGCCGCTTCGCCTCCGGCTTGAAACAGGGAGCGTTCCAATTGCGCTGGCGTGATGAGCCCGGTCGCCACATCGATGCCTTCAAACTCCCGCAACGAATAGCCGAAATCCGCTCGCGGCAAATAGCCTTGCATGGACTGGGCAAGGGTGGAGTCCACGATCAGCACCTTTCGCTCCATCGCCGTGAGTAGCTTGCCCAGCACAAGGAGCAGGTGGCTTTTGTCCGACGCGCCGAAAAACACGACTTTTTTCATGACGGCCTCCTTCACTGATTAAAAATTTGCTCTAATTTATCCACTTTTGCAGGCTCTCCAGACGGCGAAGCTGGTGCCGGATCTGTCGAAACAGATGGCGTAGACTCCGCAGACGTTTCCGGCCGATTCTCATTCGTCGTTGTCGGAACGGAAGGGGAGGTCAGCGGCTGTGCAGCTGGCGGTTCCTGGTCGACCGTAGCCGTTGCGCCTGCCGGTGGCGGCGATGGGGTCGCCTCATGCAGGGCATTGCCTTGCTGTGTGACAATCCGTTCGTTTTGCAGTTGCTGCTGAACCGTTACGCTGCCGCTCGTTACGCGCAGTTTGTCCGACTCGCTCATCGCCTTGAGATTGTCATCAAGTGTCAGGCGAAGCTGGCGGGCAAGCTCGGTTGTCGCTTTTTCGAGCAGGTTCGGATCATGTTCCATCAAATCGAGCACCTTCGGATTGGCGGGATAATTGACTACCGCCGATTCCTGCAAGCCCGGCTCGATGTAGGGCAGGGCATACAGCCGCGCGCCTTGCAAGTAGGCATCGATGATCGCGCTTGAAGTCCGTAATATATCCAGCTCGTTCATTTCCAGCCAGATGACATTGCCGGACAACTCCCGCGCCTTCTTCTTCGCCAGCAGGACAAAATCTTCGCCAGTCGGGAAGTTGATTCGCACGTCGATGTACTGTCCCTTTTGCAGATTGGAGGGAAGCTGAATGACATGAAACTCCTGCACCCGCAAATCCTTCGGGATCGGCGCGCTCTCGTACAGCATGGACGGCATCAGCGGCGTGCCTGGCTGCAATTCGATTTTGGCGCTTTTGCCGATAACCGTGTTCTGATCGGTCATCATCCCTTGCGGCACCAGATTCGCAGGCATCGGGACGGACTTGAGGTCTTCCGCCGTCACGGTGCCGCCGGCAGGAATGGTGCGCGCCACAGTCCAAACGCTTCTGCGCGATTGTTCTTCTATCGTTTTCAGTTCTTCGATTTGCTTTTCATATTGTTCCTTCATTTGCTGCTGTTTCTGCTCTTGCTCTGATTGCTTTATCAGAGAATAAATGGCCGCAGCCGCCAGTAAACAAACGCTTACGGCAATCGCGGCGATCATAAGCGTCTTGCGGTGCCGATAAGTCCACGACATCGCTCACGTCTCCTTTCAATCCGAGATTGAAGTGCTATCGAATGACTTTACCGGGCTTCGTCACGGCGCTTCGGCTTTTGCTGAGTTCCAATCTGATGCTGCTCCAGTTTTTCTTGCGCCCATGCAGGCATATGCTCCGGTTTTATCAGACCCATAAAATCCTCCCGATTCCAGCGAGCCTCTTCACCGGTATACAGATTGATCACGTAGACGGCGCGACCTCGGGAATTGGCAGAGGTGCCAAAACCGCTTAGTGCCAGCACAAGCTGGTTAACAGCGGTGCGATATTCGGGTCGCAACCGTTCCGGTCGGATGACAACAACCTGGTTGTCAATGCGCATGTCTTCGCGAATCGGCTGGCATTGGGCTTGGGTAAGGGGAGATAGGGGCACCTTGACACTGGCCCTTTCTTCTTTGAGATCCTCCAGTTCCCATTGCACGCGGGAAATAAAGTCATGCACGGCTTCAAGATAATCCTCGCCTAACGCAATCGCGTAATATTGCTCGACACCCAACGAATTGTTTCGGGTGCAGGTACATACCATGTACGAACGCTCGGCATTGGTTTCGTCTATGCCAAGCAGCACTTCCACCTTCCCGATGGAGATGGCCTGATCGACTTCATAGTTGTCCACCATTCGCTTTATTTCTTCCATTGTCCGTCCTCTTTTCCTGGAAAGTTGCGGTCTTCCTTCGTTCCCCGGCTTCGCTTTGATTGGCCGGCTTCACGAGATTTCTTCTTTCGCGTGCGCGGCTGCTCGGTCTCATCCTCCAAAACTTCAAAGCGGTTGAAACCCGGCTTTTCTTGCATCAGGCGCTCATATTGACGACGCCTCCCTTTCGTGAAATACATCATGAATCGCCTCCCCAAAAATGGGCATAAAAAAGCTGAGAGTGCCTGCCGAACAGGATACAGGTTAACGTTCCTGTTCCCGTTGCCGTTTTTTATACCAGCTTTCCAGTAGTTGTACGATCAGGTCTTCCTTTTGCTTTTCGGTAAAGTCCCTCGGGAAGAAACGGTCTATCCGCTCGCGCCGAATGGTCATCTTTTCTTTCTGGTTCGGTTTCTCCTCCGTGAGAATCGAGAAGATGACATCCACGTTAAGCCGCCCGTCCTGACTCAGTTTTTTCATGCGCTGCGCCTGCGCCAGCGAAGGCGTGCAGTCTTCAGACTGCATCGTTTCGTACAAGGCTTTCTGTTCTTCTTCGGCCAAGTATGAAAGTTCTACGGCCGGATTGAACGCGATCCGTTTATCGTCCACCATTTCGAGAATGGTGGGGGTCAGTTCGGTAAGGCGGATATAACGCTGGATTTGATTGCGGCTTTCGCCTGCCTGATCTGCCAACAATTGATCGGACCGCTTTTGTGTCCCAACTTGGGACACATTTTCTCTATTAGGTCTGCCCGCCTGTCTCTTCATCGCCTCCAACTTCATCTTATAGGCGAATGCTTTCTCGCTTGGCGCAATATTTTCCCGTTGCAGGTTGCTGTCCACCATGATGATCGTCGCCTGATCGTCGTCCAGTTCGCGGACGATGCAGGGCATCGTTTCTCTGCCTGCCAGTTCGCTCGCTTTTTTACGACGATGCCCGGCTACCATTTCATAGCCGCCGTCCGTCTTCGGACGTACCAGGCCGGGAACGAGAATGCCGTATTGCTTTACGCTGTCTGCCATTTCCAACATCGCTTCGTCCGCCTTCACCTTGAACGGATGTCCGGGAAAATCGCTGATTTCCGACAATGGTATTTCCATCACCTTTTCCCGCTGCTGGTCGGCGCGGCTCTCCTCCGTCGAGAATAAATCAGCGACTGTGGCCAGTTTGATGCTGGCGCGCATGTCGTCTTTCGCTGCCAATGCTCTGCACCTCCTTCGTAAAGGCGGCATAAGCCCCCGCAGCTTTCCCATCCGGATCATGGACGTAGATGCTTTTCCCCTTGGCGCTTGTTTCCGCCGCGCGAACGGATAAGGGGATTTCGGTGTTGAACACGCGCAGCTTGTCGCCGTAGTCGCGCCGAAGAATAAAGGAAATGTCTTTGGCAAATTTCGTCCGACTGTCTACCATCGTGAGCAGCACGCCGTCCAAAACCAACTTCGGATTGATCTGCCTGCGCACACGGGAAATGGTCTGCAACAGTTGAGTCATTCCTTTGGCCGGTAAATAATGCGCCTGTACGGGAATGATGACGCTGTCCGCCGCGGCAAGCGCATTAATGGTCAACATGCCCAAACTCGGCATGCAATCGATCAGCACGTAATCGTAGTCGGCTTTAACGGAATCGATGTACGAACGTAAAATCGTTTCTCTGCTCATCGTGTTGACGAGCGATACCTCAACAGCGGACAATTCAATATTGCCTGGCATCAGGTCAACGCCTTCATGGTGATGCAAAATACCTTCCCGCGCTTCATAGGATTTCGCCAGCAATGTGGCCAAAGATACCGACAGGTTATCCGGTTCGTGGAACCCTAACGAATCCGTCAGGTTGCCTTGCGCGTCCGCATCGACCAGCAAAACCTTTTTCCCATCGGCTGCCAATCCGATCCCCAGGTTGACCGCCGTTGTGGTTTTGCCCACGCCGCCTTTCTGATTGGCGAGGGCGATCACCTTGGTCATCTTACACTTCTCCTTTCACGCAAAAAGCCGGTTTGCGCTGATATTTCAGGGCAACCGGCTTTTTGAAAGTATCTATATAAAAAGAGAACGCCGCTGAAAGGGCGTTCTCTTGTACAATCGGGCTCTATTTACATCAAACTTGATTCTCACTTCATTTTTATAATTTGGGGACCTTCCTCTGTATAACCCACAATTCTGTATTGTACCATTTTTCTGTTTCTCATTTTTATTGAAAGTAACTGGGCAAAATCTTCATCGTGAGTCGAAACGACTATATGCTTATTGCTGTATTTTGAATCCATAATTGCACGCAAAACATCAATGAACGCCAAAATATTAACGTCATCCATACTCTGAATAGGATCGTCCATAAAAAGCTGTTGAAGTTGACTATATCGTTGGGTCAAACCAAGGCCAAGAAAGATACTTAAAGCCAATATATTCAATTGTGCTGCACTAAATATCTGGTCAAGATAGAGATCAATTTTATCTTCTAACTGGGTTTGCCCTATAAAATTGGTTCCACGTTCTGTATTTGTAATATGTAAACTTTTATGAAATGGATGTGGGTTTATCGTTTCGTAGACCCAGCTTATGATAGGATGATTCTCCAACCTTTCTTTTACTATCTGTCTTTGTTTCCCAAGCAATCTTCCGTGCCATTTACTTGCCTCGCTTCGGTATTCCTCAATTTTTTGTTTCTCAGATTCTAAGCTACTTATCAGTTCTCCCAATTTTTCATATCGAACTACTGCAACTTCATACTCATCAGGAAGCTTCTTGTTTAAAACTTCTTTTATTAATGCTATAAGACTCTCAATGGCAGCTAACTTTTTTTTTGTGGATTCTAAATTGGTTTTCACACTTTCATGCTCATTACCGTTAAGGTACTCTTTTCTTAGCAAAGCAAGTTCGCTTTCGACCTCACTAATACTTGGACTACTTGAAAAACCCGTTTCACTTAAGTTCGAGAGAAACCATTCTTGTGATTGAGTAATAATTTGATCAAGAAGAGAAGTTTCAAGTTCTTCAAGTTTAATCTCATTCCCGAATAAACTAATTATTGACTCACGAATCCTATTGAGTTGTAATTGAGTTTCGTTTCTCGTCGAAATTGAAGAATCTTTAATAGCAGATTGAGCTATCAACTCTTTTTGAAGATGCTTCTCCACAACATCATATTTTTCTTTGAACTTTTGATTTATATTATCCAATCTCACACGCAACGGCTGTTCAATTCTTAGAGAATACTGATTTTCAAGCGACCTAATTTTATCATGAATTTCCTTTTCTCTTTCTACTAACAGCGCTACCTGTTCGTTGCCCGCGGCGAAAGTTGAATCAATTATTAGAATAATCTTCTCTGCTATCGATGAACTACTTTCCCAACCTTGCAATGAAGAATATTTAGGATTTGAAAAGTCCTCGTTTAAACAAACTGGGCACTTATCAGTGCTTTGAAAGTTATCATTTATCAACTTTTTGACATGAATTAAAGCTTCTTGATATTGTACGTTTAATAATGAAACGGATTTTTTTTGAGAAAGTATATCTTCTAAATTTTCATTCAATTGTTTTTTTGTATCCTGTATATTGATTAACTGCCTCTGAATTTCACGAAACCACTCTTTATCTATGTCCTCAATACCGAGATTCTCTATATTTACTTCAAGTTCCGATTTAAACTCAATAACAAACTTTTCCCATTTGACTTGCTCTTGGATTAATTCAGCCCAAAATCGCTCATCAACATCTGTGCTTGAAATATACTTTGATAATGGTAGGAATGTATATCTATATTCTTCCAGAGTAACTTTTTTTCGCTGGATAGAATCAATACTTGATTCACAAGAAACAATTTTTTGATTTAAACTACGTATTTGTTCACTCAGCGAATCACTATTGTTTAGTTTTAAGCGTGCAGCCGCCTCTGATCTTTGAAGTTGTACTTTAGCTTGTTCCAACAATGAAAATGTTTCAAACCTTTTATTAAGCCGCAGTAATTCCTCATATTTTGAATTCAAGTCATCACGAAACGCAACAATTTTTTGATGCTCCGCACTCAATGTTTTCAAATATTCAACACAATTGCTAAAACCAATACCTGATTCAGCCACTAACAATGAAGCATTTATCGGGAGATTCCCGAGATCACTACTTGTTAAAACCAATTTAATTTTTGTATAGTCATCATTAATCGCTTTTATATAATGAATAATATCATCAAAACCCAATTTTTTGATGAAATCTGTGATCCCTTGTTGATAAGTCCTTAAATTTACAGATTTGGTGGTCAAGTCATTGTACTTTAAAGTTAACGAATTATTTTTTGCTTGAAATTTACTAAGTGCCTGATACAAATTATTTAGCTCTTCTTCTTGTAACAGATGCATAAAAATTTCCCTTCGCTGCGAAGGAGAATTATTTCTTAGAAAATCGCTTATACTTTCTTGGCCTAGCATATGAGTATGAAAAAATGCTTCTTTGTCTTTTGTTTTTGAAATGAATTTATGCAACACTTCTTCCGTTGTAGTTTCGACTAACTCATTTATTCCCATAAATACTTTTGATGAATAACTTGCATCCTTATCAGTGGTACGAAGAACTTTATTATTACTTCTTCGAACTATTCTCAATCCATTGTCAAATAGTAATTCTACATATATCTCCCTAAGTTCATTATTCCCATATTTAGGGTGATAAAACTTTAAATAATGGCTTCTCTTTAATTCATTGGCTTGGTAAGTTTTATCTACATAGAACTTTTCCAGACGATAAACATTATCAGTCAAGCACCACTCCACTGCTTCAAAAAATGATGTTTTACCGAATCCATTGTACCCATGAAAAATTACTAAGGGAGAATCTAACTCATCGTAAACAAAGCAATTGTCTGGTGAGCCTTCGTATTCGCCGTAGCCGCGGAAGTTTTTTATTCTTACTTGGGAAAGATACAAATTCAGTCCCCCTTACTTACTACGTTTTCAATGTTTTGAATTAACAATTTTATTGCTTCAAAATCTAATTCTTCTTCGTTCTCTTGATTGTCTATAATTGAGAATCCATCCAATACTCGTTCAGGAAATAACAGCCGAATAAACTTTCTCTTAAGCTCCTCAAAATGCTCATATTGAATTACGATTTTTCTTGCTACAAATCTGTCACGTTCGTATTTGGCTATATCTGCAGGTCTAAAGAGTTCCTTTTCACTTTTATATTGATGAAGGGCGACTACATACATATCCCACAAAAATTTTGACATGGGGATTTTTTCATTCTCGACATATTCCTTGTTTTTGGGGTTATTCATTTGTGTCATTATCTTGTTTCTTAAACTGGGTAATTTTGTAACGATATCATCAATTTGTTCAAGGTATGTTATTGAACAAATAACAAGTACTTTATCTTTATCCAAGTTGCAGATTCTACAGGAAGGAAGTTCTTCATAAGTAAGAAAATCTGAAATCTCTAATTCGGCCATAATCCTATCCATCAAATCAGTCCTTCCTTAAAGCTTTTATTAAAAGGACAATTGGCGTCGTGTGTTAATAATCTAATACATCGCATACATTTATATTGAAAGGATCGGTAAAACTCCTGATGCACTATAGTTCCATATGGTTTCGAGATGTCCATTACAATATCTTCAATATTTAGTTTATCAGGCACACATATTTTACACTCAGCGTCAAAAATAATAGTTTCATCGCCGACAGCGTGTATGAGATGTTGTTCCTTTAAAGTATGGTCAATAAAAGCAGCAATTAAAAATTGTTCATCCTGCTTATCACTTGCATGTGGAGTAGTCTTTAAAGAAAATGCTCTATATTCCGAAAATGAAACATTGTTAATCCCTTCAAGTCCAAAGAGTTCGACATTACCAAGTTCCTTTTCCGATAATGAATACACTTCTCCCATCGCTTTGAATAATTCCAATATGTTTAAGGTATACGAGGAAGTGGCTCCTGCCATCAGATACCTACTGTTCATCTGCTGCACTCCCAGTTCTTTCATCCCCTGTACCCACTGTTCGGTACACGAACCCACGACTTTTAGAATACGTTCTAAACTGTCTGAAACTCCTTTTTTCTTCAATAGTTGCTCATATTTGATTAATTCTATTTCGATCTCTTTAATTGCGTTAGCTAAAACATCCTTATCAAATAATTCCTTTATTGAATCAGATTGATTTTCTACGATTTTACTGATTGCATTTGTTCTTAAAACAAATACACTTTCATCTACGGTGGTATCTAAAAAAGCGTTCATCATGAGATACCTAACATTTTCATATTCGAACGCAGTTAGACCCGGAAAATATATAGACAGGAGATATTCTGTCTTTTCTTTAAGTTCAATAATACTATTAAATTTGTCGACTTTTTTTCTTGGTGTATTAAATGAAATCAACTTTATAAATTCGAAGATCTCTTCGTCACTTATCAATTCTTTATTACAATAATTTTTGTATTCACTAGGATTTTGATGTAGATGCTCTATTAATGCTCGTTTATACTGAGGTCTTATGAGATGAGGGTTCAAATTGCTATAAAAATTTTTAAACTCCTCGAATGCTTTTTTCCCTTCTTTTTTTTCTATATATTCGCGAACCAAACAGTCTTTCACATAATTAATGTATTCAACTGGATTCTCAAAATGCTTCCTATTCCAATTTTTAAAAAATTCAGTTTCAGAAGGAGCAAACGGCACATTCGTTTTTATTTGAAATTCACCGTTAGTTTTTGTTTTCTTGTATGTATGATAAAAGTTATAGATAGTATGAGTAATCGCTTCATGATTACGAGTAAACGTGTCGTCACTATAAAATTTTGCTTCGATAAATTTTTCGTCACCGTAATTGACTCTGATATCCGCATCACACTCAACGCCTACATATGCATCTTCATATTCATATACGTTTACTAATTCATAACAAGCGATAAGAAGTTGAAAGTAAAATCCAGCTATTGAATGCTTTACATCCGTTGATTTCATTTCTAGACCGCCTTTAAAAAATGTCAGGTTTAAGGCTAATTCCTCACACTTGTAAACTCTTTTCGTATTCCATGGAATGAAGTTTTCAGATTTTTCTTTGTAAATATCGTACCACACTTTGGATAAGTTTGTAATTAAATTGCTCTTGGAACGCTAGTTCTAGAAACCCACAAAGTTATCAATTGTAACCCCTATACGAGTGGAAATTCACTTTCAATTTATATAAAAAGAGAACGCTGCTGAAACGACGTTCTCTTCTTCATTCTCAATATATAATTTATTTGCTCAGGATCAAGATTCCTGGAACGAATTCAACATGTCTACACACCCGACGTCCAAATCCAGGTCCAAAACGACGGAAACCTCAATTTTGTCTTTGAGCACCTTATTTTTGAAGTCGCTGCCGTCTGCCGTGAAAGTCATAAAACGCGCAAAGTGTTGAAAATAAAGGATTTCTACGTATTGATTCGTTGCATTCCTATTACGCACTCCACATGAACCGTATGCGGGAACATGTCCACGGGCTGCACCTCGACCGTGCGGAAACCACCGTCCTCCAGAATGCGGAGGTCGCGGGCAAGCGTGGACGGGTTGCAGGACACGTACACGATGCGCTTCGGCTGCATGGCGAAGAGCGTGTCCAACAGGGCGGCGTCGCAGCCCTTGCGCGGCGGGTCGACGACGATGACGTCGGCCGCAATGCCTTCCGCGCGCCACGCGGGGATGACGGCTTCGGCCCGGCCGACGGTGAAGTCGGCGTTCTCGATGCCGTTCAACGCCGCGTTCGCGCGCGCATCCTCGACGGCGTCGCGGACGAGCTCGACGCCGTACACGTGCCGCGCCCGCTGCGCCAGGAACAGCGAAATCGTGCCGATGCCGCAGTAGGCATCGATGACCGTCTCTTCGCCGGTTAAAGCGGCGTAGTCCAGGGCGGTGCGGTACAGCACCTCCGTCTGCTTCGGGTTCACCTGATAGAACGACCGTGCGGAGATCGCGAACCGGATGCCGCCGATCGAATCAAAAATGACGTCGCGTCCCCACAGCGTCTCCGTCTCGCGCCCGAATACGGCGCGGGTCCGCTCCTCGTTCACGTTCTGCATGATGCTGACCGTCTCCGGAACGCTTTCGACGATTCGCCGCACGAGTTCATTCTGCTTCGGAATCCCGCGTTCGGTCGTCACCAGGACAAGCATCACCTCGCCGGTCGAGAACGAGGTCTTAACGACGACGTGACGCAGCAAGCCGGTATGAGACTTCTCATCGTACGCTTCGATGCCCAGCTCGCGGGCGATCTCCTTCACCCGGCGCACGGCAGAGTCATTACGCTCATGCTGAATAAGACAGGCATCCATATCGATAATCCGATGCGAGCCGATCGCGTAAAAACCGCCGACCAATCCGCCCTCCTCGACGTCGAAGCCGATCGGAACCTGCGCTTTATTGCGGTAGCGCCAAGGCTCGTCCATGCCGATCACGTCATGGACGGCCACACCCTGCCCGCCGCTCTCCGCGGACGAAGCCACCTGCAGCTTGCCGATGCGCTCCAGCGCGTCCACGACCATCTTCCGCTTCCACACCAGCTGCGCGTCATAGCGCATATGCTGCAGCTGGCAGCCGCCGCATGCCTCGTAGATCGGGCACGGCGGCGCCGCTCGATCGGGGCTTGCCTGTTCCACCGTCAACAGGTCGGCGCGCCCGAATTGCTTCTTTACTTCCGACACCCGCGCACGCACCCGCTCGCCGGGCAGGGCGCCGGGGATAAACAAGGTGAAGCCCTTCACCCGGCCGACGCCTTCCCCTTCATGAGCCAAACCGACAACGTCGGCCGTTACGATGTCATGCACCGCCACCGGGGCGGTAATCATGCGTTCATTCCGCTGCTTTCGTGTCATCCCGTCCCGTCCGTTCCATACGATGTCATTCCTCTTCCCGCGCTTCCCCCGCCGGAAAACGGCAATCCCGCTTCCATCCTGAATCCGACAGATTCGGCCCCAGGCTTGGGCTGGTATCGCTTTTTCCCAGACGGGTCTACAAAAATATTCAAATGCGCAGGGAGCACCTCAATTTCGGCCGGCAGCGTTCCCCCGAACTCTCCGTCGAGGTTCAGCTGCACGTGATCCTGCGATTCAATTGTAATATGCTTGGTTTGAAAATGGACGAGCAGCGGGTCCAACACCCGCTCGCCCCTTATAATAATCGAGACCAGCCGAATGAAATCGGCCAGGTTGCACCGGCGAAGCAAAAACACGTCCATCACGCCGTCGTCGATTCTCGCATCCGGCGCCAGCTTCTCAAAGCCGCCGACCGAGGAAGAGTTGGCCACGAGAAACAGCATCATTTCCTCATGCAGCTTCATCTCCTCCGACTCCACCTTCATCTTGATCGGGCGGAAGCGCGGCAGCTTCTCCAGGCCTTTCATGTAGTACGCCAGTTGGCCGAGCATTGTCTTCATCTTGCTCGGCACCTCGTACGTCAGCTCGGTTAACGAGCCCCCGCCGGCTATATTAATGAAATAACGACGGTTGAGCCGCCCGATGTCGATCGGCTTCATGATCCCGTCCGCGATCAAATCAATGGCCGCGTCCCACGACCGTGGTATCCCCAGCGCGCGCGCCAAATCGTTCGTCGTCCCAAGCGGCAGCACGCCGAGCGGCGGCCGGTAATCCATCTCCGCCAAGCCGCCGGCCACCTCGTTAATCGTTCCGTCGCCGCCCGCCGCGATGACAATGTCAAAGCCGCGCCGGGACGCATCGGCGGCCGCGAGCGACGCGTCTCCCGCACCTGTCGTCGCGTGTGTGGACGTTTCGAAGCCGTAGCCCTCCAGCCGCTGCAGCACCTCGGGAAGCCGGCGCCGCATTTCTTCCCGTCCCGAGGTCGGGTTATAGATGAGTCTCGCTCTTTTGACCATCTGTCCCAAGCTCCTCCATCATCGTCGTAATTCGCCGCTTCATCCATTCGGCAATACCGGAATTTGGAAGCAGCGCACGACCGTTATATCGAACATCATACCCTGCAAATCGCTGCGGTATGACCGTTTCCGTAAAATATCCTTCGCTTAAAAACAACGGCGCCACAATCACTTGCAGCTCCGGATGCCGCTTTCTCCAAAAGCTAAGCTTCCATGCCACTTGATCCGGCAGCAGCATCACCCCGTCGCTCGCCGCAAACCCGCCGCGCCGCCGCACCCCGTCCGCCGTCTTTTCCAGCGTGTTTCGCCAAGTCGTATGAAAGCCCCGCAAAATGCTGCCGTGCCCGACGACCAACACCAGCTCATTCGCAGGCTGTGTCGAGAGCGGCGCAATTTTATCATATACGATATCTATAATCTGCTCATCCGCATCGACCGGACGGCACAGATGGACACGAGCACGGAGCCGAAAAGGCTGCAGGTCCGTTTCACAGCCGCATTCCGTCTTCACTCCGAGCGCCCATGCGATTTCCTCCACATGGGTGCTGCCGGAAGATACGAACAAAGGGACCACGATCAAGTCCGTGACCCCGAGAGCTTCCAGCGTATCGATTCCATTTTGAATCAAGCGATCTTCCACAATTTCTAAAAAAGAGCTGTATACCGGCACCGGCAAAGACGCTCCTACCGAAGCCACCGCCTCGTCTACGAGCGCAACCCAATCCTCTCTCCGCGAGCCGTGGCTGATGACGAGCACACCGATCATTTCGCCGCTACCTGCCTAAACGCTCCAAAGCCAACTTATAACCGTCGTTCCCATAATTCAAGCAGCGCTTGACGCGGGAAATGGTGGCCGTGCTGGCGCCGGTTTCGGTTTCGATCTGGTTATAGGTGGAGCCTTTGCGCAGCATTCTCGCCACCTCCAACCGCTGAGACAGCGATTGAATTTCATTTATAGTGCACAGGTCGTCGAAAAAGGTGTAGCATTCTTCCCGGTCTTTCAGCGTGAGAATGGCTTCGAACAATTGGTCGATCGATTTATCGTTCAATTTCTTAAGCTGCATCGGTTGATTCCCTCCGGTCGGGCGTTAACGCGTTACTATAGTACATCACTATAGTACCATGATGCCGACTTCCTTGAAAGTCCCTTCCGCAACCGTGGAGAAAATCGGGACACCCGTCTATACCAATCGTTCGCCTACGACATAGATTGTAGTATGTAGGCCTAAGTCATAAATAAAGGAAAGTGAGCGCAGTGAACAGACAGGTGTACATTAAAAACACCCCGTATTACGAAGGTCAATTCCCGGCGGCGCCCACATCTTATCCCGGCGGCTATATGCCCCCGTCAGGTGGATCACCCACCCAATTTGGGGGAGGCTACCCGGGCGCCCAGCCGACTTCGTTCTCACAGGCGGGTGGCGGCGGGTTCGGGAGCATTCTTAACAGTCTGGGCAGCATTCGCCAGATGGTCGATCGCATGGGCGGCATCGACGGCTTGCTCGACAACATCGGCAAAATGCAAAAAATTATGAGCACCGTCCAGCAGATGAGCCCAATGCTGAAGCTTGTCATGGGAGGGCTCGGAAAAAAAACGTCGTCGAACGTTGACGATTATGTTCCGCGCCGCCGCAGACGGAGACGCAAACGCCGCACCGGCTCGTCGCGAGTGAAACAAAACCAACGTAACTAGCAGCTTTACGTAACAGGCGATCCTCAGCGGATCGCCCGTTTCCCGTTATTCGAATGTCACCTTCGATAGATCAGGCACAATCTGCACCCATGTCGTACCCGGCACAAGGGGAAGCTCCGCCAGCCCGCCTTTCGGATCGTACGCCCGTATGGCGCCGTGCTTCAGCTCCCATGTGATCTCCTTCTTGGCGCCTTCCTGAAACAAATATCCGTAGCCCGGCCCCACGACATCGACATCGCGCCGCCCGACGCTGTCCACAATCCGGTGCTTCGCTTCCACAACAAGCACATTCGCCGCCTGCAGCCGATCGTTCGTCACCGCGTCCGTATGCGGCTTGCCCGCCATCGATCGCGCATACGTCCCCGTTTTGGAATCGTACTCGTATATAACCTTATATCCTTGAATATAAGGGATCGTGACCGAAGCTGCCGAATTCGCCAAATTAGAACCGGTGGAATTCTCCCCTGCGGGAGCGCGGAACGTCAGCACCGGATCGACCCATTCGGTGCGGAATTTTTTGGCTTCCGCTCCTTTTCGGATCAGCTCGATGCTGGTGTACACGTTGTGTGGAGCCTTTCGAGACTTATCGCGCCAATAATACGGATGGTCGCCGTACACTTGGTCAAGGTGGTTGACCTTCCGCTTCACCATCAAATTCATCGCATCCTGGCTCCATCCCGCGTGTACGAGAATACCACCCAGCCCGTCTCCGATTTCTACGAAATACGGACGAATGCTGCGCACCGGACCGATCCGATCCGGCTCGCGGCTGTGATACACCGCAATAAACCGGGTAATATCGCCCTCCGCCAGCACTTCATACACCATATCCGCCGCATCCAGACCGCTCTGCGGCCGCGCCGCCGGCGAGTTTTCCACCATGACGACGATCGGCCGATGCGTCAGCCGCTCTTCCGAAGGCATTCCTGTCAGCGGCTGCCGATATGGCGCCGGTTCGGCCTCCGGCACCTCCACAGGCTCCTCGACTGCGGCCTGCTCCGGCGACGAAGTCCCGGGCTCTTCCGCGATCGGCACCCCCTCCGAACAAGCCGAAGCCGCCAGTACGATAAACAAGGACAGAAAAGCCGCGCGAAAGAAGTTTCGATGCATGCTGTCTCCTCTCATGAAACCATAGACTTTCTAGTATTATACCTTTTCCAAAGCCCTCGTTAGAAGGAAAACATTAATTGCTCCGCCGGCTGCGGCTTTGCTTTCGGCAAGGCTGCCTGCGGCTGCTCCGGCACGTTCCCGCTCAGGCCGTATTTTCCGGCCAACGCCCGCACGCGCGCCTTTAACGCAGACAGATACTGTTGTTCGGCGTACGCGCCCCGGTACAGCTTGGCATAGGACGCCACCAGCTCGGGGTAATGCCGTTCGAGCGTCAAATAGAACCACTGCTTCACATCGGGCGTCAGACGAAGCACAGCGTTCATCGCAAACACTGCATTGCGGGACTTCGCCGCGGCAAACAGCGCTTCCAGGCTTTCGTCCGAATCGGTCAGGAACGGCAGGATCGGCGCAAGGAAGACGCCGGTCGGAATTCCGCACGAAGCAAGCTCTTCGACGGTTTCCAGCCGTTTCGCCGGGAGCGGAGCCGCCGGTTCAAGCTTCCGCGTCGCCTCCGCATCGAGCGTATTGATGCTTATATTAATAGAGGTAATATTCATCTCCCGAAGCAGGTCCTTATCCCGCAAAATAAGCGGCGACCGCGTCGTCACCGTCGTCGGCACCCGATATTTCGCAAGCACCTCGAGACACGCGCGGGTAAGCTTTGCCTGCGCTTCTAGAGGCTGATACGGGTCGGTAGCGGTTCCGATCGCCACCGTGCCGACATTGGCACCGGTCTCCTCCGGCCGCAGCCGAAGCCTGCGCGCCGTCGCCGCCAGCTGCCGTTCCAACGCTTCCGCCGCATTCGTTTTTACAAACAAATGGTTCTGAAATTCGTCCTGCGCCCCCATGCCGATAAACGATTGAAACGCCCGCGCATAACAAAAGCTGCATCCATGCGCACAGCCCCGGTACGGATTGATCGACCATGTAAAAGGCATCCTCTCCTCTTTCACCCGGTTTAACATTTGCTTCACCTGGATCGGCTCCACCGTTTTCGTTGTCATTATGCCTCCATTTTCACCTAAGTAAGACAATTTAGCAGACTTATTATATCGAACGCTTGTTCGCTTATCAACTGGAATTTATTTTCCATACAAAAAGGCTATCCGTTCAGCTCGTATGCAATCATCAAAGAGAAGAAGATTACTCTTCCCCTCTCAGATTGCAGATAAACTCCTAAGTACTGGTGGGAGCAACAGAGTTTGTCTACAGACGAAGGAGCCGATGTTGATCGGCTCCCTCACAATCTTATTGTCCTACATCTTTAGTGGACGAACTTGCTTCGGCATCTTCTGTCTCCGGAGCACCTGTGTCTTCAGCTTCTGTATCCGCATCTCCCGACTCAGCGGCTCCAGGTTCCGCAGCTTCCGTATCCGTTATCCCCGAATCGCCGGGTTGTTCCATGCCACTACTATTAGAATCCGCCGGTCCTTCGGTCTCTGCTCCTGTTCCTTCTTGACCGCCGCCCATACTGTCGGTGCCGCTCGGTGCAGTAGGATCCGTCAGGCCTGGAGCTTCAAATGCCCCCGAGTCGGACCCCGGCTCCGTTCCCCCGGCATCCGTTTCCCCGCTTGAGCATCCCGCCATCAACCCGATCAGCAACAATGCGCCGCCCAACACAACGAACCACTTTTTCCTCATTTTCTTTCTCCCCTTCCGAAATTATCTTTTTGCATCGTGCCACTTCCCGGTTAGCCGGGCTTCGTCTGACACATCTATAGATTACGGCATACATGTGATCAGGCTTTGTTCAATCCATGAACTTTTATGATGGAATTGTTAAAAATGTATGACCATCAAAAAAAGCGCGGAAATCCGCGCTCCGGCTGTAGACAAACTGTGCGGCGGTCAGGCGCTAAGCGAACAAGGGACCTTAGGCCTTATCCGCGTTAACGCCGGGAATCCATACGCTGAACGTCGTCCCTTTGGCAACCGCGCTTTCCAACGCAATGCTTCCTTGATGCAGCTCAACGAGCTCCTTTACAATGGCCAATCCGAGTCCCGTTCCTTTGTTCTTCTTGGACCGTCCCCGGTCCACCTTAAAGAAGCGTTCCCAGATCAGTTCCTGGTCCTCCTCGGAGATGCCCATCCCCGTATCAGAGATTTTGATTAAAATATAGGAATCGTCCTGCTCCGCATGAACGGAAATCACCCCTGCATCCGTAAATTTAACAGCGTTTTTCACAAGATTGGCAATGATTTGCTCCAATCGGTCGCGGTCCGCATACGCCGGGGGAAGATCCCCGTTCACGGATACCTGGATGTCGATTCCTTTCTCAGACGCCTCCTGCTTAAACGTAAAGGCGGCCTTATGAAGCAGCGGCTCCACATCGACGGGCACTCTCGAAATGGTAATTTCTTTATTCTCCAGCTTAATTAAATCCATGACATCATCCACTAAACGGTTCATGTGGATCGTCTCGCGGTACATAATATCGTAGTATTTCCGCCTTCCTTCGTCAGGAATAAGACCGTCCTGCAGCGCTTCCAAAAACCCCTGCATCGCGGTCAGCGGCGTGCGCAATTCGTGCGAAACGTTGGAAAGGAAATCATAGCGGATCTGATCGAGCTTTTTACGCTCCTGATCCATGTGCTCCAGCTTGTCCGCCATCGCGTTCATCGTATTCGCTAAATCGCCGATTTCGTCGGAAAAATCAATCTGAATACGTTCACTGTAATTCCCGACGGCAATTTTGGAAGCGGCGATATCGATTTTGCGCAACGGGCGGGAAATCGACCACGACAAATAGGAAACCATCGCCGTGGAAAATAGGATGCCGAACAGCGACGCCCAAATAATCGTTTCGCGAATTTGTCCGACCGTTTCGGTCAGCCCGTTGATCGGGGCATGCAGCACAATGCCTCCGTACACATTGTCCTCTTTGCCCCAGGATACGGCCGCTGAAATCATCGGCTCTTCCAATCCCTCGAATTTCAGCTCGTTCAGGGCGTTTTCGCCTTTAAGAACCTTATTTACGACCGACGGCGCCACCGATTTTCCCACGAATACCTCATCTTTTGTTGAAGTGGCGATAATTTTCCCTTCCCGGTTAAATACCCAAATTCTCGTGTCGAACGATTGGTCTAAAAACATCAGCAGTTGTTCCGTCGTTTCATCGATTGTGTTCGTATTTTGGATGGAAAGATTGACCTTCTTCGCTTGACGCACCAGCTCCGCCTGTTTGGAATCATAAATATATCCTTTGGCAAAAAAAGCCATCAGGAAGCCGACCACCCCTAATCCTAGCAGCACGGTCACCAAGTAACTGATGAGAAGTCGGCGAAAGATGCTCTTGTTCATCCCAAGCATTATGACCCCACCTGAAATTTGTAGCCGACGCCCCACACCGTTTGAATCCATTCCTTGTTAGGCCGGCTTAATTTTTGTCTTACCTTTTTGACATGAACATCCACCGTACGGACATCGCCCATAAAATCGTATCCCCATACGTGTTCCAACAATTGTTCCCTCGTATATACATTCCCTGGAGATTTCGCCAAATAGACGAGCAAATCGAATTCCTTCGGGCGAAAACTAGTCGTTTCACCGTTCACGATGACCTCGCGGCGTTCCACATGAATCGAAAGCCCGTCAAATTCGTAAGCGCCCTTTGACTCTTCCTCCGGCAAGGGCTCCCGCGGCTGCATGCGGCGAAAAATCGCTTTAATTCGGGCCACCAGCTCCCGGGGACTGAACGGCTTGGTTACATAATCGTCCGCCCCGAGCTCCAACCCCAGCACACGATCGAGCTCCTCGCCCTTCGCAGTCAACATAATGATCGGAATATCGTATTTTTTACGGATTTCGCGGCATGCGTCGAATCCGTCCATTCTCGGCATCATGACATCCATCAGGATAATATCCGGAGCTTCCTTCTCGACTAAATCCAATGCTGCGGCTCCGTCCTGCGCTTCAATCCATTTGATTTGCTGCTGTTCAAAATAGAGAGAAATGATTTCACGAACGTTAGGATCATCGTCGGCAATGAGAACTTTAAAAGCATTCATTCGTCATCCCCCTAATTTCTATCATAGCCATACCTTATACTATTCGTATCATATCGTATTTTTTAGGGTGCTGAGTTAGCAACTTTTTCCGCTTTTCAAACTTTGCCAATTTGAACAACAAAAAAGCCGACAAATCAAGTTTGTCGACCCTTCCATTATGTAGCCTTAACTTACAGCTGCCGCACCACCGCGTTCAACCGCTCAGCGGCCTCGTCCGCCACCTGCATGCTGCCGTCGGCTTCCCGCGCCACCTGCGAGTCGAGGACGAACACCCCCTGCAGCTGGTTCGTCGCGCCAAGCGCGGCCAGGACAGGCTTAAGCGCGTAATCGAGGATCAGCATATGCGCCATGGTGCCGCCAAGGGCAACCGGCAAAATCGTTTTGCCGACGAGCGCCTTCTGAGGCAGCAGATCCAAATACGCTTTCAATATACCCGTATACGCCGCTTTATACACCGGCGTCACGACGATGACCGCGTCCGCCCCTTCCACCGCCGCATTCGCCGAGGCGATCGCCGGGCTGTCGAACTTCAAATACACCAAGTCCTCCGGCGGCAAAGCCCGCACGTTCAACACGGTCGCTTCCACGCCCTTCTCCTGCAGCGCCCCGTTGATCTGATCGATCACTCCATTGATCCGAGAAGTCGCCGACGCGATGTCGGCAATGATTGCAACTTTACTCAAGACTCAACACCTCCACCCATTTCCCCCATTATTGCATAATCGCGCCGCCATTTACACAAATCGATTGACCTGTAATAAAAGAAGCGTCGGCGCTCGCCAAATAGGCGACCAGCTTGGCCGTGTCTTCCGGCTGTCCGATTCTTCCGAGCGGAATGTTCTTCCCCGCGCCGTACAGCGCCTCATCCGTCGTAAACACCTCGCGGGGCTGATCGGTGTCGGTAATGCCCGGAATGACCGCATTCACCCGAACCGCCGGCGCCCATTCCAGCGCAAGGGAGCGGGTCAGCGAAATAATCCCCGCCTTCGAAGCGGCATAATGGCTTCCGTTCGGACTTCCCTGCAGCGCTCTGCCCGAAGCGATGTTAATAATGACGCCCTCGCCGCGCCGCAGCATCCCGGGGGCGACATGCCGGCTGCATAGAAACGCTCCGCCCAAATTCACATGCAGCACCTTCTGGAACATGCTGTAGGGCATATCGATGGCGCTCGATCTCGGAAAAATGCCCGCGTTGTTCACGAGCACGTCGGGCCCGCCCATCGAATCCTCCACCGTCCGCACGGCTAGGGCGACCTGCTCCTCATCGGATACGTCGACGGAGAGAAACTGCGCGGCCGCGCCAAGCGCTTCCAGCTCCTCGACGACACTCCGGCCATTTTCATAAATATCAAAAATCGCAATATCGTACTTACGCTTCGCAAGCTCGACGGCAATTCCTTTGCCGATCCCTTTGCCGCCGCCGGTAACGACGGCTACCTTCGGGCCGTTCAACTTCGTCCCCATTGCAGAATACTCCTCCTCATGCTGCCTTACCTTGTAATTTCCAAGCTTTTCACCTTCGGAAGAACTTCCTTCCCGATCCGTTCCATGTCCTCTCTCGTCGGATAAAATTTCATCAAGATCAGTCCTACGCCCTTTTCCTCGTACATTTTGATCCGCTCGGCAATCGTTTCGGCGCTGCCGATCAGCCCAACGGCCATCGAGGACGCTTGAATCGCGGCGAACTTCTCGTTCACTTCCTCGTCGAGCAGCTTTTTCGCTCTTTTTTCCGCCTTCTCATCCGTATCGTCCACCAGCACAAAAGCGTTCACGGCATAATTCACCTGCCGGCCGTACTTTTGGCTGCGCACATTCATGTCCCGAATCGGTTCTTCCACACTTTTCAACGTTTCCTCAAAGCCGCCCGCATCTCTACTGTAGGTCACAAACCACCAGTCCGCGATTCGCGCCGCCATCTCCAACCCGCGCCCGCTGCCCGTAGCGACGAATATTTCCGGAGGCTTGGCCGACGCCGGCTGAAGCAGGAGCTCCGCATTGTCGATTTGAAAAACTTGCCCGTTGTAGCTGAATTTATCGGGGGAGGACCAGACACCTCGCAAAATGTCCGCAAATTCCTCCGCCTTCACATATCGCTCATCCGTGCCCTGCAGCAAACTGCCTCCGAACATGTTATGCTCTTCTTCCCACCAGCCGGGAACCAGGTTCAGCGCCATGCGCCCTTTGCTGAGCCGATCGAGCGACACGCTCAGCTTCGCCAGCATGACCGGATGCCACAGCCCCGGATGAAACGCGGGCATCAGCGTAATATTTTCGGTGTACGCCGTTAATGCGCTGGCATGAATCCACGCTTCCAGATCGGGTCCCAGATGCCGTTCCGCAACCAGGCAAATGTCAAAGCCGGATTCGTCAGCGATCTTCACAATGTCCCTCGATAAAAGAAAGCCGGGATCCACTTCCTTCTCCCCTAAACCATGCGCCGCCCTTTTAGCGGCGTCTCTCATTTCTTTACTGTTAATCGTCACATGAGGAACGGGTGCATAAATTCCGAATTTCACAGCTGTCTACCTCCACTTTATTTATGTTTACTCAAAGCCGCCGACCGGACCCGTATGAATCGTTTGTCCTCCATCGACCACCACGGCTGCGCCGTGCATGTACGAAGCGGCATCCGACACCAAAAATACGATCACATTCGCGATTTCCTTCGGCTCCGCCATTCTACCCAACAGGACGTCGCCTGTGACTTGCTTTTCATCCCGCAAACCGCTCTCAAAATATGATTTCAATCGTTCCGTTTTGGTCGGACCGGGGCAAACCGCATTCACCCGAATGCCCTTTGGGCCATAGTCGACCGCAAGCTGCCTCGTCAATCCCACGATTGCCGCTTTCGACGCGCAATAGCCCGGGGCTTCCCTAAAGCCGAGCACTCCATAGGAGGACGCCATATTCAAAATCACGCCGTTATTTCGTGTAACCATATCCTCCAACACCAGCTTCGAAGCGATGACCGTCGAAAGGACATTTTGCCGCATGATTTCGTTCCATTTATCCAGCGACATCTGATGCAGCTTCTCACGGTGGTTCGTCCCGGCGATATTCAATAAAATATCGATGCGGCTATAGGACGCCAGCGTTTCCCGCACAATTTCCCGCATTGCATGTTCATCGGCGGCATCCGCAACATAAATGCGATAGTAGTCTGAGTATTCAGATAAATACTTCCGCAATGTCTCGGCATTGTCCGCATTTTTCTCAATGCAGATCACTTTCGCCCCCATACGGGCGAGCATCAGGCAGCATTCTTTGCCGATGCCCGCACCCGCGGCAGTGATCATGGCTGTCTTGCCGGCAAACGATAATTGATCCAGCATCCAGCAAGCCTCCTTGACCGGCAATATTTATTTTATTGGATTACTTGGCTTCATACTTGAAGATCGCTTCGGCAAAATACGCATCAGGGTCAGGCACTTCCTTCAATCCGCCCACCTGCTTCAAAATCTCCCCTTGCTTTTGCCAAGCATCGACCTTCAGCTCATAGTTCCAGTTCATCATCGGCATGTTCTTGACGGTTTCCGGGTCCAGACCGGTGTATTCGGCGACAATTTCTCTTGCCCTATTCTCATCCTCATGAAGATAGTCAATCGCGTCCTTGATCGCCAGACTGAACTTTTCTACAATCTCGGGGTTCTCTTCCACCCAGTCTCTGTGCGACCACCAAGCGCCAAGCGGCTGGCCCGGGTTCGTGTCAATATAAATGTAAGATAAGACCGTGCCGACCTTCTCGGTGATGATTTTTGTAGAGAAGGGATCGACGGTGACGACCGCGTCCACCTGCTTGTTGGCGAGCAAATCATAATGGGTGGCGAAAGGAGCTTCCGTAATCTTGTAAGAGTCTCTTGGAAGACCTTCCTTTTCCAATAAATAGATCGCATCCAAGCAAGCTTGACTGCTGAGAGACAAACAGGCGATTTCTTTACCGGCCAAATCCTTCAGGCTGTTGATGCCGGAATCCGGAGCGGCGATAAGAGTCCCCGAATCAGGCTCTTCAAAACCCGCTGTTTCGTTCTGCATGAAGGCGACCAGATCGAACCCCGCTTCACGCGCGGACCAGATGGTGGATGGAATGGAGGCCAGAATATCCAGGTTTCCGCTCTCCAGCGCGGCAACGGAGTCCGTATTTGTCTTAAATTCGATGCTCTCTACACTTAAACCGTGCTTTTCGAAGAAGCCCTTGGTAACGGCCACGTATTGCGGCGTTTGACCGCCATTTTTGTTATAAGCAATCCTGAGCTTAATGAGTTCTTCTTTGCCGGCTTCGCCGTCCGCATTTCCCCCGCTGCTTTCAGAGCCGCCGCACGCGGACAGGATGGAAACGGCGCCTAATATGACGCACAGCAGCAACGATGTAATCACCGACCTCGACCTTCTCATGCCCCTTCAACCTCCTTATTAGAAGCCTGCCAAGCGGCCGCTGCTCATTCAAAACAAGCAGCAACGCGGCATATTGCAAAAGGCGGCGTTATTTCACCTGATATTGATGAATGGCCTCGGCAAAGTAATCTTTAGGATCGGGCACTCCCTTGAGACCGCCGACTTCCACCAAAATTTCCGCTTCCTTCTGCCAAGCATCGATATCCAATTCATAGTTCCATTTCAGCATCGGCATTTCTTTTACGATGTTCGGGTCGAGGCCTGTATACTCAGCGACAATATCCCGCGCCCGCTGCTCGTCTTCATGCAAATAGTCGATCGCATCTTTAATCGCGAGGCTGAATTTCTCGACGATCTCCGGATTGCTCTCCACCCATTCCCGCTTCGCCCACCATGCGCCCAGCGGCTGATCCGGGTTCGATTCGATGTACGTGTAGAACAGCACTTCTCCGACGCCGTCCTTCGTAATGAGCGTCGTGAACGGATCCACCGATTCCACCGCGTCCACCTGTTTGTTTTTCAGCAGGTCATAGTGCGTGGCAAACGTCGATTCGATGATCGTATAAGAGTCTCTCGGCACGCCCGCCTTTTCCAGCACATACACCATGTCGAGGCAGTCCTGGCTTCCCAACGACAAGCAGGCGATTTTCTTCCCGGCAAGATCCTTCGGCTCTTTAATCCCGCTCTCCGCTCCCACAATGAGCGCGCCCGAATTCGGCGTCTCGGTGCCCGCCGTCTCGTTCTGCATGAACGCGACAATGTCAAAGCCCGCTTCCCTTGCGATCCAGACGTTCGAAGGAATCGAAGCCATAATGTCCAAATCTCCGCTTTCTAGCGCGGCTACGGAATCCGTATTCGTCTTGAATTCAATCCGCTCCACGCTCAAGCCGTGCTTTTCAAAAAAGCCCTTCGTTCCCGCAACATACTGCGGCGTTTGCCCTCCGTTTTTGTTGTAAGCGACCCGAAGCTTGATCAGATCCTTGCCGCCTTCCCCGCTTCCTTCCGCAGCTGCGCCGCTCTGCGAACCTTCGGCGCCGCTCTGCGACCCTCCGCCGCCTCCGCATGCCGACAGCACCAGAACCAACGCAAGAAACAGACTCAGTGCAACTGCCCCCATTTTCAACCTGCCGTTCTTCATCCTGCTTTCCTCCCTAATATGTTTGTATGGTTGTTAAGCTTGAATCCGCCAACGAAGCACGCGCTGCTCCAGCTTCAGGAATGACCAATTCAGCAAATACCCGATAATGCCCAACGTGAAAATCCCGACAAACATTTGCGGTATTTTAAAGAACTGCTGGCTGTTTAAAATGAAATAGCCGATTCCGCTGTTTCCCGCGATCATCTCGGAGACAACGACGACGATGAGCGCGATGCCCAAGCTGATGCGCATCCCGGTAAAAATTTCGGGCAGCACGGAAGGGAGCACGATTTTCTTAAGAATTTTTGGCTTGGAGTAGCCGAAGGTTCTCCCCGTATCGATGAGCACCGGATCGACGCCTTTCACCCCGCCGAACGTATTCAACAAAATCGGAAACACGCACGACAAGAAAATGACGAACACGTTCATTTGATTTCCGATTCCGAGGAACAAGATGGCGACCGGAACGTAAGCGGCGCTCGGGATCGGCCGCAGCAGCTCCGTAATCGGCTCAAGCAAGGAATAAACGAATTTGTTCGTTCCCATAAAAAGCCCGAGCGGAACTCCCACCAGAATGGCGAGCGCGTACCCCATGAACACCCTCTGGAGGCTTGGGATGATTTCCGAAATGAGCTCTCCTGAAACCAGGACCTCGAACCAGGTGATGAATATTTGCGAAACCTTCGGCACGCTTGGCGTATCGATATAGCCCAGCCGAACGCTGAATTCCCAAATCAACAAGATTGCAATAATTAAATAAATGCCCGCGGCTTTTTCTTTAAACCCCTTCAATACGAATCCCCCTTAAATGCCTTCCGCTTGAAAAATGCTTTCAAGCAGCTCGTGCCGGTAATGAATGAAGCCCGCCTCTTCCTTCGTCGTGATCGGATTTCGCGGATAAGCGAGATCGATCTGCAAATCCTTGTCGATGGTCGCAGGACATTTCGTCAGCGAGATGACCCTCGAAGACATAAGCACCGCTTCTTCCACGTCGTGCGTCACGAAGATGACCGTAATGCCGAGGTTTTTCCATATATCGAGAACGAGCTGCTCTAGCTTCACTCTCGTCAAGGCGTCCACCGCGCTGAACGGCTCATCCATCAGCAGCACCTTCGGCTCCGAAACCAGCGCTCTGGCAATGGCGAGCCGCTGCTGCATACCGCCGGACAGCTGCGTGGGATACAAGTTTTCTTTGCCTTTCAAGCCGACCAGCTCCAAATATTTCATGCCCTTTTCCCGAATTTCTTTCTTCGTCAGCTGGCGGCTTTCTTCGATCCCGAAGACGGCGTTATCCAAAACGGTTCTCCATGGGAAAATCGATTTGTTGTATTGCTGGAACACGTAAATCATATCCCTTGGAGGCTCCGTTACCTCCTGACCCTGAAACAGAATCGTCCCGCTCGCCGGGCGCATTAAGCAGGAAATAATTTTCAGCAGCGTCGTTTTTCCGCAGCCCGACGGGCCGACGATCGACACAAAGCTGCCCTCGGCGATTTCGAGATCCATGCCGTGAAATACGGTGAACTCTTCATTCTTCATCCGGTAGCTGTGCTGAACGCGCTTCAGCTCGATAATGTTCTTAGCGGTCTCGCGTTTTGCTTCGGGCATGCTGTCCGCCTGAAGAGCCAACCCATCCATACAAACACCCCTTTTACCGTTTTGAACTATTGATGACCTAAAATTCAGACAACTCCCTTGATGAAGTCACCTCCCTAACGGGCTCATGAACAACTCGATGAAAGACCTTCATTTTTAATTGGAATATAACGCAGAGTAAGTTTTGTGTCAATATAATTTACATAAATGTCTTGCTATTTTGCTTATTGCGAAAATTGGTGTGATATTAATGTTATTTATTATTACAATAATTACAGTCTTACGTAAGCTTGCGTCATTTTAATTGAATAATCTGTGATATCGAATTTCATAAATATATCATAATTTTCTATTAAAGCGTTTTCAAATAGATTCTTTTGGTATAAGCTATAGGTATACTCTATTGGTTAGGAGGTGACCGGCATTATGGAGCTGAAATATGTGGAGGCGTTTCTGAAAGTGATTGAAAAAAAGAGCTTCAACGAGGCGGCCACGGCGCTGTACATTACGCAGCCCTCGTTGAGCGCCCGTATTCAGCGGCTGGAGGAAGAACTGGGGACGCCGCTCTTTGTGCGAATGAACGGAAGAAAAACGGTGCTGACGGAAGCCGGAGAGCACCTTTTTCCGTTTTATTCGAGAGCCTATGAGCTCATTCGAGAGGGCAATGAGGTGGTTCAGCAAAAGAAGCCTCAGGAACAGCACATCGTCATCTCCTGCCCGACGTTTATGGGGGAATCCGTTGCGCCCTGTCTGTTGAAGACGCTCAAATCCGTATCCCGGGAGACCGAATTCGAGCTGCACATCCAGAAGCCGTGGAAGGTCATCGGGGACATCCGCGACGGAAACGCCGATATCGGCATCCTTTACCAGAACGGAGAGCTTCAAGACGGCGATCTGCCCATCGTCAAAGTCGCCGATGAAGAGATTTTGCTGGTCGCCGCGCCGGATCATCCGCTGAAGCACCTTGGGACGCTGAAGGCCACCAATTTGAAGGATGTGCCGGTGATCGGATATTTTAAAACGATGCTGATTGTAGATTTGTATCTAAAGGAAGAGGGGCTGCCGGACTATACCAAGATCGAGGTGGAAAACCTGCCGTGGATCAAGGAAATGGTGAAGGACGGCACGGGGGTATCCTTTTTGCAGTGGAACGCCGTGAAGGATGATGTCAAAAACAATAAGCTCATCGTACTTCCGCTGGAAAAAAGCTTGATGCGGCTCCCCATTTCCATCGTGTTTCGAAAATCGGTCCCGGAATGCCTTAAGCGAATGGCCGTCGAAACGGCGAAATCGATCTTTAATGACAAACCACCCGGCGCAGCCGCGCGCGGGTGATTTGCGAAATGGCTATTTGAGCGCCTTTTTGCCGATGTCGGTGCGGTACTGCCTGCCGGCGTAGCGAATCCGCTCGACGTCCGCATACGCTTTGCGCCGGGCCTCGTCGACGTCCGCGCCCAGGGCGGTAACGCCAAGCAGACGGCCGCCGCTCGTAACGATGCGGCCTTCCGCATCCAGCGCCGTCCCGGCGTGGAAGACGACGGATTCCGTTACCTGGTCAAGCCCTTCGATCACATCGCCTTTGTTGTACGGACCCGGGTAGCCCCCGGCCGCCAGCACGACACATACTGCCGTTTGCTCGCTCCACTTCGGCTCGATCTCCTCGAGGCGGCCTTCGACGGTCGCCAGGAACAGCTCGGCCAAGTCCGACTCCAAGCGCGACAGCACGACCTGTGTTTCCGGATCGCCGAAGCGGCAGTTGAACTCGATCGTCTTCGGGCCGTCCTTCGAGATCATGAGGCCTGCGAACAGCACGCCGCGGAACGGACGCCCTTCCGCCATCATCGCGTCGGCGGTCGGCTGGACAATCGTACGGATCGCTTCCTCATAGACGCTCTCAGGGATGTGGCGCACCGGCGAATACGTGCCCATGCCGCCTGTGTTCGGCCCTTGATCGTTGTCGAAAATCTGCTTATGGTCCTGAGCGGCAGGCATCGGGCGCACCACATTGCCGTCCACAAAGCTCAGGATGCTCATCTCTTCGCCTTCCAGAAACTCTTCTACGACAACCTTGTCGCCGGCAGCCCCGAACGCTTTATCCAGCATGATCACGCGCAGCGCTTCCTCGGCTTCTTCAAGCGTAGCCGCGACCGTAACCCCTTTGCCTGCGGCGAGACCGTCCGCTTTAATGACAATCGGAGCGCCCTGCGCGCGCACGTAAGCGAGCGCCGCCTCATAAGAGTCGAATGTCTCATAGGCCGCCGTCGGAATGTTGTACTTCTTCAGCAAATCCTTTGTGAACGCTTTGCTGCCTTCAATGACGGCCGCATTCGCGCGCGGGCCGAATACGCGAATGCCCGCTTCCTCGAATGCGTCGGCCGCGCCCGCGAACAGGGGGTCCTCCGGACCAATGACGGCTAAGTCGACGCTGTTTCTCTTGGCGAACTCGACAAGCGCCGCGAAGTCCGTCTCCGCGATATTCACGCATTCCGCATGCGCGGCGATGCCCGCGTTGCCCGGGGCGCAGTATATCCGTTTCACGCGCTCGCTTTGGCCAAGTTTCCAGCAGATCGTATGCTCTCTGCCGCCGCGTCCAACCACTAATATGTTCATGGAATGCATTCCCTCCCGTTGCTGCCTGTTAATGCTTAAAATGACGCACGCCCGTAAACACCATCGCAATGCCTGCCGCATTCGCCGCCGCGATCGACTCGTCATCCTTAATGGAGCCGCCCGGCTGAATGATTGCCTTGATACCGGCTTTGGCCGCCGTTTCCACCGTGTCGCCCATCGGGAAGAACGCGTCCGATGCGAGCACCGCGCCGCGCGCCGCTTCTCCCGCTTGCTCCAGCGCAATGCGGGCCGCGCCGACGCGGTTCATCTGACCGGCGCCGACGCCGATCGTCATGTTGTCGCGAGCGATGAGAATCGCGTTCGATTTCACATGCTTGACGACCTTCCAAGCAAACAGCAGCTGCTTCAGCTCCTCCGCCGTCGGCGCGCGTTCCGTGACGACCTTCAGGTCGGCTTCCGTCACTTGCTTCGTGTCGGCCTGCTGCACGAGGCCGCCGCCCTCAACAGAGGTGACCAGGAACCGGTCTTCCGTCGGCACGAACGGCAGCTTGAGCAGGCGGATGTTTTTCTTTTTGCTTAACGTTTCCACCGCTTCCGGCGCAAAATCCGGCGCAATGATGATTTCAAGGAAAATTTCATGCAGCTTCGCGGCCGTGGCCGCGTCGACGGTCCGGTTGAGCGCCACGATACCGCCGAAGATCGACGTCGGGTCCGCTTCGTACGCCTTCGAGTACGCGTTAAAGATGTCCGTACCGATGCCGACGCCGCATGGATTCATATGCTTGACCGCAACGGCCGCCGGCTCGTCGAATTCGCGAAGAATTTGCAGCGCCGCGTTCGCGTCCTGGATGTTGTTATACGACAGCTCCTTGCCGTGCAGCTGCTCGGCGTTCGCCAGGCTGCCCCCACCCGCAAGCGGCTTCTTGTAGAAGGCAGCGCTTTGGTGCGGGTTTTCCCCGTAGCGGAGGTCCTGCACCTTCTCGTAGGTGACGGTGACGCGTTCCGGCAGCGTTTCGCCGAGACGATTCGTCAAGTAATCCGCGATAAGTGCGTCGTAAGCGGCCGTATGGCGGAACGTCTTCGCCGCGAGGCGCTTGCGGGTGTCCAGCGTCGTGTCCCCGTTTGCCTTCAGCTCCTCCAGCACCGCCGGATAATCCGCCGCGTCGACGACGATCGTGACGAAGGCGTGATTTTTCGCCGCCGAGCGAAGCATCGACGGTCCGCCGATGTCGATGTTTTCGATCGCGTCCTCATAGGAGACGTTCGGCTTGGAAATCGTTTGCTGGAACGGATACAGGTTGACGGCGACGAGGTCGATATAGTCGAGGCCGAGCTCCTCCATCTGCTTCCGGTGCTCCGCATCGCTTCGCACGGACAGCAGCCCGCTATGTACAGCGGGATGAAGCGTCTTGACGCGTCCGTCGAGAATTTCCGGGAAGCCGGTCACCTCGCTGATGCCCGTTACCGGAATGCCTTTGCCTTCAAGCAGCGTCTTCGTTCCGCCCGTAGAAATCAGCTCGAAGCCGAGCTTGACCAACTCCGCCGCAAACGTGTCAATTCCCGTTTTGTCCGAGACGCTGATAAGCGCGCGTTTGTTTGCCACTGATTGTTTCCTCCCGCCGATAAATTGTATATTTGTTTCGCAGCGTGCGCGCCGGGCGCCGCTAGCATTCGCCCAACGTCGCCAGCGCAGCGATAGTTTTTTTCACTAATCACCCCAACGGCCTCGCGGCCGCTACCGTGGACCGACCCCCGGAGATTCGGCGCTGTCGGGCAGCAGCAGCGTGACCTTGCGCCCCTCGAGGCGCACCCGCTCCTCCGCGAATGCGCGCACGACCGCCGGATACAGGCGGTGCTCGATGCGCTGCACCCTCGCGTAAAGCGTCTCCGCCGTGTCGCCCGGCTCGATGCGCACACTTTCCTGGTCGATGATCGGACCCGTGTCCATGCCGCCGTCGACGAAGTGCACGGTCACGCCGGTGTATCGGGCGCCGTACTCGAGCGCCTGCTCCACCGCCTTCAGTCCCGGGAAGGCCGGCAACAACGAAGGGTGCACGTTCAAAATGCGGTTCTCATACGCCCTGAGCAGCACGGGCGTAATGAGACGCATATACCCGGCCAGCACCACAAACTCTACGCTATGGCGCTCCAATTCGCGAACGAGCTCCGCTTCGTACGCCTCGCGCGAAGCGAACGACTTCGGCGCCGCCGCATAGGAGGGCACAGCGAAGCGCTCCGCGCGCGCCAGCACGGGAGCGCCCGGCTTGTCGCAGACGAGGAGCGCCACTTCATAAGCGCCGCAGCTCGCAGCATAGGCCGCCACCGCTTCGAAGTTCGTGCCGGAGCCGGACGCGAACACCGCGACCTTCGGCTTCCGGCCGGAACGATTTGTCATGCCCGCTCCGTCCCTTCGAACGTGACGACGCCGTTTCCTTCCGTGACGACGCCGATCTGCACCGCCTGCTCCCCAGCCTCGTTCAACAAACGGATCGCATTCGCAGCCTCGTCCGCAGGGACGACGACGATATAGCCGATTCCCATATTGAACGTGCGGTAGCAGTCGTCATGCGTCAGACCGCCCTCCGCACGAAGCAGCCCGAAAATCGGTGGCATCGTCCACGAGCCCAGACGAATGTGCGCGTTCGTATCCGCCGGCAGCACGCGCGGAATGTTCTCAATAAAGCCGCCGCCGGTAATATGCGCCATCCCCCGAACGTTAACGCCGGAGCGCAGCAGCGACAGCACCGATTTCACGTAAATCCGCGTCGGCGTCAGCAGCACGCCGCCAAGCTCCGCGCCGCCCAACGCCTCGACGCGCTCGTCAAGCTTATACTTCCCGCTGTCCACGAGCACGCGGCGCACAAGCGAGTAGCCGTTGCTGTGAATGCCGCTCGAGGATAAACCAATAATTACGTCTCCGGCGGCAATGCGGCCGCCGTCAATCATCTTCGAGCGATCCACGACGCCAACCGCGAATCCGGCGATGTCGTATTCGCCCTCGCCGTACATGCCCGGCATTTCGGCCGTTTCTCCGCCGATCAAGCCGCAGCCCGCCTGCACGCAGCCTTCCGCCACACCGGCAACGATGCGCTCCACCTTCTCAGGCACGAGCGAGCCGATCGCCAAATAATCGAGGAAGAACAACGGCTCCGCGCCCTGAACCACGATGTCGTTCACGCACATCGCAACGCAGTCGATGCCGATCGTATCATGCTTATCCGCCGCAAACGCCAGCTTCAGCTTCGTGCCGACGCCGTCCGTTCCGCTGACGAGCACCGGATCCTCCAGCTTGCCCGCCGCCGCGAGCGAGAACAAGCCGCCAAAGCCGCCGAGCCCTCCCTCCACGCCGGGACGCACTGTACGAGCCACATGGCGCTTCATACGTTCTACCGCTTCATTGCCGGCGGCGATGTTCACGCCGGCTTGTTTATATGCTTCCGACACGCAGATCAGCTCCTACCCTCAAAAAATTAACACCCGCCGCAGCCCGTCAACGTCTGCAGCTTCTCCTCGCTCAACGTCGGGTACTTGTTGTCAAAGCACGCCGTACAAAACCCTCGGCTCATCGCCGCGTCGCCGCGTCCGATCGAATCGAGCAGCCCGTCCTTGCTCAAGAAATGAAGCGAATCCGCATTAATGAGCTGCCGGATCTCCTCCACCGATTTCGAAGAAGCGATCAGCTCCCCTCTCGTCGGCGTATCGATCCCGTAGAAGCAAGGGTTCTGGAACGGCGGGGACGTGATACGCACGTGCACCTCCACCGCTCCCGCTTCCCGCAGCAGGTTGACGATGCGCCGCGACGTCGTGCCGCGGACGATCGAGTCGTCGATCATAAGGACGCGTTTCCCCTCGACCACCTTGCGCACCGCCGACAGCTTCATCTTCACGCCCTGCTCGCGCAGCTCCTGGGACGGCTGAATGAATGTCCGGCCCGTGTACCGGTTTTTAATTAAGCCGAGCTCATAAGGAATCCCCGTCTGCTCGGCAAAGCCGATCGCAGCCGAAATCGACGAATCCGGCACACCCGTCACGACGTCCGCGTCCACGAACGATTCCATGGCGAGCCGTTTCCCCATCCGTTTGCGCGCGGAGTGGATATTCACCGAATCGATGTCGCTGTCCGGACGCGCGAAATAGATATATTCCATCGAGCAAATCGCCCGTTGTTGCCCTTCTTCGACAAACCGGTCCTCCGTCACGCCGTGTTCGTCAAATACGAGCAGCTCGCCCGGCCGCACATCGCGCAAATACTCCGCGCCGACGGCGTCGAACGCGCACGTTTCGGAGGAGAACACCCATGCGTCGCCCAGCTTGCCGATCACGAACGGGCGCAGCCCGTGCGGATCGAGCGCTGCGATCAGCTTGTCGTTGGTCATGAACAGAAACGCGAACGCGCCGTTCAGCTTCGCCAGCGATTCCTTCACCGCTTCGACGAGCGTCGGAGCCTTCGAACGCGCCACAAGATGCGCAACGACCTCCGTATCGCTCGTCGTTTGGAAGATAGAACCGCCCGCTTCCAACTCCTTGCGAATCTCCGGAGCGTTGACGATGTTGCCGTTCGTCGCAATGCCGAGGTCCCCGTCGCGGTACTTGAACACGAGCGGCTGGGCGTTGGCAAGCTTGCTTTCGCCCGCCGTCGAATAGCGCACGTGAGCGATGGCGGCGGAGCCTGGAAGCTGATCGAGCCGCGCCTGGTCGAACACTTCCTTCACGAGCCCCATGCCGCGATGGTACTGAAACTCGCGCTCATGAGAAGTACAGATGCCCGCGCTTTCCTGCCCGCGGTGCTGCAGCGCGTGAAGCCCGTAATAGCAGAGCGAGGAGGCTTCGGGATGGTTCCACACCCCGAACACGCCGCACTCCTCCCGCAGCTTATCGAACCATTCGCGGTCATCCGTGCCTTCATTGAAATATTCACCTGTCCACAACGGCTGAGCGGAAAGCGCCTTTCTTACTTCATCAGACACGGGATCGCGTCCTTCCATGTGTTTTCCAAGCTTTCGATATCCTTCTCAATGACCGTGCCGCCGTTCAAAGCAACCTGAAGCTTGCGGCCTCCGACCGTACCGATTTTCGAAACCGGAACCCCGTTTTCCACAAAATGCATCTGCAGCGCGTCCGCCTTCGCCGGCTTGCAGCTGACGATGACGCGCGACTGCGACTCGCTGAAGAGCGCGATGTCGCCGCGCAGCTTGGTCGTCACGTTCACGGAAGCGCCCAATCCGGCGCCGCTGATGCAGCATTCTGCGAGACCGACCGCCAATCCGCCTTCCGATAAGTCGTGAGCGGATTCGATCAAGCCGCCTTGGATTGCGGCCAACAGCGACGTCTGCAGCTTCTTCTCGACGTCGAGATCCAGCTTCGGCGGACGTCCTTCCGTGACACCGTGCATGACCAACTGGAATTCGCTGCCGCCAAGCTCTGCGAACGTCTCGCCGAGCAGGAAGACGACGTCTCCTTCCGACGTAAACCCTTGCGTCGTAATGTGGTCGATGTCGTGCACGAGCCCGACCATGCCGACGACCGGCGTCGGGTAGATCGCGCCGCGCGCGTTCTCGTTGTATAGCGATACGTTGCCCCCGATGACCGGAGCTTCCAGCACGCGGCAAGCGTCCGCCATACCGTCGGCCGATTTTTCCAGCTGCCAGAAAATTTCCGGCTTCTCCGGCGATCCGAAATTCAAGTTGTCCGTAATCGCCAGCGGCTCGGCGCCGGAGCAGACGACGTTGCGCGCCGCTTCCGCAACCGCGATGCGACCGCCCACCTCAGGGTCGAGGTACACATAACGGCCGTTGCAATCGGTGCTGAACGCCAGCGCCTTGCGGGTGCCGTCGACGCGCACGACCGCTGCGTCCGAGCCCGGACGGACCGCCGTCGCCGTACGCACCATATGATCGTATTGGTTATATACCCATTCCTTGCTGGCCACCGTCGGCGACGCTAGCACCTTGTCAAGCGCAGTGCCCAAGTCCGTCGCCTCCGGATACGCAGTCGTATCCACCGTGCCGTTCTTTACATAGTAATCCGGCACCTTCGAAGGCTTGTGGTACATCGGACATTCGTCCACCAGCGCCTTCACCGGCATATCGGCGGCGATTTCGCCCTGATGATACAGCGTCAGGCGGCCTGTGTCCGTCACCTTGCCGACGACCTCGCAGAACAGTCCCCAGCGGTCGAACACTTCTTTGACCGCCGCTTCGTTATCCGGCGTCGTCACGAACAGCATGCGCTCCTGCGATTCGGACAGCATCATCTCGTAAGGCGTCATTCCCGGCTCGCGCTGCGGCACCTTGTCAAGGTACAGCTCCATGCCGTTCCCGGCCTTCGACGCCATCTCCGCGCTTGAGGACGTCAAGCCTGCGGCGCCCATATCCTGAATGCCGAGCACGAGTCCCCGCTCGATCACTTCAAGGCACGCCTCCATGACGAGCTTCTCCATGAACGGATCGCCGACCTGAACGGCCGGGCGCTTCGCCTCCGAGCCCTCGGACAGCTCCTCGGACGCGAACGTCGCGCCGTGGATGCCGTCGCGGCCCGTGGCCGGACCGACGTAGAACACCGGGTTGCCGATGCCCTGCGCCACCCCGCGCTGAATGCGGTCGTGATCGATCAGACCGATGCACATCGCGTTGACGAGCGGATTTCCTTCATAGGACTCGTCGAACATAATTTCGCCGCCGACCGTCGGAATGCCGATGCAGTTGCCGTATCCGGCGATGCCCGCCACAACGTGCTCGAACAAATAGCGGACGCGGTCGTTCGTCAAACGCCCGAAGCGCAGCGAGTTCATCAAAGCGATCGGTCGCGCACCCATCGAGAAGATGTCGCGGACAATGCCGCCGACACCCGTCGCCGCGCCTTGATACGGCTCAATCGCGGACGGATGATTGTGCGACTCGATCTTGAACACAACCGCCTGGTTGTCGCCGATATCGACGACGCCCGCCCCTTCGCCCGGACCCATCAGCACACGAGGCCCGGTGATCGGGAACTTTTTCAGCACGACCTTAGAATTCTTATAAGAACAGTGCTCAGACCACAACACGCTGAACACGCCGACTTCTGTGTAATTCGGCAGGCGGCCGAGGTGCCCGACGACAAGCTCGTATTCCGCATCCGTCATGCCCATCTGCTTGTACAACTTCTGGTCGCGGATTTGCTCCGCGTTCGGCTCCTTAGCCGCGAGCTGTTGCTGTCCCATGCGCGCGCTCCCTCCATGCTTCCAAAACTGACGTGAACATCCGCTTGCCGTCCTCCGACCCGAGCAGCACATCCGTTGCCCGCTCCGGGTGCGGCATCATGCCGAGCACGTTGCCCCGCTCATTCACGATGCCGGCAATGTCCGATACCGAACCGTTCGGATTCGAGCCGTCGTAGCGGAATACGATTTGACGATTTTGCTCCAGCCGAGCCAGCATCTCTTCGTCGCAGTAATAGTTTCCTTCGCCGTGGGCGATCGGAATCGTAATGCGCTCGCCGAGCTCATACTGCGAAGTAAACGGCGTATCCGTCCGCTCCACCCGCAGCGTCGACTGCGAGCAGCGGAACTTGAGCGTGTTGTTGCGGCGCATCGCACCCGGCAGCAGTCCCGCTTCCAGCAAAATCTGAAACCCGTTGCAGATGCCGAGCACATATTTGCCCGCTTCCGCCGCGCGCCTTACTTCCTCCATAACCGGAGCGAAACGGGCGATCGCGCCGGAGCGCAAATAATCGCCGTACGAGAAGCCGCCCGGCACGAGGATCAGGTCGAATTTCGAAAGATCCGTCGCCGTATGCCATACGTATTCCACCGGCTGCTGAATCGTCTCTTGAACCGCCTTATAGCAGTCGATATCGCAATTCGAACCCGGGAATACGATTACCGCCGTGTTCATCTGTGCGGACATGCGCTTACTCCCCCTTCAGCTCGAATCGGTAGTCCTCGATAACGGTGTTCGCGAGCAGCTTCTCGCACATCGTGCGCACGCGCTCTTCGGCCGCCGCGGCATCGTTCGTGTCCAGCGTCAGCTCCATATACTTGCCGATGCGCACCTCGCCGACCTCGTCGAAGCCCATCGAATGCAGCGCGCCCTGCACCGCTTTCCCTTGCGGATCGAGCACGTTCTCTTTCACAGTTACATATACAGTCGCTTTCATGGCGTCACAGCCTCCTGCGGATCATTTTTCGAATAAAATGCGGTGTTGCCCCTGCTTATCGAACGTCGCCCGTAATGCGGCGGTAAATATCTCGGTAGCGTCTTGTCGTCTCCTCAACGACGTCGTTCGGCAGCGGATTCGGCTCGCTTTCCCGGTCCCAATCCGAACCCAGCAAATACGTGCGGACCGGCTCCTTGTCCATCGAGTCGATCTCGATGTCGAGCGCATAGTTCTCTTCCGCCCAGAAACGTGAGGAATCCGGAGTAAACAGCTCGTCGATCAAGATGAGCTCACCGTCCAGCAGCCCGAATTCAAACTTGCAGTCGGCCAAAATAATGCCCCGGGCAAGCAGCTTCTCATGCGCGTACCGGTACAGCTCTATGCTTGTCTCGCGCAGTCGCTCCGATAGTTCGGCGCCGACGACACGCTTCATCTCGTCAAAAGGAATATCCTCGTCGTGGCCGACGTCGTTTTTCGCCGCAGGCGTGAACAGCGGCTCCTCGAGCCGCGCGTTTTTGCGCGTGCCTGCCGGCAGCTTGATGCCGTTCACTTCGCCTGTCTTCTGGTACTGCCGCCAGCCGCCCCCGGTCAAATAGCCGCGCACCACGCACTCAATATCGATGCGGCGCGCCTTCTTCGTCACCATGACGCGGTCGCGCAGCGCTTCCTTGTCGGTCACGACGCCGCCGAGCTTGTCGACGTCCGCGTGAACGAGATGGTTAGCCACGATGCCTTGCGTCTCCTCGAACCAATGCACGCTGAGCCGATTCAGCACGTTGCCTTTATCCGGGACAGCCGGCTTCAAGATGTAATCGAACGCGGAAATACGGTCGGTGACGACGATCAGAAAATGTTCCCCTAGATCGTACAGCTCGCGCACCTTGCCTTTATAAACGAGGGGAGCCTGCACGAACGGAACGGCGGTGGAAATTGCTGCGGGAAGTCCGGTGTTGGTCATCGCGCCATGGCCCCCTTAGATCAATTCCAGCCGGCGGAAGATCGTGTCGACGTGCTTCAGGTGCCAGCTCGGGTCGAAGCAGTCGGCGATCTCCTCCGCGGACAGCGCGGACGTAATCTCCGGCGTCGATTCAATGATGGAGCGGAAGCTTTGCTGCGTTTCCCACGCCTGCATCGCCCGCGGCTGCACCGTATCGTACGCCTGCTCGCGGCTCCAGCCCTTGTCGATCAGCTTCGTCATGACGCGGCCGGAGAACGGCACGCCGAACGTGCGCTCCATGTTGCGCTTCATGTTCTCAGGGAACACGGTCAAGTTTTTCACGATGTTGCCGAGGCGGTTAAGCATGTAATTGAGCAAAATGGTCGCGTCAGGCAAAATGATCCGTTCCACCGAAGAGTGCGAGATGTCGCGTTCATGCCACAGCGGCACGTTCTCGTACGCCGACAGCATGTGGCCGCGGATCACCCGCGCGAGGCCCGAAATATTTTCCGCGCCGATCGGGTTCCGCTTGTGCGGCATTGCGGACGATCCCTTCTGACCCTTCGCGAACGGCTCTTCCACTTCCCGGAATTCCGACTTCTGAAGCCCGCGGATTTCCGTTGCCAGCTTGTCGAGCGACGTGGCGATCAGTGCCAGTGTCGCCATATATTCCGCATGGCGGTCGCGCTGCAGCGTCTGCGTGGAAATCGGCGCCGGCTTCGTGCCGAGCTTCTTGCAGACGAAAGATTCAACGAACGGATCGATATTCGCATACGTACCGACCGCGCCGCTGATTTTGCCGTACTGCACGCCGTCCGCCGCGTGGCGGAACCGCTCCAGGTTGCGTTTCATTTCTTCATAATAAAGCGCCATCTTCAGCCCGAAGGTGGTCGGCTCGGCATGCACGCCGTGCGTCCGTCCCATCATCGCGGTATCTTTATAGCGCACTGCCTGTTCTTTCAGGATGTCGATGAAACGAAGGATGTCCGCTTCCAATATCCGATTCGCCTGCAGCAGCAAGTAGCCGAGCGCCGTGTCCACAACGTCCGTTGAAGTAAGCCCGTAGTGCACCCACTTCCGCTCCGGCCCGACCGTCTCGGACACCGCGCGGGTGAAGGCGATCACGTCATGGCGCGTCTCCCGTTCGATCTCGCTGATCCGGTCAATGTCAAACCGCGCCTTCTCGCGCAGCGCCGCGACATCCTCCTTCGGAATGACGCCAAGCTCGCTCCATGCCTCGCAGGCGGCAAGCTCCACCTCGAGCCACGCTTGAAACTTGTTCTCCTCCGTCCAAATCGCCGTCATCTCCGGTCGACTGTACCGTTCGATCATTGCTACTCCCCCATCCGTTTCATGCAGATCATTGTATATAGGTGTGTTCCATTGCTGCTTTACATTGTTACGACCAGATGCCGCACGCGGCAATCCATTCATGCGCCCTGCCGACGTCGTCCGTCAGCAGATTGATGTGTCCCATCTTCCGCCCCGGCTTCGCTTCCGCCTTGCCATATAGATGAAGCTTGAAGTTCATCCCTTCCGGCAGCCGGCGCTCCCCGCCGGAGCTGAGCCACTGCATCAGCGGCTCCATGTGCTCCCCGAGCACGTTCACCATCACGACCGGCGACAGCAGACGCGGCTCCGCCAGCGGCAAGCCGCAGACGGCGCGCAGATGCTGCTCGAATTGCGAGACGCTGCACGCATCCATGGTGTAATGGCCGGAGTTGTGCGGCCTGGGCGCCAGCTCGTTCACATAGAGCGTGCCGTCGCGCGCGACGAACATCTCCACGGCGATGAGCCCCACAACATGGAGCGCCTCCGCGATCGTCCCCGCCAGCCGCTGCGCCCGGAGGGAGAGCTCGCTCTCCTCCGCGAGCCGCACCGTTGAAGTGTGCAGAATACCGCGGACATGAACGTTCTCGGCCGGCGGGAACGTCCGGACCTGGCCGTCCATGCCGCGTGCCGCGACCACCGAAATTTCCCGCTCGAAATCGACAAACTGCTCCAGCACCAGCTCCACCGACCCGGCACCAAGCGACGTAAACGCATCAGACAGGTCCGTTGCGGAACGAAGGACGGCCTGTCCCTTTCCGTCATAACCGCCGGTCGCCGTCTTCAGCACGCATGGCGTTCCTAACTGCTGAACGCCTTCCCGCAGCTCCGAGAGCGTTGCTACGCTCCGATACGGCGCCACCATTGCGCCCGCAGCCTCCAGCGCCCGCTTCTCGCGCAGCCGATGCTGCGTCGTCCGCAGCAGCTCGCTCCCTTGCGGCACCTTCGATTCCCGCTCCAGCACCGCGGCGACCTGCGCGTTCACATTTTCAAATTCGTACGTAATGACATCCGAAAGCGCGGCAAACTCCCGCGCGGCCGCTTCATCGCCGTACCCGGCCACAACTTGCTTGTCGCACACCTGTCCGCACGGCGAATCGGGCGTCGGGTCCAGCGTGACGAAGCGATAGCCCATCACTCTGCCCGCGAGAGCCATCATTCTCCCTAGCTGTCCGCCGCCCAGCACGCCGATTGTGCCGCCGGGCAGCACCGTCTGTATTCGTTTTTCTGAGGTGATTCTGTCAACGTTTTCCATAGTCCTATTATTCTCCGAGTTGCGGGAAGTTATCGCCGATCGCTTCGATTTCCTCACGAATCCGTTCGCGCCTTTCCTTCAGCCGCAAGGCCACCCGCTCGTCGAACGCGCCGACGATCTGCGCCGCCAGCAAGCCTGCGTTCGCCGCTCCCGCAGGACCGATCGCCACTGTGGCGACGGGCACGCCTGCAGGCATCTGCACGATCGAAAGCAGCGAATCGAGCCCGTTCAGCGCCGCGGACTTGACCGGTACGCCGATAACCGGCAGCTCCGTCTTGGCCGCGACCATGCCCGGCAGGTGAGCCGCTCCCCCCGCTCCCGCAATAATGACCCTCAGACCGCGCTCCCGTGCGGTTTCCGCGTAACGGAACATCGCGTCCGGCGTGCGATGCGCGGAAACAACCGATTTCTCGTAAGGGATCTCCATCGCTTCAAGCATCTCGCACGCCTTCCGCATCGTCTCCCAATCCGAGGTGCTGCCCATAATGACACCGACAATCGAGTTCGACAACCTCTACACTTCCTTTCTAAACAAAGAAAAAGTCCGGGCTCCGAATAAATATAAGAAGCTTAGGACGGAATATGACAACATACGTCAAATTTCTATTTTTCTCTCTAAGTGTACCAATCCTCACCGACGAATGTCAATCTAAAGACGAACATTCTCTTCCCATTTCGCTTCATCATTCGTATTTTCATTTGCACCCCCTTAAATGTAAAAAGATGGTGACGAACCGCATCAAATCGTGATAATATAATGGTGCTAAAGACGCATGGTAAATCTCACAACTGTCTTAATATCGGCATACAATCGACGCTGAAAGAGGTGTTTTGAATTGTTGTATGCGAAAATAAGCGACCGACTGATTTCTTCTGGAGACATGGAAGCGGACAGACTGGAGAAGCTCCTTACCGATGATGTGGAAGAGCTCCGGAAGACCGTCCACCGTCTAACGCAGGAGCTAATCAAGCCATGCAGACACTGCGTCTCCATTTCACCGCATCCGGACGACGACAACCCGATCAGCTGCGTGAAATTTACGAACCCTTCCTCTCCTCTACTTGTAAGCGCTGACATTTGCCTGCATTGCGGCGATTACAAATCTCCTCTCTCCGATTAAAATGCAAAAAGCCGTCGCCCCGAAGGACAACGGCTCGTGCTGTTATTCTTATTCTCCGCCAAAGAACACGTATCTCGCAACGACAAGCGCCGCTAAAATCCACATCAGCCAATGAATCGGAACCTTCTTCATCGAGAACAAATTGACGATGCCCCCGACAACGACGTACGTTACAATCCCCGCGGCAATGCCGTTAGCGATGCTGTTTGTGAACGGCATGAGCACAATGGTAAGAAATGCCGGCAGCGCTTGCGTGAAATCATCCCACGGAATTTCCCGTACAGCGCCCATCATAAGAACTCCGACGATAATAAGCGCCGGCGCGGTGGCTGCCGCCGGAACAAGACCGGCAAGCGGTAAAATAAGCAGCGACGCCAAGAATAACACACCGGTTGTTACGGCGGTCAGACCGGTACGCCCGCCCTCGGACACCCCCGAGGCGCTCTCGATGTAAGCTGTAATCGTGCTCGTTCCAAGCACCGCTCCCGTGCTGACGCCCGCAGCGTCTACAAGCATCGCCCGGCCGACCGTTTTTTGACCCTCCGGCTTCTCTACGTCAATGCCTGCCTTCTTGGCCGTTCCCACCAGCGTGCCAAACGTATCGAACAGCTCCACGAACGTAAAGACGAAAATAATCTCAATAATGCCGACACCAAGCGCACCCATAATGTCCAACTCCCCGACCGCCAGGTTCGAGAAATCGGGCACCCAGCTTGCTCCCACCAGGGAACCGAAATTGACGACGTTCAAGAACGGAAGGGCGCCGATCACCGTCGTGGCGACAATGCCGATCAGTAGCGCGCCGCGCACTTTAAGAGCCATCAAGATCGCGATCAGGAACAGGCCGATCAGCGTTAAGAACGTATCCGGGTGAGTGCTTGGGTTGAAAGAACCCAGCGTCAAATTAAAGAGCGCTCCCGGAACCGGCTGAGAGGCGTCAACGCCGGGCGTAACCGAGACAAGCGTAAAATTGCTGAGCTTAAAGCCGATCAAAGCGATAAACAAGCCGATACCGACGGTAATTCCCGTTTTAATGCTGCTCGGCACCGCATAAATAAGCATCTGCCTAACCTTCGTGACCGTCAAAATAATAAATACAATCCCCGAGATAAACACGGCGCCGAGCGCGATTTGCCAGGTGATTGCCCCACCCGAGCTGAGCACGACGCTCATAAAATACGCGTTCAGCCCCATTCCCGGCGCAAGAGCGATCGGAATGTTGACGAACAAGCCCATAAGAATCGTAACTAACCCCGCGCCGACCGCCGTCGCAAAGAACACCGCTTCCGCAGGGATCCCCGCGCCGCCGGGACCTAAGAAAATCTGATTGACGAACAAAATGTACGCCATCGTCATGAACGTCGTTAAACCGGCTACGATCTCCGTTCGAACCGAAGTACCGCGTTCCCTCAAACGAAAAAACCGATCCATCCACCAACATCCCCTTGTTATGTAATAATTAATGAGACAATGTCTCTCTTCGATAACGCTAGCATGCGAATGTATTGGTAAGGATATGCATCCTTGCGTTCCGTTACGAAGACGACGAACCTAATTGTAATCTCGAGATATTTAGGATGTCAATAAAAAACACGAACATTCTACTGCGCAAAAAGTCCTTACGTTCGTTTATCCGAAAGTTCAACGATGGTAAGCGTTCTCTCCGAGCTTTCCCATTCCGCGGCAAGCCCCAGAAGCCTCGCAACGTCCGCAATCGGAACGATCATTCTTCCGTTCGCCAGCTTCGGGGCGCGTCCGATCGACACACTCTTTCCCTGCACCAGCGCTTCGCCGCTGCCCGCCGTAAGAACGACCGTCGTTCGGTTCCGGGCGATCGTCATGCGCTCCGACGCCGCATCCCACGTCAACGACGCCCCCGCCGCGTCCAGTATGCCCCTCGCCGGTCCCATCGCAACCCCGTCAACGGACATCGGCCGCGGCTCCGTTTCGAGAGGCCTTCCGTTCCACCTTACGATGACGCGCGCCGGATTGAAGTCATACGGGTCCAACTCGCGCACCTGCCGCTCCAGCTCCGCGATGAATCGGTCGATATTCGCGCTCGTCACACGGTGCGAGCCGTCCGCCAGCCGCTTCACAATCCATTGGTTCACCGCGGCGGAATGATGGCTGATGTCCTTATACACGCTCAAATCGTGCGTAATGTCCCGTTCCGTTTGAAAATCGTGCACGGCCGCATTCGGATAGGCCGCGAATTGTTCGAACATCCATCGCTTCATCGCCTGCTGATTCGCGAACCGTTCCGGATTCAGCTCATGCCATACCTGCTGGCGCAAAATCGAATACGGCGGGTAATAAACGATAAACTCTACCTCGGGATACGCCTCTACCAACGACAAGACGTTGGCGCGGAAGGATTGCTGCACCGCCTCCAGCGGAACGACCGTTTGGGCGATGCCGACCTCCATGCCCCTCGCCAGCTCGTAATTCGCAAACGTCGGCACCGCCCCGTATACGGCAGCCTCGTCCCAATTGTTGAGCGTCTCCAACGTCTCCTTCTCCTCGCCCGCCCACTGGTCGTATACCGATTCCCCAATTTGGCGGACAACGCTGAAATTATACAAATATCGGACGTCGTTCAACGGGTTGTCGTCGTATAAATAAAAAGGAAACGGGCCCTGATCGTCCCGCACCGCATCGCTTTCGCCCCGCATGGAGAAATAATCGAGTCCCCAGATGACACGCTTGACTTGACCGGTAGAAAGAGCCAGCTTTGCGATCAGATGCTGCTCATGCGCCGTCGACCCTTCCATCGACAGCTTCATCGCCTGCCCCCCGAACACCCGCTCCACGTCGGACGGGACGAAGTTTTGCGTCATCGAGCTGCCGATAATGATCGTGTCGTATTCGTAATGCTTCGCAAGCCCCGGATTTTGAAACCGCTCCTCCTCGGAAAACATCGGGGGATACCAGGCGGGCCGATACATCTGCAGCGGGTCAACGACATAGACGAGCGCCATGAATGCGAACGAGTACATCACAACGGCCGCAAGGACAAACCGTATAAACGACTTATGCTTCATTGGAGCGCCCCGCCTTTCCGCTGCAATTAAAAATTAAAATACAGAAATTCGCTGATCCGGTTAAAATGAAGCAGCGCCGCCACAATGCCCGCCGCGACCACCGCAGCCCTCCAAGGGGTGGGACGGAAGGAGCGCGAAAGCTCGTTCGTGTTCGGAAACAGCAGCGCAAGCCCCGCGGCCGCCGCAATCGTCGCACCGGTCAGCAGCACGCTTGGCGCCGATAACCGGTACAAAATATCAATCCCATTCAAACCGTACATCCCGCCCAGCACCTTCCACGCATCCTCCAGCTCTGTCGCACGGAAGAAGACCCACGCCATATTTACGAATTGGAAAGTAATGAACCATGCTATAAGCCGCGGCAGCCGGAAGCCCCGCTCGCTCCACAGCCGATGGATGACCAGCGCAGCGCCGTGCAGCGCTCCCCACAGGAGAAAGGTCCAGCCGGCCCCATGCCAAAATCCGCCGATCATAAACGTCAGCATCAAGTTGACGTACAACCGGGATGTCCCCTTGCGGTTCCCTCCCAGCGGAATGTAAATATAGTCGCGCAAAAAGCGGCTCAGCGTCATATGCCAGCGCCGCCAAAACTCTTGAATGCTGAGCGATTTATACGGCGAATGAAAATTGATCGGCAGCTTAATGTTGAACAGCAGTGCGGCGCCGATCGCCATATCCGTATAGCCGCTGAAATCAAAATATAGCTGGAACGTATAAGCAAGCGACGTAAGCCACGCATCCGTAAAGCCTAGCGCCGGCGCCGTGTCGAAGCCGTGGGAAGCGATCGGCGCAAGCTGGTCGGCGATCAGCACCTTCTTCATTAAGCCTATGGCGAACCAATACAAGCCGAGGGACACATTGCGATACCGGAACGCCTTATTCGTCACCCTGGCGAACTGCGGCATCATCTCTTTATGATGGAGAATGGGGCCCGCAATCAGATGAGGATAAAACGTAACAAAAAGCACGTAGTTGATAAAATTGTACTCCTTTGCAAGTCCCCTATAGCTGTCCACAAGATAAGCGATCTGCGTGAATGTGAAAAAACTGATCCCCAGCGGCAAAACGACGTGAAGAAGCGGTATATTCCCGTTTGTCAGCGCATTCGCATTCTCGATGAAAAAATCCGCGTATTTATAATAACCAAGCAGCGCCACGTCCCCGACGATGCCGGCGGCCAGCAGCCAGCGCTTCGTTTGCGGCGGTTGATCCGCTCTTTTCGCGAGCAGAGATCCGACCGTGAAGTTGAACACAATCGAGCCGAGCAGGAGCGGCAAATACCTGATGTCCCAATAGCTGTAGAAAAATAAAGACGCCAGCGCGAGCCAGCCGTTGGCCGCATAAACAAGCCGGCGGCGGTTCAGCAGGAAGTACACGCATACGGTGACAGGCAGGAACAGGAAAATAAATTCATAGGAGTTAAAAAGCACCGGGCCCTCTCCCTTTGCAAGCAATGTTCGAAATATTCAATTCCTCTTGTTCGACGCCATTCGCTCATTTTCCTGCCTCCGGCCCCCTTTTCGACATTATCCCCTTAGCTCACAATTTGGGGATTGAGTTGACTCACTCTTAAGACTTTGTTCTAGCACATCCCACGGGGCAAACTGGAATGTTTAGCGTACGGGATGGGTCAACCGGCACAAAAAAACGGCCGCCTAGCAGGCAGCCGTTCATTGTGAATTGCCGTTTTTTATTCCCACTCGATGGTGGCCGGCGGTTTCGAGGTGATGTCGTAAACGACGCGGTTGACGTTGTCCACCTCGTTGACGATGCGGGTGGAGATTTTCTCAAGCACATCGTATGGGATGCGCGCCCAATCCGCAGTCATACCGTCGATGGAAGTGACCGCGCGAATGCCTACCGTGTAGGAATAGGTGCGGGCGTCCCCCATGACGCCGACGCTTTTCATGTTCGGGAGCGCGGTGAAGTACTGCCAAATTTCCCGGTCGAGGCCGGCTTTGGCGATTTCGTCGCGGAGGATGGCGTCGGAATCGCGAACGATCGTGAGCTTATCCTCCGTCACTTCGCCGAGGACGCGAATCGCAAGACCCGGGCCCGGGAACGGCTGGCGCCAGACGATTTCCTGCGGCAGCCCGCATTCTTCGCCGACTTTACGCACCTCATCTTTGAATAGCGCTTTAAGCGGCTCCACGAGCTCGAACTTCATATCCTCCGGCAAGCCGCCGACGTTATGATGCGACTTAATCGTCTGCGCCGTCGCCGTGCCGCTTTCCACGATATCCGTATAAAGGGTGCCTTGGGCCAGGAAGTCAAAGTCGCCGAGCTCGGCCGACTCCTCTTGGAACACGTAGATGAACTCGTTGCCGATGATTTTACGCTTCTTCTCAGGGTCCTCAACGCCTTGGAGTTTCCCAAGGAAGCGATCGCGGGCGTCGATCTTGACGACGTTCATATCGAATTTGCCCGAGAACGTCTCCATGACGCTTTCGGCTTCCCCTTTGCGCAGCAGACCGTGATCGATGAACATGCACGTCAGCCGATCGCCGATCGCCTTATGAATCAGCATCGCCACGACAGACGAATCGACGCCGCCGGACAGTGCGCAGAGCACCTTGCGGTCGCCGACCTGCTCGCGGATATCGCGAATGGTATCGTCGATGAACGTCGTCATGCTCCACGTTCCTTCGCAGCCGCACACGTCAAACAGGAAGTTGCGGATCATGTCGTTGCCGTACGTCGTATGGCGCACCTCCGGATGGAACTGAACCGCGTACAGCTTCCGCTCGCGGTGGCTCATCGCCGCAACGGGAGCATGGTCCGTGCTTGCGTCGATGACGAAGCCTGCCGGCGGCGCGGTAACCAGATCGCTGTGGCTCATCCACACTTGCTGCTCGGACGAAAGGCCTGCCGCCAAGTGGGAATCCGGCGTAAAACGAACGATCGCTTTGCCGTATTCGCGCTTATCCGCCCGCTCCACCTTGCCTTGAAGCTGATGGCTCATCATCTGCATGCCGTAGCAAATTCCGAGGATCGGCAGACCCAGTTCGTAAATCGCCTGATCGACGAGCGGCGACGCTTCGCCGTACACGCTCGCGGGACCGCCCGAGAAAACAATCCCTTTCGGCGATAGTTCCCGAATTCGTTCCACACTCGTGTTATATGGAAGCAATTCGCTGTATACGCCCAAGTCGCGGATTCGGCGGGCAATCAGCTGATTGTATTGGCCGCCGAAATCTAAGACGACAACGAGTTCATTTGGTGTGTTCATCGTTTGTTCCAAGCCCCCTATTAATAATAGGACTATTCTACAGATTCTGGCCGCTTTCTACAACCCTTTCGCCGTAAGCCAATCGGCCAGCTCCCGGTTAAACTGCTCCGCGTTTTCCAAATTCGCCAGATGCCCCGCGCCGGGCACGACGGCGACGGATGCGTCCGGCAGCAGAGCGGCCATGCTTCGCGCCGCCTCCGGCGTCGTGATGGCGTCGTCTTCTCCCGCAATGACGAAAACCGGCACCCGAATATGCTCCAGTCTCGCCGTCATGTCGGGACGAACGCCCATCCCGAGCGCCGCGGAGGCGATCGCACGCGGCGTCGCCTCGTGAATGAGGGCGCGCACGCGCTCGACGAGCTCCGGCCGCTCCCGGATCGAGGCCGGAGCAAGCAGCTTCTCAATCATCGCGTCCGACGCCGCTTTAGCGCCCTGCTGCATGACCTGTTCGGCAAGGCTGCGACGTCCGGCCTTCGCTTCATCCGTGTCCGCGGTTGCCCGGGAGCATGCCATGACGAACCCCGCGATGCGATCCGGCGCAAGCTCATGAAGCGCCAGCGCCACATACCCTCCCATGGAAAACCCTACGGGGATGCACTGTTCCACACCCGCCCGATCAAGCGCGGAGAGGGCCGTTTCGGCCATTCGCCGCATCGTAGCCGGCTCAGGAAGCCCGTCCGCCCCAAGCTCGCCCTCTAGACGAAGGTCGGGCGCGATCACCCTGCGATCGTTCTGAAACCGGCTCGCCTGCGGATCCCACATCGACGGACCGAACGGAAACCCATGTAAAAGCAATAGTGTCGTTTTCGCTGTCATCTTTTTTCCTCCCTGGCATGTAAATTCCATATGTTTCTATCATACCAAAATAAAAAGCCCGGGGCACACGCCCCGGACACGGAAGCTTCTATTGCGCAATGCGCTGCCACATTTCGTCGAACCAACCCGGCGCAAGCCGGCGCCCGCGTTCGCCGCCGAAGCGGACGCGCTCGTCGTAACGAATCAGCTCCAGCAGCGCCTCCCGGCTTTCAGGCGCCGTAACCGGAAGACCCGATACATATTCGCGCAGCGTTACCGACGGTCCTCGTTCGCCGTAGCGCCGATATACACGCCGCCAAAACCGGTCAAGCTGCCGCAGCGCGGCCGGAGCATGCGACGGCGCTCCCTTGGCTGCGAGCCGCCGCCACAGCAGTGGCGCGGCGATCGCAGCCGGAACAGACACCGCCGTCCAAACCAGCCAAGGCTGAAGTCCGGCGACAGTCTCGCGTGGATGCACCTCGGCCAATTTCCGTACGAAATAGTCGGCGGCGGCGGCCGTTTCCCGGCCCGCTTGCTTCGCCGCGGACACGGCTTGCTCCAACCAAGCGCGAGGTCCGTCCGATGCCGGTTCGGCGGAGCCGAGCGTCAAGGCTGCCGGCTGCAGAAGGGCGTCCCGGTAGCCGTTCTCAAATCCGGGTGTCGCCTCGAAAGGCACCCAACCGACATCGGATACGTACACCTCGGCCCACGAATGCGCGTCGGAGGCACGGACAAGATAGGTTCCGGGGCGTTCGGCATCCGGTTGGCCCGGGGCGAACCCTTTGACCCATCTTGCTTCGACGCCAAGCGAGCGCATCAGCACAACGAACGCGGTGGAAAAGTGGTTGCAGTAGCCTTCTTTCGTCTCGAATAGAAAATGATCGGCAAAGTCCGCGCCCTGCGGCGGAACGGCGGTTTCCAGCGTGTAGCGGTAATGCTGCCGAAGATAGCTTTGGACCGCCGCCGCCTGCTGCAGCGGCTCCGCCGGCACGCCCTCAACGATGGCGAGCGCAAGCTCGCGCACCCGTTCCGGAAGCGTGTCCGGCAGCTGCAGGTAACGCTCCGAAACGCGGGCGGACAAGTCCGGCGCGCCTGTAGGCGCCGGAGCCGTTTCGTTGAAGGCGGGGACATCGGCCGCCAAACTGTACGACCGGAGCTGCGCCGCACCGGAGCCGATCCGGTATGCGCCGGTGTCCTCGCTTACCCGAACGTGAATGTCGGACACCTGCTGCCCGTCCGTACCGATCAGCTCCCGGAACCGAACGATGCGCCCGCCGGAAAAGATGTGCTGTGCAAGCGACGGATCCTTCACGGAAATCCGCTGCTCCACAAGCAATCCGCCGCTTGTTTGCACCGTTCCCGAGCCCCCGGAAAAGACGGCTTCGACACCGCTTCTGCCGCTTGTCCGCCACCCTTGCCCGGTGTAGATATCCTTGGATTCGCCGCGCCAGTACGTCTTTCGCTCCGTTTCCGCCTCCAGCACAACCGAGTCGTCAGCCTCGACGGGGCCTCCCAGCCTGCCGTCGTATTCGCCGTACCCCGTTCGCGCGGCACCCTCAATGCTCATATATGCGGACTCCGCTATATTTTCAGTCCACGTGTAAAGCCGTTCCAACGGGATAGGCTCGATCTCTTGGGAGGCTTGTGCAGACAGCGTATAGCCGGCTCCATACGCAAGCAGCCCGAATACGGCGACGGCCGTCCAACGAGCCGCCGCGGAGACGGCATTGCCGGCAAACGGGAATCCGGTGGCGCTTTCCCACGTCGGCATGTGGAGGATCGCCAGCAGGAGAAGCCCTTCCGCGGCGGCGATCAACAAACCTTGATTCGTATCGATGCCCGGCCACAGCTGCAGCAGCACTAAGAAGGAGAGCGTTGCGCCGACGAACCAGAGCGCCTGGCCGCGTTCGGTGACGAGCCGGTGCACCGCATAGACGAGCAGCGACCAGCCGCCCAGAAAAACAAAGGTCCTCAGCTCGGGACTAAGCGAAAACCAGCGTCCGTCGGCAATCGCCGCCAGATCCCTCGTCCACCACGCCCCGCCCGCAAACCAGGCCGGCTGAAACCAGTAGCCGATCCACAGATACGTAAATCCCACCTTGCACGGCCAGGAGATCCATCCGCTTATGCGGCTGGCGTCAAGCAGCAAATAGACCGCAATGGCACCCAGTAACGGGAGCAGACGATGAATGCTCGTCATCTCCGACATGGCTGCCAGCGGCCGCACCCATTCCGCAAACAACCCGAACAGCAGCAGCGAAATCAACGCGCTACGAAGAGGATGCGAACGAAGCGGCTGCATCGGTCCCCCACCCCCCTTCTCCGGACCGGGAACGGCCAATATCGGCAAGCCGGACCTGCCCTCCGCCGGTTCCGATCAATACGGACACATGTCTCCGGTCGGCGATCCACCGGCTGCACTGCTTCTCAAGCGCCGCGTCTACAGCCGAGCAGACGACAATGATCGGGTCCCGTCCGGCGCCCGTAAAGAGACGCGCCGCTTCCGGGAACGGCAGCGTCCCGTCGGCTTGGATCGCAGCCAGCCGGTAAGCCCACGTCCGCTCCGCATATCCGGCGGCGCCGGACACGCCCTTCGCGCTCGTATCGAGCAGGCGAAAC
>LNAP01000437.1_pt1 | contig 71477 bp, 64 predicted proteins | sample 602601 | NCBI WGS metagenome assembly LNAP01 (sample SAMN02440304, study PRJNA202911) | soil metagenome | biome: Subtropical and temperate rainforests or woodlands; isolation source: soil samples (1 kg each in a 20% v/v slurry with milli Q water) were... ...
CCCGCTTTATGCGGCAGCCGATCGCCTTTGATGAGATTGCAGCTCTGGCAGGCAGTGACGACGTTTTCCCAGGATGTGCGACCACCTTTCGAGCGCGGGATGACATGGTCGAATGTCAAATCATGCGTTGGAAAGGGTTCGCTGCAATATTGGCAGCGGAACCGGTCGCGCAGGAACACGTTGAAACGCGTGAAAGCCGGCCGCCGCGATTGCGGGATGAATTCCTTCAGCGAAATGACCGAAGGCAGCCGCATCGTGAAACTGGGGCTGTGCACTTCCTGGTCATATTCGGAAATGATATTGACGCGATCCAGGAACACCGCCTTGATCGCTTCCTGCCAGGACCAAAGAGACAGTGGGAAGTAACTCAAAGGCCGGAAATCGGCATTGAGTACCAGGGCCGGACAGGACTCAGGCGAAGCCAACACGCTGTCACACCTCCAAGAAGAGATGGCGCCTGTGAACGCATCACTATCAAGCGCCACATCCAATGGTCATGTCTTAACAGATAATCAGCTTTGCGACAAAACACAAGATGTAGCTGGCAATGCCTGTTCGGGGTCACGATGTTGTCACGTTAGGCCTGCCGCTTTGTCATAAATACCGGCGGCCACGCGTTTCAACCCTGCAAACAATGCTGCAGAAAGGCGCCTCCACGTTGCAACCCGACCTCGTCAATCGAATGCGGCAGACCTGGCCGCGTTTCCGTAACGACCTCGATTTGCGCGCCTTTCAAGGCATTGGCTGCTTGCGCCATGGCTTCGAAGGGAACCACCGGATCTGCCGTTCCATGGATCAGGAGGACCGGCGGCCTGGAGCGGATTGCGCCCGCCAGTTCCTGCCCCCCGACGAGAGCACCGGAATAGCCGACGATCCCCGCCACCGCCTGCGCGCGACGCGGCGCGACATGCAGGGCCATCATGGTGCCTTGGGAGAAACCGACCAGCGCCAAATCGCGATCCGTCAGGCCAAATCGAACCAATTGCTGATCCAGATAGGCATCGAGGATGCCGGCTGCCGCCTTCACCCCGGCCAGCTTTATTTGCGGATCGCGATTTTCGAGGCCGAACCATTGAAAACCGGAAGGCGCCATCTCGCATGGGAAGGGTGCGTTGGGCGACAGGAAAGCCGCGTCAGGCAGGAGGGGCGCCCAATATGGCGCAAGACTGATCAGATCATCGCCGTTGGAACCATAGCCGTGTAGAAACACGACGAGTTTTTTGGCAGTCCCACCGCTGCGCGGTCCCTGCTCCGGTCCCTGCAATTCCAACATCTCTTCCCTCAATCAGATGACCGCTTTCGGCCGCGGGATCATTTCTAAAACTAATCCCCTTCCCTGCCTAGCCCGTCTCACCCTTCACTTGTTGCAGTTGCAAGCGAACTTGCCTATCCCTGTCGGCATGATGTCATGCCTTGCAGCCCCCGGATCCCGCCGCCGATGATCGTCACCCGGTTCGCGCCTAGCCCGACCGGCTATCTGCATCTTGGCCACCTGCAATCGGCATTGGTCGGCTGGCAGGCCGCGCGCTCGGCCGGCGGACGCTTCCTCTTGCGGATCGAGGATATCGACGCCGCCCGTTGCCGCCGCGAATTCGAACAGGCGATCGTCGAGGATCTTGCCTGGGTCGGGCTCGATTGGGACGGCCCCATTCGCCGGCAATCGGACCACCTGGAGGACTATCGTGCTGCCCTGGCGCGGCTCCAGGAACTCGGCCTGATCTATCCCTGCTTCTGCAGCCGCAAGGATATCGCCACGGCAGCTTCGGCCCCGCACGGTCCTGAAGGCCCGATCTATCCCGGTATCTGCCGCCATCTCCCGGCCGAGATCGCTCTTTTGCGGCAACATCGGGGCGATGCCTATGCCTTGCGCATCGACAGCGCCAAAGCGGCAGCCCTGGCCGGACCGCTCAGCTTTGACGATCAGCTGCGGGGGACCATTGCCGTCAACCCCGATCTGCTGGGCGATGTTGTCTTGGCCCGGCGCGATGCGCCTGCCAGCTACCACCTCTGTGTGACCGTCGATGACCACCTGCAGGGGGTGACGCTGGTGACCCGGGGTGTCGATCTTCTGCCCGCCACCCATATACATCGGTTGCTGCAGGCCGTCCTGGGCCTTGCACAGCCGCTCTATCAACACCACTTATTGTTGACGAATGCCGATGGTCAACGCCTGTCGAAGCGGGACGGGGTGTTGAGCCTGCGACAGATGCGGCAGAATGGCCTTACGGCCGCCGAGATCAGGTCGCAAATGGGGGAAATGACATCGGCCGGTCGATCACCTGATGCCTAAACAAGCTCGAGTACATCATGCCGACATTCAGTGATCTGTTGCCTGAACTGATCGCCCTGGGGCAGGTCATTCTCATGGACCTTGTCCTCGCCGGCGACAATGCCATCGTCGTCGGCATGGCCGCCGCCGGTCTGCCACATCATCAACGCCGTAAGGCGATCTTGGTCGGCATCATTGCGGCGACCCTGCTGCGTATCTTTTTTGCCCTGATCACGAATCAATTGCTGATGATTATCGGCTTGACGCTGGCCGGTGGCATCCTGCTGCTTTGGGTATGCTGGAAATTCTGGCGCGAATTGATGCAGCAGCGGCGCGAACGCCTGCATCTCGAATCAAAGCAGCGGCAACTCAGCAAGGACGAGCATCTCGAATTATCCGAGCCGCAGGAAGTGCTGCCGGGCGCAATTCCGGGCAAGACCCTGCGACAGGCGATTACCCAGATTGTGGTGGCGGATGTTTCGATGTCGCTGGACAACGTGCTGGCCGTGGCCGGCGCGGCGCGCGAGCATACCTGGGTGCTGATTTTCGGCCTGGTCCTGTCGGTTGGCCTGATGGGCGCAGCAGCAAGCCTGATCGCCAATCTTCTGAAGAAGTATCACTGGATCGCTTATGTCGGTCTGGCCGTGATCTTCTACGTCGCCTGCCAAATGGTCTGGGCCGGCTGGTACGAAGTCGCGCCGCACATGCCCGAGATGCCGGCCTTCAACTGATCATGAAATAGCCTAAGACCAGCGCCGCAACAGGAGCGACCGCAGCGACGGTCGCTCCTGTTGTCCGGACGCTACTGGAACAGCTTCACCGCATTGTTGAGCGTCTGAGTGACGCCCCAAAGCAGCGGCAGCCCGACGATCAGCCAATAGACGGCGAGCTTCACGGTTCCGCTGGTTTCACTTCGTGCTTCGCTGGACATGTCACTCTCCTCCCTGGAAGGCCGGTTGCGGTGCGGCTGCGTGGTGATGTCTGGCATCGACCGCCCGCATGAAGAAATTGGCAATAAAGCCGATCACCAGCAATCCGGCCATCAGATACATGGTCACCGAATAGGCATCGGCTTTCGCCACGCCCTGGCTGATCTGATATTCGCGGATGTAATTCACCAGCACCGGCCCCAGGACCCCGGCGACCGACCACGCGGTCAGCAGCCGACCGTGAATCGCCCCCACATGCATGGTACCGAAGACGTCTTTGAGATAGGCCGGGATGGTGGCAAAGCCGCCGCCATACATGCTCATGATGACGGCGTAAGCGGCGACGAACAGCACCACGCTACCCATATGACCGGTACTCGGAACCAGTGCGTAGAGCACAATGCCGAGCGCGAAATAGATCATATACGTGTTTCGACGCCCGATGTAATCGGAGGTCGACGACCAGATAAAACGCCCCGCCATGTTGAAGAGACTGAGCAGGCCGACAAAGCCGGCTGCCGCGATCGGTGAAATAACGCCGGGGAACATCTCCTGGCTCATCGCGGAAGCCTGGCCCAGAACGCCGATTCCGGCCGTCACGTTCATGCAGAGCACGAGCCACAACAGAATGAATTGCGGCGTCTTCATCGCCTGATTGACCGAGACCTGAGCCGTGGTCACCAGTTTCTTCGGCTGTCTTGGCGCGACATAGCCAGCCGGCTTCCAGCCATCGGCCGGCACACGAACAGTCAACATGCCGAACATCATGACGATGAAATAGACGATACCCATCACGACGAAGGTCTGGCCAACGCCGACCGAGCTATCGCTGGAGAAATATTTCATCAGCGCCACCGCCAAGGGCGAGCCGATCATGGCGCCGCCCCCGAACCCCATGATCGCCATGCCGGTCGCCATGCCGGGCCGATCGGGGAACCACTTGATGAGTGTTGAAACCGGCGAGATATAACCGAGCCCAAGCCCGATTCCGCCGATGACGCCATAGCCGAGATAGACGATCCAAATGTTGTGCAGGCTGACGCCCAGGGCGGAAATCAGGAAGCCCCCGCCAAAACAGCAAGCCGACGCAAACATCGCCCGTCGCGGGCCATTTTCCTCCATCCAGCGACCGAAAACAGCCGCGGAGATACCAAGAAAGGCAATCGCAATCGAGAAGATCCAGCCCAACTCCGTCAGCTTCCAATCCTCAGGCGCCGATTGGGTGATACCGATCAACTTGGTCATGGGCAGATTGAAAACGCTGAAGGCGTAGGCCTGACCGATCGAGAGATGGATGGCCAAAGCGGCTGGCGGAACCAGCCAGCGGTTGTATCCAGGACCGGCAATGGTCCGTTCACGCGCAAAAAAACTCATTCATTACCTCCCCAAGGATTTTCTGCTGCAACTGCGAATATTTTCTTATTGGCCTTGCAGCGGCTACAGATGGGTCAGGATTGCCGCCCTAGGGACATACGTCAATTACTAATTTGTATGATTTTATCAATCTACATACGATGATGTAGGCGAAGTGCCGATAGGGAGTTATCCGGCCGGCGGTGATAAGCGCGCTAAACCGAGCGCCAATTCGCAATAACCGGGCTGGTCCGGGTGGAAATGGCCGTGGCGAACCAGAAAATCGATGATGACCGGCGCGACATTGAATTTGAATGCCTCGCTTTCGCTTAAAATTGCTTCTATTTCATCCAGCTCCATCAACCGAAATTCGGCGATTTCGCCGTCCGCGTTGGTCGGTACGAAATCGGCTGGCAGTTCCAGGTCATACAGAAACAACGTGTCTTGCCGCAGTAAATCCTCGTGCAGCATGCGATAGGCGATGACACCGACGGGCCGCGCCCGACGCGCCAGCGGCTCCGCAATACCCGCTTCTTCGGCGCATTCCTTGATCAGATTGGCCATCGGATCCAAGCCGAAGGGCAAACCGCCGGCCACCATATTGTCCAGCTTCCCGGGTTCGATCGGCCGGTTGTCGGCGCGACGTCCGATCCACAATTTGATGCGATCGCCGTCACGCACGAAACCGTTCATATGCACGCCATAGGCCTTGACGCCGAAGACCGGAACGGCGGCGCGTTCGAGCCGCAGGAGCGGCGTCTCGCCATAGGAAGCGGCAACGGCAAAGGCTTCGTTCCGCCATCCCTGCACGATGCCGCGTTCGGCCAGTGCCCGGACCACATCACCGACCGCGGCGCTACGGTAGTCGAAACTGTCGAGATGGGGTTTCAGGGCCACCGCATCGGTGCCGACGGAGAAAACGCTGGGATATGCGCACAGCGCCTCTGCGACGTCATGACGCAGCCAGCCGATCTGCACGCCCCCGATCGTCCAGGGACGGAAGGCGCTGAGATCGGCAATGGAACAATGCAGCAAGCGGTCTGACAGGCTCATGATGGGTCGAATGGTATGGCCTGACGCAAGCCGGCAATCAAGGTGAGATAGTCCGGATCTTCCGGACCGATATAACCGTAACGAACCAGCAGATCTATCTGCACCAAGGCGATATCATACATGAACGCGTCGGCGCTGCGCAGGTTGTCGATCAGCTCCGCAACCGGCATCAGGCGAAATTCGGCTACCTCGCCGTCTGTGTTGCGTGGGGTGAAGTCGGCCGGCAGAACCAGGTCGTAGTTGAACTTCAAGCCGACACGCAGGCCTTCCGGCGCCTCGATCATCAGCGTAATGACCGAGGCCGGACGAGCGCGGCGCGCCATCTCCGGCGCGATGCCGGCTTCCTCGCGGCATTCCTTCTGCAGATTGTCCCAGACACTGATCCCCATCGGCTGGCCGCCGCCGACCAGCAGATCCAGCATATTGGGATCGACCTGCTTGCTGGGAGACCGGCGACCGATCCAGACCCGCAGGTCATTGCCGCTTCCCACCAGCCCATTGACGTTCACGCCATAGCTCAACACGCCGAAAAGCGGCGTGGCGGCCCGCTCCATCCGCAAAAGCGGCGGCAAGTCGAAACCGCGCGCCACCGGATAGAATTCATGACGCCAACCGGGCACCAGGCCTTGGTCGCGCCAAGCCTCCAGGACCTCGGCCATGGCCGCACTCCGCGCCTCGAAATCCGCCAAGCGATTCTGGAGGCGCACATGTGCACTATCCAGATCGAAAACCTGCGGAAAAGCCCGCAGATGATCCGTGAATTCACGCTGGACCCAACCGACATGCTGATCGGCAACAATGAACTTCAGATAGCGTCCGAAATTAACGGGCGGGTAGCGCCGCAGCTGCCGGATGAGGCCAGCAGGCGACACGCCTGCCGGTGCGGCATTGGCTGATGGCAAAAATGTGGCAGGGGTCATCAAACCTCGAGAACGATACAACGACTGGCGGGCTTCCCGCTCAATCCCCAGCAGAAACTTTCAGCGACCGGCACCTTTGCCACAAGGCTGTCGTGATCCGGTCATGATCGCGCCATGACGACGAATGATGATGACTGCCGAGTCGGGGAAACATCGCCTTCAGGTGAAACCCCGTACCCGACCATCAGAACTGATACCGACCCTAATCCAGGAACCGACAAATGCAACGACAAAAGCAACGCCTTGTTACGGTCAAGACGATCATCAAGCTGTTTCAGCAGCTCAGCCCGCGCCTGCCTGCCGCCAACACCAACACGCCCATTCAACCAGCGCCGGTCGGGCCCGCCCAGTGATCGGCTCGAGGCCATGCCCCCGACACCGCCGGCATCCACACCGGCGGCATCCATCTGTCCCGTTGCCCGTTTTCCGTGGCACTTGAGATGAAACCGCGCACGGCCTATTTTAGAAGCGATCCGCCAATTCAGTCCGATCGGCGATCCTTGCAGACGGAGTTCGCCGCGCATGCGCGCCTGGGTGATTGCGGTTGTCCTGATCGTCGCGACCGGTGCGATGCTCCTGTTGTTGAACAATGCCTTTCCCGGCGCCTTGCAACGTGAAGACAACCGGCTGCAGCTTTATGGCTCGCTCGGCTGGCTGGTCTTGCTCGGCAGCAGCGTCGTCCTGCGCTTCCGTAGTCGGCCGGGCAGCAGCCTGAGGGCCCTGGCAGCTTGGGTCTTGATCTTTCTGGTACTGATCTGGGTTTATGCCTATCGGTTCGAGATGATCGCCATCGGTCAGCGTATGTTCGCCGTCCTGGTTCCCGGCCAAGGTTACAGCGTCGTCGCGAAGACTGAAGATGGCACCCAGAGCGGTCCGCGCGAGATGCGTTTTGCCATCAACCGCGACGGCCATTACGAGGTCAATGCGCGGGTCAACGGGAAGTATATCACCTTCCTGGTCGATACCGGCGCGACCGACGTCGTCCTCAGCCCCTTCGATGCCCAGCGCGTCGGGTTCGACCCCAAGGCCTTGCGTTTTAGCCAGCGGGCGGAAACCGCCAATGGCACGGTACGGGCGGCGCCGGTCACTCTGGATGAGATCGCGCTTGGGCCAATCGTGATCGATCACATGCCGGCTTCGGTCAACGAAGCATCGATGTCGCAATCGCTGCTGGGGATGCGCTTTCTCAGCCAGCTGCGGTCTTGGCGGGTCGAGGGTCAGACGCTGATCCTGCAGCAATGACGCCGCTGGCCTTGAAAGGTCAGCGCGACAGGACCTGGCGGCAGAGCTCCGCGCGCGCCTGCCAGCCGGTCCGTTCCAGTTCGGGCGTATCATGTTCTTCGACCGGCCAACCGAGACAGAGATAGGCCACGAAGTGCCAGGTTTCGGGTACGTCCAACGTCGCCGTTGCCGCCTCGGGATCGATGATCGATACCCAGCCGAGGCCAATGCCATGAATGCGCGCAGCCAGCCATAGGGTGTGAATCGCAAGCACCGTGGAATACAGCAACGTTTCCGGCATGCTGCGCCGTCCCAGCCCCTGACCCTGCTCCGGCATGGTATCGCAGAAAACCGCGAAATGCCGTGGCGCCTCCCTCAAGCCCGCCAGTTTCAGCCCGGCATAGAGCTGCGCCCGCTCCCCGCGATAGCCGGTCAAGGCTTCGCGATTGGCAGCTTCGAAATTGGCAATGATCGCGGCGCGGTTTTCCGGCGCATCGACCGTGACGAATCGCCAGGGCTGGGCGTTGCCGACGGATGGCGCCAAGCAGGCCAGATCCAGCAATTCATCGACCAGGCCGACCGGCAAAGGCTCGGTGCGGAAATGCCGGACATCGCGCCGCCACCGCAGGAGTTCGCGGAAACGGGCACGGAATTCTGTCGGAAAGCGGGGCGCCGGAGCGCGATGTGCCGTGTATTGCAAAGCAGGGGCCAAGATCGTACTCGTCACCTCCGGATGTCGCGTCAATCCGCGGGCGTCATGCCACCTTCGGAGCGGCCTTTTCCACCAGATCGACGATATCCGCCATGATGGCGGTGACATCGTAATCCTTGGGAGTATAGACCCTGGCGACGCCGAGAGCTGTCAATTGCGCGGCATCGGCTGGCGGAATAATACCACCGACCACGACCGGAATGGATGTCAGGCCGGCTTTACCCAGACGCCCCATGACATCATGGACCAAGGCGATATGCGATCCCGACAGGATCGACAGGCCGATGACATGCACACCTTCCTCCAAAGCCGCATTGACGATCTGGGCGGGGGTCAGGCGAATGCCCTCATAGACGACTTCCATGCCCGCATCGCGTGCCCGCACGGCAATCTGCTCGGCGCCGTTGGAATGGCCGTCGAGACCCGGCTTGCCGACCAGCATCTTGATGCGGCGGCCGAGCCGGTCAGAGACCTGGCCGACACGTCCGCGGACAGCTTCCAGATCGGTGCGACTGATTTCGGTCATTGCCCGGCCGACGCCGGTCGGGGCGCGATATTCACCGAAGACCTGGCGCAGGACTTCGCCCCATTCACCGGTGGTGACGCCGGCATGGGCAGCCGCAATTGAGGCTTCCATGATATTGGTGCCGGCACGGGCATCGGCTTCGAGCCTGGCAAGCGCCTGTTTCACGGCAGTTGCGTCGCGATCGGCCCGCCAGGCCTGCAAGGCGGCGATCTGCTCGCTTTCCGCTTTGTCATCGACCTTCAGGAAACCGCCGTCGCTGCCGGCGACCAGCGGCGATGGTGCGCTCTCGGTGAATTTGTTGACGCCGACGACGACCTGCCGGCCGCTCTCGATCGCTGCCAGGCGGCGTGAATTCGATTCGACCAGCTTCTGTTTCATATAGCTGGATTCGACGGCCGCAACCGCGCCGCCCATCGCCTCGATGCGCGCCAGTTCCTCACGCGCCGCCTGCTTCAACTCCTCGACTTTGGCGGCAATGGCATGGGAGCCGGCGAAGATGTCGTCATATTCCAGGAGATCGGTTTCATAGGCGACGATCTGCTGCAGACGCAGCGACCATTGCTGGTCCCAGGGACGCGGCAGGCCCAGAGCTTCATTCCAGGCAGGCAGTTGCACGGCCCGGGCACGCGCATCCTTGGAAAGTGTCACCGCCAGCATTTCCAGGAGAATGCGATAGACGTTGTTCTCGGGCTGCTGCTCGGTCAGGCCGAGGCTGTTGACCTGGACGCCATAGCGAAAGCGCCGCAATTTCGGATCTTCGACACCATAGCGGTCGCGGCAGATCTCATCCCACAAATCGCTGAAAGCGCGCATCTTGCAGGTTTCGGTGATGAACCGCAGGCCGGCATTGACGAAGAAGCTGATGCGGCCAACCACCTGGGGCAAGTCGCCGGCCGGAATCTGGCCGCTGTCGCGCGCATGATCAAGAACGGCAATGGCGGTCGCCAGGGCGAAGGCCAGCTCCTGTTCTGGTGTCGCTCCCGCTTCTTGCAGGTGATAGGAGCAGACATTGGTCGGATTCCATTTCGGACTCTCGCGATAGGTGAAAGCGATCACATCGGTGATCAGTTTCAGGCTCGGTTCCGGCGGGAAGATGTAAGTGCCGCGCGACAGATATTCCTTGATGATGTCGTTCTGTACCGTGCCCTGCAGGACGGCGCGGGCGACGCCCTGCCGTTCCGCCGTGGCGACATAAAGCGCCAGCAGCCAGGGCGCCGTCGCATTGATCGTCATCGAGGTATTCATCTGATCGAGCGGCAGCCCGTCCATCAGCGCCAGCATATCGCCCAGATGGCTGATCGGAACGCCGACCTTACCGACCTCACCCTTGGCCAGCGGGTGATCGGCGTCATAGCCGGTCTGGGTCGGCAGGTCGAACGCCACGCTGAGGCCGGTTTGGCCGCGCATTAGATTGGTCCGATAAAGCTGATTGGAAGCCCGCGCCGAGGAGTGGCCGGAATAGGTCCGGAACAGCCAAGGCTGGTCGCGCCGTGGCTGATCGGCACTCGACGGCATGTCCTCGCTTGATTGCTTGCTCATCAGCGGCCCTCCCCTTGTGTTGCACCGCAATATACCGAGCGAGGCAAGCAAAGGACAAGACAGGGAGGCTGTCTTAGCTCCCCGGATAACCAGGATAACTAGGATTTGAGAGGGAAGCCCTCCCCGGCTTATTCCAGGTCGTAGGGCGGGTCCTCCGGCCAACGGGGCAGGTTATCGGAGAGCGCGAGCCAGGCAAGCTGCCGCGACTGCCATCCATGTGCCGTGGGCGCGAGCGCTTCGGGATTATCCAGCGTACCAAGCATCAGACCCACTGACCGGCCTTCGTCATCGGTCATATAGAGAGAGGTCCCGCAGGCTGCGCAAAAGTGGCGTTGACAATGCGCTGACGAGGCGAAGCTGGCCGGCTTTCCCTTCGTCAAGTGAAACTGGGCAACCGTGACCTGGGCCCAGGCCGATACCGGGGCGCCGCTCCAGCGGCGGCACATCTTACAATGACAATAATCGACGGTAGCCGCGGCGGGATCCAGCCGATATCGCACGGCACCGCATAAGCAGCCACCTTCCAGATCAGTCGCAGTCAGCGCCATACCCTATAGCCTCCCAGGATTGGCGCTGACTGTTTTCCCATTTAGGCTGTCTTCAGCGCCTCGATCAGATCATCCAGCAGATCATCGGCATGCTCAAGCCCCACCGACAGGCGGATCAGGCCGGCATCGATCCCCTGATGCGCCTTCTGTTCCGGCGACAGGCGCTGATGCGTCGTGGTCGCCGGATGCGTGGCCAATGATTTCGAGTCACCGAGGTTGTTGGAAATCAAAACCAGTTGCAGCGCATTGAGGAAACGGAATGCCGCCGGCTTGCCGCCCGCCAGGCTGAGGGCCACGACCGAGCCGCCGGCCGACATCTGGCGCCGCGCCAGATCGACCTGCGGATGACCATCCAGCGTCGGATAGAGGATTTGCTTGAGCTTCTCGTGACCCTGCAGTTTCTCCGCGATCTTCAAAGCTGTCGTGCAGTGCTTTTCCACACGCAACTCCAGCGTCTCCAATCCCTTGAGGAGGATCCAGGCATTCATCGGCGATAAGGAAGGCCCGGTATGACGCAGGAACGGCTGCAGCGTCTCTTCGATGAATTTGCGGTCGCTGAGAATGACGCCGCCCAATGAACGCCCCTGGCCGTCGATATGCTTGGTCGCCGAATAGACGACGACATCGGCGCCTTGGCGCAATGGTTGCTGCAGCAAGGGTGTCGCGAAGACATTGTCGACCACGACGCAGGCCCCGGCTTTATGCGCAAGATCGGCTACCGCCGACAAGTCAACCAAACGCAGACTGGGATTGGATGGCGTTTCCAGGAAGACGGCCTTGGTCGGCTTCGAGAGCGCCGCCCGCCATTGATCCAGGTCGCGGCCATCGATGAAGACCGTCTCGACACCCCATTTGGGCAGAATCTCCGCCAGGATGTACTGACAGGATCCGAACAAGGCATCGGCAGCGACCACCCGGTCGCCGGCCTTGACCTGGCAGGCCAAGGCCGCGAAGACGGCCGCCATGCCGCTGGCTGTGGCCCGCGCCGCCTCGGCGCCTTCCAGCAAGGCCATACGCTCTTCGAACATCGAGACGGTCGGGTTGCCGAAGCGGGAATAGACGAAACGGGGCTGACTATTGTCGAACGCCGCCTCGGCTTCCTCGGCATTCTGATAGACATAGCCTGAGGTCATATAGATGGCCTCGGCCGTTTCCTTGAATTGAGACCGCAGCTGGCCGCCATGGACCAGCCGGGTTGCTGGACGCCAGCTTGGCTTGATATCCCGTTTCACCGTCATCAGATCACTCCCCCCAGGTCTCCGGGACCTGGGCAAAAACCATGGACACAAAAAAACCCCGACCGGAAAGGTCGAGGTGATTCAAGCGCCTCATGACCTTTTAGCTGCTTATTTAACGTGGCCGCAATCCGGTACCAAATCGCCACGAACGGTGGGAAGTATTCACGCGCCGTTCTGAAAGTCAACCATCCACCCGCCGCCGATTACAATTGCAGCCCGATACCATCAAGCCGGCTTTACAAGAAGGTTAAAAAGCCATCCATTGCCGTTCCCCGGCACTTAAGCAAGAATGCTGCCCATGCAAGACACAACGCCCCCCTCGAAGTTTCGCCCGTCGCATCGACCGCAGGCCGTTCAACGCCGGCCTAAGCGGTTCCGTTTGCTCTGCCATGGCTTGGTCTTGCTGTCGCTGGCAGGCTGCGACAGCCTCGATTTTCCATGGTCGGACCAGGAGCCGCTTCCGACACAGCAGGCGACCGGACCGATGCCGACCGTGACACGGGGCAAGACCGGCAATACGCCGGTAACCGTAAAGCCCAAGGCCACCAAGCCAAAAACGGCGAAAAAGCCGGCCGATAGCACTGGTTCCAGCCCGCTCCAGGCCGGACCGGAAACGGCACCCAATGAAGGCGTGCCGTTGGCCGGGACCGGTTCTGCCGAGATTCCCGGTCAACCGGGCGCCGATCAGCCGAATGTCGGCCAGCCGAATGATATGCTGGGACAAGACGAAAACGGCATTCGGGCCTTGGTCGGGGAGCCGGCCAGCACCCGTACCGACGGATCAAGCACCGTCTGGTCGTATCATAAGGAAGGTTGCGCGTTGGACCTTTTTCTCTTCTACGACGTTAAGACAGGGGCCCGCCGCGTCTTAAGCTATGAGATCAAGCCGGACTCGACGGATAGTAACGCCATACAGGTTTGCTATAGCAAGTTCCGCAATGTCTAGAATTGCCAACGCCACCATTGTCGTCGTTGACGATGACGATCTGTTCCGTCCGCTCCTCGTGGGGAATCTCCGAGAGGCCGATTATGAGGTCACCGATTTTCCGGCTCCCGATGCCCTGTTGCAGCATATTCAGCGAGACAATATCGCGGCAGATCTTTTCATCCTCGACTGGAAGATGCCGGGCATGACCGGTTTCGAGTTGCTGAAGCAACTGCGAGACAAGGGCATCACCACGCCTGCCTTGTTTCTGACCTCGCTCGATGACGTGCTCTACGAAGAATCGGCGCTGCGGGAAGGAGCTGCCGATTTTGTCGGCAAGACGCGCAGCTTTGCCATCCTGCGGCACCGGATCGAACGCATTCTGGGCGCGCTGCCATCGACGGCCGGCACCAATGTCGTCGCGCCGTCGACGATTGGTGCCCTCACCCTCGACAGCGCCCAGCACCGCGTTACCTGGCGCGGTAAGGTGATCGAATTGACCCTTGGCGAGTTTCGCGCGGTCGAATTGCTGGCAACCTCCGGCCGTGACGTCAGCTACCGGGAAATCTATGACACGATGCGCGGTGAGAACTTCATCGCCGGCGCAGGGCCGGAGGGCTACCGAGCCAATGTCCGTGCTTTGGTAAAACGCATCCGGCAGAAGTTCACCGAGGCCGATAGCGGATTCACGGCGATCGAAAACTATCCTGGCTATGGCTATCGCTGGAAGGCCGGCAATGCATAGGCTGCTGCGGCTCTTCGGTGGATCGCTGACGGCCAAGCTGTTGCTGCTGGCGATCGTGTTCCTGGTGGTGCCTGCCATTCTTTACGGCCGCTTCGAAACGGCCGACCGCGAGCGCCAGGAATTGTTGCTTCGCAACCTGCAGATCCAGGGCCGGCTGGTCGCGCAAAGCCTGGAAGCGAGCCTGCGGTCGCTCGGCCCCAAGGCCGTCGTCGAAGCGGCCAAGGTGGTCGACGAGCTGGGGCGCGGCGAATTGCGCATCAAATTGATGCTGCGCCCGACCGGCCAGGGGGACAGCTTCTATTACGTCGCCTCCAGCCCGCATGTCGATGCATCCTATCTGAAGGCGGAGCAGCAGAGCCTGGTCGATACCGGCGTGCTGCCCCATGTCGAGCAAAGCTGCAGCGGCAATCAGCCGCTCTCGACGCAGTTCACCACGCCGGCCGGCGAGGTGGAGCTGCTGACATCGATCACGCCGTTCTACACCGATATCGGCTGTTGGGCGGTCATTACCGCCTATGCGCAAAGCGACCTTGCCGGCACCTCCCTGACGCAGCCTTTCGCCCAGACGCCGGCGGTGCGTTTAGCCGCCCTTTTTTATGGCCTGATCGCGGTGCTTTTCCTCATACTCGGCGGAACCATGTGGCTGAGCCTGCGGCGCTTCGCCGATCTGGCGCGACAGATCCGGCGTGGACGTACACCCGTCGGCAGATCTTTCGCCGAGGCATCTCCGGTCCCCGAACTGGCGGCGGTGGCCGGCGAATTCGATCGCCTGGTCGCGACATTGCATGCTTCGGCTCGCAGCATCCGCGATGCGGCAGAAGAAAATGCCCATGCCTTCAAAGCGCCGATCGCTGCCATCGCGCAATCGCTTGAACCGTTGCGCCGTCTGACGCAAAACGAACCGCGCGGTCAGCACGCGACCCAAGTGATCGAACGCGCCATCACGCGCCTTGACGGCCTTGTTGCGGCAGCCCGGCGCGTCGATGAGACCATCGCCGAGCTGATGAACGCACCGCGTCAGGCCGTCGATCTCAGCGCCCTCCTGCAAAATATGGCGCGCGGTTTTAACGACGCGCAGGGCACGCTGCCCGCCACACAACGCGTGCGTGTCGAGGTCATGACGAATAGCCGCGTTCGGGTCGCCGGCACCGAAGAAGCGATTGAAACCGTGGTCGAAAACCTGCTCGACAATGCCATCAGCTTTTCGCCTGCCGGTGGAACCGTCCGGGTCGCCCTGCAATCCAAAGGCGGCGTGGCGCGAATGACGATAGAGGACCAGGGTCCTGGCGTGGCCGTCGAGGATCTTGAGCGCATTTTCGAACGTCATTTCTCGCATCGCCCGGACAGCCCCATCCTGGTCAATGGGGAAAGTGCAGGTGCGGATTCGCACTTTGGAATAGGCTTGGCCATCGTCCGCCGCAATGTTGAACTGATGGATGGCTCCGTGCTTGCCGAAAATCGGGCCGAAGGCGGCCTCAAGGTCACGGTCAGGCTCCCGACAGCAGCCCCAACTAATTGAATCTGAAGGGCCAGTTAGGTTAGGACACGGCATTCTGCGGTGGCGTCACAGCTTTGTCACAGCTTTGATGCAAGCGAAACTCCCCCATCCTCCGTAGGTTAGTTTTCAACGTCATCCAACAGAGTCGGCCGGGAAGCCGGGCAACGAAGAATGCAAGCCATGCCGTCAATCGGTAATTTTGGTTATGCAGTCGTTTTGCCATCGACGTTCGACATGTGGATGCAGGGCGATTTTGGTTTGGGCGGCGAGGTTCTTTCGGGCGGCGCGATCGGCGCTGCCGGTAGTGTCGGGATTGGCCTCCTGTCCGGCGCGCCGGGCGCCGGCCGCGCTGAAAGAAACCGGTGCTAATCCATCTCAAAAGACGGCCCCGAGGATTAGACAGACGAATTAACGCCAACCGCAACCAGCAGCGAAGGAGGAAAAAGCAGTCGTTATCACCAGCGCCAACGGACTTCGCCGTCGAGCCCCCAACATGACCGAAGTCCGAATGCGCGTCCCAGAGCCGGTCCCAGCCGGCCATTTCCCAACTATCCGGACCGGATCTCGACCGGCTCGTGACCTTCGAGATCTTCGTTTGGATGCCCGGCTTCTTTAAGCCGGGTTTCTTTTTGCCTGCTCGCTTTCAGGCAGGGGCGTAAGCTGTCACTGCCTGGCGGCGGTCGATGGCGCGTGACATGAGACAGAGGCCCAGCGCGCCCAGGGCCAAGACGGAGCCGACCCAGGGCAATGCCGCGTAATTCAGGCCGACCGACAGGGCGGCGCCACCGATCCAGGCACCGGCTGCATTGCCGAGATTAAAAGCGCCCTGATTCAAGGTCGAAGCAAGATTCGGTGCCGCTCGAGCTTTGTCCACGACACGGATCTGCAAGGGCGATACAAGCGCGAAATCGATCAGGCCCCAGGCGAATATCGTCGCGACGGCCAGGACCACGACGTGGATGCTGACGGCAAAGAAACCCAGAACCAGGGCCAGCGCGACGAAGATGCCGATCAGCGACGGCATCAACCGCCAATCGGCCAGGCGGCCGCCGACGATATTGCCAATCGTGATGCCGATACCGAACAGGACCAGCACCCAGGCAACGGTCGAGGGCGCCAGGCCGGTCACATCCCGCAGGAGCGGCGTAATATAAGTGAAGACGCTAAAGAGGCTGGCAGAGGCGAGGACGCTCATGCCCATGGCCAGCCATACCTGCAGATTGCCGAGAACCCGGAACTCGCGCGCCAAGCTGCCGGATTCATGGCGGATCCGGGCCGGCAGGCAGATCGCCAGGGCGATGACGGCAATGACGCTGATCCCGGCCACCGCCCAGAAGGTCGACCGCCAGCCGAAAGCCTGGCCCAAAGCCGTGCCGGCCGGGACACCGAGAATATTGGCGATGGTCAAGCCGGCAAAGACCAGCGCGATCGCCCTGGCCCGCTGGGTCGGCGGCACCAGATCGGCGGCGACGACGGCGGCGATGCCGAAAAAGGCGCCGTGGCAGAAAGCCGTCACCACCCGCGCCACCATCAGGAATTCATAATTCGGCGCAACGGCGCAGAGAATGTTGCCGATGAAAAAGACGCAGGTCAGCGCGATCAGTGTCGTCTTGCGCGGCAGGCGGTTGGTAATCATGGCGACGATCGGCGCCCCGATCACCACGCCCAAGGCGTAACCGGTGACCAGCAGACCGGCATTGGGAATGCTGACACCAAGGTCCTGCGCAACCTCCGGCAGCAGCCCCATGATGACGAATTCCGTGGTGCCAATCCCGAATGAGGCAATGGCAAGGGCAAGAAGGGGCAGCGGTGGCATGGGTCAACCGGATGAAGAAGGTGAATCTGAGCCGCCATGTTAACAGAATTGTGCAGTGCAGCAATGTGAGCGTTAACAAAGCAGCTATGCGGCTGGGTCATCGATTTTCCGTGGAATCGGAACCACTATGGCGCACCAAACGTTGTTTTCCTTACAGGCGTCTACCTTCCGGACCGGTAGGCAGGACAGAAGCATTGACCTGAATTCGAAATTTAATTTCTATTCCACATGGAATCACGTTCAATTGATGCGAAATTGTTATCGCTAACGTAAATTTATGACAAAATCGCGTTGCACTCCCGCATCTGCGAAGGCATGATTGAATGATTGCTGCGACCGCGAAGTCATGACGAGCAACTGCGCATCATTCCGAGGGAAGGGAAGGAAATGACCGAATCGGCGAAAATCGTCCCATTGCATCAGGCGAATACGGCCGGTCCAGCCGGCCGCCCCGCAAAGGATCTTTATGAGATCGGCGAAATTCCGCCGCTCGGTCACTTGCCGCCAAAAATGTATGCCTGGGCGATCCGCCGCGAGCGCCACGGCCCGCCGGAAGATGCCATGCAAGTCGAGGTGGTACAGACACCCCAGCCGGACAGCAATGAGGTCGTCGTCCTCGTGATGGCGGCGGGGGTCAATTACAACGGCATCTGGGCCGGTCTCGGCAAGCCGATCTCCCCCTTCGACGTGCACAAAGCCGAGTTCCATATCGCTGGCTCCGACGCGGCCGGCATCGTCTGGGCGGTCGGCTCCAAGGTGAAACGCTGGAAAGTAGGTGACGAGGTCGTCGTCCATTGCAACCAGGATGACGGCGACGACGAGGAATGCAACGGCGGCGACCCGATGTTCTCACCCTCACAGCGCATCTGGGGCTATGAGACGCCGGACGGTTCCTTCGCGCAGTTCACTTGCGTGCAGGCGCAGCAGCTGATGACGCGGCCGAAACATCTGACCTGGGAGGAGAGCGCCTGCTACACCCTGACCCTGGCGACGGCCTATCGCATGCTTTTCGGCCACCGCCCGCATATCCTGCGGCCGGGCCACAATGTGCTTGTCTGGGGCGCATCGGGCGGCCTCGGATCGATGGCGGTCCAGCTCATTGCCACGGCCGGCGCCAATGCCATCGGCATCATTTCCGATGAGAGCAAGCGCGACTTCGTCATGTCGCTGGGCGCCAAGGGTGTCATCAACCGCAACGATTTCAATTGCTGGGGCCAGTTGCCCGATGTCGACGACACCGCCGGCTATAATGAATACATGAAGAGGGTCCGTGAATTCGGCAAGGCGATCTGGTCCGTCACCGGCAAGGGTGTCGACGTCGATTTCGTCTTCGAACATCCCGGCGAGGCGACTTTTCCGGTTTCCTGCTTCATCGTCAAACGCGGCGGCATGGTGGTGTTCTGTGCCGGAACGACCGGCTATAACCTCACCATGGATGCGCGTTTCGTCTGGATGCGCCAGAAGCGGATTCAGGGCAGCCATTTCGCCAATCTGCTGCAGGCAGCCCAGGCAAACAATCTGGTGGTCGAACGCCGCATCGATCCCTGCATGTCGGAGGTTTTCGGCTGGAACGACATCCCGCTCGCTCATACCAAGATGTGGAAGAACCAGCACAAGCCCGGCAATATGGCCGTTCTGGTCCAGGCCAAGCGTCCCGGCTGCCGCACCTTGGAAGATGTGATCGAAGGCTGAGACGCCCCATGCCAAGCGCACAGATGAAAGCGGCGCCGCCCCCCGCCGCCGTGGATGATCTTCTGCCCCGCTGCCATGCCGGCCTGGCGGCGGCCGAAACGCTGTTGGAAAAGGCCCGAACCCATCTCACTGCCGCGGTGACCAAAGGCGGCAAAGTCGATGCGATGGCGTTCGACACGGCGCAATTCTCTACCCACGGATTTGCATGGTTTGCCACTTATGTCGAGGCGCTGCGGCAGATGCTGGCTTGGGGTGAGCGGCTGTCGGCCGAGGGTCACCTGCGCGAATCCGAGCGGCTGATCCTGCAAATAGCCTTTGGCGAATATCTGGCGCAGATCAATGGCGGCCTGGCGATGAGTCAGGGCGAGATCGTCCGACCCGCCGATCTCGGTCTGACGATGCAAGATCTTACCGCCCTGGATCCCGTCCGCGACTTGATCGAGCAGGGCAACAATGCAGCCGCCCGGACACGCCTCGCCGAGCTCATTGCCGAGGACGATTTCGGTGATCCTGCGCTGGATGACGATACCTTGCTGATGGTGCGCGACCAGTTCCGGCGCTTTGCCGAGGCGCATCGCGACGCTGCCCATCAATGGCATCTCAAGGATGAGCTCATCCCCATCGAGGTGATCGAACAGCTGGCCGAGATGGGCATCTTCGGTCTCACCGTTCCTGAGGAATTCGGCGGTGCCGGTCTCGGCAAGCTTGCCATGTGCATCGTCACCGAGGAATTGTCGCGCGGCTATATCGGCCTTGGTTCGCTGGGCACCCGTTCGGAAATCGCCGCCGAACTGATTCGCCTCGGCGGCACCGAGAAACAGAAACAATATTGGCTGCCGAAACTGGCCAGCGGGGAGATCCTGCCGACAGCCGTCTTCACCGAGCCCAATACCGGTTCCGATCTCGGCTCATTGCGGACGCGAGCGGTGAAGAACGGCGAGGTCTATCGCATCACCGGCAACAAGACCTGGATCACCCATGCGTCGCGGACCGATGTGATGACCCTGCTTGCCCGCACCGATCCCGACAGCAAGGATTATCGCGGCCTCTCCATGTTTCTGGCCGAGAAGCCGCGCGGCACGCCGGACAATCCGTTTCCCGCGCAGGGCATGACTGGCGGCGAGATTCCGGTACTCGGCTATCGCGGCATGAAGGAATACGAACTGGGCTTCGACGGTTTCGAGGTGAAGGCCGAAAATCTGCTGGGTGGCGTCGAGGGTGAAGGCTTCAAGCAATTGATGGCAACCTTCGAATCCGCCCGCATCCAGACCGCCGCCCGCGCGGTCGGCGTGGCCCAATGCGCGCTGGAACTGGGCCTGAAATATGCCCGGGAGCGCATTCAGTTCGGCAAGCCCCTGCTGGCTTTCCCCCGCATCTCCGGCAAGCTCGCCTGGATGGCCGTGGAAACCATGATCGCGCGCCAGCTCAGCTATTTCGCTGCGCGGGAAAAGGACAGCGACCGCCGCTGCGACATCCCGGCCGGCATGGCCAAGCTGCTTGGCGCCCGGATCGCCTGGAGCAATGCCGACAATGCCCTGCAGGTGCATGGCGGCAATGGCTATGCTCAGGAATATCCGATCAGCCGCGTGCTCTGCGATGCCCGCATCCTGAATATCTTCGAGGGTGCCGCCGAGATCCAGGCCCAGGTCGTCGCGCGCGGCCTGCTCAGCGGACGGAATTGAACATGCATCTGACACCCTTACCCTTCGACAGCTATAACCGGGTCGGCTGGCGCAATGGCGGCGGCCAGGCATTGGATATCGCCGTTCACCCCTCTGACGCAGGCATGGCCGACGAGTTTGCTTGGCGTGTCGCCTTGGCCGAGATCGAGAAGGACGGCCCATTCTCGCTCTATGGTCAGGGTGTCGAGCGCATCATCACCTTGCTGGACGGCCATGGCTTCGATCTGGATTTTACCGTCGAGGAACCCGCCCTCACGATTCGCGAGCCGCATATGCCGGCGCGCTTCCGCGGCGACCGGCCGTCGACCTGCCGGTTGCAGAACGGTCGCTGCATCGTCTTCAACGTGCTCTATGACGAGCGGCATTTTTCGGCGCAATTCCACATCATCCGCCCCCTGCCTGATCAACCCCTGATCTTCGGCGCGCCGGGCCGCACCACGCTGCTATTCTGCCTGACAGGCATGCTCGATATCAAAGCCGGCGAGAGTGACCATCATCTGAAACCCTGGGACAGTTTGCGCATAGACCTCGGTGCGGGAGAGGCGCCGCTATTGACGTTGACGGCACGCGCGCAGGAGTCACGGTTGCTACTCGTCGGCTTTGAACCAACCGCCCTGGCTGAGCAGGATTTGGAGAAGTCGCTCGTCACCCTGACTTAAGCCGGAAAGGCTTGAAGCAAAGATTGGAACCGGCCAGGATCATCGGAAGGTCGGCAAGGGAGGCCGCGTCGAATGCAGGTGGATTTCTATTTCTCGATCGACAGCCGATATTCCTATCTGGCGGCAACGCAGGTACCCGGTATCGAATCGGAATTCGGCGTCACCATCGGATGGAAGCCGATCGAATTCAATGCATTGATGGCGGCACGTAGCGACGATCCTTTTGATGGGCGAGACCGTATCGGGCAATACGACAAGGCTTATCGCAGCAAGGATGTCCATCGCTGGGCAAACTATTACGAAGTGCCGATGGTCGAGCCGGACTGGGACGGAGACTGGCACCGTATCGCCTTGGCTGCGGTCGCCTCGATCCGATTCGATGGCGGCCAGGCCTTCTGCTTCGCCCTCTATACGGCGATCATGCAAGACCAGACGACGCCGAAATCCGATGCCGATATCGCGGAGATCGCCACAAAAGCCGGTCTCGACGGCGCCGCGCTTCTCGCAGCGATCGATGAGCCGAAGACGATAGAGTTGCATCAGCAGCATCTGACTGAAGCCAGGCAGCTCGGCATCTTCGGTGTGCCCAGCTTCGCCGTCGGTCCCGAAATCTTTTGGGGCAATGACCGCATCGTTCTGCTCAAACATCATTTGAAGAGCCGGGTATTGCTCTGAGGCGCCTGCTCAGGAACGCCAGAACGGTCTGCCGGCCTCCGCCTCGACATCGGCCCGGCTGAGTGCGAGATACTGCAACATGCGGTCATCGAGTTTCTGCAGCGCCAGACGTTGTCGCAGACGTTGCTGGCAACGATAAAGACTGTCCATCCATGTCCCGCAGCTTTGTCGGACAGCGATCCAGAGCCCGGCGGACCTTGTCCGCCGGCTTATTCCTTGCGTATGACTGATCACTTTTTCCTCGGCAAAGGAGGGAAAGGCGACGCCGGCATCCTCACCCGTGACCACCCGTCACCAGTTCGAATGCGATGTCCATGCTAGCTGGCAGCCTCTGGCGCGGATATGATTTCAAAAAGGAAATAGGCGGCAATTGCCTAAGAAAAGAAGGCAAAATGGTAAATAATCACACGAAAAAAGTACCGCCCTTGACAGGATCGACACGCAGATTCTGGCCGCCCTCGACAGGGAGGCCCGGATCGCCATCACGGATCTGGCCAAGGAGGTGAATCTGTCCCCGCCCAGCGTCGCAGACAGGATTCGACGGCTGGAAGATAACGGCATTATTCGCGGTTTCAGCCTGGAACTGGACGAGCGGGCACTCGGCTATCAAATCGCTGCGCTGGTTCGCATCCGTCCGCTGCCCGGCAAGCTGCATCTGGTGGAGCGGATGCTGCAAGACAACCCGCAAATCGTCGAATGCGATAAGATAACCGGAGACGACGCCTTTCTTGCGCGCCTGCTGGTCCATGATGTCGATGATCTCCATGCGGCTCTTTACCACTTGAACGATTATGCCGTGACCAGCACCGCCATCATCGGGGGGAAATCGGTTGCGCGTCGTCTGCCACCGCTCGCAGATCCTGCCAGCCCGCCTGCCAAAACCGGCAGGCGGCCACGATCAGCCAGGTCCGGCAAGTGATGAAAGACGGTCGAGATCCGTAGAGCACAGCATCAAGACGTCCGTGTCATCTCCATATCTCCAACCTCCAACACATAGCGCATTGACGCTGACCGATGCGACGCGTTAGCCTTGGCGCACTACCAGGGGAGTCCCGGCAAGGGGCTGAGAGGTCATTAGCGGCACGAACCGCGGCATGACGACCCTTCGAACCTGATCCAGTTCACACTGGCGTAGGGAAGGTCAGCGCGACGCGATGTCTCGGCCATCTTGGCATGGACCCGGACTCCATCTTCCCCCACTCGGTGCGTACCGGATCTCCCGAACCGTTATTCGAGGAGCATCCCGATGCCATCAACCAAAGCCACACCCACCGTCACCACCGGCTCTTTGCCGGGATCACGCAAGCTCTATTACACCGGGACGACTTATCCGGATATCCGGGTGCCGATGCGCGAGGTTGCCGTCAGTCCCGCCGCCGGCGAGCCGCCGGTCATTCTTTACGATTGTTCCGGTCCCTATACCGATGATGCCGTCGAGACCGATATTGCTGCCGGTCTGCCCCGTTTACGCAGTACCTGGATTGCCGCACGCCAGGATGTCGAAGCCTATGAGGGCCGAACCAGCCGCATAACACCAGGCATCGACCCCTCCCTGGCCTTTCCCGTCTCGCATCCGCCACTCCGTGGCGCGGGCGGCAAGGCGGTGACACAGCTGGCTTACGCCCGGGCCGGCATCATCACGCCGGAAATGGAATTCGTCGCCATCCGCGAGAATATGGGACGGGACAAATTGAAATCCCATGCCGCCCGCGACGGCAATGCCCGCGATGGTAACGCATGGGGCGCGGAGATCCCGGATTATGTGACGCCGGAATTCGTTCGGGACGAGATCGCCGCCGGCCGCGCCATCATTCCAGCCAATATCAATCATCCGGAATCCGAGCCGATGATCATCGGGCGCAATTTCCTGGTGAAGATCAATGCCAATATCGGCAATTCCGCCGTCACTTCCTCGATGGCGGAAGAAGTCGAAAAGATGGTCTGGTCGATCCGCTGGGGTGCCGATACCGTGATGGACCTGTCGACCGGCCATCACATTCACGAAATCCGCGAATGGATTCTGCGCAACGCACCCGTCCCCATCGGCACGGTGCCGATTTATCAGGCACTGGAAAAAGTCGGCGGCATCGCCGAAGAGCTGAGCTGGGAGGTCTTCCGCGAGACGCTGATCGAACAGGCGGAACAGGGCGTGGATTATTTCACCATTCATGCCGGTGTCCGGCTACATCATATTCCGCTCACCATCGACCGCGTCACCGGCATCGTGTCGCGGGGCGGATCGATCATGGCGAAATGGTGCCTGGCCCATCACCGGGAAAGCTTCCTCTATGAGCATTTCGACGAGATCTGCGACATCTGCCGGGCCTATGATATCAGCTTCTCGCTGGGCGACGGGTTGCGTCCGGGCTCCATCGCCGATGCCAATGATGCAGCGCAATTCGCCGAATTGGAGACCTTGGGCGAGTTGACCCGCATCGCCTGGGCCAAGGATTGCCAGGTGATGATCGAAGGTCCCGGCCATGTGCCGATGCATAAGGTCAAGCAAAACGTCGATAAGCAACTCGCCCTCTGCGGCGAGGCGCCGTTCTACACCTTGGGGCCGCTCACCACGGATATCGCACCGGGCTACGATCACATCACCTCGGCGATCGGTGCCGCCATGATCGGCTGGTTCGGCACCGCCATGCTCTGTTATGTGACGCCCAAGGAGCATCTCGGCCTGCCCGATCGCAACGACGTCAAGACCGGCGTCATCACCTATAAGATCGCCGCCCATGCCGCCGATCTCGCCAAGGGACATCCGACGGCACGCGCCCGCGACGATGCACTTTCCCGCGCCCGTTTCGACTTCCGCTGGCGGGATCAGTTCAATCTATCGCTCGATCCCGACACGGCCTTGCAACTGCATGACGAGACCCTGCCGAAGGAAGCCCATAAGCTGGCGCATTTTTGTTCGATGTGCGGGCCGAAATTCTGCTCGATGCGCATCTCCCACGATATCCGGGCACAGGCCCAGACCGAGGGGATGGCGGAAATGGCACGGAAGTTTCGGGAGAAAGGCGAGATCTATGTAGCGGCGGACTGAACCGCCTGAAATGAACGGCCCCTTCCTCACCGATAAGAGGAAGGGGCCGCTCGCTTACTCTGCTGCGACGGCACCGATCAGGCAGCTGACGCCGGTACCGCCGAGGCCGCAATAGCCGTTGGGATTCTTCGCCAGATATTGCTGGTGATAATCCTCGGCATAATAGAATTCGGGCGCGTCGACGATTTCCGTGGTGATGGCGCCGAAGCCGGCCGCGGATAATTGTTTCTGATATGCGTCGCGACTGGCTTCCGCCGCCGCACGCTGGGCCGGCGATGTCACATAGATGCCGGACCGGTATTGCGTGCCGACATCATTGCCTTGACGCATTCCCTGGGTGGGATCGTGACTTTCCCAGAAGGTTTTCAGCAAGGTGTCATAGCTGATCTCGGCCGGGTCGAAAATCACCCGCACCACCTCGTTATGACCGGTACGGCCGGTACAGACCTCTTCATAAATCGGATTGGGCGTGAAGCCGCCGGCATAGCCGACCGCCGTCGCGAGGACGCCCGGCACCTGCCAGAATTTACGCTCCGCCCCCCAGAAGCAGCCGAGGCCGAACAAGGCCAGTTCGCTGCCGGCGGGGAAAGGCGCCACCTGGCGGCCGCCGGTCACCAGATGCAGCGGCGCCACCTCGATTTTCTGGCTGCGGCCGGGCAAGGCATCGCCCGGTTTCGGCATCTCGACCTTATGCTTGGAAAAAGACCACATCGCGAACCTCCGCTCCTACCCTGTCAGCTTGTCCTCAGAATATGGTGTCGCACCCCGTTTACGCCAATGCATCGTTCCGATGCCCTGCCAACATTATCGGCGTACGCCCCACCGCCTTGTCGCCGGTTCACGTCATGGCCAGCGGCTCGACACCACGCGGCGCGGGAAAATCGCCGTCGAGTGCGGCGATATCCTCCACCGACAGCTCGATCTCGGCCGCTTCAGCATTTTCAGCAATGCGTTGCGGATTGCTGGATTTCGGCACCGCCAGGACATTCGGCTGGCGCAGGCACCAGGCCAGCATGATCTGGGCGGTGGTCGCTTGATGGCGCTTTGCCACTTGCTGCAAGCCGCCGGCTTTCGGAATATCGCCTTGCGCCAGGGGACAATAGGCCATCACGGCTATGCTCTGGCGCTGGGTCCAGGGCAGCAGGTCGAACTCGATCCCACGCGATTCAAGGTTGTATTGCACCTGATCGGCCACGGTATGGTCCGCGCCGGGCAAGGCCAGCCATTCGTTCATATCCTTGAGATCGAAATTGCTGACGCCGAAGGCGCCGATCTTGCCGGCCTTGACCAGGTCCAGGAAGCCGTTCAGCGTCTCCGCCAGCTTGAAACCGCCGCGCCAGTGCAGCAAATAAAGATCGATATGGTCGGTGCCCAGGCGCTTCAACGACGCCTCGCAGGCCGCATTGGTGCCGGCACGGCTGGCATTGGACGGCAGCACCTTGCTGACCAGATAGACGTCCTGCCGGCGACCGCGGATGGCCTCACCGACCACCTCCTCCGAGCCGCCATTGCCGTACATTTCCGCCGTATCGATCAGCGTCATGCCGAGATCGATGCCGGCCTGCAGCGCCTTTATTTCCGCCGCCCGGCGGCTGGCATTTTCACCCATCCGCCAAGTCCCCATGCCGAGGACGGGCACTTGGTCACCGTTCTTCAAATTCAGCTTGCGCATGCTCATCTCTCCCGTTCTCGTCCTGGTCAATGAGGCGTCGCATCGGCCTTTTGTCAAGGCGAGGACCGGCAAAAAAGCGCCCCTGCAAACACCCTGTCGCGCTCCAAGCGAAATCGATATAGTCAGCCATATGAGCACGATATTTATCATTCTCGCGATTGTTTTCGCCTTGGCGACGCTGGCCACCCTGCTGGTCGGCGTCTTCGGCCTGGGCTCCGGCGGCGCCTTCAACCAGCGTTACGGCAACAAGCTGATGCGCCTTCGTGTGCTGTTCCAGGGCCTGGCCATCGTCAGCCTGATTCTCGCCTTCTGGACCCGCGGCGGATAAGCGGCCGGCAAATGGTACAGCTCACGCGCATCTATACCAAAGGCGGCGACAAAGGCACCACATCGCTTGGCAGCGGCAAGCGTGTGCCGAAGAATGATCTACGCGTCACCGCCTATGGCACCGTGGATGAAACCAATGCCACGATCGGTCTGGTCCGGCTTCACACGGCCGGTCAGCCTGATATCGATGCCATGCTGGGCCGCATCCAGAACGACCTATTCGATCTCGGCGCCGATCTGTGCACGCCTGAGGATCCGGCCGATTATCCGCCCTTGCGCATCGTCGATGAGCAGGTCGACCGGCTGGAGCGGGAAATCGACGCGATGAATGCCGATCTACGCCCCCTCAACTCCTTCATTCTGCCCGGCGGAACACCGGCCGCGGCGCATTTGCATCTGTCCCGCACGGTGGCCCGGCGCGCCGAGCGCGATATCACGGCCCTGGCGGCGGAACAGACCGTCAATCCGCAGGCGATCAAGTATATCAATCGGCTGAGCGATCATCTTTTTGTTTTGTCTCGATTTGTAAACGATCGCGGCGCCCTGGACGTGCTCTGGGTCCCGGGTAAGAACCGCTGATCCGCTTGATACACACGCAGTCTCTCCTATTTACTGTCAGATGACTTACGACCGGAACAATGCCGGCGCCGATCAACGAGCAGCATAAGACGAGGCCATGTCGCAAGCGCAAGAAACGCTCCACAAACCCAAACCCATCGGCCTTCGGCCCCTGCCAGCGATTATTTTCGGCTCACGCTGGCTGCAATTGCCGCTTTATCTGGGATTGATCGTTGCTCAAGGCGTCTATGCCGTTCTGTTTCTGAAGGAACTCTGGCATCTGGTGCTGCACGTCACCGACTTCAACGAACAGCAGATCATGCTGGTCGTGCTCGGCCTGATCGATGTGGTGATGATTTCGAATCTGCTGATGATGGTGATCGTCGGCGGATATGAGACATTCGTCTCGCGCCTGCGGTTGCAGGATCATCCGGATCAACCCGAATGGCTGGATCACGTCAATGCCAGCGTCCTGAAGATCAAGCTCGCCATGGCGATTATCGGCATCTCCTCGATCCACCTTCTGCGAACCTTCATCGAAGCCGGCAGTATCGGCGATCCCAGCAAGACAAACTACACCGCGACCGGTGTCATTCTACAGACGGTGATCCATGCCGTCTTTATTCTCTCCGCCATCGGCATCGCTTTCGTCGATCGCTTGACGCAGTCGGCGGTGCAAAGGGCCAGTTGAACAAGGCCCGCCTCCTCTTAAGTCTTTTTTAGGAATTTCGTCAGCATCCTGATGTGATGCTCGATGGTGGAGGCTGCCATGATTGCCGGACAGGGATTGTTTCAGCTGACTACCCGGAGCGAGACCTATCGCTATACAGCGACGGTCCAGAACGCCGGCGGGGCTCGGAAGGATCAGGGCAGTAGTGTCGCTGTGCCGGCAGGTGCCCTATCGGGACCAATGCGCGGATTCTGGGAAAAGGCTGCCAAAACGGCATCGGCTAACCTTCCCAGTGCTGAGACCTTGAAGCATCTCGAAGACGCGTCCCAGGACGACAACAAGGAAATTTCCGCGCAGAAGATGGAGCAGGCCAAGGCCAAGCTGCAATCCCTGCGTCTGCAGGCACAACTGGCGGCGGCCAGCGGCGACAAACAGACACTGAAACGCATTGCACAACAGGTAGCTGCAGCGGCGCGCGATGTCGCCGCCGCTGCCAAAGACCTGGCGGGCGGTATCGCCGGCAGCGTCGCCGATACGGGCGGCACCGGCGGCGCCGATATGCCCAGCGCGGCGCAATCCCAGGATCCGTCGCAAGACCAAAATCCATCGCAGGATCAAGGTAGGGCGCTGGAAATCGGAACCGACGGGACAGGCGCCGCGGCGGGCTCGACGACCATCGAGGAGGATGCCGGTCCGAAAACGAAACCAGATAAACCCGACCGCCCAATCTATGCCCAGGAACCAGCGGCAGACGAAAACAAGCTGGCCTGGGGGCAACGGGCCATGCGAAGTCTAAATGATGATGCCAGCGCTGCGCTGGCTCAGGCACGCGGATTACTTGCTTTTCTAGCCACCACCGCGCGCGCCAGACGCAAGGCGTCCGAAGACGACAACGACCAATCCTTCTTCGACGACCTGAAAAGGTCGATCGATGCCGCGGAGCAGGACATGCGCGCCGGTTTCGGCACCGCCACGCAAGAGATGCTTTCGACTGTAGCGAGCGGCGGCACTGAAGATGCCGGTGGCTCCAGCGTCACAATGACCCAAATGACGGTCATGCAGGTGACAGAGACCGCTTCGCTGATTAATATCACCATCTGATTCCCGCGGTCATAGCCGTAATCAGCAGGTCGATTGTCGTATTTTCGACAAACGGAGGCCGCTGTGATTTCCCCTGAAACGCAGGAAAATTTCGCGAAAATGCATAACCCCGACGCATTCTGACAAGTCCGGGGGTAACGTTGACACGATCATGTCACCCCCTTATTGTGCGCCTGCGAAATAGGCCGGCCTTAGAATGTCGGCTGCTCACGAGCGGGGGAGCGGTCTGGATTGGCTTCAGCCAAACGTTTTCCAGCGCGCTGGCAAAGTGTTGAACCTTCTTTGAACCGAGATGCGAGATGAAAGTTCTGGTCGCAGTTAAGCGGGTCGTCGACTACAACGTAAAAGTCCGTGTGAAAGCGGATGGTACGGGCGTCGAGACCGCCAATGTAAAGATGTCGATGAATCCCTTCGACGAAATCGGCGTTGAAGAAGCGGTGCGTCTGAAAGAAGCCGGCAAGGCCACAGAAGTCATCGCTGTTTCCCTCGGTGCGACGCAGTGCCAGGAAACCATCCGGACGGCGCTGGCCATGGGTGCCGATCGCGGCATTCACGTGCAGACCGATGTGGAATTGCAGCCTTTGGCGGTCGCCAAGCTGTTGAAAGCCGTGGTCGATAAGGAGCAGCCGCAAATCTGCATCCTCGGCAAGCAGGCGATCGATGACGACGCCAATCAGACCGGCCAGATGCTGGCGGCCTTGTTGGGCACCGCCCAGGCGACATTTGCCTCGAAGCTGGTGGTGAATGGCGATGGTACCGCCAATGTTACCCGCGAAGTCGATGGCGGTCTGGAAACCATCACCGTGAAGCTTCCCTTCGTCCTGACCACGGATCTTCGCCTCAACGAGCCGCGTTACGCCTCGCTGCCCAATATCATGAAGGCGAAGAAAAAGCCGATCGATGTCTTGACGCCGGAACAGCTCGGTGTCGATCCGGCGCCGCGCCTGAAGACATTGAAGGTGGCCGAGCCGCCGAAGCGCCAGGCCGGCATCAAGGTCAAGTCGGTTGCCGAGCTGGTCGACAAGCTCCGCAACGAAGCCAAGGTCATCTGACCGTCCCGAAGTGAGGGGCGAGTCATCTGACGGATTTGAGTTGAGGATCATTCCATGAGCGTTCTTGTTATCGCTGAACACGACAATGCGAAGCTGAACCCCGCCACACTGCATGTCGTCACCGCGGCGCAGAAGATCGGTGGCGAGCTGCATATCCTGGTTGCCGGCAGCAATGCCGGCGCCGTTGCCGACGAAGCCGCCAAGATCGGCGGCGTTTCGAAGGTCCTGCTGGCCGATGATGCCGCTTATGGCAATCGTCTGCCGGAAAATCTGGCGAAGCTGTTGGTCGGTCTCGCCGGCACTTACGGCCATCTGATCGCTGCCGCCACCGCGACCGGCAAGAACGTCATGCCGCGCGTCGCAGCATTGCTGGATGTGCAGCAGATTTCCGACATCAGCGGTGTCGAAAGTGCCGATACTTTCGTGCGCCCGATCTATGCCGGCAATGCGCTGGCGACCGTGCAGTCGCCGGATAAGGTAAAGATCATCACCGTGCGCGGAACGGCATTCGACGCGGCTCCCGCCACAGGCGGCACGGCGGCCGTCGAGAAGATCGGTGCGGCCGGTGATACCGGCCTTGCCACTTTCGTCGGCCAGGAACTGGCGAAATCGGAGCGTCCCGAGCTGACCTCGGCCCGCATCGTCGTTTCCGGCGGGCGCGGCATGCAGAACGGCGACAATTTCAAGCTGCTCGACACCTTGGCCGACAAGCTCGGCGCTGCGGTCGGTGCCAGCCGCGCGGCCGTCGATGCCGGTTTCGTGCCGAACACTTACCAAGTCGGCCAGACCGGCAAAATCGTGGCCCCGGACCTCTATATCGCCGTCGGCATTTCGGGTGCGATCCAGCATCTCGCCGGCATGAAGGACAGCAAGGTCATCGTCGCCATCAATAAGGACGAAGATGCCCCGATCTTCCAGGTCGCCGATTACGGCCTGGTCTCGGATCTGTTCCAGGCCGTGCCCGAATTGACCAACGAATTGTCCAAATAGAAAAATGAGCATGCCGGCACGGATTTCCTGGGGGGATCCGGCCGGCATTTGTGCAAATTGAAGATGGTGTCGCGATGATTGAGAAGATTGGCGTAATTGGCGCGGGCCAGATGGGCAACGGCATTGCGCATGTTTGCGCCCTGTCCAAGCTCGACGTCAAACTGATCGATATCAACGAGGCGCAGCTGAAGAAAGCGCTTGCGACAATCGACAATAATATGAGCCGCCAGGTCAAGCGTGGCATCATCACGGAAGAAGAGCATCAAGCGGCCCTGAAGCGCATTACGACGGGTCAGACCTTCGATCTCCTCAAGGATTCCGATTTCGTCGTCGAAGCGGCGACCGAAAAGGAAGAGATCAAGAAGGAGATCATGAAGGCGCTGTGTCCGGTGTTGAAACCGGAAGCCATGCTGGCCTCGAACACCTCCTCGATCTCCATCACCCGCCTCGCCGCCGCCACCGACCGCCCCAGCAAATTCATCGGCATGCATTTCATGAATCCGGTGCCGCTGATGCAGCTGGTCGAGCTGATCCGCGGATTGGCAACCGATGACGAAACCTATAATGCCGTGAAGTCGCTGGCCGAAAAGCTCGGCAAGACCACGGCTTCCTCGGAAGATTTCCCCGCTTTCATCGTCAACCGCATCCTGCTGCCGATGATCAACGAAGCGGTCTATACGCTGTATGAAGGCGTCGGTTCAGTGGATTCCATCGATACCGCCATGCGGCTTGGCGCCAACCATCCGATGGGCCCGCTCGAACTGGCCGATTTCATCGGCCTCGATGTCTGCCTGGCGGTCATGCAGGTGCTGTATGACGGCCTGGCCGACAGCAAGTACCGCCCCTGCCCGCTGCTGGTGAAATATGTGGAAGCCGGCTGGTATGGCAAAAAGGTCGGTCGCGGTTTCTACGATTACAGCGGCGATACGCCGATCCCGACACGCTGATCCGGTATAGCCGGGGAGAGTTCAGTCCGGGCACGGTTCCAGCATGCCGGTCGCGATCTCGCCGCTCTTGGCGAAATTCTCCACCGCCGCCTGCGCCTTACCGCAATCCCATTTATTGTCGCCGGTGAACCGGGCCATGATCTTGCCGTCCGGCGAGACCAGCAGGGAGGTCGGCAAGGCTGCCACCTTCAACACCCGGTCCAGGGCATGGTTGGCATCGAGCAAGGCCGGCAGCTGGTCCAATTGGTGATCGACCAGGAACGCCTTCACCTTATCGAGGCTGGCCTCGTCTACGGCGATCGGCACGACGGCGAAACTGTCGCTGCCGAGCTTGGCCTGCAATCGATTGAGCGACGGCATTTCCGCAACGCAGGGCGCGCACCAGGTGGCCCAGACATTGACCAGCAGCGACTTGCCCCTGTAGCGCCCGAGATCGACATCCGCCCCTTGGCCATCGGTTACCACGACACCGGCAAGACTGGGGGCCGGCGACAGTTTCTGAAACAGGCCGGGCTGGATGTCGTCGCTCCCGCTCCCGGCCTGGGCCGCCGCGGCTTGACTGGCACCCGCCCCACCGGTGCCGACTTGCCCGGCAACGGCGGCAGCCGGCGTCTCCGTCCGTGCCGTCAGCAGGCCGCCCCAGCCGCCATAGACCACGAAAGCCGCCAAGCCGGCGGCAACGACCAGCACGGCCAGAAGGATGAGCGGAAGCCGCGTTTTCACCTATTTTACTCCATCTTAGTGCCGCCGGACGGCCCAACCGATACCGGGACCCAGCATATAGGACCTCACCCCGATGCTGCCAATGCCTGATCGCTGAGCCGGCCCAAACCGGGGCGGAACGCTGGCGAGGCTGCGGCAAACAGGTTACAGTCGGCGCCGGTTGACGATCACATTTACCGGCACGGCGGAAAGGGCCGATTTTCGTTCATGAGTAGCAAGTCCGAGAAGAATCAGCCGGCGCCGTTTTCCACGGCCGGCGCCGCCGCCAACACGATGTGGGGCGGGCGTTTTGCCGCCGGCCCGGCTGCCATCATGCAGCAGATCAATGCCTCGATCGACATCGATAAACGGCTCTATGCCGAAGATATCCAGGGGTCCCAGGCCCATGCCGCCATGCTGGCGAAGCAGGGCATTCTGAGCGCGGCCGACGGTGCCGAGATCGCCAGGGGATTGGCCCAGGTGAAGGCGGAAATCGAGGACGGCCGGTTCACCTTCAAGATCGCCCTTGAAGATATCCATATGAATGTCGAAGCACGGCTGCGCGACCTGATCGGCGAGGCCGCCGGCCGCCTGCATACGGCGCGTTCGCGCAACGATCAGGTGGCGACCGATTTCAAGCTCTGGGTTCGGCGGGCGATCGATGAAGTCACCGCCGCCGGGCGCGATTTGATCGCCGCCTTGCTGGAACGGGCGGAGCAGCATGCCGGCACGGTCATGCCCGGCTTCACCCATCTGCAGCCGGCCCAGCCGATCACCTTCGGCCATCATCTGATGGCCTATGTCGAGATGTTCGGACGCGATCTCGGGCGTTTGGCCGATTGCCGCAGCCGCCTCAATGAATGCCCTCTGGGCGCTGCCGCTCTGGCCGGGACATCGTTTCCGATCGACCGCCACGCCACGGCAGCCGCGCTGGGCTTCGACCGGCCGGCCGCCAATTCCCTGGACGCCGTGTCGGATCGCGATTTTGCCTTGGAATATCTCTCGGCGCTGGCGATTTGCGGTGTGCATCTGTCGCGCCTGGCGGAAGAGATCGTGATCTGGATGAGCGATGGTTTTCGCTATATCTCGCTGAGCGATGCCTTTACTACCGGTTCGTCGATCATGCCCCAGAAGCGTAATCCCGATGCCGCCGAACTGGTGCGGGCAAAAGCGGGTCATGTGATCGGCGCCCTCAACCAGTTGCTCATCATCCTGAAGGGCCTGCCCCTGGCTTACGGCAAGGACATGCAGGATGACAAGGCGCCAACCTTCGCCGCGACGGATACGATCGCGCTATGCCTCGCCGCCACTGCCGGCATGATCCGTGACATGACGGTCAACGAGGCGCGGTTGCGGGACGCCACCAAAGGCGGCTTCCTGACCGCCACCGATCTTGCCGATTGGCTGGTGCGGATACTCGGCCTGCCGTTCCGCGACGCTCATCACGTGACGGGATCGATCGTCGCACAAGCTGAGACGGCCGGATGCCAGTTGCACGAATTGCCGTTGGCGGAAATGCAGAAAATCGACCCTCGTATCACGGCCGCCGTTTTCGATGTCCTCGGCGTCGATCAGTCGGTGGCCAGCCGGACCAGCTTCGGCGGGACGGCACCGGACAATGTGCGCCGCGCAATCACCGCGGCGAAGGAGCGCTTCCTATGACCAAGAACAAGCTCGCGCGCCGGCTCTGCCTGCCGGTTCTGGCCGTCATGGGCCTGATCATTCTCGCCGGCTGCGGTAAAGACGGCGACCCCATCCTGCCGGACAAGAAACAAGATAACTTCCCGCGGCAATATCCGAGCAATACCAATCCGCAAAGCGGCGTGTTCAACTGAACCCGTCCGGCAACGGAACGCTTGACGACGGAACGCCATACACGCCATCAGACCGCCAGACGATAGGACCATGACCCATTTCCCTTACATCGACGGCCAATTGCATGTCGAAGACGTGCCGCTGGCCCGGATCGCCGACGCGGTCGGTACGCCCTTCTATTGTTATTCCACCGCTGCGCTGACGGAACATTACAAGGTCTATATGACGGCCTTGGAGGGGCTGGATGCCAAAATCTATTATTCGCTGAAAGCGAATTCCAATCAGGCCGTCGTCGCGACGCTGGCGCGGTTGGGCGCCGGCGGCGACGTCGTCTCGGTCGGCGAAATGTATCGCGCCTTGAAGGCCGGCATACCGGCCTCGCAGATCGTCTTTGCCGGCGTCGGCAAGACGCAGGCGGAACTGGCGGAAGCCTTGAAGGCCGGCATCCATCAGATCAATGTCGAATCCGAAGGCGAGCTCGATACCCTGAGCGACGTGGCGCAGGCACTCGGCAAGGAAGCGGTCGTCGCGCTCCGCATCAACCCCGATATCGATGCCAAGACCCATGCCAAGATCGCGACCGGCAAATCGGAAAACAAATTCGGCATCGATATCGATCATGCCGCCCAGATCTATTCCCGCGCCGCGCGGCTGCCGGGCATTCGCGTGGTCGGCATCGCCTGCCATATCGGCTCGCAATTGACCGACCTCGCCCCCTACCGTGCCGCCTTCACCAGGGTTGCCGAACTGGTCACCAGCCTGCGCCGCGCGAACCTGCCGGTCGAACGGGTCGATCTCGGCGGCGGCATCGGCATCACGTATCGCGATGAACAAACCATCGACCTACGGGATTATGCCGCAGCCATCCGCGAGATCATCGCGCCGCTCGGCTGCGCGATCGAGCTGGAACCGGGCCGCAGCATCGTCGGGAATGCGGGTCTGCTGATTTCCCGCGTGGTCAATGTGAAACGGGGCGTCAGCCGGGATTTCGTCATTCTGGATGCGGCGATGAACGACCTCATCCGGCCCTCGCTCTACGATGCCTATCACGACATCATTCCGGTCGCCCAGCCGGCCAGCGATGCGCCGGTCGGGCGTGTCGATATCGTCGGCCCGGTCTGCGAAACCGGCGATCGCTTCGCCGAACAGAGAGCTATGCCGCCGCTGCATAGCGGCGACTTGGTCGCGATCTGTTCCGCCGGCGCCTATGGTGCGGTGATGGCCTCGGCTTACAATACGCGGTTGCCGCCGGCCGAGGTGCTGGTGAAGGGGACCGAGTTCCAGATCGTCCGACCTCGCCCAACTTATGACGCAATCATCGGGCAAGACAGTTTGCCGAGCTGGCTATAAACTGCTGGGGAAATTGATTGCAGCGGCGGACCGTCATGGCCGCAAGGATGAGGCTGCTGTACGATGCAAGGACATTCAGAACAGCATCCGGACAATCGCCCGCTTCAGCGGCCTGAAGCCGCAACGGCGCCCCTGCCACGACGCGTGCGCCCCTATCTGGCGCTGGCGCAGGTGGTCCTCGTGGCCGAACGGCTGGCGCCCCTCTGCCTGACGGTTTTTGTCTTCATCGGCCTGTTCCTGACGGCGGCCTGGTTCGGCCTGTTCCGGTATCTGCCGGCTTGGCTCCATGCCGCGGTCCTGGCCCTCGCCGCCTTGGCGCTGGTCGTCATGGTCTGGCGGCAGCTCCGCCGCTTCCACTGGCCCCGCCGGGACGCTGCGATCCGGCGCCTCGAACATGACAGCGCGCTGGCCCATCGCCCGCTGACCCATCTCACCGACCAGCTTGCCACCGAAGATGCCAATCCGGCCGTCGCCGGCTTGTGGGCCCAGCATCGTGCCAGATTGCTGGCGGCGATCGGTCCGCTGCGCGTGGCTGCGCCGAGCACCGACTTACCGCGTCGCGATCCCTACGCTTTACGCATCCTGTTATGCCTGGCGCTCGTCGTTGCGCTCATCAATGCCGGCGATATGTGGCAGCGTCGCGTGGTGCAGGCACTCACGCCGAATTTCGCCGGCTATGTCACGGCCGAGAAAACCACCGTCGAAGCCTGGATCACACCGCCTGATTATACCGGCATGGCACCGATCAGCTTGACGGCGGATTCCGCCCCGCCGACCAGCATTCTATCGGTACCGACCGGCAGCAAATTGCTGGTTCAGGCCGAGGGTGTCGGCGCCAAGGCGGTGCTCGACGCCAACAATCAGAGCAGCGATTTCCGGATGCTCGATCCGCTGACCCAGCGGATCGAGACGAAGCTGACTGCCGGCGACCGTGTCGCCATCCGTGCCGCCGGCAGCACGCTGGCCGAATGGCATATTCGCATCGCCCCGGATCTTCCCCCCTCGGCCGAATTCGCGGCACCTCCGGGTGCGACCGATCGCGGCGTGCTGCGACTGGAATATCGCGCCGCCGATGATTACGGCGTCAAAGACCTGCGTGCCTTTATTCAACGCAACGGCCAAACCATCGAAGCCAGCCTGCCGCTGCAATCGACCGACATGAAAAAGGCCAGCGGTGCGACCTATCTGGATCTGACGGCACATCCCTGGGCCGGCCTGCCGGTGGAAATCCGTCTGGTGGCGCGCGATGCCCTCGGTCAGGTCGGCGCGACGGCGCCGGTGGCGATGACCTTGCCGGAACGGCGGTTCTTCCATCCGATCGCGCGTGCCCTGGTCGAGGCGCGCAAGCGATTGACCCAGGCAACCTTGAGCGACCAGAACACCCTGACCGGCATCGCCCGCGATCTGTTCACCATCGGCGAGCAGCCGGACGCTTATGACAATGATGTCTCCGCCTATCTCGCGATCAATCTTTCCTGGCGTCGCCTCACCGACCCGCAGGGCCTGACCGAAGCGGGGCGGACCGATTTACAGCAATTGCTGTGGGATACCGCGCTTGCCATCGAAGATGGTGGCGCCAGCCTGGCGATGCGCGATTTGCGGCGCCTGCAGCGGGAATTGCAGGATGCGCTCAATCGCAATGCCTCGCCGGAAGAAATCGAAGCTTTGATGAACAAATTGCAGCAGGCCATGAACGAATATGTCCGCAGCCTGCAACAGCAATTGCAGCGGGCCATGGAAAAGGGCCTGAAACCGAGCCAGATCAATCCGAACAGCCTGCGCCTGTCCCAACAGGATCTGAATGACATGCTGAACGATGCCCGGCGCATGGCGCAGAACGGCTCGCGGGAATCAGCCCAGCAGATGCTCAATCGATTGCAGCAGATGCTGGAAAACCTGCAGGCCGGCATGCCCAGCATGGCGCAGGGAGACGGTCAAAACCAGCAGATGATGAATGATCTCGCCCGCATTATGCAGCAGCAGCAAAAATTGCTGGAAAACACGTTCCGCATGCAACGCCAGCAGAATGGCGAGGCAAATGGAGAAGACGGCAATGCACCTGATTCAGGTCAGAATGCCGGCGATCAGGAGGCCTTGCGCCGCCAGCTCGGCAAGCTGATGCAGGATGTCGGCAATGCTGCGGGCAATTTGCCGCAGGGTCTGGGGCAGGCAGAACAGGCCATGCGCGGCGCCGGTCAATCGCTCAAGGAAGGTGACCTCGACGGCGCAGCCAGCGCACAGAACGAGGCATTGAGCCGTCTGCAGCAGGGCCTTGGCCAGCTCAGCCAAATGCTCAGCCAGAAGACGGGTCCGCGGGGCGGTCCGGGACAGCGGGATAAAATGGATCCCTTCGGGCGTACCCAAGGCCCCGACGAGTCCGGCGGAGCTACCAGTTCCGATGTGAAAGTGCCGGACAAGGCGGATTGGCAACGCAGCCGGGAAATCTTCGAAGAATTGCGCAATCGTCGCAATGATCCGTCCCGCCCCAAAGACGAACGCGATTATATCGATCGCCTCTTAAGGCAATTCTAGAAGCCCACGACTCTGGACCCCGATGAAGGTTCGGGCGCGGACGCACAACCGGCATCCGCTTGACCGTCACATCTAATGGCAAGCCGGAGAGAAGGTCAGGCGGGCACGTGCCGACGTTGCGCCAAAGCATCGTCAACCGCGGCGCAAATCTCCTTCAAGGAGAAGGGCTTTGCGATGACGCGGTCGATCAGCGCATCGAGATTATGGGCTCTTTGACGTTCGGAGGCGAAGCCCGTCATCATCAAAACAGGCATATCCGGCCGCACCTTGGTGGCCTTCAGCGCCAAGGCGATGCCATCCAGGCCCGGCATGACGATATCCGTCAGCATCAGATCATAGGCGGATTTTTCCAACGCCTCGAGCGCTGCCCCGCCATCTGCGACCGCAGTTACTTGATGCCCGTAATAAGACAATGCGCGTAAAACAAATTCGCGCACGGCTTCATCATCTTCCGCTAACAGAATTTCAGCCACGTTGCGGTCACCATTTTGGGCGTAAGCGCTATTGTGCTCCAGCCGCCCCACCCGGCCATTGCCTGCGCACTTAACCGTTAAAGATGCCATTCGCGTCACGCTAATTCCATCACTTCCTTGTGATGCATGTCCCGTTACTTCCCAATTGAAGCATCGATCAATCCGGCGACGAGACCTTGCAAAACGATATGGCGAGCCTTGGCCATTACCACAAGGTCCGGAGCCGACTCGATTAAGCCGGTTCTCCCGTCGCTTCATGCCGACTCGAAGGATAGGCTGAGGCTGTTAAAAAACCGTGAGGATGGATGAATGCACAGCTACTGCGCGAAATTAACCGTAACGCCCTTGGTGCCTTCGGGCAGGTTTTCGTAAACCGTCCGGAAGGAACTGGTCTCGCCCGGTTGGAGCACTTCCTGCTCCAGACGGAAATCATAGGTTGGCGGAATTGCTTTGTTGTCCTGGTCCTTCGCCGTTGCCCGCAAGGCCGGGACCGTAACCGGGTATTTCGACACGTTGAAAACGTCGCCGGTGATTTCGACCGCCATCTTCTCATTCACGTCGCGTTTGACGATCTTGATATTGGAGATCTCCAGATCGTCGACCGCATTCCCCGCCTTGATGCCGACCAGGCTGTAAAGCTCTGTCGCACCGGGGATCGAGCGCGCGATCATGTCTCGCAGCAGGTAGCCTGCAGCCAGCAGGCCGACGATAATTCCAATCAGCAGCACGAGCATACGAAGCCCGCTGCGCGCAGCCGATTGCGTCGCTGGTTGCCGGGGGGGCACGGTGATCGACTCGGTTGCGCGGCGGGGACGGATGATGCCGGAGGGAATGTCCGGCAGATCTGCCGCCGGCGCTTCTGGCGCGGCGGCGGCTGCCCCGATAGGTGAAGCAACGGCCAGGCGCTCGGCGATCGCTTCGGCAATGGCCGACATCTGGGTCGCCGTGGATGTCACCGGCGTACCTTCCAGGGGAACGGCATCGTCGGTTTGCTCGGGCATTTGGCGCCAGCGATGATCACAACGAGCGCATTTGACCTTACGCCCTGTCGGCCCGATCAGGGAATCGTCAACCGCGAAGCGCGTTTCGCAGGCAGGGCAGCTGACAATCACGACTCGACCAATCTCCTCTGGGTGCGGGACTTTTATAAATCCCGCGCCGCCCGCCCGCAAGCGATGCGCGATGATGATTAACATCAGGGGGGCGGCATTGTCGTCGGGATGCCGATGACGGCGCCTGGACGGGGCCACGCCCCTATGCCATCTTAGCGGCAGATTTGGATTTCCTCCCTGACGGATCGTCACCGTGGTGCTGTTTGAAGATGTCGCGGTGCGTTATGGCGCCGGGCCAAGTATCTTGCAGGATATTTCTTTTTCGCTGGCGCCCGGCTCGTTCCACTTTCTGGTCGGCGCGAGCGGCGCGGGCAAGTCATCCCTATTGAAGTTGATGTATCTGGCGATGACGCCGGCAACCGGGTTGGTGGATCTCTTCGGCCGCAACATCGCGACCTTAAAGCGGCAAGAATTGCCGGCCTTGCGCCGCCGAATCGGTGTCGTCTTTCAGGATTTCCGCCTGATCGGCCATCTTTCCGCGCTGGATAATGTCGCTTTGCCACTCCGGATTGCCGGCATCCGTGAAGCCGAGATCCGCAAGCATGTGAGCGAGCTGCTGGGCTGGGTCGGGCTTGCCGATCATCTGAACGATCTGCCGGCGACATTATCCGGGGGACAGCAGCAGCGCCTGGCCATTGCGCGGGCCGTCATTTCACGGCCGAGCCTGTTGCTGGCTGACGAACCGACCGGCAATGTGGACGACGTCATCGGCTTGCGTCTCATGTATCTGTTCGAGGAATTGAACAAAATGGGGACCACGGTCGTGGTGGCGACGCATAATGATCGTCTGGTCAGCCGCTTCACCCATCGGCAATTACGAATCGAGCATAATACGGTCCGAGCCTTCGATCCCGTGCCATTGGGCAATGCCGAAAGCCGGCGGCCGGTCGCGCCGGCCAATGACATGACTTGATGCGGCTGCTTATGGCTTGGCGACGTTCAGACCTGCCGCTGCATGGCGATCCCGCAGCCCGTTTCCTGCCTTGGATTCTGGGTTTCCTAGTCTATCTGTCGGCCTTGATCGTGGGCTGCAGCCTGATGATCGACCAATTGGCGGATCATTGGCGCGCCAGCCTGGCGGGGAATTTGACCGTGGAATTGCCGATCGACGCCGGGATTGATGTCAAGGCCCGCGCCGACCGGCTCGACGCCGCGATCGACCTGATTACCGCGACGCCGGGCATCACCGGCGCGACGGTCCTGGAACAGGCGGAGTTGGAAAACTTGTTGCGCCCCTGGCTGGGCGACAATGTGGCGCAGCTCGATATCGCCTTGCCGACCATGATTGCCGTCACGACACAGCCGAATGCCAGGATCGATCATGCCGATTTGCAACGCCGGCTTGCCGCGATCGTCGCCGGGACGCGAATCGACGATCACGGCGACTGGGTCGACGATGCCCTGCGTTTTCTCCGCGGGGTCCAGGCATTGGCTGTGTTTCTCGTCGCTTTGGTCCTGGCGGCAACGGCCGCAACCGTCATTTTCGTCACCCGTACAGGTCTTGCCGTCCATCAGCCGGTGATCGAGATTCTGCATCTGGTGGGCGCCCAAGACCGTTACATTGCGCGGCAGTTTCAGGCCCAGTCGTTTCGCGTCAGCCTGACCGGCGGCATTATCGGCACCATTCTGGCCGTCGCGACCTTGATCGGCCTCAAGCTGTTGGGCGGTGGGAGCAGGCTTGGCCTCGCTGATCCGGCCATCGGCATCGATGGGGCGGATATCGGCCGTGAGTTGATGCATGGCCTGGCCAGCGGGTTTGATCTGACGATCTGGCATTGGTCGATCCTCGCCGCCCTGCCCGTCGCCTTCGCCCTGCTGGCCATGTTGACGGCGCGCTGGACAGTGCTCCGTACCATTCATCGGACACTTTGATTCGGTGTCGGCAATGCCGCCGGGGAGGGTTAAATCGCCTGGCGGCTCCCGCATTGGGCGGCATGACAGGATCAGCTTGACCTGCTAAAACCGCCGCCATGAGAAAAGGGGAACGACGGCTTAATTTCAGGGAATCGTACCACTACCGGCCCTCGGCGGTACGGCAGGTGCTGCATGGCATCCTGTTGGTGGTCGCGATCTGGTTCTTCGGCTTGCTGATCTTTGCTGCCGCGATTCCGGCGAAAGTGCGTGATCCCTCCACGCGGACCGATGCCATCGTCGTCCTGACCGGTGGTGGCGAAAGACTGAGCGAAGCTTTTGACCTGCTCAGCCACGGCCTAGCACCGAAGCTTTATATTTCGGGCGTTGCTGCCGGGGTCGATCTTAGCGAAGTTGCCAGGAAAGTCGCCGAAGCCGGCGGCGCCAAGCCGGATGATGCCACCATCAAATGCTGCGTTACCCTGGACCGGGCGGAAAATACGGTCGGCAATGCCGTCGAAAGCGCCCAATGGATCGAAGACAATAAGATTGCCTCGATTCGACTCGTAACGGCCAATTATCACATGAATCGCAGTCTACTGGAGTTCCACCGAACGGTGCCCAGCTTGGTCGTGGTGCCCAATCCGGTCTTCCCACCCGAAATACGGGATAATTTTTGGTTTACCAAACCCCGGACGCTGGCTTTGCTGGTCAACGAATATCATAAATATCTGATCGCGGCGGCCCGGGTCGGCCTGTGGTCGGCTCGGCTGGCGACGCAATCGGCTGTGGTTGCGGCACGGTCCTCAATCCAGAATGCCGTCGACTCGGCCCAGGCCCTCCTTACCAATCTGCATCGGTCATAGCGTCTGGTTTCCGTGATATGAACCGATGACCAGATTTCGCGCCCTTCTCTTCAATATTGCCTATCTGACTTGGACCGTCGGCATCCATCTCCTGTGTCTGCCGCTGCTTATGGGGCCGCGCTCCTGGGTCAGAGCCGCCGGGCGGGTATGGATCCGGGTGAGCTTGTGGTTGCTGCGCATCATCGTTGGGCTGACCTATCGGGAAACCGGTCTGGACTATTTTCCTAAGACGCCTGCGATCCTCGCCGTAAAGCATCAATCGGCCTGGGAAACACTGTATCTGACACTTGCCTTCGGCCATCCGGCCTTCGTCCTGAAGCGGGAGCTTCTGTGGATCCCGTTATTCGGCTGGTATCTGTCGAAGGTCGGCATGATCGCCGTCGACCGCAGCGGCAAGGCAGCGGCCCTGAAACAGATGGTCCGGCAGGCCCAGGCCGCCTTCGCCGAGGGACGGCCCGTGATCATCTTTCCGGAAGGAACCCGAGTCGCCCCGGGTCAGCGCAAGCCCTACCAGCCCGGCATCGCCGCCCTGTACAGTCAGCTGAAAGTGCCGGTCGTGCCGATCGCCTTGAATTCCGGCTTGTTTTGGGGTCGCAAGGCCTTCCTGAAACGCCCCGGCACCATCACGGTGCAATATCTCCCGACCATTCCGCCCGGCCTTGATCGAAAGGCCTTCATGCGCGAACTCGAGAGCCGCATCGAAACCACGGCAGAAGCGCTGGCCAAGGCCCCGCACTGAATTCCACGCCCCTTGTAACGCCCGAGTCGGGCTGCAGGCGGGCGGCGGATTATCCACAAGGCATTATCCACAGCCTGTGAATAACGTGCATAATATCCCCGGGTTAAAGCATCTCAATCGGTTGACGCCGCCCTTCCCTGTGGGTGAAAATGTGGAAACAAAAGAAGAACGACAGGACTCTGATTTATGCTAGGCCAATGGCCATGGATTGGGGTTGGCGGGTGGATGTGCGGCCCCCAAATAAGTTAATGGAACCTCCCTTTTAGGTGGATGAGTGATGGCGCAGGTAGCGGCGATTTCGCAGCAGATCTGGGACATGAAATACCGTCTGAAGGCGCCGAACGGCACGCCGGTCGACAAGACGATCGAGGATAGCTGGCGACGTGTGGCGGTGTCCCTGGCCGAGGCCGAGGCGTCGGACAGCCGGGCGGCCTGGGCCGACAAATTCTACGGCGCCCTGGAAGGCTTCAAGTTCCTGCCGGCGGGCCGCATCCTGGCCGGCGCCGGGGCAGCGCGCAATGTCACCCTGTTCAATTGCTTCGTCATGGGCACGATCCCCGATGATATGAGCGGCATTTTCGAGCATCTGCGCGAAGCCGCGCTGACCATGCAACAGGGTGGCGGCATCGGTTACGATTTCTCCAGCCTGCGCCCGAAAGGCGCGCCGGTGAAGGGGGTGGGCGCCGATGCCTCCGGTCCGCTCTCCTTCATGGATGTCTGGGACGCCATGTGCCGGACCATCATGTCCGCCGGGCATCGTCGCGGTGCCATGATGGCGACCATGCGTTGCGATCATCCGGATATCGAAACCTTCATCGAGGCAAAGCGCGCCGCCGGACGCCTGCGCATGTTCAATCTCTCGGTGCTGGTGACTGACGCTTTCATGACGGCGGTCAAGGAGGATGCGCCCTGGGAGTTGAAATTCGGCGGCACCACCTTCCGTGTCGTCCAGGCCCGCGAGCTATGGGATCGCATCATGCGGGCGACCTATGCCTATGCCGAGCCCGGCGTGATCTTCATCGACCGCATCAATCAGCGCAACAACCTGCATTATTGCGAGACCATCAACGCCACCAATCCTTGCGGCGAGCAGCCGCTGCCGCCTTACGGCGCCTGCCTGCTGGGATCGATCAACCTGACGACGCTCATCCGCAATCCCTTCGAAGCTGATGCGCAGCTGGATGCCGCGGCATTGGACGACCTGGTCCGCGTGGCCGTCCGCATGATGGACAATGTCGTCGATATCTCCAATTTTCCGCTACCGGCGCAAACCCAGGAAGCTAAGGCCAAGCGCCGCATCGGCCTCGGCGTCACCGGCCTGGCCGATGCCCTCATCATGTGCGAAGCGCGCTATGGCAGCCGCAAGGCGATCGACCTGACCCGGCAATGGATGAAAATCCTGCAGCGCGCCGCCTATCTCGCCTCGGTCGATTTGGCCAAAGAGAAAGGCGCCTTCCCGCTGTTCGATCGCGATGCCTATCTGCGGGGCGAGAGCATTCGCGAATTGGAACCGGATGTGCAGGACGCCATTGCGGCCCATGGCATCCGCAATGCGCTGCTGACCTCGATCGCCCCGACCGGCACGATCTCGCTTTTCGCCGACAACGTCTCGTCGGGCCTGGAACCGGTCTTCAGCTTCAAATATACCCGCAACGTGCTGATGCCGGACGGCACGCGCCAGGCTGAGGAAGTGACCGATTACGCCTATCGCCTGTTCCACCGGCTGAAGGGCGAGAACGCGCCGCTGCCGGATTACTTCGTCGATGCCCAGACTCTTTCCCCGGCCGATCATGTCGTGATGCAGGCGACCGTGCAGGCTTTTATCGACAGCTCGATCTCCAAGACCATCAATTGCCCGGTCGATCTGCCTTTCGAGACCTTCAAGGACGTCTATATCCAGGCCTATGAGACGGGCTGCAAGGGCTGCACGACCTATCGCCCGAATGATGTCACGGGGGCGGTTCTGGAAGTAAAGCCGAAAGAGACCGCCGCCGAAATCGATCAGCCGGAACTGCCGCTGAACGTGAAGCCGGAGCATAAGGCGAAGGATGTCTATGAGGCGGGCGGCGTCGTCTATATGACCCAGCCGCTGGACCGTCCGGAAGCCCTACCCGGCCAGACCTACAAGGTGCGCTGGCCGGAGAGCGACCACGCGATCTACATCACGTTGAACGATATCATCCAGGATGGCCGCCGACGCCCCTTCGAGGTCTTCATCAATTCGAAGAATATGGAGCATTACGCCTGGACCGTGGGCCTGACCCGCATGATCAGCGCGGTCTTCCGTCGCGGCGGCGATGTTTCCTTCGTCGTCGAAGAGCTGAAAGCGGTCTTCGACCCGCGCGGCGGCTCCTGGGTCAATGGCCGCTATGTGCCATCACTGCTGGCGGCGATCGGCGAAGTGATCGAGCGCCATATGATCGATATCGGCTTCATGCCCGACCCCGCCAAGGATCGTGCGGAGATCGAGCATATGGCAGCCCGCAAAGTCGCCAATCTGGCCGATGGTCAAGGCAATGGCGATGGCGGCGGTCGCAAGCTGGCGCATTGCCCGAAATGCAACTCGCCCTCGCTGATCCGTCAGGAGGGTTGCGATCTTTGCACCTCCTGCGGCTACAGCAAATGCGGTTGAACGCATCGAATTTGTCCTATGCCTCGGCCGTCGGCTGGCCGCCGGTCATCGTCTCGACCTGCTGGGGCGGCTGTTTGCGGTCGCGAATCAGGCGGTAACCGAAATATCCGGCCGTCAAGAGCAGCGGCGGGATGAACATCATGAGCAGCAAGGTGTCGTCATAGCGCATGCGGTCCCAGCGGGCGCCATCGAGAAAGGCCAGGGCCATCGATCCGATCGGCCATAAGAACCATAATCCGAGCAGGCGGCGATAGGCCCTGCTTGTCTTGGCGGGCGGCACCACGCGAGCAGGCGAGCCTGGCTTGTAAGGTATCGAGCTGGTTCGGCCATTCCGTCCCAGCTCCGGTTTGAACAGGCGATCGATCAGCAAAAAGATGAAGCGCATGACGGCGAAGAGGATGGGCATGGAAAGAAGCACGGCCCAGCCATCGGCGGTCGGCCGGAGCATCGGCCGCATCATCGAAGACATAGGCAAAAAGGACCATCAGGATGGCCCAGAGAAACAGCGCCGCCGTTTCCCGGCCGGTCTTCAACAGGAAGGCCGGTAGGACATAGCCGAAGCAGAAATAACCGAAATAAACTGTGATGGTGCCATGTGTGCCGCTGATGACAAAAGCCAATAACAGCGTCACAAGAAACAAGATCAAATGCTTGGCAATTTTGCCCATGACCATAACGACGACCGAGCCCCGACGATTAAATCTCCTAGCATGTAACGGCGGCGGGTTTCCATCCTGGCGATTATCCTGGTGTGGCGGCGGTCGCCCATACGGTCCTGCAGACCCTCCTTGGCAGCTGAAGACAGAAACCTGGCGGCAGGCTTATGCTAGCGCGGCAGCGGAGGGTCGCCGATGGCGGAGCCGAAATAAGCCTGCGGTTCCGACGGTTTCGCACCCAGTTTCGCTTCCTTCGCTCGGACACAAAGGACGTTGCGATCATAAAGCTGCCGGAAGCTGCGGGCTTTCTGCCAATTTTCAATCAGGCAGGAATCGTAATAGGTAAATTCGTTATCGGCACTGCAACCGAAAGAGGGCCGATCGCTCCTGGCCGCCGTCAAGATGATGCGGTTGGGCGTCGTCATCGCCTGATCCACGAAGATGCCGCTGTAGCAGGCAGAGACGATGGCGACAGTCGGCCTGGTCCCGCAACGCGCATCGAGCATGCGGCCGAGCACGCCCGGCGTCAGCATACGGTCGCTGTCCAGATCATCCGTCAGCAACAGGCCGTCGCGCCCGCCATGAGAGGTCACGAAGACCAGACAACCGGTATCGGATCTCGCCGGCAAGGCGGCAAGCGCCTGATCCATCTGTTCGGCGGTGGCGATATCCGGCGGCGGCGCTTTCGTGAAATCCGATGACATCGTCCGCATGGCGATGACATTGGTTTCCGTCAGCAGGCCTTTCATCCGCACAACCGCATTGTCGAAGACCGGCGCGGAATTATCGCCCGCAACCAGCAAAGCCGTCCAATATCTCGGGCCCGCCGCCGCGCCGACATCAGCCGGTTGCGCCGCCGTGGTGATATACGGTTCCGCTGTCCTGAGCGCCGTCTGCGGCCGGTGGTCGCTGCAAGCGGCAAGGCTCAGCGACTGTATGAGGGAGGCGACCAACAGGGCGGTAAATTTCATCGGCATATCCTAATCACTTACTCAACACTTGCGCGATCCGTGCGATAGCGGGTTCGATCCGTGCATCGGGCACCGCCGCATAACCGAACATCAGACCCCGCCGGTACTGGGGACCGACATCATAGCGTGACAGCGGCGGCACCACCAATCCCGCCTGCCGCAGCGTTTCTGAAACCGCTTCATCGTCATACTCTGTGGCCAATTTGCCAACCAGCTGTCCGACCAGATGCAAGCCCGCCTCGTCCGGTCGCAACTCGATCCGGCCGGCGAGATGCTTGCCGGCAGCCGCCAGCAGCAATTGCTGACGATGGGCATAAAGTTTGCGCATCCGCCGGACATGCGCCGTCAGCAGGCCGCTTTGAAAAAATGCCGCCAAAGCCGGCTGGGTGGACATGGCCGGCTGATCGTCGATCACGGCGCGCGCCTGCCGAAGCGCGGCGGTCAGTTGCGGCGGCGCCACCAGATAACCGAGCCGCAAGGATGGGAACAGTAATTTCGACAGAGAGCCCATATAGATCACACGGCCCGCCTCATCCAGGCTGCGCAAGGCTGCCAGCGGCCTCCCGGTATAGCGGTATTCGCTGTCGTAATCGTCTTCCAGAATCCAGGCCTTCGCCTCCCGCGCCCAGGCCAGCAAGGCCAGGCGACGTTGCAACGACATGACCACGCCCAGCGGATATTGATGCGAGGGCGCCACGCAAGCGAGCCGCGCCTGGGGCGCCTGGCGCAGGCCGTCCGCGACATCCAGGCCTTCATCATCCACCGGCACGTGAACCAGCTTGCCGCCTTGCGCGGCAATGGCGGCGCGCAAGCCGGGAAAGCCTGGCCGCTCGATCCACACCGGATCGCCGGGATCCAGCAGCAGGCGGCAGGTGAGATCGACGGCCTGGCGGATGCCGCTGACGATCAGGACGTCTTCGGCCCGGCAATCCACGCCGCGCACCTGCCGGAGATAATCTGCCACTGCTTCGCGTAGCGGCAGATAGCCGCCGGGATCGCCGCCATTCACCAGGGCCGCCTTGGGATCGCGCCAGCTCTTGGCCAGCAGCCGCGACCAGACTCCGAAGGGGAAGTCGCTGCAATCCGGTAACCCTGGGGTAAAACAGGGTGACCAGTGCGAACCGTCGATGCGGTCGCGGGAGACGCGGCTGTTGGCTTTGGGATCGATCAAGGTCGCCGCCCGCTTCGCCAGTTCCGCCGGCGAGATGCTCGGAAGCTTTTTCCGTTGTCCCGGCGTGGCAGGTACTTGCCGCACCGTGGGACGCTCCGGCGCCAGATCCGGCAGGTCCGCCGCCACATAGGTACCCGAACCCGGCCGCATTTCCAGATAGCCTTCGCTCAACAACTGTTCATAGGCGCCGAGCACAGTGTTGCGCGAGACGCGCAATTCATCGGCGAAAGCGCGGCTGGCGGGCATACGCACCCCCGGCACCAGGCGGCCGCCGAGGATCGCCTGCCGCAGCTCGCCATAAAGCTGGCGGAACAGCGGTTCGGGGGCATCGGCATTGAGATGCGGCATCAGCAGACTGCCGATGCCGGCACGGCGTGGCATGGGAACTCTCCAAACTGGTCCCATCTCTTTTATCATTTCGGATCTTTTGATGGAACCGGTCTGTCGCAAATATGGGCATCTGCCTGATCAGAAAGAACCTCACCATGAACGCCTTCACGCCGACCGACCGTTCCCGCGTCAAAAGATTGCATGAGCGCGGGAAATACGACGAGGAAACCGTCTTCGCCGTGCTCGATGCCGGCTTCGTCGCCCATATCGCCTATGTCATCGAGGGCCAGCCTTTCGTCACTCCCACCGCCTATTGGCGCCGGGACCGCACATTGTATTGGCACGGCTCGGCGGCAAGCCGCATGCTCCGCAGCCAGGCGGGCGGCGTGCCGGTCTGCGTGACCGTCACCCATCTCGACGGGCTGGTGCTGGCGCGGTCCGGTTTTCATCATTCGTTGAACTACCGCTCGGCCATGGTCTTCGGTACCGCGCGGATCATCGATGATCCGGCCGAAAAAACCCGCGAGTTGGATCGTTTCGTCGACCGGCTCTATCCCGGCCGACGCGGCAGCCTGCGGCCAAACGAGACACAGGAAATCAAGGGCACGACGGTCATCGGCATGGAGATGGAGGAGGCCTCCGTCAAGATCCGCAGCGGCGACCCAAAGGATGACGATGCGGATTACGCGCTGGATTGCTGGGCTGGCGTCATCCCCATCCACCAGGTGACCGGCGCGGCAATGCCCGATACCAAGTTGCGCCCAGGGATCGGCTATCCGGCCGACCTGGCGGATTATCGGGACGGCGCGAACCTCGATACCGTGCTGACGAAAAAGGCGACGCAACTGGGCTGAAATAGCCGCCAGCCGCGATTCCCTCTTCGCCGAGCGCGGCGATCAGATCACAGCAGCGATCCCTGCGGCGATGAATCACCCGGTGTCGAGGGTTTCCGCGACGGCCGCCGCGCGCCGATATCGCTGGGTGTGCCGGCACCGGCCGTCGCATCGACAACGCCGTCATGGAATTGCAGATGCAGGGCCTGGCCGTCGGTGACCTGAGCCGCGGCGCCAATCGGCGCCCCGCCGGCATCGCGCACCAACACGAAACCGCGCTTCAGCACCTCGGTATACGAATAGCTGTCCAGCAGGGCGCCGGCATGATCCAGGGCGGCACGGCGCCGCTCGATCATGGTCGCCAGCAGCGCCGGGCGCAGGCCATGCGCGACCTTGTCGAGTTGCCGGCCGTGACGGTCCAAACTATGGGCAAAGCAGGCGGTCAATCTTTCGCCGGCATGGCGCAAAGCGGTTCCCGCGACGTCGATCTGCTCGCGCGGCGTCCGCAGCCGGGCAGCGAGATGTGCCAACTGGTCACGCCGCCGGTCGAAGCCGGCGATCCGGGCATTGAGCCAGCGTTCGACCCATTGGTCGAGCTGCTGGCCGCGCTCCTGGAGGAGACGTTGCGGATCGGGCAGGCCACGTCCCAGGCCTTCCACCGCCAGCCGTCCTTCCGTCAGCCGGCGATTGAGCGCGCGGGCAAGACGCTGCCCGCATTGGCCAAGTTCGATCAGCAGATCGGCCCGCACCGGCACCGCCATCTCGGCCGCCGCGGTCGGGGTCGGGGCCCGACGATCAGCGGCATAATCAATCAAGGTCGTATCCGTTTCATGGCCGACGGCACTGATCAGCGGAATGACGCTCTCGGCCGCCGCACGGACCACGATCTCTTCATTGAAGGCCATGAGGTCTTCCAGCGATCCGCCGCCCCGCGCGACGATCAGCAGGTCGGGACGCGGAATCGCCCCACCTTCCGGCAGGGCATTGAAGCCGCGAATGGCGGCGGCGATCTGTGCCGCGGCGCCCTCCCCCTGTACCAGCACCGGCCAAAGCAGCACATGGCGCGGGAAACGGTCCTCCAGCCGGTGCAGAATGTCGCGGATGACGGCGCCGGTCGGCGAGGTGACGACGCCGATGACCTGGGGCAGCAGGGGGAGCGCCCGCTTGCGGTCGGCGTCGAACAGGCCTTCCGCCGCCAGCTTCCGGCGGCGATCCTCCAGCATCTTCAGCAGCGCGCCGATCCCGGCCAGTTCCAGCCGCTCGATCACCAGCTGATATTCCGAGCGCTCGGCATAGGAGGTGATGCGGCCTGTGGCGACCACCTCCATTCCCTCTTCCGGACGAATACTGAGGCGTCCTGCGACGCCTTTCCAGCAGACGGCTTTCAGCCCTGCATTTTCGTCTTTCAGCACCATATAAAGGTGACCGGACGCGGCGCGCTTGAAACCGGATATCTCGCCTTTGACCCGGACGCGGTCGAAGCCGGTTTCCAAGGTCCGTTTGATGGCAAAAGCCAGCTCGCTGACCGAATATTCGGCGAGATTATGGCTGGGCTCGACCGGGTTCACGGTCTCCGAGCCATCGGCATTCATATTGGTGGCTTGTCGAATCTCTGTCATGGCGAAATATTGTATGTTATCCGAAGGCCCGCGGTCACGTATCCGATTGATCCCGATATATTGATCCGGGGCCTCTGCATAAGGACGAAAGCATGCGCATTCTGGTGGTTGGGTCGGGCGGTCGCGAACATGCGCTGTGCTGGAAGATCGCTGCCTCACCCCTCTGCGACAAGCTTTTCTGCGCGCCGGGCAATGCCGGCATCGCCGAAGAAGCTACCTGCCTGCCGGTGCCGGTCGATGATATCGACGGCCTGGTCGATCTTGCCCGGAATGAACATATCGATCTGGTCGTGGTCGGGCCGGAAGCACCTCTGGTCGCCGGTCTGGTCGATCGGCTGGAAGAAAACGGCATTCCGGCCTTCGGGCCGACCGCCAAGGCGGCGGAGATCGAGGGCTCCAAAGGTTTCATGAAGGATCTTTGCGCCAAATACAACATTCCGACTGCGGCTTATCGCCGCTGCACCAATCCCGCCGACGCGAAAGCCTTTGCCCGCAGTCTGACCGCCCCCATCGTCGTCAAAGCGGACGGCTTGGCCGCCGGCAAGGGCGTCATCATCTGCGCCGATCATGCTGAGGCCGACAAGGCGATCGACGACATCCTGGTCGCAGGGCAGTTCGGCGCGGCCGGCGCCGAATTGGTGATCGAGGAATTTCTGGACGGCGAGGAACTGAGTTTCTTCGCCCTGGTCGATGGCATGCATGCACTGCCTTTAGGCTCGGCCCAGGATCACAAGCGCGTCGGCGACGGCGATACCGGCCCCAATACCGGCGGCATGGGTGCCTATGCCCCCGCACCGGTGGCGACGCCGGCGCTGGAACGCGACATCATGAATCTGATCATCGAGCCGACGGTGCAGGGCATGGCCGCCGAGGGCAGACCCTTCAAAGGCGTGCTCTTTGCCGGCATCATGGCGACCGCCAATGGCCCGCGCCTGATCGAATTCAATGCCCGCTTCGGCGATCCGGAATGCGAGGTTTTGTGCCAGCGCCTGAAATCCGATCTGGTGCCGGCGCTGATGGCGGCGCGTGACGGCACGTTGAAGGATTTCGATCTGCGCTGGTACGATGCCGCGGCCGTCTGCGTCGTCATGGCAAGCCGCGGCTATCCCGGCAAGACCACGCCCGGCAGCATCATCCGCAAGCTCGATGATGCCAAAAAACTGCCGGATGTGACGGTCTTTCATGCCGGCACCAAGGCCAATGCCCAAGGCGCCATCGAAGCCCATGGCGGTCGGGTCCTGGCCGTGACCGCCTTGGGCAAGACAGTCCGCGAGGCCCAGGAAAAAGCCTATCGCGCCGTTGATGCGATCGATTGGCCGGAGGGGTTCTGTCGCCGCGATATCGGATGGCGCGCGATCGACCGCGAGAAAGCCGCCGCACAGAAATAGCTCTGCTGATTAGCTTCTGAAAATCTTTCCCGGATTCATTCGGTTCTCCGGATCGAGCGCCTGTTTCAGAAGGCGCATGATACCGATCGCCTCGACGCCGTGCTCCTGTTCCAGGAAGGCCATCTTTCCGGTCCCGATTCCGTGTTCGCCGGTGCAGGTGCCGCCCATTGCAAGGGCACGGCTGACCATCCGCTGATTGAATTCTTCCGCCGCCCTCAGTTCCGTTGGATCGTCATGGTCTATGATGATGGTGGTATGGAAATTACCGTCGCCGACATGGCCGACGATCGGCGCCAGCAGATTGTGAGCCTCGATGTCCTGCTTGGTCTCCACAATGCAGTCGGCAAGTCGCGAGATCGGGACGCAGACATCGGTCGGCCAGCCTTTGCTGCCGGGACGCAGGCTGAGTGCGGCATAATAGGCATTGTGCCTCGCCTGCCACAGCTTGTTGCGCTCTTCGGCCAGCATGCTCCACCTGAATTCACCGGCGCCGAAATCCTCGGCAATCGCCTTCACCGCGCCGGACTGCTCGGCGACCCCCGACTCGCTGCCATGGAATTCGAAGAACAAGGTGGGTGCGACCGGGTAATCGAGTTGCGAATAGCGGTTGACGGCATCGAGCTGTACCTCGTCCAGCAATTCGATGCGGGCGACCGGCATGCCGGATTGGATGACTTGGATCACGGTATTGACGGCATCGGCGATGCTCGGGAAGGGCGCCACAGCAGCGGCAATCGCTTCCGGAATACCGTAGAGCCGCAAGCGGATCTCGGTGACGACGCCGAGCGTGCCTTCCGATCCGACGAAAAGCCGCGTGAGGTCGTAACCGGCAGCCGATTTGCGGGCCCGGCCGCCCGTCTTGATGACGCGGCCATCGGCCAGCACCACGGTCAGCCCCAGGACATTCTCCCGCATGGTGCCGTAACGTACCGCATTGGTGCCGCTGGCCCGCGTTGCCGTCATGCCGCCGATCGTCGCATCGGCGCCGGGATCGATCGGAAAGAACAAGCCGGAATCGCGCAGCTCGCTGTTCAGCTGCTTGCGCGTGACGCCGGCCTGGACCAGGACATCGAGATCTTCGGCATTGACCTCCAGCACCCGGTTCATGTTGCCCATGTCGATGCTGACGCCGCCTTCCAGGGCCGCGACATGACCTTCCAGCGAGGTGCCGACACCGAAGGGAATGACCGGCGCGCCGTGCCGCCGGGCGATCTTCATGATCTGCGCCACCTCTTCGGTGGAGGCGGGGAAGACCACGACATCCGGCGCATGCGTCTCATGATAGGATTCGTCATGGCCATGGCGATCGAGAATGCCTGCATTAGTGCTGACCCGGTTATCGCCCAGCAATGCCGTCAGATCGGCGATCAAGGCGTTCGGATCGGCAAGCCTGCGCGCTGTCTGTGACATGATGTCATATCCCTGACATTGATATCGGGTAGCCGCCTCGCACCGTCTTTACATCCTTGTGCGCAGGTCAGTCTTCGCTCCTACCGTAGCCCCCGCCGCCGGGCGTTTCCACCACAAAGCAATCCCCCGGCTGCATCTCGGCACGATCCGTTCCTTTGAGTGTTTCAACGCGGCCATCGGCGCGCCTCACCGTATTGCGGCCGAGGGCCGCTTCCGCGCCACCCGCCATGCCATAAGGATGGATCACCCGGTGGCCGCTGAGGATCGCCGCCGTCATCGCCTCGCGGAACTGGATGCGGCGGATGACGCCATTCCCGCCCCGATGCCTGCCCTTGCCGCCGCTGCCGCGCCGGATATGGAAATCCTCGACCAGGACGGGGAAGCGCCATTCCAGCACCTCGGGATCGGTCAGTCGCGAATTGGTCATATGCGTCTGCACGGCATCCGTGCCGTCGAAATCGGGGCCGGCGCCGGAACCGCCGGCAATGGTTTCGTAATATTGATAGGTGTCGTTGCCGAAGGTGAAATTGTTCATCGTCCCCTGCGAGGCCGCCATGACGCCCATGGCGCCATAGAGCGCGTCGGTCACGCATTGCGAGGTCTCGACATTGCCGCTGACCACCGCCGCCGGATAAGCCGGCCTCAACATGCTGCCCTCAGGAATGATGATTTCCAGCGGCTCGAGGCAGCCGGCATTCATCGGGATTTCGTCATCGATGAGCGTGCGAAAGACATAAAGCACCGCCGCCTTGGCCACTGCCGAAGGCGCGTTGAAATTATTCGGCAACTGCGCCGAGGTACCGGTGAAATCGATCACGGCACTGCGCGCCGCATGATCGACCGTCACAGTAACGGCGATCTTCGCGCCATCATCCATCTCATAGGTGAACGTGCCGTTCTTCAGCCGCTCGATCACCCGGCGCACCTGCTCTGCGGCATTGGCCCGGACATGACCCATATAGGCATGGACGACATCGAGGCCGAAATCGCGCACCATACGATGCAGTTCCTGAACGCCTTTCTCATTGGCCGCCACCTGGGCGCCGAGATCGGCGACATTCTGATCGGGATTGCGTGCCGGATAGCGGCCGCTACCGAGCAAGGCCCGCAATTCCGGTTCCAGGAAACTGCCGCGATCCACCAGCTTGAAATTGTCGATCAGGACCCCCTCTTCTTCCACCGTCTTGCTGTCGGGCGGCATGGAGCCTGGCGTGGTGCCGCCGATATCCGCATGATGACCCCGGCTGGCGACATAGAAGAGAATCTCCTTGCCCGCTTCGTCGAAGACCGGAGTCACCGCCGTCACATCGGGGAGATGCGTGCCGCCGTTATAGGGTGCATTCAGCACATAGACGTCGCCCGGCTTCATCCGGGTCTCGCCGCTTGCGTTTCGATTGCCTTGAATGATGGTTTCGACCGATTCGCCCATCGATCCCAGATGCACCGGCATATGGGGCGCATTGGCGATGAGGCGGCCTTGCTGATCGAAGACGGCGCAGGAGAAATCCAGCCTTTCCTTGATATTCACCGAATGGCTGGTCTTTTCCAGGGTCGAGCCCATCTGCTCGGCGATCGACATGAAGAGGTTGTTGAAGATCTCCAACATGACCGGATCGACGCTGGTGCCAACGGCGGATGACCGCCGCAATGCCTGATAGCGTTCCACCACCAGATGGCCACGCTCCGTCAGATGCACCTGCCAGCCTGGCTCGATCACCGTCGTGCTGGTCGGATCGAGGATGATGGCCGGCCCCGGCACCAACTGACCCGGCCGCAAGGCGGTGCGGTCATAGACCGGTGCGGTCAGTTCCCGCCCCTCCGCCCAGAAGGGCACGAGTGCTTTGGGTTCGGCATCCGTCCGGCTGGCATCGACCAGGAGCGGGTCGCTGACGGCTTCAGTCGCGCCGATCGCCTCGACACTGACGGAATCGACGATCAGCGCCTTATGCGGCACCACGAAGCCGTAACGCTGCAGGTGCTGATCCTCGAAACTCGCCTTGATGGTGACGAGATCGCCATCCTCGGCCACCAGGGCCGCATCCGTCCCGGCATATTTCACATGCACCTGGCGCAACAGCCGGATCTGATCTGGATCGATGCCCTGGCTGGCCACTTCGGCCGCCGCTTCCGCGGCCAGGATATCGAGATCGGTTTTGATGCGCGCCAGCACGTCACCCGCCAGCGGCGCCTCGACGGTACGGTGGCGCAAGGACCGGATATCCGCGAGACCCATGCCGTAAGCCGAGAGCACGCCGGCGAAGGGGTGCAGGAAGATGCGCGTCATGCCCAAGGCATCGGCGACCTGGCAGGCATGCTGCCCGCCGGCACCACCGAAACAGGCCAGGGTATATTGGCTGACGTCATAGCCGCGCTGGATGGAAATTTCCTTGATCGCATTGGCCATATTGGCGACGGCGATGGTCAGGAAGCCCTCCGCCACGGCCTGCGGCGACATCTCTTTACCGGTTTTGGCCGAAATCTCGGCCGCTAATGCCGCGAACTTCGCCGTCACGACGTCTCGGTCCAGCGGCAAATTGCCGTCTTTGCCGAAGACTTTCGGAAAGAAGTCGGGATTGAGCCGCCCCAGCATGACGTTGCAATCGGTGACGGCCAAAGGACCGCCGCGCCGATAGCTGGCCGGACCCGGATTGGCGCCCGCGGATTCCGGTCCGACCCGGAAGCGCGATCCGTCGAAGAACAGGATCGACCCGCCGCCGGCCGCGACGGTATGGATCTGCATCATCGGCGCCCGGATGCGGATGCCGGCCACCTGGGCATCGAAACTGCGTTCATAGGCGCCGTTGTAATGCGAGACATCGGTCGAGGTGCCGCCCATATCGAAGCCGATGATCTTGGTGAAACCGGCCATCGCCGCCGTCTGTACGGCACCGACGATCCCGCCCGCCGGACCTGACAGAATGCTGTCCTTGCCCTGAAAGCTGCGGGCATCGGTCAGCCCGCCATTCGACTGCATGAACATGAGGCGCGTCGTGTCATTGCCGATCTCAGCTGCCACCTGGTCGACATAACGGCGCAGGATCGGTGAGAGATAGGCGTCCACCACCGTGGTGTCGCCCCGGCTGACGAGCTTCATCAGCGGCGAGACCTGATGACTGACGGAGATCTGCGTGAAGCCGATCTCGGCCGCGAGATCGGCCAGCTGCTTTTCATGCGCCGTGAACCGGTAGCCATGCATGAGCAGAATCGCGACGACCCGCAGGCCGCGCGCATAGGCTGCCTGCATGTCGCGCCGGGCGGATGCCAGATCGATCTGGTGCAGAATCTCGCCCTGAGCCGTCACCCGTTCATCGACCTCGATCACCTCGGCATAAAGAAGTTCCGGCAGGATGATCCGGCGGGCGAAGATTTTCGGACGGTTCTGATAGGCAATCCGCAAGGCATCGCGAAAGCCCTTGGTGATTACCAGCAAGGTCGGTTCGCCCTTGCGTTCCAGCAGGGCATTGGTGGCGACCGTCGTCCCCATCTTGATCGCCTGGACATCCGCGGGCAGTTTTTCGCTCGGCGCCAGGTTCAGCAGGTCGCGAATCCCCTGAATCGCCGCGTCAGCATATCGCTCGGGATTTTCCGAGAGCAGCTTGTGGGTAAGGAGGCTGCCATCCGGCTGCTTGGCGACAATGTCGGTGAAGGTGCCGCCGCGATCGATCCAGAACTGCCATTTGCCTGTCTGCTGCATCGATCCCATCCCTCTATCCGCCATTATCGCCTTGCGTCTCTTACTTCACGACCAGATCGAGGCTGCGGCGCGAGAGAACCTCGCAGCCGCTCTCGGTCACGATCACCGTCTGACCGGGGTTCATCGCCAGCCTGGTCTGGCCATCCACCAGGATCATATGCAGAAAGAGGACGATACCCGGCTTCAATTCCACGGGATTATCGCGGTAGAGCATCGGCCAATCCATCCAATTCGGCGAAAAGGTCGTGCCCAGGCTGTAGCCGCAGGCATTCAGGCGGCTATCCTGGAAACCGGCGCCGTCCATCGCCCTGGCATGGGCCGCGAAGACATCGCCGAAGGTGCGGCCCGGCCTGATCGTTTCGATACAGGCCTGCATCGCCCCGACCGCCGCCTTGTGCATGTCCCGCTGGCGCTGCGGTACGTCGCCGAGGCAGATCGTCCGCATCAGGCAAGCATGATAGTGGCGATAGACGCCGGCGAATTCCAATGTCAGCTGGTCTTGGGCGTCGAGTTTCCGCCGGCCGGCAGCATAGCGGACCAGCAAAGCCTGCGGGCCGGAACCGATGATGAATTCATTGCCGGGATAGTCGCCACCGCCGCGGAACACCGCGCCCTGCATGGCCGCCAGGATCTCGCCTTCATCAGCGCCGGGCGCCGTCAGGCGATGTGCCTCATCCAGCGCGTCATCGGCCAGTTCCGCCGCCCGCCGGACATAAACCAGTTCGGCGGGGCTCTTTACCAGACGCAGTTCCGACACCAGCATCGAGGCATCCGGCAGCTGGCAGAAACCATCCAGTACCTCCTTTAGCCGCAGCCCGTTCTTCGCCGTCAGGCCATAAGCGTCGTATTCGACGCCGAGCCGCTTGCCCTTGAGCCGGCGTGCCTCCAGCAATCGTTTCAAATCGGTCGCCGGGTCCGCATCGGCCGCATCGACCCAGACATGGATCTCGGCGATATCCGAGGTGAGCTGCGCCTGCAGCAGATCGGGACGCCGGGTCAGCAGGAAGAGATCGCCATCGGCACCGAAATAGAGGCACTGGAAATAGACATACCCGAAAGTATCGAAGCCGGTCAGGTAATACATGCTTTCCTGCCGGAAAATCAGCAGTCCATCAAGGCCTTCCGATTGAAGGCGTTTTTGCAAGGCCTGGCGGCGGCGGGTGAATTCGTCGGCAGAAAAATGAAGCGGCATCGGTTCCTCCCCGTTTGCGGATGCCCCGGCAGGCAAGCAGCCGCATGATTTCACTGCAAAATCAAAATGCCGGTTATTCGACATTGTCGAACGAGCGGTTTCTCCCTATATCCTTGAGTTGGTCTCCCGGATAAGGACAGAAATGCGCTGCCCCCGAAAAAGCAGGATGACGGCACCCACGATCCGCATTCAATCGCTGGCACGCGCCGATGCCATCCTTGAAGTGCTCTCGGCATCGCCCAAAGCGGGGCTGAGGCTGCGCGATATTGCCGGCGCCACCCGCCTGGCACCCAGCACGGCCGTGACGCTGTTGCAAAGCCTGACGGGGTTGCGGCTGGTGGAACAGACGTCGAGCGGGACCTATCGCCTGGGGCCGCGCCTGCTGCAACTGGGCCGCAAGGTCGAGGCGCGGTTCGATCTGCTGGAGCTCGGCCGGCCAGCGGTGATCCGCCTCTGTCAGCAGACCCATGAAACCGTCAATCTGCTGATACCGGGCGGCATGGCCATGATTGTCGCCGACAGCCTGGAAGGCGATGTCAAATTGAAGACAACCTCGTTGAAGGGCAGCGAGATGCCGCTGCATGGAACGGCGTCAGGCAAATGCTTTCTCGCTTATGCCGGCGCGCAGATCCGCGAGACCTTTCTGCAGGCCGCACCATTGACCCGGCTGACCAACAGGACCATCCATGACCTGTCACGATTGGAAGATGACCTGAAAGAGATTCGTGACCGCGGCTATGCCACGGAAGAAGACGAATTTCGCACGGGTATCGTCGCCATCGCCGCGCCGATTCTGGACATGACGGGCCGGATTCAGGGGACTATCAGCATCCACGGCCCGTCCGACCGCATGAGCCGGCGACGCCTGCCGCGATTGGTCACGGCATTGAAGACCGAGGCGCGGGGAATTTCCGACCTGTTGCCATGATCTTTACATAAAGTAGGCATAAGAGAACGGCTGTGACGATAGGCAGCTGGAAAAAGCGGTGCCGAGCCGATATGTTCGGCCGGAATAAAGGAATAGTGCAGTCCAAATGAGTGTTTGGGGCAAAATCATCGGTAGTGCGGCAGGTTTCGCTATCGGCGGTCCGATCGGGGCGCTGCTTGGGGCGTTGGCGGGTCATGCCGTCGACGTCACCGTGGAAAACGATCAACTGCCGCCGCCCGATCCGGAAAATATCAGCGATGAGCGCGCCGCCACGCGCCAGGTCGCCTTCACCATCGCGGCCATCGCCTTGGGTGCCAAAATGGCAAAAGCTGACGGTCTCGTCAGCCGCGCGGAAGTGGATGCCTTCAAGGATGTCTTCCGCGTGCCGGCAGGGGAAGAGAAGAACGTGGCGCGGATCTTCGATCTGGCCAAGCGCGATGCTCATGGCTTTGAGACCTATGCGCGGCAGATCGCCCGAATGTTCCGGCCCAAACATCCGGTCCTGGAAGAAATGCTCGACGGCCTGTTCCATATCGCCCGCGCCGATGGCACCGTCCATGCGGCGGAGCTGGAATATTTGTTCCGGGTTGCCGAGATCTTCGGCTTCTCCGAAAGCGACTTCGCCCGTATCCGGGAGGCCAATATCGGCCCCAACACGGCCGATCCCTACACGGTCCTGGGCGTTACCCGCGAGAACAGCAACGACGAGATCAAGGCCGCCTGGCGCAAGCTGGTGCGCGACAATCATCCGGACAAGCTGATCGCGCAGGGACTGCCCGCGGATTTCATCGATCTGGCGACCGATAAGCTGGCCCGCATCAATGCCGCTTACGACAACGTCGCCAAAGAACGCAATATCAACTGACGCGAAATCAATAGCCATGCCCGCCGCAACACCACAGCTCGCCTTGCGCAATGCCACCGTCACTTTCGGCGGCAAGCCGCTTTTCGCCGACATCACCATGAGCCTCGGCAAGGGCGAGCGGGTCTGCCTGGTCGGCGCCAACGGCTCGGGCAAATCAACTCTGTTGAAGATCCTCGCGGGTGAGGTGGAGCTGGATGGCGGCGAGCGTTTCCTCCAGCCGGGCATCACGATCGGTCATCTGCCGCAAAATCCGGATCTGTCGATCGGTGGCACCGTCGCCACCTATGTCGGCGCCGGCCTGCCTGATCCGGAAGCCGAAGCCTATCGGATCGATACCGTCCTCGATCATCTCAGCCTCGATGGCGGCCGCGATATCGCCACTTTGTCAGGTGGCGAAGGGCGCCGGGCCGCTTTGGCGCGCGTTTTGGTCGCGAAGCCGGATCTGCTGCTGCTGGACGAGCCGACCAACCATCTCGATCTGCCAACCATCGAATGGCTGGAAGACGAATTGGCGGCCTTTCCCGGCGGCATCCTGATGATCAGCCACGATCGCACCTTCCTGACCAAGCTGACCCGGCGCCTGCTCTGGCTCGATCGCGGACGCATGTTCGAAATGGATGGCGGTTTCGCCCAATTCGAGGACTGGTCCAACGGCATCATCGAACAGGAAGCGGCCGAGGGTTATCGACTGAAGAAGCGGCTGGAGGCCGAGGAATATTGGCTGCAGCGCGGCGTCACCGCCCGGCGCTCGCGCAACGAAGGCCGCAGGCGCAACCTGTTCGCCTTGCGCAAGCAGCGCTCCGAGGCCCTGAGGGCGCGCGGCACGGCGAAACTGGCTTTGTCCGAAGCGGAAGCCGGCGGCCAGATCGTGGTCGATGCCGTCGACATCACCAAGAAATTCCGTCGCCCCGACGGCAGCGACGTGACCATCGTGGAAAATTTCTCGACCCGTATCCTACGGGGCGACCGGGTCGGCCTGATCGGTCCCAATGGCGCCGGCAAGAGCACCATTTTGAAACTGCTGACCGGACAGCTGGCACCGGATTCCGGCAGCATCCGTCTCGGCACCAATCTATTGCCGCTCTATCTCGACCAGCGGCGGACCGTCTTCGATCTCGACAAGACGCTGTGGCAGACCCTGGCGCCGGGTGGCGGCGATTCGATCGATGTGCGGGGCCAGCAACGTCATGTCGTCGCCTATCTGCGCGATTTCCTGTTCAGCGACAAACAGGCGACGATGTCGGTTCGTACCCTGTCAGGCGGTGAGCGCGCCCGGCTGATGCTGGCCAAACTCTTCGCGCAGCCAAGCAATCTGATCGTGCTCGATGAGCCGACCAACGATCTCGATATGGACACGCTGGATCTGCTGCAGGAAGTGCTGTCGGAATATGACGGCACGCTGCTGCTGGTCAGCCATGACCGCGATTTCCTCGACCGCCTGGTGACCAGCGTGATCGCCGTCGAGGGCGAGGGCAATGTCGCCGAATATCCCGGCGGCTATAGCGACTATCTGCTGCAGCGTCCTGCATCGGAAGGTAAAACGGTCGCGAAAGAGCCGAAAAAGATCTCTACCAGCATTTCTGCGGCAGCCGGTCGTGGGGCCCCACGGCTGAACTCGAAAGAGCAGCGTGAGCTGGAAGACCTGCCCGGCCGTATCGCCACGCTGGAAAAAGAAATTCAGGTCATCGAAGGTGCCCTTGCCGATCCCGGTCTCTATGCCCGCGATGCGCAAAAATTCGCCAAGGCCGGCGAACTTCTGGCCAGCAAGAAAGTGCTTCTGGCGGCAGCCGAAACCCGCTGGCTGGAACTGGAAGACAAGCGCGCATCCCTGGCGGCCAGCTGAGGATGCGCCCAACCGATGCTCTGCTGATTGTTATAGGGCAGGCTTTCGTGTCGCTTCCTCCGCAAGCGGCCAGGATCGGCACATGAAACCGCAGCATATTGGCTGGATGCTGATCTGCCAGTTGATCTGGGGTTTCAACTTCGTCGCCGCCAAGATCGGCATTCAATATTTCAGCCCGGTCCTGTTCTGCGCCATCCGTTTCAGCCTCGCCGCGCTGTTGCTGTTGCCGGTGGTGGGGTTGCCGCGCGAACGGCTTTGGCGCTTGCTGCCGCTTTCCTTCACCATGGGAACGATGCATTTCAGCCTGCTCAATCTCGGCATGCGCTCGGTCGATGTGGCAACCACGTCGATTACCATCCAGCTGCAGGTGGCTTTTGCGGCGGTCATGGCGGCATTCTTCTTCGGCGAGAAGCTGGGTTGGCGCCGCCTCACCGGCATGAGTCTGGCCTTTGCCGGCGTTGTACTGATCGCCGGCGAACCACGCTTTTCGGGGGCGAATTTCTGGCCCTTGATGGCCGTGGTCGGCGCCGCCTTTTGCTGGGCCGCCGCCAATATCCAGGTCAAGGCATTGGGCGATATCGATTCCGTCAAGCTCAACGGCTGGATCGCCATCCTGGCGGCGCCGCAATTGATCATCGCCGCTCTCCTGCTGGAAGGCGATCCCCGGCAGCAGATCTTGGCGGTGGCGTGGCAAGGCTGGGCGGCCTTGCTCTATCAGGCAATCGTGGTGGCGATCTTCAGCTACTGGATCTGGTACAATATGATGAAGCGTTATCCGGTCAATCAGGTGATGCCCTTTACCTTGCTGCTGCCGATGATCGGCTTCATGTGCGGCGCCCTGATGCTGGACGAACAAATCACCTTCCGTATGCTGTTGGGGGCTGCCGCTACCATTTTTGGCGTCGGCATCATCATTCTTCGACGTCCGGCCGTGGTCGCGCCATCGACCAGGACCGGCATCTAAGAACGGGACGCTACATGACGCTGATCGATCTTCCTTCGCCCAATTTCGATGCCCGGCCGGTCAATGGACCGATCGATATTCTGTTGTTGCATTACACGGGCATGCAAAGCGCGGAAGAGGCCGTCGCCCGATTGCGCGATCCGGCCGCACGGGTCAGCAGCCATTATGTCGTCGATGAGGATGGCGCGGTCCTGCGTCTGGTGGCGGAAGACCAGCGTGCCTGGCATGCCGGCGTCAGCTATTGGGCCGGTGCGCGCGAGATCAATGCCCGGTCGATCGGCATCGAGATCGTCAATCCCGGCCATGAATGGGGCTATCGTCCCTTCCCCGCGCCGCAGATGCAAAGCGTGATCGGCCTGTCGCAGCAGATCGTCGCGCAATACGGCATCCCCGCCGCGCGCGTGCTGGGGCATTCCGATGTGGCGCCTTTGCGCAAGCAGGATCCCGGCGAATTGTTCGACTGGCGGACGTTAGCTATCCAGGGCATCGGGTTGTGGCCGAAACCGCAACCGGTTTCCTGGGATGAAGCCACCTTCCTTGCTGCCTTGAACCGCTATGGCTATGACATCGACGGCTCGGCGAGCACCGCGCCGGATACCGCGCATCATGCGGCCATTCTGGCCTTTGAACGCCATTTCCGGCCACAACAGTTGAGCGGCCGGGCGGATCATGAGCTGGCCGCGATTCTAAACGGGCTGCTGGAGGCCGCAGGCATTGACAGGGCGGGTCTGGGCGCCTAGCTAAAGGTCGCCAGATGGCCGGATGGCTGCTCTTGCCCCTCACGGGCCGCAAGGGAGGAAAGTCCGGGCTCCATGGAAGGACGGTGCCGGGTAACGCCCGGCGGGAGCGATCCCAGGGAAAGTGCCACAGAGACCAAACCGCCGGTCGCCGTCAGCAATGACGGCTGGCCGGTAAGGGTGAAAAGGTGCGGTAAGAGCGCACCGCGCTGACGGTAACGCCAGCGGCAGGGCAAACCCCACCGGGAGCAAGACCAGATAGGAGGACAGGAGCCGGGCAACTGGCTCAGGCGCCTTTCCGCGCCGATCCTCGGGTAGGTCGCGCGAGGCGCTCGGCGACGAGCGTCCCAGATGAATGGCCATCCACGGGCTGTGGCGGTCGGGAGTGATGAGCGGGTGCAAATCCGCCCATATCGCTCGTCCGGCAGCCCTGGACAGAACCCGGCTTACAGGCCATCTGGCAATTCCCCTCAAATTTTCGCTTTTCACGAGACAAAAAAGAGAACGAAACAAATACAAGGAAAGAATCTTTAAAAAACAGGCCGCTGGCCCCTCTCGACCGCTCCCTCATTCGTGATCTTAGCTATCCATTGTAACCTGTTGATAAATACCAATTTCTAAGAGTCCATATTTCCTCTGTAATGGGAAATTTCCAAATCATTCCAGCGATTTACGGGCAGTTCCCATTGACGCCCATATGGTCCCATGATATCCCATTAAGAACTCAGATTTTGCCAGGACGCAGAGGCGGGGTGTCCGGGCGCTGAAGACATGTTGGCCACGCCAGCCAATACGGGGACCGCAGCGGGAGTCTCGATGGCTCTGTTCATCGACACCTTCATTAACAAGATCGACAAGAAGGGCCGCGTCTCCGTCCCGGCGACCTTTCGTGCTGCCTTGGCCGGACAGTCCTTCCAGGGCATCGTCGCCTTCCCGTCCTTCAAATATGCGGCCATTCAGAGCGCCGGCATGGATTGGATGCAGGCCTTGACCGACCGCATGGCACAGGTCGATCTGTTTTCCGACGAGCATGACGATCTGACCGCCACCTTGTTTGCCGACGCCAAGCAGCTGCCTTTCGACGGTGAAGGCCGCATCATGCTGCCGGAAAGCCTGGCGGCCCATGCCGGCATCGGCGAGGCCGCCGCTTTCGTCGGCCGCGGCACCAGTTTCGAAATCTGGGAACCCGGCAAGCTGGAAGCCTATAAAGCCGAAGCCCGGCGCCGCGCCCTGGAAAAGGGACGCACCCTGCGCCAGGCACCCGGCAGCGGCCAGATTCCCGGCGGAAGTGGCGGAGGTGCGTGATGTCCGACATCATGACGCCACAGAACGCCCCGCATCAGCCGGTCTTGCTGTCGGAGGTCGTCGCCGCCCTGTCACCGCGTGACGGCGCCATCTATGTAGACGGCACGTTCGGCGCCGGCGGCTACAGCCGTGCCATTCTCGAAGCCGCCAATTGCACTGTCTTTGCCATCGATCGCGATCCCGATGCGGTGATCGGCGCGCAGCCGCTGCTCGACCGCTTCAAGGACCGCCTGCATATTCTTCAGGGACGTTTCGGCGACATGGCGAAACTGCTGGCCAGCCGCGGCATCGACCAGGTCCAGGGGGTGACGCTCGATCTCGGTGTCTCCTCGATGCAGCTCGATCAGGCCGAGCGGGGCTTTTCCTTCCGTTTCCACGGGCCGCTTGACATGCGCATGGAGCGCGCGGGCGAGAGTGCCGCCGATCTCGTCAATCGGATGGCGGAACAGCCTCTGGCCGATCTCATCTTCACCTTCGGTGAGGAAAAGAAAGCGCGCCGCATCGCCAAAGCGATCATCGCCGCCCGAGCCCTGGCGCCGATCAATACGACGCAGCAGCTATCGGAAATCGTGCGCCGCGCGATCGGGCCGGTGCCGGCCAACCGTATCGATCCGGCGACGCGCACCTTCCAGGCGCTGCGCATCGCCGTCAATGACGAGATGGGCGAGATCGATCGCGGTCTCGAAGCCGCCGATTCACTGCTTGCCCCGGGCGGACGGCTGGCCATCGTCTCGTTCCATTCGCTGGAAGACCGCCGGGTCAAAGCCTTTCTGCGCGACCGCAGCACCAGCGCGCCACGCGGCTCGCGTCACCTGCCGGATGCCGGCATCGCGCGGATACCACGCTACCGGCTGATATCACCGGGCGGCATTGAACCCAGCGACGCAGAAACGGCCCGCAACCCCCGCGCCCGTTCGGCGCGTCTGCGGGTTGCCGAACGTCTGGCTGATGGGGGTGCGGCATGATCCGGATCAGCGTCTTCATCTGGATTCTGGTCCTGGCGCTGCTGGGCGTCGGGCTCTTTCAGGTCAAATACAATGTGCAGTCCAAAGAGACCGAGCTGCGCCGGATCAAAAGCCAGATCGACAGCAATCTTGCCACCATGCATGTCCTGGACGCGGAGTGGAGCTATCTCAACGATCCGCTGCGGCTTGCCGATCTGGCACGCCGTCACACCGATCTGATCCCGACCCAGGCCAGCCAGATCAAGACCTTTGCCGATCTGCCGCTGCGTCCCGAGCCGGCACCGACAGGGTCGACGCCGGCGCCGGCCGGACCGACGCTGTCGAGCACACTGCCGCAACCACAGTTGCAGCCGAATGCACCAACGACGACGGCGACAGCAGCAGCGACAGCGCCGGGCACGCCTGCCAAGGTCATTCCAGTTTCAGCAGATCTCCGGAAACCCCAAGATAAACCGGCAACGAGCATCGTCAGCGCGAAACCGGCAGCAACACCCGCAGCCAAACCCGTCTCCAAACAGCCCGCCAGCGCGAGCCAGCAGCCGGGTTCGGATGAAACCATCGATGCCATTCTGGCCGATATGCAACGGGCGCAGGGTGCGCCCGGCACGTCCCCTGGCACATCCCCTGCGGGTGACCAATGATCCGGCGCGGCAATCAGATGCAAAGCGACGGCCTCTCGGCGCAGCGGCCGCAGCCGGTGATCAGTCCGATGGCGCTGGAACCGGAGCCGGAGGGACGGCATAAGCGCGTCATGGAGATGAGCCATACCCGGGTGATGCTGGGGGCCGGCCTCTTCTGCGTTGCTTTTCTGGTGATCGCGGCACGGCTGGCGGCGGTTACCCTGCTGCCCAATGAAGACGAGACCAATCCCGTCAAGGCAAAGATCGCCATGACGGGTCGTGCCGATATCGTCGATCGAAATGGCGTTGTCCTGGCAACCAGCCTCAAGACCGCCTCGCTCTATGCCAATCCCCGGCAGATCACCAATACCGAAGACGTCGCCAAGAAGTTGAGCGCCATCCTGCCCGACCTCAACCCGTCGGCCATCGTCGCGAAGCTGTCGACCGACCGGGCTTTCATTTGGCTGTGGCGTAATCTGACGCCCAAACAGCAGCAGGCGATCAACGATCTCGGCATTCCCGGCCTCTATTTTCAATATGAAACCAAGCGGATCTATCCCCAGGGCAACCTGACCGCGCATCTGGTCGGCTTCACGGATATCGACGGCAAAGGTATTGCCGGTGTCGAGAGATCCTTCGATGACGCGCTGACCGGCGGTCCGCGGCCATTGCAGCTCTCGATCGATATCCGCATCCAGCATCTCATGCATCGCGAGCTGTCGAGCGCGGTCGAGGATTTCCACGCCGTCGGCGGCGCCGGCCTGGTGATGGATGTGCAAACCGGTGAAGTTCTGTCGCTGGTCTCGCTGCCGGATTTCGATCCGTCGCAGCCCGGTACTGCTTCCCCGGACGCCCGGTTCAATCGCGCGACCCTGGGCGTCTTCGAAATGGGATCGACGTTCAAGACCTTCAACACGGCGATTGGCCTCGACACCAAGACGGTCGCCATGAATGGCGGTTATGACGCCACCAATCCGATCAAGATCGGCGGCTTCACGATCAGCGATTATCACGGCAAGCGCCGCTTCCTGACCGTGCCCGAGATCTATGCCTATTCGTCGAATATCGGCTCCGCCAAAATGGCCGATGCCTTCGGCGCGGAAGTCCAGCAGACCTATCTGCGCCGCTTCGGCATGCTGGAAAAATCCCCCATCGAGCTGCCGGAAATCGGCGATCCGATGTACCCGAAATTGAATAATTGGCGGCGCATCAATACGATGACGATTGCCTATGGTCACGGTATTGCGGTCAGTGCCGCGCAGCTGGTCGCCGGTGTTTCCGCCGTGGTCAATGGCGGGATCATGCGGGCGCCGACAATCCTGAAGCGCGAACCGGACCAGGTTCCCCCCGGACAGCGTGTCATCTCGGACACGACCTCCGCCAATCTGCGCGAATTGATGCGTACCGTCGTCCAGGTCGGCACGGCCAAGAAAGCGGATGCGCCCGGTTATCTGGTCGGCTGCAAGACCGGCACGGCAGACAAGCAGGAAGGTCACGGCTATGCAAAGAACGCGCGCATGGCAGTGATCGTCTGCGCGTTTCCGATGAATCAGCCCCGTTATGCCATCGCTGCTTTGGTCGACGAACCCGTGCCGAACGAACACAGCTATGGTTATGCCACTGCCGGTTGGGTGGCGGCACCGATTGCCGGCGCGTTGATCCAGCGCATGGCGCCGCTTTATGCGATGTCGCCGATTCCGGACACCGCACCCGGCGCCGAGAATCCGTTGGCGGCGCTGGTCGCTGACTATGATTCTCCGGACTCCAAAAAGCCACATTCGATGATTACCCAGGTGAAAGCGACGGCGAACGGCGCTGCACCCGCCAATCCATCGGATAATCAACTCGATCAGGAGGATGTAACCCGGCCGCCCGAAAAATCGGAACCAGGAGCATCCGTTGCAGATGAGTGATTTGATTGGAGGGTTCGACTCGGTGGCGACATTGCGCAATTCAATTGCCGCAATCGACATTACCGGCCTGACGGCGGATTCGCGTCAGGTACAGCCGGGCTTTTTGTTCGCCGCTTTGCCGGGCAGCAAGAGCGACGGTCGAGATTATATTCCGGCAGCCCTGGCGCAGGGAGCCGTTGCCATCCTCGCCCCGGAAGATGGCAACCAGCCGGCCCTGCCGAAGGACGTCGCCTATCTGACCGCGGCCAATCCGCGCCGGGCACTGGCGATGCTCGCCGCCCGCTTCAATGGCGCACAGCCAAAGACCATCGCCGCCGTCACCGGCACCAGCGGCAAGACCTCGACCACCGTCTTTACCCGTCAGCTCTGGTCACTGCTCGGCCTGCGGGCCGCCAGCCTGGGAACCATCGGCCTGGTCGCACCGGGTTATGAGCTGCCCGATTCGCTGACCACGCCGGATCCGGTCGAGCTGCACCGCATCCTGGCCGAACTCGCTTTCAAGGGCATCGATCATCTCGCCATGGAAGCCTCCAGCCATGGCCTGGACCAGTATCGGCTCGATGGCGTGCAGGTGACCGCCGCCGCCTTCACCAATCTGTCACGCGACCATCTCGATTATCACGGCAGCATGCAGGCCTATCTGGCGGCAAAACTGCGCCTGTTCGCCGATCTGCTGCCGGCCGGCGGCACCGCCGTGGTGAATGCCGACATGGACATGGTGCAGGATGTCTTCGCGGCAAGCCATCGGGCGCGGCATCGGTTGATCGCCTTCGGCACCAAGGGCGCCGATATCCGCCTGACCCGGCAGGTGCCGACCGTGACGGGTCAGATCCTGTCGATCGAGATTTTCGGTACGCCTTACGAAATCGATTTCCCCGTCGCCGGTCTGTTCCAGGCCTATAACCTGCTGGCGGCGATGGGCTTGGTGATCGGCAGCGGCGCCGATCCGGCGATCATCGCCGGCCTCGCCGAACGTCTGACCGGTGTCCATGGACGCATCGAACATGTGGCGACGACGCCATCGGGTGGTGTCGTCTACGTCGATTACGCGCATAAGCCGGCGGCGTTGGAAGCGGTGCTGAATGCCTTGCGGCCGCATGCGACCGGCAAGCTTTCCGTCGTGATGGGCTGTGGCGGCGATCGCGATCGCGGCAAGCGTCCGATCATGGGCGAAATCGCCATCCGTTTCGCCGACCGGGTCGTCATTACCGACGACAATCCGCGCTCCGAGGATGCGGCGGCGATCCGCGCGGAAATCCTGGCAGCGGCACCCGGCGCCCTGGAGATCGGCGACCGTGCCGCCGCGATCCGCCACGCCATGGGGGAACTGGGCAGCGGCGATGTCCTGGTGATCGCCGGCAAGGGGCATGAGACCTACCAGATCGTCGGGACGGTGAAACACGCTTTCGATGACAGTCAGGTGGCGCGCGATGTCGCCGCCGAGTTGGGAGGCGCGGCATGACCGAACACGCCCCCGGCAGCCAGATGCTCTGGACTGAAGCCGAAGCGACGATCGCCACGCGCGGCCGCCCCACTTGCGCCTTTCAGGCGACGGGTGTCTCGATCGACAGCCGCTCCGTTGCCGCCGGCGATCTCTTCATCGCCCTCAAGGGGCCGAGTTTCGACGGCCACGATTTC
>LNAP01000161.1_pt1 | contig 71397 bp, 58 predicted proteins | sample 602601 | NCBI WGS metagenome assembly LNAP01 (sample SAMN02440304, study PRJNA202911) | soil metagenome | biome: Subtropical and temperate rainforests or woodlands; isolation source: soil samples (1 kg each in a 20% v/v slurry with milli Q water) were... ...
ATGCCGGGCGCACCCAGCCCGGCATCTGCTACCGGCTGTGGAGCGCGCAATCGGAACGCGCCCTGCCGGCTTTCGAGGCACCGGAAATCCTCGCCGTCGATCTCGCCCCCTTGGCGCTGGAACTGGCGGTCTGGGGCATCACCGAGACCGAGAGCCTGAAGCTGATCGATCCGCCGCCGCCCGCCGCCATGGCGCAAGCGCGCGACTTGCTGAGCGAGCTGGAAGCCATCGATGGCCGGCACCTCGCCACCGAACACGGCAAGGCGATGGCGGCTTTGGGCGTGCATCCGCGCCTCGCCCATATGATGGTGCGGGCCAAGGAACGGGGGCTGGGTGCGCTCGCCTGCGATATCGCCGCCATCTTGAGCGAGCGCGATCCGATCCGGCAGGACCGGCAGCGCGGCAATGAGGCCGATCTGCGCGACCGGCTGGATCTGCTGCGTGACCGCGGGCGGCAGGCGGCGATGGTGGATCGCGGCGTGCTGGAGCGCATCCGGCAATCGGCCAAGGACTGGCGCCGCCAGCTCGATATCGGCACCGCCGAAGACGCGCCGCGTGACGCGGCCGGATCGGTGCTGGCGCTCGCCTATCCCGACCGCCTGGCGCAGAAACGCGGCCGCACCCCGGATGGGATGGAAAGCTTTCGCCTGAGCAACGGACGCGGCGCCGTCTTGGCCGCCAGTGATCCTCTCTCGACGGCGACCTTCCTCGCCATCGGGGCGCTGGATGGCGACAAACGTGCGGCGCGGATCTTCCTGGCGGCACCGATCACGCTGGATGAGATCGAAGCGGATTACGCCGAGGCGATTATTGACGAGACCATCGTCGCCTGGAATGCCCGCAGCGAGACCGTCGAGGCGAAGAAGCAACGACGCCTGTGGTCGCTGGTGCTGGAAGAAAAGCCGATCGCCAAGCCGCCACGCGAGCAGCTGGCCCAGGCCATGCTGGAGGGCGTGCGGCAGATGGGGCTCGGTGCATTGCCCTGGACGCCGGAGCTGGAAACCTTGCGGGCGCGGGTGGCGCTGTTGCGCGGTCTGAACGATCCGCGCCAGGATGGGTCACGCGAGAGCTGGCCGGATCTGTCCGATGCGGCCTTGCTGGAAACGTTGGGAGACTGGCTGCTGCCTTATCTTGACGGCAAGATGCGCCGCGCGCATCTCACCGATCTCGATCTGCGCGAGGCCTTGCTGTCATCGCTTGATTGGAACCAGCGCCAGCAGCTCGACCAACTGGCGCCGACGCATCTCGATGTGCCGTCGGGCTCGCACCTGCCGCTGGATTACCGCAGCGGCGAGGCGCCGGTGCTGGCGGTGCGGCTGCAGGAGATGTTCGGCGCCACCGATACCCCGACCATCGCCGGCGGCAAAGTACAGGTGCTGCTGCATCTCCTCTCGCCGGCACGACGACCGGTCCAGGTGACGCGCGATCTCAAAAGCTTCTGGGCCAACGGCTACAAGGCCATCAAAGCCGATCTCAAGGGGCAGTATCCCAAGCATTACTGGCCGGATGATCCGCTGGTCGCGGAGCCGACGGCACGGGCAAAGCCGCGGCCGCGCGGGTAATCATCCGCCGGTGTTCGGCAAATGGGTGCTGTGGACGTCACCACCGACAACCCCACTCTCGGTCGCCATCCGATGGCCCGTCCCCTCACCCATAGAGATATTCCGGCAGCCAGAGGGTGATGGCCGGCCAGATATACATGATGACCATGCAGAGGATGACGATCAGCATGTAGGGCATCATGCCGGCAAAGATCTGGTTGATGGTGACATGCGGTGGCGAGACGCCCTTGAGGTAGAAGGCCGACATGGCAACCGGCGGCGAGAGGAAGGCCGCCTGCAGATTGACGAAGACCAGCACGCCCCAGAGCACCGGGTCGATGTGGAAATGCTGTAGCAGCGGCAGGAAGATCGGCACGAAGATGATGATGATCTCGGTCCATTCCAGCGGCCAGCCGAGAATGAAGATGATCGCCTGCGAGAGGATCATGAATTGCACGGGCGAGAGATCGAGCGACAAGACCCAATGCTCGAGCAGCGCCTGGCCGCCGAGGATGGCGAAGACCGCCGAGAACAGCGCTGAACCGACGAAGAGCCAACAGACCATGGCCGTGGTCTTCGCCGTCAGAAACACCGCCTCCTTGGTGCGCTTCCAGTTGAGCGTACGGGCATGGAAGGCCAGCAGGAAAGCGCCGGCGGCACCGACGGCGGCGGATTCCGTTGCCGTGGTGATGCCAAAGAGAATGACCGCCAGCACGACCACGGTGAGGATGCCGAGCGGCATGACGGAGGAGGTCAGCAGCTTCACGATCTGCAGGCGCTCCGCGCTCATCCGCCGGTAGTAACGCAGCAGCACGAGCGCCGCGAGCACCGCGATGATGGTGAAGGCCACATAGAAGCCGGTAGCCGGACCGGCGGCGGTTGCCGGCTCGGCACTGGCCGGCGGCGCGCCGAGCTGTTCCAATCCAGCCGGCGCCTCTTCTTCCGCCGCTGCCTGCGGATGGATGACGACATACCACCAGACCAGTCCCAGCGTGAACGCGGCGAGGGCGAACGGCACCAGCGCCGCACAGAAATTCTTGCAGAGGCGCCAATAGGTGAGCGGACCTTTCTCGGTTTCGAGGGTCAAAGCCCGCGCCGGCCGGAACAAGGCCGAGAAGAGTCCGCCCAGCATGTTGCGGCTATAGAGCGCCTGGAACTTTTCCATCCAGGCCGGTACCGGCACCTTGGTCTGTTCCGGCGGCAAAGGCGGCGCGATCTTCGGATTGATCATCGCCCAGCCGATGATGTAGAGGAGATAGAGGAAGGCGAGAAAGAAACCGGGAAACATCGCCGCCGCATAGAGTTTCACCACCGACTGGCCGGCCACCGCCGCATAGACGATGATCATCACCGATGGCGGAATCAGGATGCCGAGCGTGCCGCCCGCCGTGATCACGCCCGAAGCGAGCTTGACGTCGTAGCCGGCGCGCAGCATGGGGTTGAAGGCGATCACCCCCATCAGCACCACGACGGCACCGACCAGGCCGCTGGCGATGCCCCAGAAGGTGCAGACGATCAGCGTCGCAACGGCAAGGGCCGCCGGCACGCGGCGGAACGAGAGCTGGATGCTGTAGAACATCTTGTCGACCAGCGCCCCGCGTTCCATCACATAACCCATCAGCACGAAGAGCGGGATAGAGATGAGGACATCGTTGGTCATCGCCCCATAGGTACGCTGGACCATGAGGTCGAAAACCCGGTTGTCCATCCAATGCTGCGTCGGATCGTAGAAGGCATAGAAGCCGAAGAAGATGCCGAGGCCCATCAAGGTGAAGGCCGTCGGAAAGCCCATCATGATCACCACCACGATGAGCCCGAGCATCAACAGGCCGAGCGCCGGGTCGCTCATGTCTGCAAATCTCCCCCCATTCCCCGCTGACGCGCCTCCTCGTCGATCTGCTGGGCGCGGGCGATCGCCGATTTGCGCGTTTCGTCATCCACATATTCGCTGCGCTCGAGCTGTTGCTCGACCACGTCGATCTCGCTGACGTCCTTGCGCCGGCTGGGCCAGGCGCCGGTCCTGAGACAGACGATGCAGCGCAGGATTTCAGCCAGGCCCTGCAGCATCACCAGGCCACCGGCCAGCGGAATGACCGATTTGAACTGATAGATCGGCGGGCCTTCCGCCGTCGTCGTGGAATGCTCGCCGATGCGCCAGGAAAGCGCCGCATAATCATAGCCGGCATAGATGAGCGCCGCGATGCCTGGCAAAAAAAACACGATGTAGAGCACGAGATCGAGCGCCGCCTGGGTCCGCGGCCGCATCGAGCTGTAGAGAAAGTCGCCGCGCACATGGGCGTTCTGCGCCAGGCCATAGGCACCGGCCAGCATGAACAAACTCCCGTAGAACATGTTGCTGGCATCGAAGATCCAGGCCGTCGGCATGTTCAGGATATAGCGCTTGAAGACTTCGACGCAGACCAGCGTCATCAATCCGATGATGAGCCATGCCGCCGCCTTGCCAGTCCATGTGCTGATGGCGTCGATCATGTGCAGAAAATTCTGGACGTTCATGCAATGCAGCCGATCGGCAAGAGGTTGACCCGGACACGGCAAAGCGCCCCACGGCAAAGCACCATCGGGCCAGATGCCCGAATGGTGCTTTGCCGGCTCGAACGTCCCGTCAAATCTTCGTTGCTGCCGCGTTCGGTCCGAAGTAATGGTCGAAGGCAATGCGGCGGCTGGCGATGGTATCCTGCTCCCATCGCGTCACCCGCTTGGCGAAGGCGATCTGCGATTCGAGGATCTCCTTGAACAGGGGATTCTCCGCCGATTTCTTCTTCACCACCTCGTCATAGACCTCCAGCTGCTTCTGCAGGACGGCCTCCGGCGTCTTGTAGAATTTGACGCCCTGATTCGCCTGCATCTCCGCATAATCTTTCGAATAGCGGTCGATCGCCTTCCAGCTCATGTCCTGCGAGGCCGCCTCGACCGCATTGGCGATGATGGCCTTCATCTGATCGGGCAAGGCATTGTATTTCGTCTTGTTGAACAGAATCTCGAATTGCTCGGCATTCTGGTGATAGCTCTGGAGCATGCAGATCTTGGAGACGTCGGGGAAGCCGAGCGCCCGGTCGGATGACGCATTGTTGAATTCTGCCGCATCGATCAGGCCGCGATCCATGGCCGCGACGATTTCGCCGCCCGGCAAGGCGGTCACCGCCGCACCCAGGCCGGTGAAGACATCGATCGAGATGCCGACGGTGCGGAATTTCAGACCGTTGAGATCTTCCACCTTGGCGACGGGCTTCTTGAACCAGCCGAGCGGCTGGGTGGGCATCGGTCCATAGGGAAACGAGACGACATTGGCGCCGATCGAGTCGTAGAGTTTTGCCAACAGCTCTTTGCCGCCGCCATATTTGTGCCAGGAGAGCAGCATATTGGCATCCATGGCGAAACCCGGACCGGAACCCCAAAGCGCCAGCGCCGTCTGCTTGCCGTAGTGATAGACGAGCACGCCATGGCCGCCATCCAGCGTGCCCTTCGACACCGCATCGAGCAGACCGAAGGCGGGCACCACGGCACCTGCCGGCAGAACTTCGATCTTGAGGTCGCCACCGGTCATGTCGTTGACCTTCTTGGCGTAGTCGAGGGCGTATTCGTGAAAGATATCTTTGGAGGGCCATGTGCTTTGCCAGCGCATGCTGACCGGACCCTGTGCCTTGACAATGGCCGGCGCGGCAACGCTTGCCGCGGCAGCCAAGGCTGCTCCGCTTAAGAACTTCCGGCGCGAACTCTTCTTCCCTGTTTGAGCTTTTGCTTTGGTCATTGCGTCCTCCCGGATGTGCGGGGCTTTGTTTGCCCGCTTCAACCCCCTTACTGAACTACGCAGCAAGCCGGGAGCGCAAGGGAAAGCTGTCGATAACCTGACAAATCACCACCCAGGGCAGCCGAATTTAATCCCTTGTATCAAGGCAAGGTACCAATACACGGCCTGGCCGTCCTTCATGCCGCGCAGCAGCAAAAAGGAAGCCAGGACGGTCCTATCGGATCAGGTGCCCCGGCATCAGGCGATCTTCAGCACCACGCGGCCGACGATCTTGCCGGCGCGCATCTGGTCCAGCACCTTGTTGATCTGGCTGAGCGGCGCCGTCTTGATCTTCGCCTTGACCAGGCCGCGGGCGGCGAAATCGACCGCTTCGTTAAGATCGAGGCGGGTGCCGACATTGGAGCCGCGCACCGACAATTCCCAATTGGTGATGGCGGAAATCGAGGTACGGATCTCATCACCCTTGCCGCCGGGCAGGCCGATATAGGCGACGGTACCGCCGGGACGCAGCATGCCGATCGATTGTTCAAAGGCGCGCCCGGCGACGGCGGTGACGATGGCGCCGTGGGCGCCGCCAATTGCTGATTGAATCCGGGCGACCGGATCGCCCTTGGTGGCATCGACCGTCACTTCGGCCCCCAGGCTTCTGGCCAGGCGCAATTTATCGGCAGCGACATCCACCGCCGCCACCCGCATGCCCATCGCCTTGGCATATTGCACGGCGATATGGCCGAGCCCGCCGATGCCGAGCACCGCCACCCATTGGCCGGGCCGGGTATTCGAGCGCTTCAGCCCGCGATAGGTGGTGACGCCCGCGCAGAGGACCGGCGCCAGTTGGTAGAGATCGTCGCTGGGATTCAAGCGGCCGACGAAGGCCGCCTCGGCCACCATATATTCGGCATAGCCGCCGGGCTTGCTGTAGCCGGTCGCTTCGCCCGATTTGCAGATCGTCTCCATGCCGGCCAGGCAATATTCGCAGGTACCGCAGGCGTTGAACATCCAGGGCACGCCGACCGGATCGCCGATCCTGAAATCGGTGACGCCGTCGCCAAGTGCTGCCACATGGCCCGTCACTTCGTGGCCGGGAATGAGCGGCAGCGCCGGATGCGGCGTCCAATCGCCGTCGATCGTATGCAGGTCGCTGTGGCACACACCGCAGGCCACCACCTTGATCAGGATCTGGCCGGCCTTCGGTTCCGGCACCGGCAGGGTCTCAATTGCCAACCCTGCGCCGATCTTGCGCAAGACGGCGGCCTTCATCGTGGCGGATTTTGTCGTTCTGGTCATGACTCCCCCTCTTGGCTTGTTTCGACCGGCGGCTTGTTTCAACCGGTGACGTGTTTCTGTCGGCAGGATAGGCCAGCGCCATTGACCGACACATACCCCCAAAGCAATAAAGGCAGAGGGCCGATATTGGGAAGAACGGGCCGGCATTGGGATGAGGGGAGCGCCGCAGTATGTCACGATCGCAACCGCCGGCGCCGAACGCCTCCCGCGCGGTGCTGCTGCTGGGCCAATGGAGCCGCGGCATCGGCGAAATCGCCGCCGCCCTGCAGAGTCCCGATTTCGACGCAGTGCTGCTGAAGGCCCTGCGCCGACTGGTCGATGCCGATTTCGTCATGTCCTTTGCCTATCGCGGCAATACCCGGCCGATCGCGCTAGGCGACACGTTGGATGCCAAGCGGCGGCGGGTGATCGTCGGCGATTACCTGAACGGCCCCTATATGCTGGACCCGTTCTTCCAGGCGACGCTGGACGGCACCAGAAGCGGTTGCTTCCGCCTGCGCAACCTGGCGCCGGACCGGTTTCGCCAGAGCGAGTATTTTCGCGCCCATTACCGGCGCACGGGGATCGGCGAGGAAATCGGCTTTTTCTGCGATCTCGGCGACAACGTGACCGGCGTATTGTCGCTTTCCACCTGGACCGCCAGCCCGCCGCCCTCGCGCCAGGATCTGGCTTTGCTGCAGGCCATCGCGCCGGCGGTCACGGCACTCTGTGCCCGGCAATGGGACGGCGTGGCGCGCAGCCTGGTCAAGGAGCGCCGCCGCGATCCCGGCTCGCCCGAAATGCAGGTGGCCTATGAGCGCTTCGGCCATCAGTTGCTGTCAGCCCGCGAGCGCCAGATCGTGACCCTGGTGCTGCAGGGCCATTCCACCGATTCGGCAGCCCGCTTGCTGGATATCAGTCCCGGCACGGTGAAGATCCACCGCCGCAACATCTATCGCAAACTCGGTATCGCCACCCAGGCTGAACTGTTTGCCGCCTTCCTCGCCTTCGTCGGCTAAGGCCGCCCGCCCGATGAACGCAGCTGGGGCGATACGATCGTCGTGCCGGCTATACCCTTAGGGGTATCCCGGACGCCGCGCCCCGGACCTACTCTTTCTGCTGACATCGGCCGTTGCCGTCAGGGCGGCGACGAAGCCGCGAAACAACCAAGAAAATCCTGGGAGGGACAAGTAATGAGCAAATCCTGGTATGCCGATCTGCCGCAATATTACCAGCGCCAGATCAAGGCAATGGGCCTCGACGAGGCCGGCCTGACACGCCGCCGGCTGCTGCAGACGGCGGGCGCCGCGGCTGCAGTGTCGGCCATCGGCGGGGGTCTCGGCGGACGACCGGCTCAGGCGGCGGCGACCCTCAGCTATATGTGCTGGGAAGGCTATAACGATGCGCGCATCATCGATCCCTTCAAGGCGGCCAATGATTGCGACGTCACCTTCGACCTGATTGTCGATTCGCCCGGCGGCTTCGCCAAATTGCAGGCCGGCGCCTCGCGCGAGGTCGATGTCATCTCCTCCGACATGCCCTGGATCACCCGCATGGGCCCGGCAGGCTTGGCCGCCGAGCTCGATCCCAAGGATTACGAAGACGTCTATGCGCAGTTCTACGACCAGTTCAAGCCGCCCTTCCAGCCGCTGCTGAACGAAGGCAAGACGATCGGCGTGGCGACACGCTGGGGCTGGGTCGGACCCTGCGTCAACACGGAGGTCACCAAGCCCGAGATCTGGAAATCCTACGACCCCGTCTTCGACCCGAAATATAAGGGCAAGATCGCGGTGATGGATTGGGGCGATTGGCCGATCCTCCCCATGGCCCTCTATGCCGGCGTCGATCCCTATCAGGAGTTGGACAAGAATGCGCTGGAAGAAGTGCGCAAGGTCCTGCGCGCCATGTTCAAGAACACCCGCACTTTGGTCGGTGATCTGACACTTGCACAGAAGGGCCTGCTCGACGGTTCGCTGCTCTGTGGCGTCGGCGCCGGTTCCTATCTGACCTCGGCCTTGCGCAAGCAGGGCCATGACAACATCGTTGCCGTGGTGCCGGAGCCGAAGAACGGCTTGAAGCAAGGCATCATCTGGGTCGAGGCGACGGCCATCCTGAAGGACACCGACCAGCCGGAACTGGCGCGCAAACTGGTCAAGCATGTGGTCTCCAAGGATGTCGGCCATATCCTCTCGCTGCTCGACACCACCTGCAATGTGGTGACGAACAAGGAGGTCGAGGCGACCTATTCGCCGGAAGAAAAAAGCATCCTGCAGGTCGATTACATGTGGCATGCCTGGGACAATTCCCACATGCACCGTATCGCACCCAATATCGACGAGATGTTGCAGATCTGGCAGGAAGAGCTGGCTGCGGCCAAGTAGCCGCGGCCGGAGGCCGGACGGCCTTTTCCCAAGGAAGGCAGTCCGGCCGGTTCGTTTCACAACCCGACGATCACCCGTTCCTTGCCATCAGGAGGCCGGCATGTTTGACTGGTTTCCGGGTGGCGCTCCCTTGAAAACTGACTCCGGTTCCAGTCATGTCCGCTGTGTCCAAGCCTGCGTTGTCCAAGCCTGATGGCGATATCCTGGCCATCGACGACATCAAGCGCAGCTATGGCGGCTATGCCGCCCTGAAAGGCGTCTCGCTGGCGGTACAGCAGGGCGAGTTCGTCGCCCTGGTCGGCCCGTCGGGTTGCGGCAAGACCACCTTGCTGAAGCTGATCGCCGGTTTCGAGACCGCGCAATCCGGCAGCATCCGCATCGAGGGTCGCGACATGACCGATGTCCCGGCCTCGCAGCGTCCGACCAGCATGGTCTTCCAGAAGCTCGCCTTGTTTCCGCATATGACCATCGCGGAAAATATCGGCTTCCCGCTGAAGCTGCGCCGCATGGCAGCCGCGACCATCGCCCAGCGCGTGCGCGACATGCTGGAACTGATGCAGCTGAAGCCGGAATATCTCAACCGCTTCCCCAAGCAGCTTTCCGGCGGCGAGCAGCAGCGTGTGGCGCTGGCCCGCTCGATGATCTCTTCGCCGAAGCTGCTGTTGCTCGACGAGCCGCTCTCGGCCCTCGACGTCAAATTGAAGAAGGTGCTGCAGGCGGAATTGAAGCGCCTGCATCGCCAGGTCGGCGTGACCTTCGTCCATGTCACCCATGATCTGGAAGAGGCGATGATGCTGGCCGACCGGATTTGTGTCATGCGCGCCGGCACGATCCTGCAGATCGGCCGCCCCAATGATATCTATTACCGTCCGGCCGATGCCTTCGTGGCCGGCTTCATCGGCGATACCAATCTGCTGCCTGTCGACGTGCAGCAGATGGATGTTGCCGGCATCCGCTTCACCGGCGCCGATTTTGGCGTGCCGCAGACCCTGCCGCCCGATCGTGCGGCGCCGAGCCTGCAGGCGGGTCCTGCCTTGCTGATGGTGCGGCCGGAATTGCTGTACCTGCTGGCGCCGGGCGAGCAGGCCGATGGCGAGGTGACGGCGGAGGTCACCGAGATGTTCGGCAAGGGCAGCACCATCCAATACCGCGCCCGGTCTGCCGCCGGTACCGATCTCGTCTTCGAGATTCCCGGCACGGATCAGGTGCCGGTCGAGATCGGCGCAAACATCCGGCTGGGTTGGCGCAAGCAGGATGCCTTCGTCATGCCGGTCACGGCCTGAGGACGTCGCAATGGAGAGCGAAATCCCCCGCCGCTGGACCGACCCCGCCTTGCTGATGAAGGCCTTGCCCAGCGTCTTGCTGCAGACGATCTTCTTCCTGGCGCCGCTGGCGATGACTTTCATCCTCACCTTCCAGCGCACCAAGATGTTTCGCGTCGACTGGTCCTGGTCACTCGATACCTGGATCGACGTCTTCAGCAAGCCGCATTACTGGACCATTCTCGGCCATACCCTGTTCATGGCTTTTGCCTGTGTGGCCTGCTGCCTGCTGATCAGCTTTCCCGTCGCCTATGCGCTGGCGACGCGGCTGCAGGCCTGGAAGAACCATGTACAGGTGCTGGTCACCTTCGCGTTCTTGACCGACACCACACTGAAGACCTTCGGCTGGGTGCTGTTCCTCGACAAGACGGGTGCCGCCAATTACCTGATGCAGGGCATCGGCCTGCCGCCGGAGATCGTTTCGATCCTTTTCACCGATTGGGCGACGCTGCTGGGCATGGTCTATAATCTGGTGCCGTTCACGATCTTCACGCTTTATCTCTCGATCGACATGATCGACCGCTCGCTGGTGCTGGCCGCCTATGATGCGGGGGCCGGCAGATGGCGCGCCTTCTGGGAGGTGACCCTGCCGCTTTGCCGTCCCGGTATCTGGGCCGGCAGCGTACTGGTCTTCCTGCTGAGTGTCGGCGTCTTTCTGGAGCCGAAGGTGCTGGGTGGCGGTAAATCACCGATGTCGGCGGAGCTGATCCGCCAGACCTTCGAGACCCGGGTGAACTGGCCATTGGGTGCCGCGCTGACATTGGTGCTGATGCTGGTCTCGATCTTCGTGGTGCTGCTCTTCAGCCGGCTTTACGGCATGCGCCGGGTGGCGGCGATATGAGCTACCGCCTGCAATCCCGGCTGATCGACCTGCTGCTTTATGGCAGCGTCGCCGCCACGCTGATCTTTTTCTATATCCCGATCTTCACCCTGATGGCCTTTTCGCTGCAATCGGGGCGTTTCCTGACATTGCCTTTCGACGGCTTCTCGCTGAAATGGTATGGCGATCTCTTCCGCAACAGCAATGCCGCCGGGGCCTTGTGGAATTCCACCCTGATCGCCATCATCGCCACGGTGATCTCCACCGTCATCGGCTCGATGGCGGCGATCGTCGCCATCCGTTATCGCTTTTCCGGCCGCCTCCTGTTCCGCGCCCTGAGCGGTGCGCCGCTCGCCTTTCCGCAATTGCTGCTCGGCATCGTCCTGCTGCTGTGGTTCTCGGTGCTGGGGGCCTGGTTCGGTTTCAATACCGGCGTCACCACCGCCGTGATCGGCCATATCGTCTATATCACGCCCTTCGTCCTGGTGATCGTCGCGGTGCAGGTCTTCAATTTCGACGCGACCCTGGAAGATGCCGCACGGGATTGCGGCGCCGGTACCTGGGAGGTCTATCGCTACGTCACCATCCCGCTACTCTGGCCCGGCATCTTCTCGGCGGCGATTTTCGCCTTCCTACTGAGCTGGGGAAATTTTTACCTGACCTACAGCCTGGCGGGTTCGGCCCGCACCCTGCCGACCTTCGTCTTCAGCGGCATCGCCGTCGGCTCGTCGCCGCTTTATCCGGCGATCGCCACGGTCGTCTTCGTTCCCGGTTTGCTGCTGGTGATCCTGGCCGAAAGGCTGCGGCGGCGCGCCATCCTCGCCTGACCGCATCGCCTTCAGGCTGGCCCCGTGCTAATCTGCGCTGCGGACAAGTGGGCCGACATTCCGATCCGAGGCAGGCATGCCATGAGCGACATGACGAAACCCGAAGAACGCGAACGAACAGCCAGTTGCAGCTGCGGCGCATTGACCGTGACGACACGCGGCGAGCCGGTCGATGTCTATCTCTGCAGCTGCCTCACCTGTCAGAAGGCCAGCGGCAGCGCCTTCAGCTATTGCGCGCTCTTTGCGGAAGCGGCCGTATCGATTGCCGGCGCGCATACAGCGTGGCGGCATCAGGGCGATGTCGGACGCTGGATCGAGACGGCCTTCTGCCCGGGCTGCGGCGGCACCGTCTATTTTCGCGGGGAGGGCCTGCCGGGCCTGCTCGGTATCAGCGTCGGCTGTTTTTCCGAGCCGGATTTCGCCAAGCCGCAGCGGCTCTATTGGGCCTCGCGGCGCCATCACTGGCTGGATTTGCCGGCGGATATCGAGCTGCTGTCGACACAGCCTGATTGAGGGCGTTGCGGAATCGTCCGCTGAGCGTTGCGCCGTTCATCGCCCGCCGCCGCCCCCTCACCCCGACCCTCTCCCGCGAGGGGAAAGGGAGTGATCGTGCACCCTACAATCCACCGATTTCGATATTGCCGGTTTCGCCGGGGGGATTGGTGAAAGGGGGGAAGCCGTGCTGGCCGCGCGACTGGGCGAAGTGATGCAGGGCCCAGCGGACCGAGGGAAAAGCGAGATCGTCCCAGGGGATGTCGTCGAAAGCGAAGAGCTCGACCTTCTGGCTTTCCGGTCCGGCAGCGATGCGGTCGTCGCTGAGCCTTGCGCGATAGATCAGCTGTACCTGGCTGAGGCGCGGAATCGTATAGACCGCCAGCAGCGTGTCGATCTCGATACGGGCGCCGGCCTCTTCGCGGGCCTCGCGCGCCGCACCGGATTCCGGCGTTTCATGCAATTCGAGATAGCCGGCCGGCAGGGTCCAATGGCCCTTCCGGGGATTGATGGCGCGGCGGCACATCAGAATGCGCTCGCCCCAGGAGCAGACCGATCCGACGACGATTTTCGGGTTCTCGTAACTGATGAAGCCGCAATGCGTGCAGACCTCGCGCTCGCGGTTGTCGCCGTCAGGGATCTTGCGGATGAATTTCGCCGTCAATGTCGGATCACTGTCAGTCATGGGCCCCAGTGTGACGAAGCCGGCCGGTCATCGCAAGCCTGTGCTGCCCGCTCTGCCGTACTCAGCTACGCAAGGGATCGAAGCTGTCGGAGCGGGCCAACTGCCAGTTCTGCTCATAGAAGGGGCTGCGCGGCTTGCCGGACAGAAGCTCGCCTTCATCGAGGAAGGTGTGCAGCTGCGACAGCATGCGGATCTCGGTCGAGCTGACCCGGCGCATCAAATGATGCGGGCCGATCTCGCCGGGATGGCGCAAGCCCGCCGCCGCCAGCATCTCCGCCAGGGCCTTCAGCGTGTTGCGGTGGAAATTATGCACCCGCTCGGCCTTGTCGGGCACGACCAAGGCCCGCTGGCGCAAAGGGTCCTGGGTGCTGACGCCGGTCGGACAGCGATTGGTGTGGCAGCTGCGGGACTGGATGCAGCCGAGCGCGAACATGAAGCCGCGCGCCGAATTCGCCCAATTCGCGCCGATCGCGAGCACGCTGGCGATATCGAAGGCGCTGGTGATCTTGCCGCTGGCGCCGAGGCGGATCTTGCTGCGCAGATTGGCCGCCGTCAGCGTGTTATGGACGAAGAGCAGGCCCTCGCGCATCGGCAGGCCGAGATGATCGACGAATTCCACCGGTGCAGCACCAGTGCCGCCCTCGGCGCCGTCGATGACGATGAAATCCGGCTGGATGCCGGTTTCCAGCATCGCCTTGACGATGCCCATGAATTCCCAGGGATGGCCGACGCAAAGCTTGAAACCGGTCGGCTTGCCGCCGGACAATTCGCGCAGACGGGCCAGAAACTGCATCATCTCGATCGGCGTGTCGAAGGCACTGTGGCGGGCCGGTGAGATGCAATCCTCGCCCAGGCCGACACCGCGTGTGGCGGCGATTTCCGGCGTCACCTTGCCGGCCGGCAGGATGCCGCCATGGCCGGGCTTGGCACCCTGGCTCATCTTGATCTCGATCATCTTCACCTGATCCGTCTTGGCCTGTTCGGCGAAGCGGCCCGGATCGAAGGAGCCGTCGCGCTGGCGGCAGCCGAAATAACCGCTGCCCAGTTCCCAGATGAGATCGCCGCCCTGTTCGCGGTGATAGGGGCTGATGCTGCCCTCACCGGTATCGTGGGCGAAGTTGCCCAGCTTGGCGCCCTTGTTGAGGGCGCGGATGGCATTGGCGCTCAGGGCACCGAAGCTCATCGCCGAGATGTTGAAGACCGAAGCCGAATAGGGTTTGGCGCATTGCGCCCCGCCGACCTGCAGGCGGAAGCCGGCGGGATCGGCGACGCGGACCGGGCGGGTCGAATGCGCGATGAATTCATAGCCGGGGCCATAGACATCCATCAGCGTGCCGAAGGGGCGCTCGCCGCCTTCATTCTTCGCCCTGGCATAGACCAGCGAACGCTGGCTGCGGGAGAAGGGCATCTGATCGTCTTCGGATTCCAGCAGATACTGCCGGATTTCCGGACGGATCATTTCGATCAGATAGCGGATATTGCCGATCACCGGATAATTGCGCCGGACCGCATGCTGGGTCTGCGCCAGATCATAGATGCCGAGCAGGACCAGCGCGCCGAGAACAAGGGTGACCGGCAGCAGCCAGTCGTCGCGCAGCACGAAGACCAGCGAGAGGCAAAAGAAGACAAGGCAGAGCCCGAAAGCGGTATAGCGGCTGAACAGGGAGATGGGCATGCGCGGCGCTCCAAATTGAGCCGTTTCGGCGATATCGGTCAGAGAGACCGGCAAACAAGATCGGTCGCAAACGGTCATCGCGGTGACTGGGACGACGCAGCTAAGCCCGCGCCGGAAACAGCGTCAAGGGCAGCCTTTCTGATCGACAATTGGCTGCCCTGGATCTTCCTGGCGATCGGGGCGGTCTGTACATCCGTGGTGGGGGTTGGGCATCGCCCTATCCGGTCGCATCGACGCCGACAGTCCGGCCATGCGCTGCGTGATGACCGGTGCTATGCGATGCTGGCGGGGCGGATCATCCGGCGACCGTTATCGTGACATTGGCAGCTTATTTGGCCACCCGCCGCAACATCGCCTTGGGTGTCGCGGCGGGAACGGGCTCGCTCATTCTGCTGCTTTCAGCATCCGGCGATTCATGGCGCCGGATCAATCCTGCGCGCAATCAGAATTGGTCGAGGTTGTCGCTGCGGTCGCGACCACGGACTCCCCCGGCGCGGCCTGCTGCGCAAGCGTGGCACCTTGCACCGGCTCCACGGTTTGCGCTGCAAGAGTCTGATCCGGCAGGCAGGCCTGCACCTGTGGTTCTGCAGCGGATCTGTGATTCGAGGTATTGCTCTCCAGACGTGAACTAGGCTGATTGACGTCAAGCAGCGATTCGGTACGGCCAGCGCCGGCGAAGGCCAAGCCGTTCAACAGAAGAATACCAAGAACGATGATTGTGAGATTGATCGCCCGGCGTGACATGATTGAATCCCTTCATTCAACACGAAACGAAAATGGGTCCGGCTCGCGATGGTGACGCTAGGCTTGATGGCGCACGGTGTATATGACCCGCATCACAGCTTGGTGAGGGAAAAAGTCGAATTAGGACCGGGGTTTAACAGCACTGGCTGTTAAGCTTAATCAAGATGACCGGTGACAGCGCCTACATACGGCAGTATGTCTGCCGGGCTGTCATGAGCACTACCGGATTTGCAGCTGCGCTGTTCTTGCGCGCCGTGCGGCGGACCCGATCTCCATGATGAATTCCAGGACAGATCCCCGGGAAAAATCCCGGGGATGAGGCGTCATCATGAAACGCTGGAAGAGCGCGACGTCAGTTCAGCAAGGCGGCAACGCCCGGCAAGGTCTTGCCTTCCAGCCATTCCAGGAAAGCGCCGCCGGCACTCGAGACATAAGTGAAGTCATCGGTGACGCCGGCATGGCCGAGAGCGGCGACGGTGTCGCCGCCACCGGCAACCGAGAGCAGTTTCTTCGCCTTGGTAAGCGCCGCGGCTTCGCGGGCCACGGCCACCGTGCCCCGATCGAAGGGCACGGTTTCGAAGGCGCCGAGCGGGCCGTTCCAGACCAATGTCTTGCAGGTCTTCAGCCGCGCGGCGATATCGGCGACGGATTCCGGGCCGACATCGAGAATCATCATCCCTGCCGGCACGTCGTTGACATCGACGGTCTTGCTGGCGGCACCGGCCTTGAATTCCGCCGAGACCACGGCATCGACCGGCAGCACGATGGTGCAATTGGCGGCCTTCGCCTTGGCGACGATCGCGCGGGCCGTGTCGGCCATGTCGCGTTCGGCCAGCGACTTGCCGACCTCGACACCATCGGCGAAGAGGAAGGTATTGGCCATGCCGCCGCCGATCACCAGCTGATCGACCTTGGTCACCAGATTGCCGAGCAGATCGAGCTTGGTCGACACCTTGGCGCCGCCCACCACCGCCATCACCGGGCGCTGCGGTTTTTCCAGCGCTGCCGCCAGATGCTCGAGCTCGGCCTGCATCAGCCGGCCGGCGGCATGGGGCAGCAGATGCGCGATCGCCTCGGTCGAGGCATGGGCGCGGTGCGCGCAGGAGAAGGCATCGTTGACATAGAGATCGGCAAGCGCCGCGAGCTCGGCCGCGAAAGCCTTGTCATTGGCTTCCTCGGCCGCGTGGAAACGGAGATTTTCCAGCAGCAGCACATCGCCGTCTTTCAGCTTCGCCACCGCCTCCTTGGCCGCCGGCCCCACGCATTCATCGGCGAAGGCGACCGGCTTGCCGCCCAGCGCCTTCGACAAGGGCTGCACCAGCGGCCGCAACGAAAATTCCGGCACGCGCTTGCCCTTGGGCCGGCCAAAATGCGACATGGCAATAACCCGCGCGCCCTTCGCCGCCAGATCGCGCAGGGTTTCGGCGCCGCGATCGATCCGCGTGGTATCGGTGACCTTGCCGTCCTGCATCGGGACGTTAAAATCGCAGCGCACGATGACACGTTTGCCGGCGACGTCGAGCTGGTCGAGGGTCGTGAAGTTGGCCATGCTGTTTCCTCTGTCTGTACCTGAAAAGTCGGTCCGTACCTGAAAAGGCCGGGCGATCGGCGGGGTCGAGGCTGGTCTGTCATAGGCCATGCCAAAAGGCAAGACAAGGAAGCGGGAGCTCTCGGTGACCAAATGGGCATGGCAGCGGCAGGACTTGGCGGCTTGCCGCGAACTCCCTAAGCTGAACCGCGTCAACAGGGTCGGCGGTAAGGAAAATTTAATGCCCTTCAGCATGGCTTTGATCACCGGTGCGTCCAGCGGCATCGGCGCGGCCTTCGCCCGGGCCCTGCCGCGTCATACCGGCCTGTTGCTGACCGGCCGCGACCATCTGCAGCTGGCGGCCCTCTCCGACGAGCTGGCGCTGCATGGCCGCGAGATCAAGACCGTGCTGGCGGATCTCACGACCGTGGAAGGACGCCGGGCGGTGATCACCCTGGCCGCGGCGGCGAAAGTCGATCTCATCATCAACAATGCCGGGCTGGGCCGCCTCGGCCGGGTCATCGACAATGTCGCGGAACGCGAATCCGACATGGTGCTGGTGAATGTCCTGGCACCGGTCGAGATCACCCGTGCCCTGTTGCCCGACATGCTGGCGCGGGCACAGGAAAGCAACCGGCGCTGCGGTGCGATCTTCGTCGCCTCCACCGCCGCTTTCATGCCGATCCCCTATTTCGCCACCTATGCCGCCAGCAAGGCCTTCCTGCTGCATTATACGGAAGCTTTGGCGGAGGAACTCAGCCGCGAGCCGATCGATATCCTGGCTTTGTGTCCGGGCGCCACGCAGACGCAGTTCTTCCGTCGCGCGGGCGCGGACCGGCTGAGCTTTTCCGTCCTCCATAGCGCCGAGCGGGTGGCGCAAGAGGGGCTGCGCATGCTGGGCCAGCGGCGCGTCCATGTGGTCGGGCCGGCCAATTACATGACCAGCCTGGTCAGCCGCTTCCTGCCGCGCGGTCTGGTCACCTTCGCGGCCGAACGGGTGATGCGGGAATGGAAATGATGCAGATCGGCACGCATCAGGCGACAGGGCCCGATCCGCAGGGAGCGGCGAGGATGCAGATCACGGCGGGGGCGCAGGCACGCCTCGCCGCCGGTTTCGGCCGCGTGCCGCCGACCGCCCTGCTGCTGCTCTCGATCCTGGCGGTGCAGCTCGGTTCGGCCCTGGCGACCGTGCTCTTCACCAATCTCGGTCCGGCCGGCACCACTTTGCTGAGCACCGGCTTTTCCGCCGCCGTGCTGACCGGGGCGGCGCCGCCCCGGTTGGACAGCCGGTTGCGGCAGCATGCCCGCCTCATTCTGCTGTTCGGCTTCGTCGATAGCTGCATGGCGCTGCCGTTCTTTCTGGCGCTGCAATACATCCCCTTGGGGATTGCCTCGACCATTGCCTTTCTGGGGCCGCTTTTGCTCGCCGTCGCATTGACGCGGCGGCTGATCCATTTCCTGTGGATCGGCGTCGCGCTGCTCGGCATCGGCCTGCTGACGCCGGATATCGGCGGTCATCTCGATGCGCTGGGTCTCGGCCTGGCGGCTTTATCGGCGCTGGCCTGGGCGGCTTTCGTGCCGATCGCCAAACAGGCCGGGCGCTGCTTCCAGGGGATCGACGGCCTCACCTTCGCCATGTGGGCGGCGACAGCGATGCTGCTGCCGATCGCCTTGGCCGAGCGGACCATGCTGGGGGCGCATCTGCTGGATCTGGCCGGCGTTTTCGCCGTCGCCTTGCTGACGGTGGTGCTGCCCATGGCGATGGAGTTCCAGGCACTGCGCCGCATGTCGGCCCGCAGCTATGGTATCCTGCTGACCTTGGAGCCGGCCTGCGGTGCCCTGGTCGGCGGCATCTTCCTGGGCCAGGCGATGGAGCCGCGCATGACGATCGCCATCGCCTGCGTCACCCTGGCCGCCATCGGTATTACCCTGACGGATCGTCAGGACGAGTCCTGAAACAGAATTGTGAGGCAAGACCCTAAACAAGACGCGCGCTGAACCAGATCGGAGGACGAGATGCTGCCGGAAACCCGCCTGAGCGTTTGCCGTGATGTGCTGACCGTTATCGCCATGTGCTGGTGCATCACCACCGTTTCACCCTTCGCCGCCGCCGATGAGGCCGGCAAGGTCGTGCCGCTTTCGGCGGCGGATCAAAGCGAGATCACGTCCCTGCTCGGCACCGGCGTGGTCGGCCAGGCCCTGCCGGCCCGGCCACTGCTGGCGCCGGAAAGTTACATGACCGATATGCAGTCGGACGTCATTTTCCAGGTGCGCGACGATGACGGCAATGTCACGACCGAGACCCACCATTTCGTCAAGGCCCCGGCCAGCGAATCCGCCAGCGGCTGGCAATACAGCATCATCGGCAAGCGACGCGATATCTTCGAGAAAGCCGCCGATGGCAGCCTGACGACAATCCGCGAATACGACCTGGACCAGAAGGTGGTGTCGCATTTTTCACCGGGCGAACCACTGATCCTGCCGGGTTTGAAACCCGGCCAGAGCCGCGAGGTGCGGATCCAGGTTCAGGTCGCCGATATCGATGATCCCACCCAGATCGATTACAACGGTAACCTCGATGTCACCTATACCTATCTCGGCCGGTTCCGCGTGACCGTGCCGGCCGGCAGTTACGATGCCGACCTCATCAAATGGACCTATCGCGGCAAGATCGGCCCGGCCAGGATCAAGACGGCGCAATATCGTTTCATCGCCGAGAAAGGCGGCATGGTGGCGATGATCGAATGGCGCAATATCTCCGCCATGCTGGTCTATCACGACGAGACGCGGCAAGGAAAACAGCTGACCAAAGCAAATTGACGCGACGTTAACCAATCGTTTGCAAGCGGCGTCAAAGAATGGGACGATCCGGCTTTACGATCCGCCTTGAAGGTCGCGCTGGGTTTGGCGCTCCTCCGATACAGGGTCGCGCCGGGTTTGGGGAGGATGCTTACGCGCATGCCGATGGCAGTCCAGGAACAAGCGGCAACACGGCCCTGGGTCAAGAGTTATCCGCCCGGCCTTGACTGGGCGGCCCCGATTACTCCCCAACCGCTTTATCGCCTGCTGGATGACAGTGCCGGCAAGTTCGGATCGCGTATCTGCGTCGATTTTCTCGACCGCCAGTATACTTACAACGACATCAAGAAGCTGTCGGACCGCACCGCCAAGGGATTGGCCGCGCTCGGCGTGAAACCGGGCATGAAGATCGGGCTGTTCCTGCCCAATTGTCCCTATTACGTCATCTTCTATTTCGCCGTGCTGAAATGCGGCGCGACGGTGGTCAATTTCAACCCGCTTTATGTCGAGCGGGAAATCGCCCATCAGATCGAGGATTCGCAGACCGATATGATGGTCACGCTGGATCTGCATTCGCTCTACGACAAATTGGAACCGCAATTAAAGACCACGCGGCTGCAGGCGATCATCGTCTGCCCTTTTGCCGAGAGCCTGCCCTTTCCGAAGAATCTGCTGGTGCCGATCGCGATGTTCCGCGACCTCGCCCATATCCGGCGCGATAAAAAACATATCGCTTATGCCGATCTGATCGCCAATGACGGCGTCTTCACGCCGGCCGCGGTGGAACCGTTGCGGACCGTGGCGCTGCTGCAATATACCGGCGGCACCACCGGCGTGCCCAAGGGCGCCGCCCTCAGCCATGCCAATGTCTATGTCAATGCGCTGCAATGCCAGGCCTGGTTCGCCAATGTCAGCAATGAATCGACCGTGGTGATCGGGGTGCTGCCGCTGTTCCATGCCTTTGCCATGACCTGCGTCATGAACTGGTCGCTGGCGGTCGGCGGGGCGATGATCCTGCTGCCGCGTTTCGACGCCAAGCGCCTGCTGAGCGCCATCCAGAAGAAGCGCCCGACCGCCATGCCGGTGGTACCGACCTTGCTGACCGCGCTCCTTAACCGGACCGATCTCGACGATTACGATCTCAGTTCGCTCAAATTCTGCATTTCCGGTGGGGCACCCCTGCCGCTGGAAGTCCGCCGGGCTTTCGAAGCGAAGACCGGGGCACGAGTGGTGGAGGGCTATGGCTTGTCGGAAGCCTCGCCCGTCACCTGCGCCAATCCGGTGCACCGGCCAAGCAAGGACGGCTCGATCGGCCTGCCCTTCCCGCTGACCGATTGCGAGATCGTCTCGCTGGACGACCGCCGCACGCCGGTCAAGCCGGGCGAGATCGGCGAGATCTGCTTTCGCGGCCCGCAGGTGATGATGGGCTATTGGCAGAAGCCGGAAGCGACCGCCGAGGTGATCGACGATGGCCTGCTGCATACCGGCGATGTCGGCCGGATGGATGACGAGGGCTTCGTCTTCATCACCGACCGGCTGAAGGAAATGATCGCCGCCAGCGGCTATAAGGTCTATCCACGCGTGGTCGAAGAAGCGATCTATCAGCACCCGGCCGTCAGCGAATGCGCCGTGATCGGTGTCGGCGATCCCTATCGCGGCCAGACGGTGAAAGCCTTCATCGCCCTGAAGAGCGACCAGCATTTGACCGCCGACCAATTGAGCCAGTTCCTGCAGAACCGGCTGTCGCCGATCGAAATGCCGAAGCAGATCGAGTTTCGTGCCAATCTGCCGAAGACGGTGATCGGCAAGATCCAGAAGAAAATTCTGATCGAGGAAGAGATCGCCCGTGCCGCGCAGTTTGCGGCCCAGTTTACCGAGGGACAAGCCGGTAGCCTGCCACAGTCACGCCCATCCCCAGATTCCAGCAAGGAGACGACATCATGAAGGAAGCGGTGATCGCGGCTTATGTCCGCTCGCCCTTTCATTTCGCCGGCAAAGGCGCGCTGGTGAAAATGCGACCTGACGATCTCGCCGCCGCGGTGGTGAAGGGGCTGGTCGCCAGGACCGGTATCGACACCCAAGACGTGGAGGATCTGCTGCTCGGCTGTGCCTTCCCCGAAGGCGAGCAGGGCCTCAATGTGGCGCGGTTGATCGGGCTGATTGCCGATCTGCCGATCAGCGTCGGCGGTGCTACCATCAACCGCTTCTGCGGCTCCTCGATGCAGGGCATCCATTCGGCGGCCGGCGCCATCGCCATCGGCGCCGGCGATGTCTTCATCTGCGCCGGCATCGAATCGATGTCGCGGGTGCCGATGATGGGTTTCAATCCGCTGCCCAATCCGGCACTGACCGAACGCCTGCCCGCCGCCTATATCTCGATGGGCGATACGGCGGAGAATGTCGCCCGGAAATACGGCATCAGCCGCCAGCAGCAGGAGGCCTTCGCGGTCGAGAGCCAGCGCAAGGCGGGGGCCGCGCGCCAGGCCGGCAAGCTGACCGATGAGATCATTCCCGTGCAGGTCGGCAAGGAGATCGTCAGCAGCGACGGCTGCATCCGCGAGGACACCACGGCGGAGATTTTGGCCGGTCTGAAGCCGGCTTTCGATCAGAACGGCACGGTCACCGCCGGCACCTCCTCGCCGCTGACCGACGGTTCCGCCGCCTGCCTGGTGACCTCGGCGGATTATGCCAAGGCCCACGGCCTCAAGGTACTGGCGAAGATCCGCTCCGTAGGCGTCGCCGGCTGTGCGCCGGAGATTATGGGGATCGGCCCCGTGGTGGCGACGCAGAAGGCACTGAAGCGCGCCGGTTTGACGATCAAGGATATTGACGTCATCGAGCTGAACGAAGCCTTCGCCTCGCAATCGCTGGCCTGCATCCGCGATCTCGATATCGATCCCGCCAAAGTCAATCTCGATGGCGGCGCCATTGCAATCGGCCATCCCTTGGGCGCCACCGGGGCGCGCATCACCGGCAAGGCGGCGGCGCTGCTGCAGCGGGAAGGCAAGCAATTCGCCCTCTCCACGCAATGTATCGGCGGCGGCCAGGGCATCGCCACCATCCTGGAGGCGGTGTGATGGCAGGCGATAAAGTGGGAGAGCCAAGCAGTCCGACACCGATCCGGCAGGCCTGCGTCATCGGGGCGGGCGTGATGGGCAGCGGCATCGCGGCGCAGATCGCCAATGCCGGCGTGCCGGTGCTGCTGCTGGATATCGTGCCCCCCAATGCCACAGCAAAGGGCGCAGCCAATAGAAACGCCATCGCCGAAGGCGCCATCGCGAAATTGCAGAAGGCCGATCCGGCGCCGCTGATGTCACGGGCGGCGGCGCGGCTGATCACGCCGGGCAATACCGAGGACGATCTCGACAAGTTGAAGGATGTCGACTGGATCGTCGAGGCTGTGATCGAAAAGATCGAGATCAAGCAATCGCTCTACAAGAAGCTGACCGACAAGAAGAAGCCGGGCGCCATCATCTCCTCCAACACCTCGACCATTCCGCTCACGCAATTGACGCAAGGCCTGCCCGAGAGCTTCGAGCGGGATTTCTGCATCACCCATTTCTTCAACCCGCCGCGCTACATGCGGCTGCTGGAAGTGGTGGGTGGCGCCAGGACCGACCCGAAGCAGATCGAGCGGATCGCCGCTTTCGGCGACGTGACGCTGGGCAAGACCATTGTGCGCGCCAAGGACACGCCGGGTTTCGTCGCCAATCGCATCGGCGTCTATTGGATGCAGGCAGCGGTGACGGCAGCGCTCGATCTCGGCCTGACAGTGGAGCAGGCCGATGCCATCATGGGACGGCCGATCGGTGCACCGAAGACCGGCATCTTCGCTTTGCTCGACCTGGTCGGTCTCGACCTCATGCCCCATGTCGATTCCTCGATGGCGGCCTCGCTGCCGCCGGGAGACGAATATCTCAAGATCCGCCGTGACTTCCCGCTGCTCACCAAGATGATCGCGGATGGCTATACCGGCCGCAAAGGCAAAGGCGGCTTCTATCGCCTGAACACCGAAGGCGGCAAGAGGGTCAAGGAATCGATCGACCTGAAGACCGGCAGCTATGCGCCGTCGATCGCCGCCAGGCTTGACTCGGCCGATGCGGCGAAAGGCGGGTTGCGGGTGCTGGTCAGTCATCCCGATCTCGGCGGCCAATATGCCTGGCGGGTGCTCTCCGGCCTGCTGAGCTATGCCGCCTCGCTGGTGCCGGCCATTGCCGACGATATCGTCGGCGTCGATCAGGCGATGAAGACCGGCTTCAACTTCAAGCGCGGCCCTTTCGAGATGATCGACCAATTGGGCGCCGCCTGGTTTGCCGAGGCCCTGCAAAAGGACGGCAAGCCGGTGCCGGATCTGCTGGCCAAGGCGGCGAAAGCCGGTGGCTTCTACAAGGTCGAGAACGGCAAGCTGCAGTATCTCGGCCTCGACGGCGCCTATCATCCGGTGCAGCGTGCTGCGGGTGTGCTGTTACTCAGCGATATCAAGCTCGCCTCCAAGCCGATCCTGAAGAACGGCTCGGCCAGTTTGTGGGATATCGGCGATGGAATCGCCTGCCTGGAATTCCACAGCAAGATGAATTCCGTCGACCCCGATATGCTGATGCTGATCAAGCAGTCGCTCGATCACGTCGGCAAAAACATGAAGGCACTGGTGCTGCATAACGAGGCGGATAATTTCTCGGTCGGCGCCAATATCGGTCTCGCCCTCTTCGCCGCCAATATCTCGATGTGGCCGATGATCGATGATCTGATCGGCCAGGGCATCGCCGTCTACAAGGCGATCAAATACGCGCCCTTCCCGGTCGTCGGCGCCCCGAGCGGCATGGCTTTGGGTGGCGGCTGCGAGGTCTTGCTGCATTGCGCGGCGATCCAGGCCCATGCCGAGAGTTATATCGGCCTGGTCGAAGTCGGCGTCGGGCTCATTCCCGGCTGGGGCGGTTGCGCCGAGATGCTGATCCGCTATCAGCCGCAGCGAGCGGCGGATCCGAAAGGACCGATGCCGCCGGTGGCCCAGGCCTTCGAGACCATCTCGCTGGCCAAGGTGGCGAAATCGGCGGCGGAAGCGAAGGAATTGCGCTTCCTGCGCAAGGACGATGCCATCACCATGAACCGCGACCGCCTGCTGGCCGATGCCAAGAAAAAGGCGCTGGCTTTGGTCGCGGCCGGCTATCAGCCGCCGAAGCCGGCGGAGCTGCGCCTGCCGGGGCCGAGCGGCAAGACCGCGCTGACGCTGGCGGTCGACGGCTTCGTGCATCAAGGCAAGGCGCTGGCCCATGACCGCACCGTGTCGCTGGCCTTGGCCGATGCGCTGACCGGCGGGGGCACGGATATGACCGAGATCACCACCGAGGACCAGGTCAACAAACTAGCGAAGCAGAACTTCATGAAACTGCTGCACAGCGAAGCCACACTGGCGCGCATGGAGCATATGCTGTCCACCGGCAAGCCATTGCGCAACTGACCGTGCGGAACTGAGGAGACGACATTATGCCAGCCTATACCGCGCCCTTGCGCGACATGCGTTTCGTGCTGACCGAGGTGCTGCAGATCGAGAAACTGAGCAACCTGCCGAGCTTTTCCGAAGCGACGCCGGACGTGGTCGACGCCATCCTGGAAGAGGCGGGGAAATTCTGCAGCAGCGAATTGCAGCCGCTCAACCAGCCGGGCGATGAGGAAGGCTGCCATTTCGACAACGGCAAGGTGACGACACCCAAGGGCTTCAAGGAAGCCTATGACAAGTTCGTCGAAGGTGGCTGGGTCGGCCTGCCCTGCGATCCGGCCTATGGCGGCCAGGGCCTGCCCAAGGTGATCAATTTCGCCGTCGAGGAAATGGTCTGTTCCGCCAATCTTTCTTTCGGCATGTATCCGGGCCTCAGCAATGGCGCCTATAACGCGCTGTTCCTGCATGGCAACGACACGCTGAAGGATCTCTACCTGCCGAAGCTGACGAGCGGTATCTGGTCGGGGACGATGTGCCTGACCGAGCCGCAATGCGGCACCGATCTCGGCCTGATCAAGACGCGGGCGGAGCCGCAGCAGGACGGCAGCTATCTGCTGACCGGAACCAAGATCTTCATCTCGGCCGGCGAGCATGACCTGACCGAGAACATCGTGCATCTGGTGCTGGCGCGGCTGCCCGATGCGCCTGCCGGCATCCGCGGCATCTCGCTTTTTGTCTGTCCGAAATTCCTGCCCGACAAGGACGGCAAGGCGGGTGCGCGCAACAAGCTCGCCTGCGGCGCCATCGAGAAGAAGATGGGCATCAAGGCCTCTTCGACCTGTGTGATGAATTTCGACGGCGCCCAGGCCTGGCTGGTCGGGCAGAAGCACAAGGGCATGTCGGCGATGTTCACCATGATGAATACCGCCCGCCTCGCGGTCGGCATCCAGGGCCTCGGCATCGCCGAGGCGGCCTATCAGGGCGCCGTCGCCTATGCCAGGGATCGCCTGCAGATGCGCAGCCTGAGCGGCGTCAAGGCACCGGACAAGCCGGCCGATCCGATCATCGTGCATCCCGATATCCGGCGCATGCTGCTGACCCAGCGGGCGATCACCGAGGCCTGCCGGGCGCTGGTCTATTGGGCCGGCATCGAGCTGGATATCGCGACCCACGATCGGGATGCCGAGCGCCGGCAATCCGCCGATAATCTGGTTGCCCTGCTGACGCCGATGGTGAAGGCCTATCTGACCGATCACGGATTCCTCGCCGCCAATCTCGGCGTGCAGGTGTTCGGCGGCCACGGCTATATCCGCGACTGGGGCATGGAGCAATTGGTGCGCGATGCCCGCATCACGCAGATCTATGAAGGCACCAACGGCATCCAGGCGCTGGATCTGGTGGGGCGCAAATTGTCGGTCGGCACAGGCCGCCTGCTGCGCCGCTTTTTTCACCCCGTGGCGGACTATATCGAGACAACCAGCAATGATCCGGCGATGGCGGAATTCGTTCTGCCGCTGGCGAAGGCCTTTGCGAAGTTGCAGCAGGCGACGGCCTGGCTGGCGCAAGCGGGGCTGAAGGATCCGGAGGAAGCCGGCGCCGCCGCCAATGACTATCTGCGGCTCTTCGCGCTGGTGGCACTGGGTTACATGTGGTGCCGCATGGTGGCCGTCGCCTTGCCGAAGCAGGAAGGCGACGAGGCCGCGTTCTATCAAGGCAAGGTGGCCGCGGCGCGATTCTTCACGGCGAAGATCCTGCCCGAAACCAATCTGCTCTTCACCACCCTGACCGCCGGCAAGACCAGTGTGATGACGCCGTCAGAGGCTTTCTTCTAGATCCCGGCTTTCTGGGTCCCAGCCTTCTAGATCCCAGCGCCTGGCTCGCAACACACCCGAACGCCGTTCCATCGGAACGAGGCAGGAAATTTGTGCTGCCTTGCTACAGGCGTAGCTCTTTTTGCAAAAAGGAAATGCTGCGGTAACGCCGCGGCTCCATGCTGGTCCGGCGCCTGAGGCGCCGAGACGCGGGTTGCGCATGACCCGTGCAATTGCAAGGGTCATTGCCATGATCGTCTTCTTACATGGAATCCTGGAAACCGCCGTCATTTGGAACAGCGTCCGTTCTGCGCTCGGACGTGACTCGGTTGCGCTTTCCATGCCCGGCTTCGGATGTCCCCGGCCCGCAAACTTCGGGGCAACGAAGGATGACTATATTGGCTGGCTGGTCGGCGAGCTTGATCGCATCGACGGCCCGATCGATCTGGTCGGACATGATTGGGGCGCCCTGCTCACCTATCGCGTGGCGACCAAATTCGGCGACCGGTTGCGATCCTGGTGCGCGGATGTCGGCAACATCCTGCATCCTGACTATGAGTGGCACGCCTTTGCCAAAACCTGGCAGACGAAAGGCCAAGGCGAAGCCTATTTCGCCAAAGAGCTGGCGGCCTCGCCCCAGGAGAGGGCACAGCGTTACGAGCAATATGGATTGCAGCCGGCACAGGCCCTCGAACTCGCGACGGGCCTGGATGCCGTGATGGCGGGCTGCACGCTTGATCTCTATCGATCCGCCACGCCCAATCCGCATCGGCACTGGGGACCCCTGACGCCCACCAGTGCGCCAGGCTTGGTCTTGCACGGGACCGACGACCCTTTCAGCGATGAAGACATGGCCTCGGAAGTTGCCCGGTCCCTCGGCGCCCGCTGCGAGCGCATTCAGGGCGCCGGTCATTTTTGGCCATATCAGACGCCCGACCAAGCCGTGTCGATTCTCACATCCTTCTGGGCCAGTCTTTCATGACAGTGTCATGAAAAACGGAGGCGATCAGCCGGCAGAGAGTCATCGATCGATGTTGCGGATGCGGTATGTACGCTTGGTTAACAACCATCGCACGAGTTAATCGTTTTTTCATGCGTCACAATCAGATCACAGACTTCACACTGCGCCGTCACGGAGGGTTGTGACAAAGCTGTTCGAAAGCAGGAACCTTATGGGACTTGCCGAGTCGCGCCGTTCTGCAACGGAACTCGCCCGCCGGCCATGACGTTAGGCGCCTCAACCGTAACAAGAGAAGGCGCCTCATCATGATGACGCAATGCGGCAGACAACGGGGCTTTCGCGGCCTGGCACGGCGCGACCCGTCATGGCACGGACTGGCATGGCTTTGTGTTGCGCTATCCATCTTGACGGCATCCGTCTTGACGGCCGGGCGGGCGGCGGCGGATGGCAGCGGCCTGACGCTGATCAGCCCGACACTGATCAGCACGGGGCAGGACAGCAGTTTGATCGGCACATCCTTGGGCATGACCTTGGACACCTTCAAGGCGATGCATTTCGTCGATCGCGTGAAATATCCCAAGGCGCGCGTGCTGTGCTCGGGCGATGCCGAACTGCAGCAATCCATGGCGCTGGCAACCATGCGGCCGATGCCGGATGAAGCCGCGGCCGGCGTGATCCGCTGCAATGTCTTCCGCCCCGATCCCGTCAACCTCTCCTGGTGGGCACCGATCATGCCGGAGATCGCCGGCAAACCGATCAAGTCGACCTCGTTCTTCTTCCTGCCGAATGAAAGCGGCGAGTATCGCCTGCTGTTCATTCAGGCCGTCCTGCCGGACAAGGTGTTAGACCAGACGCATGAGCAATTCGTCGAGACCTATGGCCCGCCGAAGAAACGGACCGAGCCCGGCCTGGTGACGGAGAGTCTGTGGACGGAATCCTGGAAGACCGAGCATGTCTGGCTCCTGCTGGACAGCCGCAAGAGCAGTTACCGGCACGACTTCACCGTCACCTATGTCAGCGCCGATCTGGTCAACGCTGCGGCGGAACGCGGCTTCGATGAAAGCCGCAACATTCTTTACTACTCGGTTCATACCCGGTTCCGCTGAGCGCAGCCGCGGCGATCCTGGGCAAAGCTTAACGTTCCGTGAGAATTCACGCGCCGGCCGATCGGCCAACACGCATCTGTGCGCTGGATCACAGGCACCGAGCCGGAATAGGTCTATATTTAAGATAATGCGAATAGGGATTGCCCAGGACTTCTACCGGGAAGTTCCGGAGCGATCCAGGCTCGCAGAGATGTTCCCTTAGTTTGCGATTGACTTCGCGAACGATCCACTTGGGCTAGTCCGGCCTTCCCGCTGGATTATCCCGCCGGCGGGCATTACCGTCCCCAATGGCCCGCCGGCGCCTTTCCTTTCTGGCATGCCCTCTTCGCCGCCTTTTCCGGGTGATCCAGGGCGATCTTCGCAAAAATGCCGTAAAACCGTCAGCGGAAGGTCAAAAACCGCGTGTATCTTTCGGCTGATGATGGTGTGAGCCAGAATCGCGGAAAGAGGCGACGGATGCTGCCGAAATTCATGCCAGATCTGTTCCAGCCGATTGCCCTGCCCGTCTATGTCCGGCGCAGCTGGGCACGCGTGACGATCACCCTGGGCTACCTGGTCTGCCGCCGGCTGCAACGCCAGACCGCACCGGCCAACGATAACTGACCCGATCGCGCTGCCTCCAACGACATTGTCCTCCTGGATTCCCCCGCGGCATCGGCATTACCGGATCATATAGACCTTCCGCACCGTCTCATGCACCCGACAGGTGCCTTTCCAACCTTCAGGAAAGAAGGCGACGGTATCGGGCGTGATCTCGATCACCTCACCGGACTCATGGGTATAGGTGCAGCGTCCCAACAAGAAATGGCAGAATTCGTCGCGCGTTACATGGCAGTTCCAGAAGCCCGGCGTGCAGACCCAGATACCGCTCTCATTCTCGCCATTCGGCCCCTTATGCAGCAAGACGCCGCTGGTCATTGACTGGCCCTCGATCATGGTTGGGATCGGCCCCCAATCCTTGAGCTCCGTGACATCCTTGGGATTCCGAATTACCGGTGTGCTCATTACCCGTACTCCTATCGCAACATGTAAGCGTTCCGCAGGGTCTCGTGGACCGTGCAGATGCCGGCCCAGCCGGCGGGAAAATGGACGCAGGTGCCGGGCGTCACCTGGATCACCTCGCCATCATCGCGCACATAAGTAGCGCGGCCGGCGATGAAGTGACAGAACTCGTCACGGGGAATCGAGAGGGGCCATTTGCCCGGCGTACAGACCCAGAGACCGGTTTCCGGCGAATTGCCGCCCAGCGCCGCATCGGGCCGTTTGAAGAGCAGGCGGCCGCTGGATTTGGACTGACCCTCGATGCAATCCGGCTGGTTGCCCCAATCAACGAGATCGTCATAGACGAGTGCGCCGTGGATATGCGGCGCACTCGAATTCAGATGAGCGCTCATGAGGGCAGGCTCGCCGGATCGAAGCCGCCGGTATTGGCGATCGCAGCCAGGATATGCGCGGCCTTGTCGGTGCCCTTGGCCGCCTGCATATGGGTCGCCACCGCCGCCAGACGCGTCTTCATCGCCGCATCGCCCAGCAGGCGCGCCATGGTATCCGCCAGCTGCTGGTCGCTCCAGCTGTAGCGCGGCAGTTGTTCACCATAGCCGGTATCGTGGATGCGGGCGGCATTGTCGAGCCCGTCCCAGCAGAACGGCATGATGATGGCCGGCTTGCCGAAATAAAGCGCCTCGTTGAAGCTGTTATTGCCGCCGTGATGGATGAAGAGATCGACATGGGGAATGACCGCCGGCTGCGGATACCATTTTTCCAGATGCACATTGCCCGGCACGTCGCTGTATTCGTCGATATAATCGCCGACATTCATCAGGAACCGATAGGGTAGCTTCGCAAACGTCGCGATCAGCCGCTTGTAGAGATCGACATCGGCGGCACCCAGCGAGCCATAGCTGACATAGATCAGCGGCTTATCGTTATTGGTCTTGAAGACCGGCACCGCATAAGTGCCTTCATCGCGCACGCAGCCTTCGAGATATTGGAAGCGCTTGGGGTCGAGTGCGTGGCGGCGCTTGAACGCCAGCGGCTTCGGATAGAGCAGCAGATTCATATAGGGCGAGGCCTCGAAGAACTGGCCGAGCGGATAGCGTTCGTGGCCGACTTTGGCAAGGAACTCATTGAAGCGGTCATGGACTGGCTTCACCAGGTCGAGGAAGCGTGTCTCGAAGGCTTCGAAGCCGGCCTTGTCGTCTTCGTGGCAGCCGGAGAGATGCGGCGGGATATCGGGATCGGGAATCTCGTTTTCCGAGCAGGAAATGATGCGCGTCCAGGGACAGCCGGCACGCTTGATCGCCGGGAAGAGGATTACGTTATCGACCGCCACCAGATCCGGCTTGATGCGCTGCAGATGCTGGTTCAACCCCTCTTCGGCGATGATGGCGGAATCGACGATCGCCTCCCAGACCGGAATCACATAAGTCGGCAATTGCTCGATTGGCGAGAGGCGGAAATGCGGCTGTTTCTCGGCGATGAAATTGGCCCAGAATTTGGCGATCTCCTCATCCGACATGCCACCGGACATATCGACCAGATTTTCCTCGAAGCCGTATTTTTCGAAGACGCCCTTGAAGCCCTTGTCGCAGACGAAGACCGGATTATGGCCCTGACTACGCAGGGTCTGCGCGATGCCGACGCAATTCAGCGCCGGGCCGAAGGCGGCTTCCGGAAAGAGGACGATGGTTTTTCCGCTCATATGGTTTCCTCCACGCTTTTCTTTTGGCGGTCGCTCAGGCCGTCAGCAGCCGCGCCTGGGTGATTGGCCAGTCGCACCATAGCGTCTGACCCGGCGCGATGTCTCGGGTGAGATCGTGGGATGCCGGCAGGCGCGCGATCATCACCTGCCCGCTCGCCGCCAGGCGCAGATGCAGGATAAGATCCTGACCGAGATAGGCGGTGCCATCGACCGTGCCGGCCAGGCGATCGGGGCCTTCCCGGTCATAGAGGCACAGGCGCTCCGGGCGGATCGTCAGCACGGCTTCGCAGCCGATCTCGATGCTGTCCTGATTGACCGCCTGAAAGAGGCCGAGCTGCGGCACGGCGAAGCCGTCGGCAACGCGCTTCCCCGCCAGGAAATTCGTCATGCCGATGAAATCGGCGGCGAAGAGGTTGATCGGCGTTTCATAGAGGTCGCGCGGGCGGCCAAGCTGGACGATGCGGCCCTCGTTCAGCAGCGCGATGCGGTCAGCCATGGTCAGGGCCTCTTCCTGGTCATGGGTGACGACGATGAAAGTGACGCCGGTTTCGCGCTGGATGCGCTTCAACTCGATCTGCATCTGTTCGCGCAGTTTCTTGTCGAGGGCGCCGAGCGGTTCATCGAGCAGCAGCAGCTTCGGTTTCTTGATCAGCGCCCGCGCCAGGGCGACGCGCTGACGCTGGCCGCCGGAGAGATGATGCGGCTTGCGCCCGGCCAGCGGCCCGAGCTGGACGAGATCCAAAGCCTCTGTGACGCGGCGCTTCAATTCGGCGCCGCGTATATTCTCCATTTCCAGCCCATAGCTGACATTGGCGGCGACCGTCATATGGGGAAACAAGGCATAGGACTGGAACATCAGATTGACCGGCCGGCGGTTGGGCCGCAGGCCGGTGATATCGGCACCGTTCAGCAGGATGCTGCCGCGATCCGGCAGCTCGAAACCGGCGATCATGCGCAGCAGCGTGGTCTTGCCGCAGCCGGAGGGCCCCAGCAGCGAGAAGAATTCGCCGGCTTCGACGATGAAAGAGAGATCGTCGACCGCCACCGTCGCGCCGAAATCCTTGCCGAGACCGGCAATCGACAGCAAAGCCGGTGCGCTCATCAGGCCTCCTCGCGGGTGAGGCGCTGGGAGAGGAAGACCAGCACGAAGCTGACGCCCATGACGATGGTGGCGACGGCATTGATCTCCGGCGTCACGCCGAAGCGGATCATGGCATAGATCTGCATCGGAAAAGTGGTCGAGGCGCGGCCGGCCCCGGCGGTGAAATAGGCGATGATGAACTCGTCGATCGAGAGGGTGAAGGACAGCAAGGCGGCGGCGATCACGCCGGGCGCGATGACCGGCAGGATGATGCGGCGGAAGGTGGTGAATTCGCCGGCGCCGAGATCGATCGAGGCTTCAACGATCGAGCGGTCGAAATGCTTGAAGCGGGTGCGGACCACGGTGCAGACGAAGGCGATGTTGAAGACGGCATGGCTGAGGATGATCGAATAGAGCCCGAGCGTCATATGCAGCAAGGTATAGAAGGACAGCAGAGCAATCGCGAGCACGATGTCGGGAATGATCATCGGCGCCGTCACCAGCGCCTCCAGCGCGCCGACCGGCCTGCCCTCTTCCAGCCCCATGGCGAGCAGGGTGCCGAGTACCGTCGAAATCGCCGTCGAGAAGACCGCGACGATCAGCGAATTGCGCACGGCGGCCAGGATCGCCTCGTTCTGCAGCAGCTTGCCGTACCAGTCGATGGTGAACCCTGTCCAGGCGGTCGGCAGGCCGCTCTGATTGAAGGACAGCACCACCAGCACGATGATCGGCCCATAGAGGAAGAGATAGACCAGGCCGAGATGGGCGGCGAGCCAGGCGCGGATCGGATCGAAGCTTCTCCCCGTCATGATACCGCCGCCCGATCGCGATTGATCAGCCAAGCCTGGCCGGCCAGGAGCAGCATCATGATGGCGATCAGGATGAAGGCGATGGCGGCGCCGAACGGCCAGTCGCGCGCGGTGAGGAACTGGCTGTAGATCAGATTGCCGACCATCGCCCGCTGCTTGCCGCCGAGGAGATCGGGCGTCACGAAATTGCCGATCGAGAGCACGAAGACGAAGATGCAGCCGGCGGCGATGCCGGGCAAGGTCAGCGGCAGGGTGATGCGCAGGAAAGTACGCAAAGCGCCGGCGCCGAGATCGGTCGAGGCCTCGCGCAGATCCGGTCCCAGTTTCGAGATCGAGCTGTAGAGCGCCAGGATCATGAAGGGCACATAGCCATAGACCAGGCCGGTGATGACGGCGAAATCGTTATAGAGCAGCGGCAACGGCGCATCGATCAGGCCGAGACCGCCCAGCGCCCGATTGATCAGGCCTTCGCGGTTGAGCAGCACCATCCAGGCATAGGTGCGAATGAGGTAGTTGCTCCAGAAGGGCAGCATGACGAGGATCAGCAGCGGCATCTGCCGGCTTTTCGGCTGCAGGGCGATCAGATAGGCAGCGGGATAGCCGAGCAGCAAGGCGATGATTGTCGCCGTCAGGGCGATGCGGGCGGAATCGAGAAAAATCCGGAGATAAAGCGGATCGATGGCGCGGCGATAATTCTCCAGCGTGAAGACGTAGTCGATGCCGCCATAGGTGCCGCGTTCGAAGAAGCTGTCGACGAAGATGAGGCCGCAAGGCACCACCAGCAGCAGCGCCAGCCACCCGAGCCCGGGCGCCAGCATCACCACGCGCCTGGTGTTTGCGCGTCTGCTCCCTGCCATGCATCGTCCCCATCAACAAAAGAGCCCGGCCGTCACCGGCCGGGCCCTCGTCGCCACATATCAGTTCGAGGCGGTGATTTCCGTGACCGTCTTCGAATAAAGCTTCATATCCTGACCGAGATCACGCAGCTGTTCCTCCTTGACGAGATCGGCCGGCGCCATGCCGAGATTGGGATAGGTCTCGATCAGCGCCTTGTCGATCGCCGCCATCGCCTTCTCGTTCGGCACCTTGTAGAGCGTCAGCTCGGCCACGGATTTATGTACCTCGGGTTTCAGGATGTAGTTGATGAAGGTCATGGCCGCCTCCTTGTGTTCACTGGCGGCGGTGACGACCATGGTATCGACCCACATATCGCTGCCTTCCTTCGGCACCACGAATTTGATCGCCTTGTTGTCGGTGATGCCGTAATTGCACCAGCCGTCCCAGGCCTGCACCAGCACCGCTTCGCCCGAGACCAGCTTCGAATAGAAGGTGGTGTCGTCATAGGCGAGCAGGTTCTTCTTGGCCGCGATCAGCAGGTCCCGCGCCTTCGCCACGTCGGCCTCGTTGGTGTCGTTGACCGAATAGCCGAGCGCCTTCAGTCCCGCCGCCATCAGCCAGCGATCGGTCGCCAGCATGGTGATCTTGCCCTTGAGATCGTCGCTGGGTTGCAGCAGGTCCATCCAGCTGGTGGGTGCCGTCTTCACCAGATCGCTGCGATAGCAAAGCCCGGTCGTGCCCCAGGTATAGGGTACCGAGAAAGTGTTGCCGGGATCGTAAGGCAGGTTGCGCGCTTCGGCATAGAGATTGGCCGTATTGGGCACCTTGGCGGCATCGATCGGCGCGATCAGCTTCAGCTTGTTGAGCGCCTCGGCAAAGGGGCTGGAGACGAACAGCACGTCATAGCCCTGACCGCCATTGGCGGTGACCTTGCCCATGATTTCTTCATTGGTGGCATGCACGGACATTTCCGCCTGGATACCGGTCTCCTTGGTGAAATTCGCCAGGAGATCCTTCGGCATATAGCCGTCCCAATTGGAGATGACGATCTTTTCCTCGGCTGAAGCCGCCGTCGATATCGCCGTCAACGGCAGCGCCAATAGCGCCGCCATGCCGAGGCCCGTCACAGCCCGGCAAATCATTGTCTTGCTCATGGACGTCTCCCTCTCAGCCCCCACCGGCTTGCCCGCCGCCCTTCATGGACAGCGATGCCGATGGTCCTGCCGCAGCGCGCGAATGTTCCTCGCTCACCGCGACATGTTCCTGACACTTTATGGTCGGAATGAAACATAACGCAATCGTTTCATTCGAAGGGCGGGCTCAATAACCGGGCGGCGTCGTCACCCAGAGGACGCTGGTCACTTTGGCGCCGATATTGGCGAAACGATGCGGCTGGGTGCTCTTGAACCGGAACGTATCGCCTTCCTTCAGGATGAAGCGCTCATCCTCGATCCATAATTCGAGCGCGCCGTGCAGCACCAGGCCGGCCTCTTCACCTCGATGGGTATAATGTTCGCTCCCCGAGGACCCGCCCGGCTCAATGGTCACCATCAGGAGCTGCAAGGCGCCCGGCGTCGTCGGCGTCAGCAATTCCTTCTGCACGCCGGTCGCGCCGAGATTGAGCAGCGGCCGGGTTTTGCGGCGCACAATATAGCCCATCTCCCCCGGCGGCGGCAGATCGGCTTCCTGGAAGAGATCCCCGACCGCGACTTGCAGCGCTTCGCTGAGTTTCTTCAACGATCGGACCGAGGGCGAGGAAACGCCGCGTTCGATCTGGCTGATATTGCCGATGGAGAGGCCGGTACGGGCCGCGAGGTCGATCAGCGACAGGCTGCGGCCCTTGCGCAAGGCCCGCAACTGCTGGCCGAGCCAGATATCGGCGGACCTGTTCTGTCCCGTTTTCTCAGCCACGGCGGCACCGATCGGCATTGTCTTGCCGGCGATCACCCGTTTACTGCGTGTGCGGTCGTTGGTTTCTCTGCCCATCGAGCGCCTCCCTCACCGCTTTCTGGTAACACAGGGGGACGATGCCGACAATCATCCTCGGGCCGCCCCTCGGGCCGCCATGTGCCATCATGATGCCGATCGGGGGGTTGGGTATCGGCCGCGGGGATGATGTCGATCACAGGATACCGGCGCGCCGAGGATGCGATCCGCCGGCCAAGCTGCTAGACTGCCGCCGGGTCACGAAAACGACGAAAGCACCATGACAAATGCCCGGACGATGAACACCCGAGGGATTCTGGGTCCGGTATGGCGTTGGTTGACGAAGGCACAGGGCATTCTGGTGCCGAGCCTGATCCTGGTCATCGCCCTGGTCCTGCGCTGTATCGACCCCTTGCCGGTCGAATATCTCCGGAATGTCACTTTCGATACTTATCAGCGCCTGGAACCGCGGATCTACAACCCCGATCTGCCGGTGCGGATTGCCGCCATCGATGAAAAGAGCCTGAAGCAATTCGGCCAATGGCCCTGGCCACGCAGCAGGATAGCGCAGGTGATCGACCGGCTGCGCGAGCTGGGCGCCGCCGTGATCGGCGTCGATGCGCTGTTCGTCGAACCCGACCGCACCTCGCCGGAAGAGGTCCTGCGGCAGTTGCCGGATACGCCGGCGCTGTACGACGCCCGGCAGGCGCTAGCGAGGTTGCCGGACAACGATTCGATCCTGGCAGCAGCGCTCGCCAAGCAGCCGACCGTCCTTGCCTTCGCCCTGCAAAAGGACAATCCGCACCGGCCGCAGGTCGATCCGGCGCCGATCGGCGGCTTCTCGCATCTCGGCGACGATCCGATCGGGTTCGTCACCTCCTATCCCTATGTCGTCATGCCGCTGCCGCAGCTGACTGCCGCCGCCAGCGGATTGGGTGCTGTCAATGCGGTGCCGGATATCGACGGCATCATCCGGCGCGTGCCGCTGGTGCAGCTCTACAAAGACCAGCTGGTGCCGTCACTGGTCGCGGAAGTCCTGCGCCTGGCGGATGGGGGGCCGTCTTATCTGCTGCGCGGCTCGAAGGTGAGATCCGAGGGTATCGGCTCGGTGCTGGGCCAGGGCATCGGCGCCATACGTATCGGTCGCGGCTTCAGCATCACCACCACAGCTGGCGGCGACCTGCTGTTCTACGATACCGGGACGCAGCCGACGCGGTTCTTTTCCATCGCCGATCTCATGGGGTCGAAATTCGATCGCGGCGAGGTCGAGGGCCGCATCATCCTGATCGGTTCGACCGTCGAGGGCTTGAAGGATAACAAGCCGACCCCGATCACGCCGGATATGGCCGGGGTGGAAATCCACGCCCAGTCGATTGAACAGATCCTGGCGACCAATCTGCTGCATGAACAGCAATTGACGCGGCCCTATTGGGCTTTCGGCATCGAACTTCTTTACCTGGTCGCGATGGGGATACTGACCATCTTCATGGTCCATCGGCGCGGCGCCATGACCAGCCTGCTGCTGGCCATGAGCGCGCTGGCCGTGGCGGTGGCCGGCTCGTGGTATCTGTTCAGCCAACACCGCTTCCTGGTCGATCCGATCTATCCCGGCCTGGTGGTGTTCATGATCTTCGTTGCCGGGACGCTGATCAATTTCATCCGCACCGAAGGCGAGAAACGGCAGGTCAGGGGTGCTTTTTCACGCTATATGTCGCCGCTGCTGGTCGATCAGCTGAGCAAGCATCCGGAACGCCTGACCCTGGGCGGCGAGTTGCGCGAGCTGACCCTGATGTTCTGCGACATTCGGGGTTTCACCAAGATGTCCGAGGGACTGGATCCGCAGGCCCTGACCCAGCTGATGAACCGCTATCTGACCCAGATGACGCGGGTGATCCAGGAAAATCATGGTTTCATCGACAAATATATCGGCGATTGCATCATGGCCTTCTGGAATGCGCCGCTGGACGTTCCCACACATCACGGTCAGGCCGTGCTGGCCGCCTTCGACATGCGTGCCGAGCTGACGCGCCTGAACGCCGCCTTGCGCAGCGAGGCCGAAAAGGCCGGCCGGCCGGCGATCGATATCAAGATCGGCATCGGCCTTAATACCGGCCTGTGCAGCGTCGGCAATTTCGGCTCGGAACAGCGTTTCGATTATTCGGTCCTGGGCGATGCCGTCAATATCGCCTCGCGCCTGGAGGCGCTGTCGCCTTCCTATGGCGTCGATCTGGTGATCGGCGAGGAAACCGCCGCCGCCGTCCCGGATTATGCCCTGCTTGAGTTGGACCGGGTTCTGGTCAAAGGGAAGCTGGTGCCGGTCCGGATCTTTACCGCGCTGGGCGACGCGACCATTGCCGCCACCAGCGCCTTCATCCATCTGGCGGAGGTGCATTATCAGATGCTGACCGCCTATCGCGCCCAGGAATGGCATGAAGCGGAGGACGCCCTGGCCGCCTGCCGGCGGGCCGCCCCCGACTTCATGGCCGACTTCTACGACCTTTATGAAACGCGCATCCTCGAATTCCGCCGCGTGGCCCCGCCGGCCGATTGGGACGGTGTCTATATCGCGATCAGCAAAACCGGCTGAGCTAGGACCGTCATCCAAGTCGCCGTTTCCGAGGCCACCGGTCCATTGTGAGGCCAATCACGAAATCGCGACCTGCATTTGCCACCGCCGCGACGCTCGCTTAGGCTGGTGGCGGGGTTTTTTTGCAGCCAGGTCGCGTGAAAAAGGGCTATCGCTGCAGAAGGGCTTGAGGCAGGCTCGGCGTCCTTGTGGCGCCGAGCGCCGTTCTGGCGTGACACATGTGCCGCCGGACGGTACATGCTCTAGAGGGGATTGCATGTCGACCATCGGACTGACCATTTTCGGTCTGACCGGACTGCTCGCTTTGACCAGCCTGCTACCGGCCTTGGCCAGCCGCATGCGCCTGCCCTATTCGGTGCTGCTGGCGATTGTCGGCTGCGGCCTGGGATTGCTGACCACCCTGCAGCCCGCTGCGCACCGGGTGGTGCTGTACGACTTCATTACGGCCTTGCAGCATCTCGATATTTCGGCCGAGACCTTCCTCTATGTGTTCCTGCCGGCGCTGCTGTTCGAGACCGCCTTGTCGATCAATGTGCGGCGCCTGTTGGACGACATTGCGCCCATCATGACCATGGCGGTGGTGGCGGTGGTGATCTGCACCTTCGTCACCGGTTTCGTGATGTCCGCCGTGTCGCCCTTCAGCCTGATTGCCTGCCTGATGCTGGGCGCCATCGTCGCCACCACCGATCCGGCGGCGGTGGTGGCGATTTTCCGCGAGATCGGGGCGCCGCGGCGGCTGTCGATCCTGGTCGAGGGTGAGAGCCTGTTGAACGATGCCGCGGCCATCGCCCTTTACGTGCTGCTGCTGAGCGCCTTGCTGGAAGGCAAACCGGTGAATGGCTGGGCGGCCATCGGTGCCTTCCTCTTCAGCTTCATCGGCGGCGGCCTCTCCGGCTATGTGATGGGCCGCGTCACCTGCTCACTTTTCGCGCTGGTGCGCGGCTGGCCTACGGCGGAAATCACCCTGACCATTTCGCTGGCCTATCTCAGCTTCCTGCTGCCGGAACATTATCTGCATGTCTCCGGCGTGGTCGCCTGCGTGACGGCGGGCCTGACCATCGGTTCGATCGGCCGCACGCGGATGTCGCCCAAGACCTATGAGCAACTGGACGGCGCCTGGGGCCAGCTCGGTTTCTGGTCGAATTCGCTCATCTTCCTGCTGGCCGCCATGCTGATCCCGGCGACCATGCGGGATCTGTCCCTGCTGGATGTCGCGCTGATCCTGGTCCTGTACGGCGCCACCCTGCTGGCCCGCGGCGTCACCGTCTTCGGCTTGTTGCCGCTGCTGCGCGGCATGAATCGCAGCGGCGCCATCAATAACGGCATGAAGACCGTGATGTGGTGGGGCGGGCTGCGCGGCGCCGTTTCGCTGGCTTTGGCGCTGGGCGTGTCGGAAAACCCCGGCATCGACCCGCAGATCCGCGATTTCATCGCCACCAATGTCACCGGTTTCGTGCTGCTGACCCTGTTCGTTAACGGCACCAGCCTGCGGCTCGTCATGCAGGCGCTCAAGCTCAACCAGCTGACGCCCCTGCAGCGCGCCGTCAAGGATCGCAGCCTGGTGGTGGCGGTGGAGGAGATCCGCAGCCGGATCGCCGATATCGCCGAGCGCGAACGCCTCGACCGCGAGGTCAGCGACGAAGTGATCGGCGATTACCGCAAGCTGCTGGCCAGCGATGCCGGCGCGAATGGGCAGATGCAGCATGCCGATCTGGGGCCTGCCCAGCTGGTCTCGGTCGGGCTGACGGTGTTGAGTGCCCAGGAGGACGAGCGCTATTTCGAGAATTTCAAGGCCCAGATCATGACCCGGCAGATCGCCCAGACCCTGCTGGCGCAGACTGCCGGCCTGCGCGATGCCGTACGGGCCCGTGGCCGCGAGGGCTATGTGTCGACGGTGGCCGAGAGCCTGAAGCTGTCCTGGCAATTCGGCCTGGCCTTGCGCCTGCATCAGCTGACCGGCTTCGACTGGCTGCTGGCCGGCGCGCTGGCCGATCGTTTCGAGGTGCTGCTCAATCAGCGCATCGTGCTGACCGAGCTCCTGGCCTTTGCCAGAAAGCGGCTGCCGCCGCTTTTGGGCGCCGAAGCCGTCAAGGAAGTTCTGGACCTGGTCGGCGACCGGCTGGTCAATGTCAGCGCCGGCTCGCAGGCCCTGCGGCTGCAATATCCCGATTACGCCCGCGAATTGCAGCGGCGCTATCTCGGCCGCATCGCCCGGCAGATGGAGCTGGACAGCTATGATGACCTGTCGCATCAGGCCATGATCGGCGGTGAGGTGCTGACGGAACTGATCCAGGACACCAAACGCCGCTGGGCCGGGCTGGACGAACGGCCGCAACTGGATACCGAACTCTCGGCGGCGCAGTTGGTCGCCCGGGTGCCGATGTTCAGCAATCTGCTGCCCGATGTGCAGGCCGAGATCGGCCGTCTGATGCGGTCGCGCCTGGTTCCGCCGGATACCGCCATCGTGCGGGCCGGCGATCGCGGCGATGCCATGTATTTCGTGGCGTCGGGCGCCGTCGCCGTGAAGCTGCCGGGACGCAATATCGAGCTCGGCAGCGGCGATTTCTTCGGCGAGCTGGCCTTGCTGACCGGCCAGCGGCGCAATGCAGATGTCGTCGCCTTGGGCTTCTGCAAATTGCTGGTCCTGTCGGCGCGGGATTTGAACGCTTTGCTGGACCGCGACCGGCAGTTGCGGGAATGGATCGAGACCGTGGCGGCGGAGCGGCTGACCGCCGATGCCGTCAAGAGCAGCCCAGCCCCGACCTCTTAACAGCACCCCGAGAGGGTACCGGCGCCGGGTTGTCGGCTGTTGCGCCTGACCGGTGCGTTTCCCATCTCACGCCGCTTGAGGTTTATAGTCATGACGATGCTGCTGTCGGCGCCACTCGCTTATCCGTCTGCCATGACAGCGGGGATGCGTGCTGCATCGCGCTGACATTGCAGTGCAGCGCGACTTGACGGCCCTAGCTCGGCCATCCGCGGCGGTGCTATAAGCAAGCCTTCAGAATTCGCCGCCGGTTGCGGGAGGGTTCCGGCCAAGGCGGCGCTGATGGCAAGAGGAGATGTCAGGCATGAACCTTGAAGACGCACGGAAGCTGGATAAGAAAGCGTTCCAGAAATACGCATCCAAGCTGAAATTCGAAACCCGCCACTTCATCGACGGCAAGTTCGTCGAGGGCAAGAAAGGCAAGAAATTCGAGAGCATCAACCCGGCGACCGGCGAAGTGATCGCCGAGGTGACGCGCGGCGATGCCGGCGATGTCGATCTTGCCGTCAAGGCGGCGCGCAAAGCCTTCAAGAGCGGTGTCTGGTCGCGCATGGCGCCGCGCGACCGCATGGCCATCATGTATCGCTTCGCCGATCTGATCCGCGAGAACGCGCTGCAATTCGCCCTGATCGACACACTGGATATGGGCAAGCCGGTCATGGACATGCTGAATTCGGACGTGCCGGGTTCGGCGCTGACCTTCCAGTTCTTCGGCGAGACCATCGACAAGATCGAAGGCACCGTCACCAATACCGCGGCGACGGAATTCCAATACATCCTGCGCCAGCCTTTGGGCGTGGTCGGTTGCATCGTGCCGTGGAACTATCCGCTGATGATGGCGTCCTGGAAGGTGGCGCCCGCTTTGGCCGCCGGCAACAGCGTGGTGCTGAAGCCCGCCGAGCAATCGCCGCTTTCGGCCAATCTGCTGGCCAAATTGTTCATGGAAGCCGGCGGTCCGGCCGGTGTCTTCAACGTGGTCCAGGGCCTGGGCGAGGAAGTCGGCAAGGCGCTGGCCATGCATATGGATGTCGACAAGATCGGCTTCACCGGTTCGACCGAGGTCGGCAAGCTGATGATGGTCTATGCCGGCCAGTCCAACATGAAGCGCGTCACCACGGAGACCGGCGGCAAGACACCGCAGATCATCACCGCCGATGTGCCCGATATGGACATGGCGATCCAGTATGCCGTCAACGGCATCTTCGGCAACCAGGGCGAAGTCTGCAATGCCGGCTCGCGCATCCTGGTCGATGCCAAGATCCACGATGAATTCGTGCACAAGTTCCAGCAGAAGGCCAAGGCCAGCTTCAGCCCCGGCGATCCGCTGGATCCGTCGACCACGATGGGGCCGCTGGTCGATAAGGGCCAGCAGAAGCGCGTGCTGGGCTATATCGATATCGGCAAGAAGGAAGGCGCCAAGCTGGAATTCGGCGGTGCCGTGCCGAAAGGATTGGAAAAGGGCAGCTATGTCGCCCCGACCCTGTTCAGCGGCGTCAAGAACAAGATGCGCATCGCCCAGGAAGAAATCTTCGGCCCAGTCGGCACCGTGCTGCCGTTCAAGAAGGTCGAGGATGCGATCGAAATCGCCAATGATTCGATCTATGGCCTGGCGGCCAGCATCTGGACCTCGAATGTCAATATCGCCCATAAGGCGGCGCGCGACATCGAGGCCGGCGTGGTCTGGGTCAATTGCTTCGATCACGGCGACATGACGCAGCCCTGGGGCGGCTTCAAGCAATCCGGCATGGGCCGCGACAAATGCCTGGAGACACTGCTGACCGTCACCCAGACGAAATCGGTCTGGATGCATCTCGGCTGAGCGGCCGGATCGCCAGCAGCAAGGGCGGGATCGAGAGATCCCGCCCTTTGTTTTAGACTCTCTATTTCTGCGACGGCAGTTTAGCGATCGCCGCCGCGACCCCTGCTCCATAAGCGGGATCGGCCCTGGTGCAATTGGCGATATGGCGTTCCTGGATATGCCGCGCGGCGCCGTCGATCGCCCTTGCGGTATTGTCGAAAAGCACCTGCCGCTGTGCCGGCGTCATCAGCCTGAAGAGATTGCCCGGCTGCTCCCAGTGATCGTTATCGACCCGGTGGTCCCAATGGGCGGCATCGCCTTCGATCGGCAGCGGCGGCTCGGCGAAATCCGGCTGATTGTCCCACAGCCCGGCGCTGTTGGGATGATAGCTGACCGTCCCGCCCAGATTGCCGTCCGTCCGCATCTTGCCGTCGCGATGATAGCTGTGGAACGGGCAGCGGGGCGCATTGACCGGGATATGATTGAAATTGACGCCGAGCCGGTAACGCTGGGTGTCAGCATAGGAGAACAAGCGCGCCTGGAGCATCTTGTCCGGTGAAAAGCCGATGCCGGGCACGATATTCGCGGGCGAGAAGGCGGCCTGCTCGACTTCGGCGAAGTAGTTCTCCGGATATCGGTTGAGCTCCATCACACCCACCTCGATCAGCGGATAGTCGCCCTTGGGCCAGACCTTCGTCAGATCGAAGGGATTGTGCTTGTGAGTTTTCGCCTGCGCTTCGGTCATCACCTGAATGAACAGCGTCCATTGCGGGAAATCGCCGGCCTCGATTGCCGTCAGCAGGTCGCGTCCGTAGCTTTCGCGATCCTTGGCGACAACCGCCTCGGCGTCGGCATCGGTGAGGTTCTCGATTCCCTGGCGGCAGCGGAAATGGAATTTTACCCAGACGCGCTCATTCGCCGCGTTGATCATCGAGAAGGTATGGCTGCCGAAGCCATGCATGTAGCGAAAGCTTTTCGGGATGCCGCGATCGGACATGACAATGGTGACCTGGTGCAGGGCCTCCGGCAGCAGCGTCCAGAAGTCCCAGTTGTTATCCGCGCTGCGCAATCCCGTGCGCGGGTCACGCTTGATGGCGTGATTGAGATCCGAGAAACGCAGCGGATCGCGGAAGAAGAAGACCGGCGTGTTATTACCGACGACGTCCCAATTCCCCTGCTCGGTATAGAACTTCACCGCGAAGCCGTGGATGTCGCGCTCCGCATCGGCGGCGCCGCGTTCGCCGGCGACGCTGGAGAAACGCGCGAAGAGCGGCGTTTCCTTGCCGATCTCGCTGAAGATCCTGGCCTTGGTGTAGCGTGAGATGTCATGCGTCACGCGGAAGGTGCCGTAAGCGCCCCAGCCCTTGGCATGCATGCGGCGTTCGGGAATGACTTCCCGGTCGAATTGGGCGATCTTCTCGATCAGCCAGATGTCCTGGAGCAGCGCCGGACCGCGCGGGCCGGCGGTCATGATATTGGTGTTGTCGGCCACCGGCGCGCCGGTTGCATTGGTGAATATCTTGCCTGTCGACATGATCGCCTCCTTCGTTGCGTTAAGAATTGAACGCGTTGATCCGCACCCGGCCGATGGCCCGGCGACGTCAGCGATTGGAGTGTCGATCCTGCATCACGGGCCTATGCCCGCCAAGCAGATCCGCGACTCACGCTGCAGAAATTCCTGCGCTTGAAGGACCGATCCTTGCCCGCAGGCAGATCAGCCGATGCCGCCGGATCAGGCCCTGTCGTGGCCCAGGTCCTGGCGCCTGAAATCTCGCTCCCGCTGACGATCCGCGGGATCATATTCGGCGGCCGGAAATGCCTTCAATTGACGCAAGACGCCGGATTCGGCCATTATGCGTCCCGAAAGGCCATGACCATGGGCAAGACGGCGACGAAAACCATCGCGATCCTGGCGATGCCCGGCGTCCAGCTCCTGGATGTTGCCGGCCCGCTGGACGTCTTTGCCGAAGCGAATGTTCAGGCCGGGAAAAGCGCCTATCGGCTGCGGATCGTCGCCAGCGCGCCGGGCGCGATTATCAGCTCTTCCGGTACCCAGCTTCTGCCCGATCAGGTGATCGGCGATCAGGACAATGACAAGATCGATACGCTGCTCGTCGCCGGCTGCCCGAATGCCGCGGAACTCCATCCCGATGCCGCTGTCATCGACTGGCTGCGGAAAAACACGCGGCTCAGCCGACGCTACGGGTCGGTCTGCACGGGCGCCTTCCTGCTTGCTGCGGCGGGATTGCTGGACGGCAGGCATGTGACCACCCATTGGGCGGTCGCGGATCGTCTGGCCAAGGCTTATCCGACCGTTACCGTGGCAGAGGATGCCATCCATGTGCGGGATGGAAAGCTGCGCACGGCCGCGGGGGTGACGGCCGGGCTCGACCTGGCGCTGGCGCTGGTCGAGGAAGATCTGGGACGCGACCTCGCAAAAAATGTGGCAAGCCAGCTCGTGATGTTCTTCAAGCGTCCCGGCGGTCAGTTGCAGTTCAGCCGAAAGGGTGAGTCGCTGCCCGCGGGGCGATCGGTCCTACAGGAGGCGCAACGCTTCATCGCCGCCAATCCATCGGCTGATCACAGCGTCACGAAACTGGCGGCGCGGGTGGGACTCAGTGCACGCCACTTTGCCCGGTTGTTTCGCAGCGAAGTCGGCGTCACGCCCGCCGCCTGGGTGGAATCCGCACGGGTCGCGGCAGCGCGGCAGCTGCTGGAGAGCGGCCAGAGAGCCCCCAAACAGGTGGCGGTTCAGTGCGGCTTCGCGAATACCGATACGTTGCGCCGCGCTTTTGCGCGACATGTCGGCGTCACGCCCACGGAGTATCGCAAGCGCTATGTAAACGATGCGAACTGAAAACCGGCGATAGGCAGAGATCGGCCCAGGCCGATTGTTTCAATCATGGCGAGATGGTCAGGCCTGGGCGGTTGCAGGCAAAGCAGCATGGGCGCATCTCAGTTGCACAATTGGAATGTGATCCTAGGTGGGGCCGGTCGATTGCTTTTGTAACACAGATTTCGACCGCATATCGCCGGCAGACACCAAGCCAAGACGTGCATCCCCAAGCTTCCGTTGCTAAGCTACGGCCCCTTCGCCCAGGGCTCAGTGACCTATGGGAGCGCTACAACAATGTCGGAGTCGATTTCACAGAACCGGCGGCTCGCCGCGATCCTGGCTGCTGACGTGGTCGGGTACAGCCGGTTGATGGAAATCGATGAAGTCGCCACGCTTACCGCCTTGAAGACACGCCGCAAGGCTATTCTCGAACCGCTCGTCGCCCAGCATCAGGGCCGGATTTTCAAGGTCACGGGCGATGCCGTGATGATCGAGTTCCCGAGCCCGGTCAATGCCGTGCAATGCGCCATCGAGCTGCAAGTCCGCATGGCCGCGGCCAATGGCGATCTGCCCGATGACCGGCAAGTCCATCTGCGGATCGGCGTCAATTTGGGCGATGTCCTGATCGAAGGCAGCGATCTCTATGGCGACAGCGTCAATATCGCAGCGCGGCTGGAAAGTCTCGCGGAGCCGGGCGGCATTCTGATTTCCGGATCGACCTATGAACATGTCACCAACAAAGTCAGGGCGTGCTTCGACGATCTTGGCACCCGGATCCTGAAGAACATCACCAAGCCGGTGCACGTCTATCGCGCCACCGGGACGCCGCGCGTCGCCGTCACGACGGGGGCCGTAGACAAGCCCGCCATCGCCGTTCTCCCCTTCGTCAATATGAGCGAGGATCAGGATCAGGATTATTTCAGCGACGCCATCACCGAAAATATCATCACCGGCCTGTCCCGCTTCCGCGACCTCTTCGTCATCGCCAGCAATTCGACCTTTGCCTATAAGGGCCGGTCGGTGAATGTTCAGGATGTGAGCCGGGAACTTGGTGTCCGTTATATCCTCGAGGGCAGCGTTCAGCGGATTGCCGACAGCGTCAGGATAACCGCCCGGCTCATCGACGGGATGACGGGCCGGCATCTCTGGGTCGAACGTTATGATCGCTGCGGCGAAGACATCTTTGCGCTCCAGGATGAGGTCACGGAGCTGATCGTCGGGACGCTCGCGACGAGCTATGGCGGGCGGCTGCGCAAGGCCTGGCAGAATCGGGGAGAAGGCAGCCTGACCAGGAACATGCTTGCCCTGGATTATTTCCACCGCGGCATGGAAAGCCTGAACGGTTTCAACAAGGACGACAACGAGCAGGCGCGGACGCTGTTCCAGCAATCGGCTCACCTCGACCCGAGTTTTGCGAAGCCGCTGTCGAAGATATCCTGGACCCACATGCTGGATGCCACTTTTGGGTGGAGCGAGAACGCGACGGAATCGCTGGCCAAGGGCCTGGAATTTGCCAAAGCCGCCATCGAGCTCGATGATGACGAAGCCTGGGGTCACCATGCGCTGGCCGGTTATCATATGTTCAATGGGCGATACGACCAGGCCATCAGCGCATTCGAAAAGGCCGTTTCGCTCAATCCGAATGATCCCGATATCCTGACGGACTTTGGCTGGTGCCTGAATTATTCGGGCCAGGCGAAAGACGGGCTTGAACTCGCGCGCAAGGCCGTGCGCTTGAACCCGCATTGCCCGGAATGGTACATCGCACAACTGGGACAGATCTATTTCGATGCGCGTCAATACGAAGAGGCGATCGCCACCTTGGCTGGCTTACGAAGCCTGGACACGGTTCCAATCCGTCTGACACAAGCGGCGAGCCACGCGGCCTTGGGCCACCGTGAAGAAGCAGCGAGGGCGATCCAGCGTGCTTTTGAGTTGGATCCCCAAGCCAGCCTGGGGCGATGGACCAGCGCCGAGCGCGCGCCCTACAAAGAGCCGAAAGACCTGGAACACTTTCGCAGCAATCTGCGTAAGGCCGGATTGCCCGAGTAACGCAAGCGCGGGCGTAACGGAAGCCAGGCCGGTTTCGCATCGTCAGGAAAGAATCGTCAGCGCGCTTCAGGTCTCTCCATCCTCCGCCTGGAGGGTCGCAGGAGGAGAAACCTAGCCGATCATTCTTCTATGCGGTGCCACCCGTCCCTCGAATATGCCGGGTCGCGGCTGAAATTGACCTGAAGAGGAGTCGCATCCCGAGGAGGGAGCCATGAATATTGTCCTGGCATTGCTGCGCTGTTGAGATCCGTGCTGCAGGTACATGCAGCATTAAGCGTTATTCAACGTCTCTTATGCATTATCGGCCCTGTCGGATTTTTGGCGCTCCATTTGTGCCCGAATCTTTGGGGATACTCTTTATGTTTCGCACCTCCATCTCGCGCTTATTGATTGTGCTGCAGACGCTATTGCTGGTCAGTCTGCTGAGTGCCACCGGCATTGTCGCTCTGGGCGGCCTCTCGGATTTCCGGACGTCGTTGAGCATCCTCGATGCAACCGAGACGGATCGCGTACTCTTCAAGACCATCATCACGATCCGCGGTCAGCAATCCCGCGTCCAGGGCATGCTGGCCAGCGCCGATGATTACAGCGCCAATTTGCAGAAGATGCGCGCCGAAGTCGATGCCAGCTACCAGGAGGCTCTCGCCCGCATTGGCGATCTGCAAATTCCCGATAGGGACAAATTGAGCGCCGATCTGGCAGCGAGCTGGCAGGACATGAAGCAGAAGGATTCCGTCGTCGATCAGGCCCTGGCCCAGCCTTTCGCGCAGCGCAGCCAAAATCTATCGAATGATTGGCGCAGCAGCGTCAATGCCGTCAACACCGTCCTGACGGCGATCTCGGTCGAGGTTGGCAATGAGGTTCGGCTGAAGGATGCTTTCGTCGCCGAGATGGTCCAGATTCGCCGGGCCGCCTGGTTGATCCGCGATCGCTTCGGTACCCAGATCGCGATTCTGCGCGGCAATGTGATGAGCGGCAAAAAGCTGGAGCCGGAACTGAACGGCAACTGGCATGAGTTGATCGGCGCCTATCGCAGCGCTTTCAAGCTGATCGACGAGATGATCAGCCGCCGCGATGAACCGGCCGCCATCACCGATGCCGTGAAATCCGCGCAAGATCTGGCCGATGCCAAGCAGGAGAAGCTGAATGCGCTGATCGCCGGCTTGAACGACAGCGGCCAACCAGCCGCCGACTCACAAGCCTTCAATTCGTTGTTTACCGATGGCTTCACCGCGATTCTTAATATCGGCTATGTGGCTTTGGATCAGGCGGTCGCTCATGCCGAAAGCCGGCGCGGCAGTGCCCTTGCGGTGATGAGCGGATCAGCCGTCGCGTTCCTTCTGGCGTTGCTGCTGTCCGTCTGGTCGGTGCTTGCGGTATTGCGGCGCTTCTCGGTGCCGAGCCGCGTGCTGATGGCGGCGGTCGGCCGCCTGACCCAGCGCGATTTCGCCGAGCCGATACCAGCACCCCGTTATGCTGACGAACTCGGCCAGCTATCGCTGGCGCTGGAAAGTCTGCGCAACAGTGCCCTCGAGGCCGAACGCTTGGAACGCGAGGCCGCCGCCACCCGCGAGCACGATCTCGCCCGTGGCCGCGAGTTGCGGGGCCTGTGCGGCCAGTTCGATGGCGTGGTCAAGCAATCGCTCTCCAGCATCATGCAGACGGCCGAGCAGCTGAAGCAGACGGCCGGTAGTATGCGCCATCTGGCGGCGCAATCGAGCGGCCAGGCAACGGCCGTGGCCGGTGCCGCCAACGAGGCCGCCAGCAATGTACAGACCGTCGCCGCCGCCACCGAGGAACTCTCGGCCTCGATCGCCGAGATCACGCAGCGGGTCAGCACCAGCGCCAATGGTGCCCGCAATGCCGTCGGTCAGGCGCAAGAGACCACCCGCACCTTCGATGCCTTGGCCAAATCGGCGCAGCAGATTGGCAATGTCGTCAAGCTGATCGAGGAAATCGCCTCGCAGACCAATCTGCTGGCGCTCAATGCCACGATCGAAGCAGCCCGGGCCGGCGAGGCCGGCAAGGGTTTTGCCGTGGTCGCGCAAGAGGTGAAGAATCTGGCCGGTCAAACCGCCAAGGCAACCCAGGAGATCGGCGGGCTGGTTTCCGAGATCCAGGTCAATGCCGATGCTGCCGCCCAGGCCATCCATTCGATCTCGCAGGCGATCAATCAGATCAGCGAAGATTCGACGGCAATTGCCGCCGCGGTCGAGGAACAGGGTGCCGCCACCGGCGAGATCGCCAGCAGCGTGCAGCAGGCAGCGGCCGGTACACAGGAAGTGACGAGTACGATTTCCACCGTCGCGGATTCCAGCCAGCGTACCGGCGAAGCGGCCGGCAATGTCGCGCAGTCCGTTGAGACGATGCTGCAGGAACAGGGCAATTTGCGCAGCGCCGTGGAGGCGTTCCTCGCCCGCGTCCAGGCTGCCTGAGAAGCGCCGCGCCCCGCATAACGCTCGGCGCCATCATGTAAAAGCCCGAAAGCACGGCCTTCCGGGCTTTGCTGAGCCACTCAATGCTCCGCGCGGTTTCGCGATTGCCTGATCGGTCATCAGCATCCAGCTGCGCTTGCGGTCGTCGGCGACGCAATAGTTTCATCTTCCGGTCGCAGCTCCATAGAGTGATCCGCGCTTGGATTTCCATGCTTTTTTAGGGCGCCGGCAAGTTGTCGGCATGCTGCAGCGCAATTTATTTTTTAAGAGTTAATCAACCAATCCCGACGGAACATAGGAGCCCCGTCCTGTCGATCTCCGAAAAATAAGGCCTCCTCATGTTCCGTGCTTCCATTTCGCGTCTGCTGATTGTCCTGCAGATCCTGTTTCTTGTCAGCTTGCTGACAGCAACCGGATTGATCGCCGTCACCGGCTTGCACCGTTATCAGGCCGCATCGAGCATGCTCGATGCCACCAAGACGGACCGCATTCTCTTCAACACCATTCTGGCGGTGCGCGGCCAGCTCGCCAAGGCGACCGGCTTTCTCATCGCCGAGGGCGATACCGGGCCGGCGGTGAAGGCGATGCGCGACGACGTCGCGCAGACGTATCAGGCCGCGATAGCCGAGATCGGCGATATCGCTCTTGCCGATAAGGAGCAACTATCGGCGGCGCTCGCCCAGAGCTGGCAACAGATGCAGGAAAAGAACGCCTTGATCGATCAGGCTCTGGCGGTGCCGAAAGCACAACGCAATCCCAGCCCATCGGAAGAGTGGCGCAGCTCGGTCAATGGCGTCACCTCCGCCTTATCGGCGATTGCCGTGCAGCTCGGCAACGCCGTCCGCCTGCAGGATCCTTTCGTCGCCGAGATGGTGCAGGTCCGCCGCACCGCCTGGCTCATTCGCGATCAGTTCGGCATCCAATGCGCCGTGCTGCGCCCCAACGTCGTGGCCAGCAAGCCGTTATCCCCGGAGATGCTGGGAAGCTGGCATGAGAATATCGGCAGCTATCAAAGTGGCTTCAATCTGCTGCAGGAGCTGATCGATCGCCCCGGCGAACCGGCCGCTATCCTCGACAAGGTGGCGGCGGCCCGGCAGGCCACCGCCGATGTGCAGAAGCAGATGAACAGCCTGATGGGCACGCTGGATGGCAGCGGCAAGCCGGCGATGGCAGTCGCCGAGTACAACAAGATGTGCAATAGCCCGTACGATGCCATTCTCGCCATCGGCTTCACGGCATTGGATGAAGCCGTCGCCCATGCCGCGCAGCAACGCAGCGGCGCCCTGTGGGTCGTGCTGGGTGCCGGCTTCGCTTTCCTGATCGCCTTGGCGCTGTCGGTCTGGGCGGTCCTGTCGGTGCTGCGGCGTTTTTCGCATCCGATCGCCGGCCTGATGCAGGCGGTCGGCCGGCTCAGCCAGCAGCAATTCGCCGAACCGGTGCCGGCGCCGCCTTATCCCGATGAGTTGGGGCAATTGGCCGTGGCGCTGGAAAGCCTGCGCAGCAGCGCCTTGGAGGCGCAGCGCCTGGAACAGGATGCAGCGCAAGCGCGTGAACGCGACCTGGCGCGGGCCCGCGAGCTGCAGGCGCTGTGTCTGCAATTCGACGGCGTGGTCAAGGGTTCGCTCGCTTCCATTACCCAGACCGCCGATCGCCTGAAGCAAACGGCCGGCAATATGCGGCAGCTGGCGAGCCAATCCAGCAACCAGGCGAACACCGTCGCCAGCGCGGCGACCGAGGCCGCGGCCAATGTGCAGACGGTGGCGGCGGCAACCGAGGAGCTGTCGGCGTCGATCGCCGAAATCACCCAGCGCGTCACTGCCAGCGCCGATGGCGCACGCGGCGCGGTGGCGCAGGCCGAACAGACCAACCAGACCTTCGATGCGCTGGCCCAGTCGGCACAGCAGATCGGCAATGTCGTCAAGCTGATCGAGGACATCGCCTCGCAGACCAATCTGCTGGCGCTCAACGCGACCATCGAGGCGGCGCGGGCCGGCGATGCCGGCAAGGGCTTCGCCGTGGTTGCCAGCGAGGTCAAGAATCTGGCCGGCCAGACCGCCAAGGCGACCCAGGAGATCGCCGGCCTGGTGACCGAGATTCAGGGCAATGCCGATGCCGCGGCCCAGGCCATTCACGGCATCTCGCGGGCGATCGGCCAGATCAGCGAGGATGCGACGGCCATCGCCGCCGCAGTGGAGGAGCAGGGCGCCGCCACCGGCGAGATCGCCAGCAGCGTACAGCAGGCAGCCAGCGGTACCCAGGAAGTCACCTCGACGATTTCCGTCGTCGCGACATCGAGCGAACGCACCGGCGATGCGGCCGGCGATGTCGCGTCATCGGTCGACGACATGCTGCGGGAACAGAGCAATCTGCGCAGCGCCGTCGAGACCTTCTTGGCGCGGGTGCAGGCCGGCTGATACATCAATGTCTCGGCAATCCCAAACCATGGGCATGATTGCCGTCCTTTCCATCGGTCGGCGCGCGATAGGAATTCATATGATCCCTCGTTGATTGGCGGCGCGGCTCTATTTCTGATACAGAGATCAAGGGTCTGGTGGCAGGGGGATGATGTCGATGACGACTCCCGGAGACGAATCCAAAGCCCAGTCTTTGCGGCGGCATGCCGTTCAAACGGACGCCTGGAACGCCGATCATGAGACGTTGCTGAAATCGGCGGCAGCCCATGCGCTGGCCTTTCGCCGGTCGCTGCAGGATCGCCGTCAGCGCCCCGAGAAGACCTTTGCCGAGATGCGCGAGACCTTCGCCTGTGACCTTGCGGAAGCGGGACGCGACGGCGCGGCCGTCATCGAGGAACTGGTCGGCCTGGCGGAACCTGGGCTGAGCGCCATGGCCGGTCCCCGGTTTTTCGGCTGGGTGATCGGCGCATCGCATCCGGTGGGCGTCGCCGCCGATTGGCTGACCGCCGCCTGGGGGCAAAATACCGGCAATCACAGCGCAACACCCGCGGCGGCAGCCTGCGAAGAGGTCGCGGCGTACTGGCTGCTGGAACTGCTTGACCTGCCGCGCGACTGTTCGGTCGGCTTCGTCACCGGCGCGACGATCGCAAACTTCACCTGCCTGGCTGCGGCCCGCAGCGCAGTGCTGCGCCGAGCCGGTTGGGATGTGGAGGCGCAAGGCCTGTTCGGCGCACCGCCGATTCAGGTGGTGATCGGCGATGACGCGCATACCTCGGTCTTTTCCGCGTTGCAGTTCCTGGGACTGGGCCGTGACCGGGTTACGCGCGTGCCCACCGATCGTGCGGGCCGCATGCGGCTTGCGGATGCCGAGGCGATACTCGCCGCCGCCGACGGCCCGACGATCGTCATCGCCCAGGCCGGTCAGATTGTCACCGGTGCCTTCGATCCGATGACGGAGATCGCCGCCATCGCGCATCGGCGCGGCGCCTGGCTTCATGTCGACGGCGCCTTCGGCCTCTGGGCGCGGGCTTGTCCGGACACGGCGCCGCTGGCGGCCGGCTGCGAAGCGGCGGATTCCTGGGCAACCGACGGACATAAATGGCTGCAAACACCCTATGACTGCGGCTATGCCATCGTGCGCGACGTGGAGGCGCATCGCCTCGCCATGACCATTACGGCGAGCTATCTGCCGCCGGTCGCGGAAGGCGAACGCGATCCGAGCTATTTCGTGCCGGAACTGTCCCGCCGCGCCAGGGGCTTCGCGACCTGGGCGATGATCCGCGCTTTGGGCCGCGATGGTATCGCGGAGATGGTCGCGCGGCATTGCCGGTTGGCGCGACGCATGGCGGAGGCCCTTGCCGCGGAACCCGGCATCGCCATCCTGAACGAGATTGACCTTAACCAGGTGGCCGCCCGCTTCGGCGGCGGCCGGCCGGACGAACGCAGCGACGCCCTGACAAAGAAAGTCATCGAGCGCATACAGGCAGACGGGATCTGCTTCGCCGGCGGGGCGAGCTGGCGGGGGATGTGGATCATGCGCCTTTCCGTCATCTCCTGGCCCACCAGCGAGGAAGACGCCGACCGGTCGGCCGCCGCGATCATCGCCGCCTGGCGCGAGGTCCGGGCAGAGACGCCGCAGCGCAAGTCGTCATGAGGACGATCGCCGTCAGATGCGACGGCGATGCCTTAATCCGCAATGATGGGTTTAGATCGCGACCTGGCTGCGCCGGTTGGCATTGGCGGCTAGGCGATGACCCCTCCGCTGGCGCTTGGCGCCGGCGATCGGGGCGGTCGTCAGCAAAGACGGCTCGCCGCTATGGATGTGGCGGATCTCGCCGCCAGCCAGCTGCGGCTGTGCGGGATCGAGCAGGCCATCGCGTAAGGCCGCAACCTGCAGCCGGTGGGGACGGCTTTCGCCCGGCATGACGAAGCCATAGGGCGTTGCCGGCACGAAGCCGAAGCGCTTGTAGTAATCGACATCGCCGACCAGCAGCACCAGGCCGTAGCCGAGGCCAGCGGCCAGTTCCAGGGTCTTGAAGGTCAGGGCCCGGCCGATGCCGCGACCGGCGAAATCCTGATCGATGCCGAGCGGGCCGAGCAGCAGCGCCTGGGTGCCGCTATCGCCGACCAGGATCGGCCAATAGCGGATGGTGCCGACCAGCTTGTCATCGGCATATGCGGTCCAGGAAAGATCCGCCACCGGCTGCACGCCGGCGCGATATTGATAGGATGCCTTGTCGGTACGGCCGGAACCAAACACCGTATCGAGAAGGCTTTCGACAGCGGGGATGAGGTCGGGCGTTTCGGGTTTAAGCAGATACATTGTCCGGGAATTCCCTTCAGGTACGGAGTTTGGTGAGTGCTGCCGAAGCTGGGCGTTCGGCTGCCTATCCGTCGGGAACCCGGGCCTTAGGAGGCCGCCCCGGCGTCTCGTGCACAGCCGACCGCCACGCTTCGCAGCGCGCGGATCGATCGTCGTCGGAGACGTAAGGTGGACATGGGGCGACTCTGTCGCTGTTTCGAGTGGCGCGGAACATACAGAATAAGTAGGGGAGGGTCCATAAAAAAACCCTACTGGAATTGGGCCGGCACCATAAAAAAACCTTCCTGCCGGAAGGTTTCACGAAAAGTTAATCGCCGAAACAGAGCGGGGGAGCCGAAACGGCTCCCCCGCCCGGTCGTCGCCGCTCGGTTAGAGCGTGAAGACCCAGTTGGTGATCAGCACCACGGCAACGCCCGCAGCCAGGGTCAGATAGGGCAGGATGCCCGCCTTGCGCTGGCCGAGACTGGTATGGTCGATGCCGAGATCCTCCAGCATGCGCGGGGGGAATTTGCCCTTGTCCTGCACATAGTGACGGAAGAGGAAGACCGGCAGGATCAAGGCAGCCATGATCAGACCGGCCCACAAGGCATACGGGTTCCACACCTTCGCACCGGCCCCCATGAAGCCGGCATTGACGAAGGAGAGGACCGTGCCTGCCGCCAGAATCAGCGTCGGCGCCCGATACGGCCGGCGCACATGGCCGTTATCGATGCGATGGATCCAGCCGGCATTGAGGTTGAGGAAGTTGAAGATGATGTAGCCGCAATTGGATACCGCCAGGATGAAGTAATAGGCGGTGGCGTCCGACGAGGCGAAGGAGAGCAGGATCAGATTGAACACCAGATCCGTCCACATCGCATTGGTCGGCGCGCCGTTATGGTTGACCCCGCTGAGATAGCGCGGCAGCCAGCCGTCGACCGAACCCTGATAGAGGGTCCGGGAAGAACCGGCCATCGCCGTGACGATGATCAGGATCAACGAGGCGATCATCAGGAAGACGAAGATGGTGTGGATGGCATGACCGCCGCCCACCATCGCCGCCATCGCCGAGGCGACGCCGGTGCCGGCCACGATGCCCGGATCCAGCATGCCGGTCAGGCCGAGATAGCCCTGGAAGGTGATCGGCACGAGGATGAAGAGCAGCAGGCAGAGCAGGCCGGAATAGAAGATCGCCTTGAAGGTGTCGGTATCCGGATTCTTGAACTCGCTGGTATAGCAGACGGCGGTTTCAAAGCCGTAGGTCGACCAGGCCGCGATGAACATGCCGCCCAGCACCAAGGTCCAGCCGGCGGTATTCCAGGAACCGGGTTCCGGTGCGTAGGGTGCTGCCAGCGGCACGAAGGGCGAGAAATTGGCGGCATTGAAATTGCCGTTGAAGAACGGAATGACGCCGACGATCAGCAAGGTCACGACAATGACCAGCCCGACCACAGTCTGCACCTTGGCGGTGCCCAGAATGCCGCGATGCTGAATGGCAAAGGCCAGCAGCATCAGGATGGCGCCGATGAAGAAGGTCCAGTTGATCGAGACGTTGACCAGGCCGCCGATATTGGCCGTGAAGATGGTCCAATTATGGATGGGCATCATGGCCGCGGTGGCTGCTGCGGCATCCAGCGTCTGGCCGGCCGTGGCTGCCTGGGCGATGAAGGCCTGGATGGCTTCCGCCGTCGGCGCCGGTTCCATCAGATCGAGGATGTAGCCGGCGGCGATCGCGGTACCCAGCGAGAGCACCGGGCTCCAGGCGAACCAGTTGCACCAGACCGAAAGCGGGGCAATGAATTTGCCGTATTTCAACCAGGCCGCCGCGCCGTAGATCGAGGCGCCGCCCGATTTATTCGGAAAGAGCCCGGCAATCTCGGCATAGGTGAAGGACTGGATGAAGCCCATGATCATCGAGACGGTCCAGACCGCGAAGGCCGGAATGCCGACCGTGCCGGCGATGCCGCCGATCGAGAACAGCACCAGAGCGGGGACGCCGCTGGCGACCCAGAACGCTCCCTTCCAATCGATGGTACGGTGCAGTTCGCCCTGCCCGCCCGTTGTTGTCGTTTCACTTAGCGTTGCCATTTCCCCTCCCAGGTTCGAAAGACGCTGATTGCATCAGCTTAAGATTGCGGGTGCCCCTTCTCCGTTGCCGCCGGCATCTCTGCGGATGCTTGGGCCTTGGCGGCAGATGAGGCGGTTGCGGCCGGGTGATGAAAAATCACCCAGCGGATACGGGCCCATTTATAGGCATCCATCAGCGACAGGGCGTAGATGAACAAGCCGCCGGCATAGCGGCCGACCAGGGAAATCTCCGGGGTCGACAGATGATAGGTCACATAGCCGAGGGCAATCATCGTGAAGAGGAAGAGCAAGCCGCGATTGGCCTGGTTGTTCAGCACCTGGCCGAGCCCCGGCAGGACCAATGCCACCCCGAGAACGAGATAGGGATGGAATGGCGGCTTGGGGCGCGGCTGTGCTTGCCGCATGACGTCATGCCGGCTTGGACTCAAGGCAGCCTTTTTCCCTGATCCCTGCGTCAAGCGCTTTTCCCCTTACGCTCACGCGTCACTGACGACGCGTCATGATGTGCTCATTTTTTGCACCAATCCAGGACATTGTTTTGCCCTTTGGCACGCGATTGGTACGCCATAGGTTGAAATTCATGCGATTAGGTCAGTGGTTCCCCCGGCATCCCCCCCTCTGCGGCTAAGATCATCTTGCAAGGCCACCAGCCGATCGAGCAGATCCCGCACGAGATCCGGCGACAAAACCGGGCTGGCGAAATCCGCCTGGCGGAGAACCTGATAATGCAACCTGTCCGCCTGGCTGGCCTGGAAGACCAGCCGCAGTCCCTTGGGCGCGATCAGGATCTCCTTGGCTTGCGGGCGCTCGAAAAAGGCAAGATGCGGTGTCAGCAATTCGGCCGGCGGCAACCGGTCCGGCGCATCGGTGCGGATCATGGCCTCGGTCGGCCAGCCGACCGGCGTGTCGAGGCGATGGGGCAGTTCGTCGGAGGGCGAGAAGAATTCGACATTCTGCGCCCGCATCAGGATGTCCAGGGTCGCCATGCCCGGCAATGGCGTCAGCAGCGAGACGCGCAGCCACAGGCTCGGCACCTTGCGCAAGGCGATATGGTCGATGACGGCATCGAGATGCACGGCATGACCGCGATAACGGCCGGTCAGCACCGGATAATCGAGATCCTTCTGGCGCAGCCGGGGCGCTTCCAGCAGATCGAGGCAGTGCGCGAACAAGGCACCGCGCTGCGCCGTCAGGCGCCGGCGGTCGCGCCGGTAGATCCAGCCGAGCACGGCGACGGCCAGCGCGGTCAGGGCAACCAGAATGATGATCTCGCCGGCATGCATACTTACGCAGACTCATTCTCGACTCGAAATCGCTCGACTTTCAAAACGGCCGGCAGCCGATGGTGTAGGTCACCGAACGATGGTGACCGGACAATGGGCCAAAGCGACGATATCGGCAGCCACCGAGCCCAACAGCAATCTCTTCGCACCCGTCAGCCCGGCCGAGCCGGCGAGGATGTGATGGTAGTTGTTCTTTTCGGCATAGCCGACGATCGTCGCCGCCACGCCGTGACCGTAAAGCTGCACGCAAGTGAGGCGCTGCAGCCCGTTCTTCACCGCGACATTCAGCGCCGCCAGCAATTCCCGCGTCGTCGGCAGGTTACCGGCGACAATCGCCTTCTCATCCCAGATCACCGGCGCCTGTTCCTCTACACCGGTGATGACCGTCGCGAAGGTGAGGTGCTGACCAAGGTCACGCGCGAGATCGACCGCGAAGACCACCGCCTTTTCCGAAATCGGCGAACCGTCGGTTGCGCAGAGCAACCCGGATGTCATCATCTCACACCTCCACCCATAGGAAATCCAATCGATACCAGTTTCCCTTGGCTGGTCTTAACGGGCCGTTACCAGGTCGGATTTGCCGTTACCTCCGGTTAAGTAAAATATCCGCCAATTTTTATCAGCCGAGCCACCAACACCCCGTCAATATCCCTCCGGTCAATATCCCCGCGGCCGCGGCCAAGCCATGGTGAACTGATCGCCCCGGCGCACGTATTTGTAGCGATGGAAGGCAAACCACACCGAGGCCAGGATGTAGAAGCCCATCATCGCCAGCAGCTGGGTGCCGAATCCGAGGAAGACGGCAAACAAGGTCGCCACGCAGAGAATGAAGAGCACGACCGCCGGCAGCGGATGCCAGGGATGCACATAGCCCCGCTTGATCGAGCCCAGCGGCCATTTGCGGCGGAACTTCATGACATTGATCGGCATGAAGGTGTAGCCGAGCAGGCCGGAAAGGATCGAGAAGGTGATGGTCTGCGCCAGCAACCCGGTGAAGCCGAAAGCGACGGCGATCGGAATCAGGAACAGGATCGAGCGATAGGGCGTGCGATATTGCGGATGCACCGCCGAGAACCATTGCGGCAGATAGCGGTCGCGGCCCATGGAGAACCAGGCCCGCGAGGCATCGTTGATGCAGCCATTGGCCGAGGCCACCGCCGAGAACACCGTCGCCACCCAAAGGAGGATATGCAGGAAAGTGCTGCCGCTCATCTTCGAGGCGTCATAAAGCGGCGCCAAAGCCTGGCCCAGATAATCCCAGGGCAGCATGCCGGCACAGATCCACCAGGTGAGTGCGGCGGCGATCAGCAGGGTGATCATGCCGGTCATCGTGCCGAGCGGCAGCGACCGGCCGGCCGAACGAACTTCCTCCGCCGCCTGGCAGGTGCCTTCGATGCCGAGATAGTACCAGATGCCGAACTGGAACGAGGCGAGGACGCCCATCCAGCCGTAAGGCAAACCGGGCACGTTGGAAAGTTCCGGCAGCGGCTTGATCGCCAGCATTTCCGCATGCTGGGTGACTTCGCCCGGCGAGAAAGGATGCACGCCGATCCACAGCACGATGATCGAGGCGAAGGCGATGGCGGTGATCAGGAAATTGACCGACAGCGCCATGAACACGCCGCGATAATTCAGGAAGGCCAGCACCGCCACGGAGAGGAAGACGAAGGGATGCGGATCGACATTCGGCCGACCCAGTTCTTCGGCGCCCATCTTGACCAGATCGCCGATCACCAGCACGTCGGCGGCTTCCAGCATGGTATAGGCCATCACCAGATAGAGACCGACATTGAAGGCCATCAGCGGGCCGGTCGTGTGCTTCGCCTGGGCATATTGGCCGCCGGCCGCCGCCACCGTCGAGGTGATCTCGGAATCGATCATGGCGACGCAGGTATAAAGCAGGCCCATCACGAAGCAGGCGATCAGCGAACCATAAGCGCCGCCTTTGGCGACGGAGAAATTCCAGCCCATGAATTCGCCGACCAGCACGATGCCGACGCCGAGCGCCCAGACATGGGCCGGCCCCAGCACCTTTTTAAGATTGATGATCGTGGGTGTCGTCCGACTGACAGCAACATCCGACATGATGCTACCTCCCGTTCCGATGCTGGTCTTGCTGCAGCGCCAATTCGTCGATGCCTTCCTGCGAACTGGTCAGCACGTCCTCACTGAAGCGGCTGCTGACCTTGATCGCGTCGAGGACCATCCACAGCACCAGCAATCCGGCCGCCGCCCAGGCGGCATATTGCAGAATGTCCCAGAAATCCATGTCTTCCCCCCATGGTATCCATGACGATAAGGCCGCGAAGACGACAACGCGCCCGCGATCCCGTTCTTCAGCGATCGAATTTTTCGGCGATGACTTCCTTGTATTCCTTGTCCGAATAGATCAGCAGGAAGCCGAAATAGCCGATGATGACGATCGCGGTCAGCAGCAGCGCCGACCAGCTGAAACTGTAATCGAACCATTGCGTGATCAGCGCTGCGGCGCCATTGACGTCATAGCCCAGCGCCTCCCACTGCTTCTGCATGGTGGCGTTCTGACCGAGATTTTCCCAGGTGGCGCCGGCGAAAGTAACGGTGCCGTCGGCGGCGGTTTCCTGCGTCACGCCGGCGGGCAGGATGGTGCGGGTCGAGGCGCCCGCGAGATTGAAGGTCAGCGGCACCCAGAGCGCCAGGAAGACCGCGACCAGCACCAGCACGGCATCGATGATCTGGCCGGCGGTCCCTTGCTTCTGCGGTTCGTATTTGAGCTTCGCCATGCTTCTCCCCTCATGACCATCATCCGAATTCCATGCCTGGACCGGTCATCCTGCCGCGCGGTGGCGAACGAAATGCGGTCTCTCAGGCACGCAATGCTTCGCCGCACCCCTCAATGACCCTGGCGGGCTTCGTCGAGATGCCGGATGTCCAGTTCGTAGATGAAGTTCTTGTCGTGGCCGTAATGCGAAATCATCGCGACGATCGAGGCCGTGTTGAAGATGCCGAGGATAATGGCGGCGATCGCGATCACAATCCGCATCGTACCGTCGGGAATGAGCGGGTTGATGCTGAAGAACACGAAGGCCAGCGTTGCCCAGAGAACCAGGACAAAGCCGCAAGCCCAAATCTTGTCGCGCCGAAACATGGCGTCGATCCGGTTCTGCAAGTCGGTCGTCATCTGGCGGATACTCCCCCTTTTGACATGGCGCCGGACTGGCCGTATCCGCTCGGATACGGGGTCGGACGCCACTTGTTTCCTCTCCAGTACTTTATTCTTTGACCGTTTTCGGCCTTGCCGGATGTTTACCACATTGAAAACTTTTTCACTAGGCTGAAACTTTATGGAGAGGTGATGCCCCCCTTTCCCGGCATGACGGGTCTCCTTAAAAGGATGAAAATCCTATAATATTGGTCAGCCTTTGGCGGGAGAAGACGGGCGTCAGGATTCCCGCTTCAGCGGCCGCGACAGCAAGGCTTGGACGGCGGTTTCGATCCCGACGCGGCCGGCAAGAATGTCGTCGACGGCGCGGCAGAGCGGCATATCGACCCGCAGCTGATCGGCCAGAGCGATAACCGCCGGGGCGGTGCTGACGCCTTCCGCCACGCTGTGGCGCCGGCCGAGAATTTCGGCGAGTTTCCGGCCCACCCCCAATTCAAGACCGAGCGAGGTATTGCGCGAGGTCGAGCTGCAGCAGGTGAGGACGAGATCGCCGAAACCCGCCAGCCCCATCAACGTCTCCGTGCGGCCGCCTTTCGCCAGAGCCAGGCGGGTCACTTCGGCAAGGCCGCGGGTAATGAGGGCGGCTCTGGCATTTTCGCCGAGGCCGTGGCCGATCACGATGCCGCAGGCGATGGCGAGCACATTCTTGGTGGCCCCCGCCACTTCGACGCCGACCGGATCACCGGCACCGTAGGGTCGAAAGGCGGCATGGCTCAAAGCCTGCATCAGACGCTGCGCCAGCGCATCGTCGGTCGAGGCGATCGCCACCGCCGTCGGCAGGCCATGCGCCGCTTCGGCGGCAAAACTGGGGCCGGAGAGAACCGCCACCGGTTGATCCGGCAATTCCTCGGCGGCAATTTCGGTCAGCAGGCGGCCCCTGCCAAGTTCGATCCCCTTGGCGCAGATCACCAGCGCCGTGGCAGGGGCGAGATGCGGCTTGGCCTGCCGGCAGAAAGCGCGGAAATGCTGGGCCGGCTGGGCATAGAGCACGGCATCGGCCTGCAGCGCGACCGAGAGATCGTCGGCGATCTGCAACCCCGGCGGCAAGAGAAGGCCAGGCAGATAGCGGGTGTTTTCCCCGGTCCTGCGCAAGGCCTCGGCAAGTTCGGGGCGGCGGGCCCAAAGCTGCGTGCCACGCCCGGCACGATGGAGGATCAAAGCCAGCGCTGTGCCCCAGGCGCCGGCGCCGATGACCGATACGGTGTCAACAGGCTGGGCGGCAGCGGTCGGGCTGGCAGGATCGATGGCAGGGTTCATGGCGTCAGCCCTCGCAAGACCGGGTTACTGGCAACAGGGATCAGGACAGCAGGAAACCGGCGGCCAGCGGATCGTCGGCTTCCAGGGTAAAGACCGAGCGCCCGGTATAATAGGCCTGGCCGGTGACCTCGGCACGGATCGCGGCGAAGCGGCCATAGGTCAGCTCCGCCACCGCGCGCGCCGTGAAGATGCTGCCGGTGACGCTTTCGAAGCGGCGGCTCTGGCCAAGGGCGATCTGGCGCCGCGCCATCTGCAAGGCGATGCGCGCCGTGACGCCGGAACCGGTCGGGCTGCGATCCACTTCGCGCTCGGCAAAGACACAGATATTCGCCGTGGCTGTCTCCGCTTCATACGCGTCGGCGCCATCGGTCAGGATGGTGCCATAAAGAAAAGCGAGATCATCGCTTTCGGGATGATCCAGTTTCACCTGCGCCTTGACCGCCGACGTCACGGCCGTGGCCGCCGCCACCAGATCGCGGGTCGGCGAGCGGCGGACGTCGAGATTGAAGCGCGACGCCGGCAGGAATGCGTAGAAGGCGCCGCCATAGCCGATATCCAGCGCCACCGGGCCGAGCCCCGGCACCTCGACACGGCGATCCAGGGCGAAAGCGAAAGCCGGCACGCTGGTGAAGCTGACAGGACCCGGCCGGCTTTGCCCGTATTCGTCCTCGATCATCCGCACCCGCACATCGACCAGGCCGCAGGGGCATTGCAGCTGCAGCCGGGCGCTGCCCGCGGCCGGTTTGATCAGGCCCTCATCGAGCGCATAGCGGCCGAGCGCGATGGTGGCATGGCCGCACATCGTGCTGTAGCCCTCGTTATGGATGAAGAGGACCGCCAAATCGGCATCGGGATGATCGGGCGCCACCGGCAGCACGCCATACATGTCGAAATGGCCGCGCGGCTCCCACATGATCAGCCGGCGATAGGCATCGAAACGCGTCAGCGCGTCGCGCCGCTTGTCCAGCAGGGTGGCGCCGCTGATCGCCGGATAGCCGGCGGTGACGATGCGCACCGGCTCGCCGCCGGTATGCATCTCGATGGTTTCGATGCGGGTCGCCGGATCGAGGCCGCTCGTCCTGCCCCCCTGCCCTGCCGGATTGTCGCTCATCATGCCGCCCCTGTTCCGCCGCCCGGCCGGTCATCGCCGATCTTGCTTGCATCATCGATCTTGACCGCACCACCACCGCCTGTAGTCTGCCGCCCACCGAAGCGCAAGATGGTTTCAACCGAATGTCAGTTGTTCCGGGCCGCCGCCGGCCCTGGTATCGCCGCCCCAGAAATCCCGGAACACGGATCGTCGCGGTGCTGTTGGCCTCGATCGCGGGCAGCCTGTTTGCCGTCGCTGCCTCGGCGGAGTCGGCTGTCCGGCATCTGACGGTGGCACTGCCGGCGGAGCTGGCGCCGCGCACCATCGGCTTCTATCTCGCACAGCAGAGCGGCGCTTTCGCCGAACGTGGTCTCGACGTCGACTTCGTCACCGCCGGGGACAAGCCGCCGGCGCAATTGCTGGCCGAGGGCAAGGCGGATCTTGCCGTCGATATTATGCCGACGGCCTTGCGCCTGCGCCAGGATGGCGCCGACATCCAGCATGTGGCGCAATTCTTCCAGCATGCCGGCTTGGCGCTCTATTGCCGGCCGCCGATCAGGAAACCGGCGGATCTGCACGGCACCTCGGTCGGCATCTGGTTCGACAATCAGGAAAGCGCCTTCTATGCCTGGATGAGCCAGTTGAACATCAGCACTTTCGGCGAAGAGGACGGCGTCACCATCGTGCGCCAGAAGAGCGACGCGCAGTCGCTGGCCGACCGGCGGTTCGATTGCGTCACCTCAACCAGCTATCTGCTGCCGCAACAGGCGAAGTCGGCCAAGGTGGCCGTCAAGGACCTGACCGCCTTCCGCTATGAGGAGATCGGTCTGGCGACCCTGGAAGACGGGCTTTATGCCCGGGCCAGGGATCTCAAGGACAAGGCCAGGCTGGATCTCTTCGCCCGCTTCCTGGCCGGTGCCGTGCAAGGTTGGCGCAAGGCCCATGACGATCGTCCCGCCGCCCTGCATCTGCTGACGGCGCAGCCTGCCCGGACCGGTGCCGATACCGCCAGGGTCGATGCCGCGAAGATCGATGCAACCGCATTGATCGACAGCCTCGCCGCCGTCGATGCCCTGGTCGATGCCGCGCGGCGGCCGATCGGGCGGCTGGATAGCGGCGCTTATGACCAGACCGTCAATGTCCTGTTGACCGGCGCGCCGGAGCCGGTCCTGACCAAGGCCCCGGCCAATGCCGTCAGTAAGGCGGTCTGGACCGCTTTACGCGACAGCGATTGATGCCGGATCCAACGCCGTACCGCCATCCGCGCCAGCCACATCGGCGTCTCGACAGCCCGGCACCGTTACAGCTGTAAGCAATTTAGGTCCTTCGGATATCCTCCGGTAATCCGCCCCTGCCAGGATGCAATTTCCTGACACGACTTGCCCAATCCAGGCGACGGCGTCTCCCTCGTTTAGCAGGCAGCATCATGGATCACGATGGCGATCGTGCGGCGCTCGAGCTTCTCATCCACGGATTCAAGGTTTCACGGATGATCCGCTTGGTTGCCGATCTGGCGATCGCCGACCGGGTCGCGCCGGCGGGAGCCAGCCGCATTGCTGATCTGGCCGCGGCCTGTGAGGTCTCGGCCGAGCCGCTCAAGCGCGTTTTGCGGGCGCTCGCCACTTTCGGAATTTTCCGCATCGAAGCAGGCGATGCGATTGCCCATACGCCGCGATCGCGCCTGTTGCGGACGGATACGCCCCGGAGCCTGCATTACGGTGCCCGCTTCTTGACGGCGCAGGCTTCCTGGCGCGCCTGGGAGATGCTCGATGCCGCGCTCCAGGACAAGGTCCCCCATGAGGTGGCCTGGGGCACGGGCCGCTTTGCCTATCTGCGCGACCATCCGGACGAGGCACGTCTCTTCGATACCTACATGGCCAATGGTCCCGAAGACCGCCATGACGCGGTCGCCAAGGCTTATGATTTCTCGCAAGCGAGCCTGATCGCCGATATCGGCGGCGGCAATGGCGAGGCCCTGCGGCGCATCCTGGCATGCCATCCGACAGTGCGGGGTCTCGTCTTCGACCACACGGATGTCGTCGCGGCGATTCCGGCCGATCAGCGGGCGGAAGGCCGCATCGCAACCCAGGGCGGCAGTTTTCTCGACGCTGTCCCGGCCGGCGCCGATCTCTATCTGCTGGCGCATGTGCTGCATGACTGGAACGACGAGCGTGCCCTGGCGATTCTGCGATCCTGCCGCGCCGCCATGAAGCCGCAGGCACGTCTGCTCATCGTCGAAGTCATCCTCGAGACCGACCCGTCGCAAGCCCGCCAAAAGGACTATTTGATGGACATGCAGATGATGGCGATGTTCGGCAGCGCCCGCGAACGCACGGCAGCCGAATTCGGCGACTTATTGGCCGCCGCTGATCTTCAGATCGCCTCGGTCATCCCGACCGCCGCTTCAGTCTCCATCCTGGAAGCAATTCCCACGCAGTGATCGTCTGTCGATCCTGATCCTCCCCTGTCTTACGTAAAATCGACACAAACATTGACGCAGCTCGCGCCGCTGTCCAGCCCTGCGCCTGCCGCCAGTACCGGTACGCTTCATGCCGCCACCTCTCGCCGGAATGTATCAGGCTCCCCATACCGCCAAGGCCGGTTTATTGCCGCCGTAACGTTTTCCGTCCGGTACGACATGAAGCTGTAGCTTGGTCCGGTTCTTCTTGCCGGGCCGCCTCACGACCCGGCGGTTCCGTCTGAGCTTCTGCCGCTCCCCATCGGGACGCTGAGAAATGGAGGAATGATGAGTGATTTCAGGTTACTGATCGGCGGTAAGCTGGTCCCTGGCGCCGCCAAGCTGAACGTGATCAATCCGGCGACCGAGGAAGTCTTCGCAGTGGCCCCACGGGCGGACCGGGCGCAATTGGATCAAGCCATCGCCGCCGCCAAGGCCGCCTTCCCAGCCTGGTCGGCGATGCCGATCCGCAAGCGCGGGGCGTTGCTCGTCAAACTGGCCGACGCAATGGAGAAGCGCAGAGATGAATTCGTCAGGCTTCTCACGGAAGAACAGGGCAAGCCCTTGCCTGAATCGGCATGGGAGATAAATAACGCTATCGAGCACATGCGTTATGTCGCGACTCTGGACCTGCCGCTGAAAGTGCTGAAGGAAGACCCGACGCAAAGGATTACGCAGCATCACGCGCCCTTGGGTGTCGTCGCGGCGATTACTCCCTGGAACGTGCCGATCGTGATTCTCGTCCTGAAGGCCGCGCCGGCGCTGCTGGCCGGTAATACGATGGTGATAAAGCCGGCGCCCACAACACCGCTGACGACGCTGAAATTCGGCGAGCTTTGCGCCGAGATTCTGCCGCCGGGGGTAGTCAATATCATCGTCGACCAGAACGATCTGGGTGACTCGCTGACCAGGCATCCCGACATCGCCAAAGTCTCGTTCACCGGTTCGACGGCGACCGGAAAGAAGGTCATGGAATCCGTCGCCGGCACGCTGAAGCGGCTGACGCTGGAGCTTGGCGGCAACGATGCTGCAATCCTTCTCGACGATGTCGATCCCAAAGAGGTGGCACCCAAACTTTTCGCCAGCGCGACGATATTCGCGGGCCAGGGCTGTATCGCCATTAAGCGGGTCTATGTCCATGATTCGCAATATGACGAGGTCTGCGACGAACTCGGCCGGCTGGCCCGCGAGACCGTGGTCGATGACGGCATGAAACAAGGAACCCAAATGGGGCCGCTGCAGAACAAGGCGCAGTTCGAGAGGGTGAGAGGTTTGCTGGAGGATGCCAAGCGGAACGGCAAAATCGTTGCCGGCGGTGAGATACTGAAACGCAAGGGGTATTTCGTTCAGCCGACCATCGTGCGCGATATCGGCGACGATGCAAGGCTGGTCAAGGAGGAACAGTTCGGCCCGGTTCTGCCGGTCCTGCGCTATGCCGATGTCGATGATGCGATCGCGCGGGTCAATGATTCATCCTACGGATTGGGCGGCAGCGTCTGGTCGACAAATCTCGATCGTGCCGCGAAGGTGGCGGCAAGGATCAATTCCGGCACGGTCTGGATCAATAAGCATCTGGATCTGCAAGCCGATGTGCCGTTCAGAGGCGCCAAACAATCCGGTATCGGCGCTGAAATGGGGCAAGACGGGCTCGAGGAATTCACTCAGCGCACCGTCATCAATATGGCCTTGTAGCCGCGCTGCCTCCCCCACATCCTGGTCGCGCGAATGGCGGTCAGACGACCGCCATTCACCTCGGTCGGCCCGACCGCCACCTCCGTCTCCATTTCGGAAACCATTCGCCGGCGAAGAACGGTTGACGATCTTCCGGTATTCCGAAGGCGGCGGCGTCTGTAGCGCGATCGAAGCTGGGCAGGCAAAGCCGTTACCTGCGCCAGCACGGGCTTTGCCAGGGACGGCCGTCTCTGCTATAACCCCCCGGCCCGCGTCCCCGTAGCTCAGTAGGATAGAGCATCGGTTTCCTAAACCGCAGGTCGGAGGTTCGAATCCTCTCGGGGACGCCAAATCTGTCTCGGCGCGCTTTGTGTTGGGGACTTCCTAACAGCAAGATGCCACCTATACAGTTTATAGTGCCTTCCTGGGGGCATTTTCGGCCGAAGGTCCCGGCTTGGCTGATGCATCGGCGCTGTCAGATTTGATGCTGTGAGGCACCTTATGGGCGAACATCGCAATCAACCGCGCGCGACTTGGCCGGCCTTCATTCAGCAGTTCCGGGCCCGGCCGAGATTGCTCGTTTCATTCCTGGTCGGCGTCGTCGTGGTTCTGTTTCTGCCCGCTTCCCTGGCCCATCATCAGATCACACGACTCATTATCGGCTGGAATGCCGGTGCATGGCTTTATCTGGCTTTGGCTGCGCGCATGATGTTCTGGTCGAGCCATGAAAAAATGCGCTCCCGGGCGCAGATGCAGGATGAGGGCCGGATCGTCGTCCTCGTGCTCGTCGTTCTGGCAGCCTTGGCGACTTTGGCTGCGATCGTGACCGAGCTGGTGGTGGTCAAGGCTATCCACGGCATCCTGCGCTATGAGCATATCGGTCTTGCGGTGCTGACCATCCTTTCTTCCTGGGCCTTTACCCATGTCATGTTCGCCCTGCATTACGCGCATGATTATTACGTCGTACAATTGCGGGGCGCTTCCGGCGGTCTTCAATTCCCGGGAACGGACAAGCCCGATTATGGCGATTTTCTGTATTTTGCCTGCGTCATCGGAACGTCAGGGCAGACCGCAGATGTCAGCTTCTCGTCACCGGAAATGCGCCGGACCGGACTCGTTCATTGCGTATTGGCGTTCTTCTTCAACACGACTCTCCTGGCGCTCACCATCAACATCGCTTCGGGTCTTTTCTGAAACGCAGAAGCATCTTCTTTCGCGCTACTCACATCGGGCCATCAGGCAGCGGCAATGCCGGGCGCGATCTTCAGCGGCCGTCGCCGCCGATGCCATTATCGCCGATGCCGGCCGGCGGCGGAACGATATCGCCGAGATCAGATCCGTGGCCCCGACTGTATCCGCCATCGACATTGCGATGCGATTCATCGCTTTTCACATTGCTATGGGGCCGCCAATCGGTCCAGCGATCGATGACGACGGTGGGAGAGATATCGGCACAACTCGGGTCTTTGTAAAATGGCGAGCAACTGCTGCCGGGCGTGGTGACATCGGCATAACTGCTGATCGATCCACTGGCCAATAGCGCAACTGCCATGGGGCCAAGGATCGGGAATGTCTTGATGAGAGCTTGAGCACTTTTCATGATCGTCATCCTCCGGATGGGCATCGCCGATAAGATGCCGCTAAGCTTCATACGAACCTGCGTAAGACGCAGCGATTCCACGGATCCGTCGGATCCGTGGAATCGAAAGCTGGCATCCGCGTGGTTACGCCCGCCCGCCATGGTCATCCGACCGGTCGCGCGCGGTGCTGCTGTCATGGCGGTTCACCTGCTTATCGAAGTTGCAGCCCATACCGTCCGAAGCCAGATATCCCGAATCGCAACTCTGTACGTCGCGATGCGAGTCGGCATAGCTGGATGAGACCGACAGTGCGCTGGCGGCAGCAACGGTGGCCAGGGCGAAACAAGCGGCTGGTACGATTTTCATTTCAATTCTCCTCTTCGCAGATGTCGTCTCTCTGACGGCTTCTGTTGGCGCGGATCAATCTCCGCGAAACAGGAGATAGGTGCGGCGTCGGCCAGTTTGAAATGCATTCTCGTCACGCAGACATGTTGGCGAAGAATTGGGGCGTGTTCGCCTTTTTCCTTGCACCTTCCCATTGCTGTAATTGTGGCGTCAGCATTTCGCTGAGGGGGGAATTCGCCCGGCGGCGGTCTCATTCACGATGGGCATGTCATGGTGAGATCAGTGCATTTGCCGCATGCGGCGACAGCACGTAAGTCTGTTGCAGACGCCATTGATTGCCGTACCGGTTTTCCGACCGGGTGTCCGTTTAGGGAAGGAGCGACAGATGAGCGGGGAACAAGTCTCCCACGGGCTCCGACTGGATCCGATCACCGAGGGCTCCGCCGAGGCACTGGTGGTTTTGCTGCAGGATGCCGGCGGGTCGGCGGCGGCGCTGATGCCGGTGGCGACGCGCTGGGCACCGACCGTCCCGGCGACAGCCTTCGTCGCGCTGGATGTCCCCACCCCGGATGTTACGACCCTGGACCCGACGACTTTGGACCCGGCAGCTTTGGACCGCGCGGCGCGGCGGCTGGCACCGCAGCTTGAGCAGCAACTGCATGTCTATCGGCTGGAGGCCAGCCAGCTCGTCCTGGTGGGCTTCGGCCAGGGCGG